>Ga0247723_1000016_pt1 | contig 106810 bp, 154 predicted proteins | sample MSEWelMarce5H_FC_FD_189079 | JGI IMG/M metagenome (GOLD analysis project Ga0247723, IMG submission 189079) | Subsurface sediment microbial communities from gas well in West Virginia, United States - MSEEL Well Study Marcellus 5H_FC | ecosystem: Environmental > Terrestrial > Deep subsurface >...
GCTCTAGACCAGAATAATCTTTTAGTGAGTCCCAAGACTTATTAAAAGGATCTTGTTCCTTAAATGGATTCTCTGTTTTTTCTTGGGTATTTAACCCAACTCTTACATAGTTGTCATATTCATCAGTCATCGCTTGGCCCATACTTATCGTGAGTTTGTTGTGCAGCATACCAAGCACCAAGGTCATTCATAGAAGGGATAAGTCCCTGTCTCATTCGATCCTTTTGTACTGAATGCTCTTCATCTGTAATTCTTGTTAAACCAGGAACAAAGACGGCTTCGCCATCTCCCTCATCCCCGTAATATTTTGCTGCATTCTTAAGTTCAGTGATTTTAGATAGGTCACCACGCATTGATTCAATATTCAAGATGTTGCCATCTCCGTCAGTAAACCAAGAGCCATTGGACTTTTTGTACACGTACAAACCCCAATTGTACTTTTTTTCAATTACTTGTCGCCTTACATTGCGAACTTTGCTTAAAATTCCATCTTCCATAACCACAAGTATAGCACATTACACTGGAATCTTGACAGTAGTCTGCCAAGTTGTGTCGTTATATACCTTAAGTATGTCAGGATTGAACGTCATTCCCTCATTATCATCAATAATAATCTTATTAGTTCCCAAATATGTCTTATAAACCTCATCTGGGCTTACTCCATAAAGATCTGACGCTGAAATAACCAAAACGCCATCCCAAGTAAAGTTATTTAGCCAGTATTGCCACTGGTAATTTGTTACGCCATCTGTCTTAACCTTGAGCCATGGGCGAGTAAGAGTACTCTGTACCTGCTGTAGGTTGTTAGCCTGATAGAAGGCTACGTTATTAAATAGCATTGGGCCAGTGAGATTAATACCGCCAAGGTAAGCATCAAAGTTAAGGGCGGTAGTAAATGCAATACCAAGGACTCCCCACTCTTTTGTCGTAACGACTGGTTCACGAACAAGGGTTCCATTCCAGTAATAGGCAATGCCATTAAACGGAAGACTTGTTGATTGATTTAAAGCGTAGATTCTTGCTCTAGTTCCTCTTTCGCTATCTGCAACCATATAGAACTTAATTACATCACCCTTATAGTCAATCTCAAATAACTCTGTAGGTATTGCTGGGAACTGATCCTCATCGTATCTCATCCATAGTTGGGCAGCACTAACACGATAGTTTGCTGCTGTTGTCTGGTTAACTGGAACTGCTATGCCACGACTAATATCTGGATCAAACTCTCCACGTACCTGTATACCACTTGTTCTATTTAGATATAGGTATGGAGTGCTTCCCTTATAAACACTATATGGATTCTTAGACTTATAATCATAATAGATACCAGCACGTTTGTACGGGAACACGTCTACACCAAATCTAGTTCCCACTGGGTTGAACGAGTTATTGTTTAAAGCCTGAGATGCAAACTCAAGTCTACTCAAAGCGATTGGTTTAGTTAAAATGCTTCTAAGTTTAAACTCAAGATGAAAAACTACAGCCAAATCATTAAAGTCAATAGTCTTTGTTGGATAAATCAACATATTATCTACGACTTCAAACTTTGTTGTTTCCCAAAGTGGATGTTCATTAATATCAATAATCTTGCTACTTGTTGCATTTTCTAATCTTGTAAAGTCAGATTGTAGTAAATTTGCTCCATCCAATATATACTGAAAAGTTAGATAACTTCTAATAGATGCTTCACTTGTGTCATACTGATAGAACTTAAGAGATTTTTGAGCCATATCCTCATAGTTAGCCCATCCTGTATATAGGATATTATCTAACTGCTGGTAGGTTTTTTGAGTAGGAAGTTTATACTCATCCTTAAGATCTTCGTAGGTCCAACTTTCTGCTACCTGCTCTGTTTCTTGAAGTTTTGAAGGTGCTGGATATCCAATGTTAAATTGCAAGAAATCTAAGTCGTAATACTCTGTTCCTACATCATTTTTTACAAATTGTGCAAAATATGAAAGTGGAAGATAGTCTTCCCAATATCCAGAAACACCAATATCTAAGAAGAATTGTCCATAAGCGCTTGTAGGCAGTAGTGTATAACTTGCTACGTGATCAAGAAGTGCTCTTGCATTTTCTGGCTCTACAGGACCTGACTCTTCTTCGTCCATAATAGCAGTTCCATTTTCATTAAAATGTGATGCTAATTCTGATGCATTAAAAGCACTTGCAAAACCAACACTATAAATTTTTCCAGTAAAGGTAAAGTCACCCGTTTCGTCTCCACCAACATAGAGTTCTAAACCACTTTGAGTTCCAAAGAATGCTGCAACATTGCCACCAAAGAAGTCTACAAGTTTTTGAATTTCAACTCCAACTGCCATCTTTTGCCCTACTGGGAAAAATGTTGCTGAATAAAATTGTTCTTCGACTCCATTATAAGTTAGATAATAATCTATATCTGGCCCATCTTTACGTATGCTAAAAGAGTTTCCAGTTAGGGTGTTATAAAATTTAAACAGTATCTGCTCTGTAAGGTCACTATCATCTATTTGAAATATACCATAAACTGTATGAACTTGGTCATTAATCATATTAAATCTTGGGAAGTTAAGATATGGGCTATCTGAGTTCCAGTCGTTATTTGGTCTAAGGGTGATAAACTTATCTGTGCCAGACTGAATGGCCTGGTTATCAGAATAGAATTCTTCTAAAGTTTTTGTATCTAAGAATATTTCTGGCAACTCATACTGTGGAGTTGTTATTGCTGTAGAAGTTGTTGTTAGGTTGTCAAATGTACCCTGCTGCCACTCAGCAAAGTTTGGATAGTTGTAGTTTGCTGTATAGTCTGCAAAAGGATAGTCAAAGAATGCTGATGTTCCGCCATAAGCAGAGTTAATTCCTTCAGGAGATAAAACTCCCTGTCCATAAACCCATCTACGCTTTGCAACGCTGATCGGCACTTGATAAGAATAGATAGCAACACAGTCAATTTCAATAGGAGAAACATCAGCGTAAGCATAGAATCCTAACCAGTCTTGTGAGTCTCCAAGAAGAGTTTCTGCTGGTAAAACTAAACTTTCTGTATCAATAGCAAGAGAGATAACTTCTTCTCCATTTAGAAGCACCGTTACAGAATTTCTAATTAGACGAATGTGAATAAGCATTGGTCTAGTCCACTCACCAACAAAGTGAGATGCAAACTTATCACCAAGAACTAATGTTAAAAATCCAGCCTCTACATAAATACCATTTGAGTCTGCTATTGGTCCAAAGATTCTTCTTGGAGTAATGGCATCAGAATTTATTCTTGCCCAAAACTCTACAGTATATTCTTTATATCTACCAAGTTCATTTAAAAACCCCTTGCCAGGAATTATAAGAGATGGGTCACCACCATTATTTGGACTTAACTTTGTTACACCTGATGCACCATACACCATAGGGATGCTTGTATTTTTTGCTAACAAAGCGTTATCGTTTGTAAGGTAATAACCTTGATCTGTAGAAAGTCCGTATGCTGCTGCTGGTATTACTAAACTTGTTGTGTCAAGAGCAATAGTAGATGGAAAGGTTTGTGGAGTTACACCAAGAGATATTGTGTTAAATTCTTCAGACCATTGACCAACGCTAATGCCGTTGATATAAAACTGATAAGCAGAAGTGGTTAGTCCGCCAGCATCGGTATCAATTTTAAGAATAATACGCATATTAGTAAACTCATCTGGAATTTCAAATGTACCTGAAATAAAAGCCCAGTTTTGAAATAGGTTTGTTTCATAAGTTTCTAACTTTTGGACTATTAAAGAGGTTGTTGTATCTGTATACTCAAACCCAATAGAAACAGACTTTAAATAAGCACTATCAGAATAAAAATATGTTCCAACAGAAAAGGTTCCTAGAGTAGAGTTAAGATCAGTAAAATTTACTAAGTCTGGACTTATTGTTACAATTTGATTTGTAGGTCCAGCAGGAACATTGCCTTCAATTAAAGTTGTTATGCTATCTGGAAATGGCTCATTGCTAATTACACCTAAAGATGTAGCCGCACCTGTAGTATTCCAAAGGTCATCAATATCTCTTTGAGCCTCAGTAATAAGACTTATATAGTCAGCCTGATCGTCTAATGCCCACAGAACTAGCGGGTGCTCTGCATAAATCTTTTCTGCATATAAGTTAGACGGATTGGACATTTTTCTCCTATTGTCTTATTATAGCAGGCTAGGGATTAATATAATTTAATCTCACATGCATCTGTGCTACAATATTTTTCTGACTCAGCATCAAGGTTATCCTTGCCATCATAAATAGCAGACCAGTCAATCTTGCCAATAGTACCAACGTAAGCGTTGTACTCTTCTCTTGTGATTTCTGTGTATGGCTGCTGAGGATATGTCTTATTACCCATTGGAAGGAATGAGACTGCCTTTAGTTGTCCCTCGTACATATTGAGTGCTGGAGCAACAAACTTCTTTTCCTCTTCCTTATCAAATGACAGTGTTACTGAAACGCCATTATCTGACCAGTACTTCTGAGCAGTTGCTGCCAAACCAATCTTTTCAAATAGGCTAACTTGCTTTTCAGAACGCTTATGTCCTGATGCCACTGGGAAGTAAACTACTTGGGTATTTGCTGACACCAAGTCTGCTTCAATTTTATACCCTGCTGCTTTAAATAAATGAAGCATTGGATCTTGATCACCAAAACGAATAGCACGTAGATAGAATTCTCCACCAGGTCCCCAGTGAACTCCAGGGGTAGCACCAGAAAGAAGTGACACAGATCCTGATGGCTTAACTGTAGTTACACGAACTGATTCACGAACACATAGCCATTCAGAATACTGATGGTCATACTTACGAATTGTATTGTAACCTTCATCCATCCACTCACGAGTTGTAGGAAGTCCGTGCTCATCAGCAAATGCAGCAATACCTGTAAGAGATGTACCAATACGGCGATTGCGTTGCATGATACCGTTTGTCTGTTGCCAATGTGTTGGCATAAGAGTAACAGTCTTACCATATAAGTATGCAAACTTCAATGTCTTGAGGAAGTCCTCCTTAGACTCATGACGATTTAGGTGCACTTCTACAAGTGTACAAAGTTCGTATGATTCCAATGGCTGCTCCGCACAAGGATTGAAGCCCATAATTCTAGAATCTTTACCATCTGCAGGATCTGCAAGACGACCAAAGTTTCTAGCAACATCAAGCCAAATAAAACCTGGCTCACCATTATCTGCAATTAAATCTACATAATCTTCATACTTAGTTCCAACCTCAGCAGCAATAGAGTTATTAGACATCCATGCCCAACCTGGTTTTTCTGGATCATAAGAGTTGCGTTCTGGGAATACTTCTGGATTCTTGAGATTAATAAAGCCGTCATCTCCAGGAGAACCCAGTGCAAGTGTTGCTGAGCGACGAACATTTCCTGATACCACACAGGTACCAATAAGATTTACAATGTCTACAATAGCACGACTATCAAGAACTTCTCCTGCTCTAGAGCCAATTACATTACGAATCCGTGTATGGAGATCAATAAGTGGTGCTGGACCGCTTGCAACGCCTCCAAAGCCCTTAATAGGGGCACCTAGTGGACGGATAAGGGTATAGTCAAATTCTTGAATAGGTTGATTTTGGCGTAGAAATGAGTTAATAAGCAATCTTACAGACTCAACCCATCCCTCACGAGTATCTGGAATTTCATAGATAGATGCTGGCTCTGTAGGTGCATAAATAGGCATCTGCTTATCTTGTCCTATAGTATCAAACCCTACACCTATACCCAACATTAAAGCATCCATTACCCAAGCAAAAAGGGCACCTGGATCATTACGATCAATATCACGAGTAGATACCATTGCACAGTTTTGAAGGGAAGCAGAGTTACGCTTCTCCATAGTCATAGGTGTGCCAAATGCCCAGAGACCACGACCTGGTGGAGTCCACTTTAATTCAAACATTCTTTGGAATGCTTCTTGAGCAGACTTCTGAGCCTTGTTATCATTCCATGGTAGACGATTATCTTTAGCGTGGTTCTTTTGTACTGAATACATACCCTCAATTACACGTCGGCAAACTTCATGCCAGCGTTCCTTAGTTCCGTCTTCTTTAACACGAGAATATGTACGAATAAATGTAATCTCTCCTAAAGAGTTAGACCCTGCATCTGAGAAACCAAACGGTGCTGGGGTGTTATTATATTTATTTACAAAATCCTCCGACAAACGGAATGAGAAAACATCTGACATTTATGTAACCTTTCATAGAAAATTAATAGAGTACTTCTTAAATTCGGAAGTAGTCTTAGTATATCATAGATTTATAAAAAGAAAATACGCATAAAACGTACAGTAAATGTTTAGTTTAGAGTTAAGAACTTTTGTTATTTAAAAGTACTAGCAACCAATTAACAAAAATTCGCTAAATGCTGCACCTGCTGCTGCAGTTGACCAAGAAAGTGTACCTGATCCATTTGTAGATAAAGTTTGTCCATTTGTTCCATCTGCTGAGGGAAGTGTCCAAATTTTATTAGTAGTAACAGTTCCTGGTGCTTTAAAACCAACATAGTGAGTTGAATCTGTATCTGCTAATCTAAGTTCTGCTGTTGCATTAAGAGTAAGTGATGTTGTTACTGCTGGACTTGATAGAGTTAGACCAGAAATTGTTGTAACTGTTGCTCCAGATGCTATTGATGTTGATCCTATAGTTGGAGCAGAATATGATGATACCGTTCCCCATGAAGCAGTTGTTCCATCTGTAGTAAGATACTTACCGCTTTCACCTGTTTGTGAAGGAAGGCTAATAGGTGCTGCAGCCCATTCAACGCCATTTGTTGCACCAGAGTTGGCTGTAAGGATATATCCATTTGTACCCACACCAAGTTTTGCTGGAGTATTATCTGCAGAGGCAACTAATATATCGCCCTTAGCATCAAACAAAGATTCATCTACTTTGCCATCTAACTGAGTTTGGATTGCTGATGTAACACCATCTACATAGTTAAGTTCAGTTGCTGTTGCTGTAAGTACAACATTTTCATTAATTTTTGGTGATGTTAGAGTTTTATTTGTTAGTGTGTCTGTGCTAGATGCTGTTATAAAAGAAGATAAATCAGAAGTCAAAGCAACTGTGCCAGTAGAATCTGGAAGAGTAATTGTTCTATCGGCGGTTGGGTCTGTAACTGTGAGGGTAGTCTCAAAAGCATCTGCTGTAGTACCTTCAAAAACAAAGGCATTTGTAACATTTACAGTTGTAGAATTTACAGTAGTTGTAGTTCCATTAACAGTTAAATCTCCAGAGAGTGTAAGGGCTGCTGCATTAACAGTACCAGTAAATGTAGGGTTTGCTAGAGTAGCATAAGAAGAAAGATCAGTAGTTAAAGCAACTGTGCCTGTTGAGTTTGGAAAAGTAATTGTTCTATCAGCAGTTGGATCTGTTACTACTAAAGTTGTTTCATAGGCATCTGCTGTTCCTTCAAAAATAATTCCTGCTGGAGCAAGTATGTTTTTAGAAGCATCTAATTCTGCAACACCATTAATTGCACTTTTTTCACTGTCTGGTATATATGAGCCAAGGCTAGTATCTAGTGCGGCTGAGTTTACAACATAGTCTAAGTTTCCCCAAGATGTTGACCCATCGCCAACTTTAATCTGACCAAGAGTACTGTTATATCCAATCTCTCCTTCTTCAAGAGTTGGATTTGCAGTATTCCACTCGGAGGTAGTACCTCTACGAACTTGAATTCTAGTTGCCATTTATTAATCCTCCAACGTTTATTATATCAGAATTGTTCACTTGGACTACCGCCATCTGCTGAAGGTAAAGCGTTTGTAAAAGTAGTATTTGGAGCGCCTCCATTTAGTCTAGCAAATAATGTTGGGTATGTCATACCATTTCCATTATACTCAGACTGAGCATCAAAATATGTTGCTATTGGATTCCATTCACTATTTAAATAATAGTAGATTCTTTCTGTAACAGTGTACAAAAATAATTGACCATTAGATGGGCTTGATGGAAATGTACTTCCAACGGTTAGTGCTGCAGTACTTTGAACAGTATTATCAGGGAATGTAACTCCAGTAGCAACCTTGAGTCCTTGTTTTACAACAAAGTCTTTATTAGTAGTTGCCACTGAAGTTCACTTATCCCTTCGTGGTCACATTACGCTTCAATGAGCGTCTTGTGAACCTTTACTGTTGTACCGTCTGATGCTGTGACCTTAAGACGGACATTGCCACCTGAGTAATCTGCATCAGTTGTACCGATAGAAGCATTGCTAATTATGTTAGCATACTCTGTTAGATAAACGTTATCATTTCCATCAATAGTTACTAGAACTTCTAGAACTTCAATATCATTACCGTTTGTCATTTGAACAATATACTTTGCTGTGCTATATGTTGTTGCTGACCATGAATCAACTACAGTAGCATTTGTATCTGTAAGTGCTTGTGTAGCAGTTCCAATTAATGCATCTGTAAGTGTGATAGATGTTGCAGTTGCAGCACCAATGTTTGGTGTTGTAAATGATGGAGAAATAAGTGGTGCTTTTGCATCAAGTTGTGTTTGAATTGCAGAAGTAACTCCATTTAGGTATCCAATTTCTGTGTCAGAAACATCTGCAACTCTTGCTTGAATTGTTGTTGTATCTACAGAGATTGCACCAGTTGAATCATTATATGATAATCCTGAACCTAATGCATTTCCGATTGCATCTTGTGCTAGTTCATTTGAGAAATATTTATTAGTTGAACCTTCAGAAATATCGTCAGTTCCAAGAGTACGAGTTCCACCAAGTGATACTGAAGTACCATTGATTGTAATTGCAGAGTTTGACAAAGCATTGTTTGGAATGTTTGTAAGTGTATTTGCTGAACCACTAATTGATTTGTTTGTTAGTGTTTGAGCGGTACTGAGATCAACTGTAACTCCTGTGTTAATGCTAAATGAGTTACCAGTTAGTGTTAATCCATTACCTGCAAGGTATGTACCAGCACCTGAGAACTGGGTAAATGTGATTGGGTCTGTGCCAATTGTTGCTGGCTTGTTTGTTTGTACCCATCCAGTACCAGCGTTTGCTGTTCCTGCATATACGAATATGAAGTCACCAGAGTCAACTTCTGCTGCAGTATCAAAATCTGTTGCACGAGATGGTTGACCTGAAGCCTGTACTACATAAATACCGTTTTCAGATGTTGTTGTCTGATTCTTAACAAGAATACGATCTCCAGTTGCAAGAACTATACCGTCAAGTGTGTCTCCATTTTCAACGGCATTTGCAAGGTTAATATTTGCTGTTGTTGCTGCACGAGCAGACTCATGAATGTGTAGACCTTCTGTTACTGAGTCTACATAAGCCTTTGTTGCTGCATCTGTTGCATCTGTTGGTGTTCCAAGACTTGTAATCTTATATGTTGCAAGAGAAAGATTACCTGTTGGTGCTCCAACTGATGTTAGGGCAAATTCTGAAGGGTCTACAGAAATTGCTCCTGTTGAATCATCATAGTCAAGACCATTGCCAACGTTATTTCCGATAGCGTCTTGTGCTCTTTCGTCTGTAAAGTATTTATTTGTTGAACCTTCTGAAATATCATCAGATCCTAATGTACGTGAACCTCCAAGAGAAGTTGATGTACCATTAATAGTAATTGCTGAGTTTGTAAGTTTATCATTTGCAATTGATCCTGCAAGCATTGCATTTGTTACAGATCCAGTATCTCCTGTTGTTACTACAGTACCTGTTACATCTGGAAGAGTAATTGTGCGATCTGCTGTAGGGTTTGTTACTGTCAAAGTTGTTTCATTGGTATTATCAGTAGATCCTTCAAATACTATTGAAGAGTCTGAAAGGTATAGACCTGAAACTGTTGGGCTTGTAAGTGTTTTATTTGTAAGAGTTTGTGTATTTGTTGTTCCAACTACCGCACCAGTTGCACCGTGTGCTTCTGTTGCTCCAGTGTGTGTTGTAAGATCTGAAGATGAAGCCTTGTTTCCAAGATCAGTGGTAAGACCTGAAATCTTAGACTGAGCAATTTCTGCTGATGCACTAATATCTCCATTAACAATAGTTCCATTTTCAATCATTGCGCTAGTTACTGTGCCAGAATCGCCAGTTGTAATTACAGTGCCTGATACGTCTGGGAATGTTATTGTACGGTCTGCTGTTGGGTCTGTTACTTGTAACGTTGTTTCAAAGTCATTTGCTGTTGTACCTTCAAATACAATTGAAGTTTCAAATGATCCTACTGCTGGGGCTGCTGCCCACTTAACACCATTTGTTTCATTTGAGTCTGCTGTAAGAACATATCCGTTTGTTCCTAGTGCAACTCTGGTGCCAGTGTTTGATCCTGTACCGACTAACAAGTCACCTTTTGCGTCAAAGATTTCTTTTGTAATTACATCATGTGTGTTGACGGTAGCCGTAGCGCCCTCAACAACTAAGCCATTTTTAACTCTAAAGGCTTTATCTACTGTTGCCATTTGTTGCTCCTTTGGGTCATGCCTTAAGACCAGTTCGGTAGTACCTAATGGTCATAGGCGTTAATACGGGGGTTACCGTCATACTGATTATACCAGAATTTAAACTAGCACTGATATTTCCTATGGCATTTGCCGTATTTGATACCGTGCCAAACTCTGTTATATTTTGATTTGTTCCATCAAAAACTATGTTTATTTCTGTGCTCTTGTATACGTTTGTGGATGGGTGTGATACCTGAATTAAATACTTAATGGTACGCCATACGCTAACATCTATCGTATCAAATACTGTTGCTGACTCTATGCCATTGATTGTTAATGAGTTGTTGCCATCTCCACCCAGCGCTTCTGCACGGTATGAAGTAGTATCAATTAAATCTGCAAAGTCTTGTCCAGTAGGTCTATCTCCAGACTCAAATTTTGTTTTCAGCGTATTAATTGGTACTATAGCCATATATGTGATTATATCATAAAATATAGAATGTACTGCCGATGACGGCTATGCCAATACCTGGTGTAGTGTTGCTAGAGAAACCAGGGTAGCCAATATCTTTAAACCTAACTTTGAATGGATAGACTCCCTGTATTTCAGCAAGAGTAGTTCCAATTCTTTTTATATTAACATCAGAATATTGAGTTGGCTTTACTGATACCTTTACAACTTCTAGGGTAGTAACTTGTTCTACTGGCATTTTAACTCTCAGCAGAAGTTACATCTTCAATTACTGTTACTGTACCCTTGCAAATTGTCCATGTGCGGGTAGCATCAGATAATTGAATATCAAAAATATCTCCTGTTTCAAGATCTTCAGATTCTCCAGCAGAAAGTGAAACTGTAAACTCTCCATCATCATCATCTAAAGTTGCCTCTGGACTTAATGAAACAATTACTGGATAAGTTACCACGTTATTATTAACTGTTCTTCTAGCAATGTCCATAGAAATAGTCCAGTCATCAATTGTAAGTGGAACTCTATTTTCATCTGTAACATAAACTCTAAAGGCTGCTGTATCTCCACGGACTAATGTCCATAAAACTGTTGGAGGCGCTGATCCAATTGAAAAAGAATCTGTACCTTGTCCTCTGTATGTTGCCATTATAGTAAGCCTTCCTTAAGTGCTCCCCAAGTTGCTGCTCTTGATCTTGGAGATGTAACAAGAATAATACCACTTGTTGAATTAGATTTTGCAACAACTCCAACTGTTACAACATTTGATGCTGGCTTAGTTATTGTAAGTCCTCCACCTGATGCAACATATAAAATATCTCCTGCTGTATATGAAGCGGTATTAATATCTGTGAAAACACCAGAGAGTACAATAACTCCATCTGAACTGTTTCCAATATTAGATTGTGCCAAACCAACTACTGGGAATGTTCCTATAATTGCAGAATCTGATTTTGCAATTGTTGGTTTTGTAGAGTAGCCAGTTATATATACTGGATCTCCTTTTACTATTGATGTACCGCTGACATTACGAACTTCAAGGGTATGAAATGGAAGACCAATTGTCGGCAATACCGCTTCAATTGCTTCTGCTAATGATTGAATATCCTCATGAACATTAACTGGATCAGTTAAAATCGGATAAGGTAAGTCATATATAGTTGTTTCGCCTGATGCCATAGTCTTATTATTATACCACTTTCAAGCATGGCATTTATTAAATAAAAAATAAATGTTATTAAAACTTGCTTTTTAAGACAAATTCGTGCTACAATTAATACATGCTACCGCAAGGTAGTTATTTTGCTCTAGGAGGTAATTTACAATGAGAGACAATAAAAAAGGGGTTTGGTTAGGTTTGATAGCACTAGTTGGGTTGTTTGCACCTTTTAGCAACGCCGCTAATGCTCTTGAAACTAAAACTCTAATAAAAACTACACAGGAATCGCAAACAGCCCTCAAAGGGGCTTTTTTGGTTTCTAGGGAAAAAATGTTAGAGAAGTACGAAAATGCTCATAACTTAGGTGATGGGCAACTGATTGAACTACTAAAGGCTGTAGGCTTCAAAGGAAAGTCTTTACGATCTGCTTGTGCAATCGCTAAGGCTGAATCTAATGGACGCCCACTTGCTTTTAATGGCAATCTAAAAACTGGAGATAGTTCATATGGCATGTTTCAAATAAATATGATAGGTGAGTTAGGTCCAGATCGTAGAGAGAAGTTTGACTTAAGTTCAAACGCTGAGTTATTCAACCCAGTTACTAATGCACAGGTGGCGCTTCACATGACAAAAAGCGGAACAGATTGGTCATCATGGTCATCCCTCAATGGGAAACGGTATCAGGAATGGTACAACAAATATCCATGTAAAGCATAAAATTTAATAAAAACAATACCCCCTTGGATTTCTCCTTGGGGGTTTTTGTTTGCTTAAAATTAATTGTTTGGATAACGGATAATTACTAGACCAGAGCCACCTGCTCCACCTGCAGCACCACCACCACCTGTATTTGCTGTTCCAGCACCAGTGCTTCCTCCACCACCTAATCCACCAATACCATAACCAGCAGATTGATTATAAACTCCTGCCCCGCCTCCAGAATAATATCGTGTTCCTGATACATTTTCACCAGTATTAGTAGCAGAACCCCATGATGAATAAGATGATGTACCATTTCCTCCACTACCTGCAACATTTGATGCCGTATTTCCTCCAACAGAGTTAAATCCTCCACCACCGCCACCAGATATTTGAGAATTTCCAGCAGAAGTTCCTCCAGCATTTCCTTGACCAGAAGTTGCTGTACCTCCAGATGCTACTGATAGAGTATCACGAGAACATCCACCACCACCAGAACCACCGCTTACTCCTGGATAAGTTCCTGTACCAGATTTCCATTTACCACCACCACCGCCACCACCTATGGCAATAGTTGTTGAACTAAATTGAGAGTTATTTCCACTAGATCCATCCGTTAATCCTGAATCTGCAGGAGCAGATCCTCCAGCACCAACAATGGCTGTGTAGGAAGTTCCTGCATTAAATACATTTGCTGATGAGTATGTTAAACCTCCAGCACCGCCACCGCCTACTGCGGATGCTCCACCACCTGCAACTAAAAGAATTTCAGCACCTCTAATTTTTTCGGACGGTATAAAAGATCCAGTACTTGTAAAAGTATGATATGTATAATTACCATCAGCAGTTATAGTTCCACCTGTTGCACGAGTACCGCCAATGCCATAAAGAGAGAATGTTGTACCTATTTGAAAATTAGTAGTAGAATATGTTGAAAATGAAATAGTTGTAATTGCTGCAGTGTTAGACCATAAATCTGAAAATAAGTCAATATATGCAACACTTTGATTGTTTTCTTGTGCACTTTCAGAAGATATTATTTTAAAATTACTAGATGTATAATTAGATATATAAATTTTATTATTAGAAAATGTATTAGCAGTAGATGTTGGTCCATTTATGTTAGAAATAGAATATGCAGAACCCCATCCCGCAGTAAATGTAGAAGTGTTAGATCCGTTTCCTTCTAAACCTCTATGTGTAAAATTACTAGTTGAACCATTTAATGACATCATTAAACCATCATCAGGAGATCCTGTACGATCAGATCTTGTTGATACTTTTATTATTAAATCGTTATAATTCTGTGGAATATTAGAAAAAGTTACAGAAGCAGCAGTACTACTTAAAGTTTGTGCTTGAATTAATTGATATCCTTGTGCCATTAGACTGCATACCTCATAACTACTATACCTGATCCACCGTTACCACTTGTTACAGCATATGTGTCGCTAGCATTTCTTGCGCCACCGCCACCACCGCCAGTATTAGCAGTTGCACTAGTGGCACTTGAATTACTTTGTGATCCTGCACCACCACCTCCAGATCCACCAGAACTACTGCCTCCAGAACCGCCTCCACCACCTGCTAAATAATATGTACCAGAAACATTTTGACCAACTCCCCAAGATGAATACGTTGAAGATCCAACTCCACCGTTTCCACCCTGCCCTGTATCTCCATTTGAACCTGCTGCCCCAGCACCGCCACCGCCACCGCCGTGATAAGCAGCAGATGCACCGTTACCACCAGAATTTCCTTGACCTGCAGTGCCTGCAGCACCTGCACCTGATGTTGATCCAAGAATAGACCCACCACCACCACCAGATCCTCCAGTAGTTGCAGTTAATCCTGCTGTTCCTGGGTAAACACCACCACCACCGCCGCCTACTGCTGCTGTTAATGAAAGACTTCCTCCAGTAACAGTTGTATTAGATCCATTGTTACCTCTTGTTGATGGCATAGATACAACTCTACCTCCACCAGCACCGACTGTTACTGTATACCCAAAAGAATTTGTTAATGATTGTGAAGCAGTATAAACAAGACCACCAGCACCTCCACCGCCACCAGCACGGGAACCACCAGATCCGCCACCAGCAACTGTTAAGATATCTGTGCTAATTGTTTGTCTTGGAGAAAATACTCCCGAATTATTAAATATATGATACCAATATGTACCATCAGTTCTTATTAAATCTCCACCAGTTGCTTTAGGAACTATGGCTGCTTTAATTCCATATAGTGTAAGCGTAGATCCTGATGCTATGTTTCCATCTCCATAAGTAGCAACTCCTACAGTTTTTAATGGGCTAGTTGTTCTTACTGATCCAATAATGAGAGCGGTTTCAGTATTTCCATTAGTTCTTGTAATAACACTTTTATATCCAGTACCATTGCTATACCCCATAAAATTTATTATATATTGTTTAAAAATTCCAGATGTTGTAGATGCTGCTGGGGCTGCATATAATTGTAAACCAGTTCCGCTTGTTGTTCTAGCATTTGTAACAGATGATCCATCTCCAACAATTGCTACAACACTGTTTTCGTTAGATTGAAGAAGTGATGTATTATCATCACCAGTTCCACCATATGCCAATAAAGAACAAGTTGTTGCTGCTTTGGATCCACGTATATTTGCAACTAAAACTAAATCTGTATAATTTTGTGGTAGGTTTATAAAAGCATAATCGCTTGCAGTACCATTTGGAGTAATTGTGCCAATTTTTACATATGTAGGTGCAGAACCATAGTTAGATGTAATACCCATAACTATCCTCTAATTCCATAAAGAGAAAATGTACTACCAACTGCTCCAGCACCTGCTAAAGAAATATCAATACTGGTAATAGGGTTCGTAGATCTCCAACATCCAGACATAACATCAAGTCTATTAGGAGTTGGATTATAAATAAATCCACTTAAACTACGCATTGTTTTAAATTTTGTAGTGGAGTTATAATCAATAATGTCTATAATTCCACTTCCAAAAGTAATGTTATCACCGTTACCACGAGAAATAATACTAAGATTCATATAACCAAGACCAGTACTATTATCTGCAAAATTTGTTTGTGCTCCTCCACCTACAACAGCATATGTACCCATATAATGGTTGCTATAGTTTGCTGATGTATCAGAATTAAAATTTCCTAATAGTCCATACCAGTTGCTTGAGCCATTACTTTCTTCTTTTCCAAACCATCTTATTTGTAAACTTTTATAGTTTTGTGGTATATTTGTAAAAGAAAAAGAAGAAGTTGATCCACTGCTAATTATAATACTAGCAATACTTTCAAAAGTCCCTGGAAAAGTTTCCTGATCCCAAACCTTAGAACCTTTAGGCGTAGTACTACTAATGCTTCCAGTACTTAACCGCTTGATAGACACTACGCCTCCTAAAAATTACTACAAAATTAAATTACTAGTACTGCTGCTTCTTCTGCAGTTAATGGTTGACCAGCAATGAGTTTAGCCTTTGCTGATTCCTTTAATGCTGCCGTCGCTGCTGCTGCTGCTTCACGAGCCTCTTGCTCTTCTGCTGCTGCTGCTGCCATTTGGTCACGCTCTGCAATTTCTTGTGCAGTTAGCGGAACAATTGTTTGCTGTCCTGTTGAACAGTCAATAATAACTTTATTTAGTTCGCTCATACTGTTACCTCATCCCATGATGTTGTGTCTTCGTTCCATGTATACATACCGCCGTCGCCAGGGTATTCAACTGGTGCTTCCCAAAGACATGTGTCTTCGTTAAGACTCCATGAAGCAAAAGGCTTAGGTGGAATAAAAGCATCTCTGCCTTCATCATACTTAAAGCCAATACCTGCGTAGTTTTTTCTAAATGGAGTTCCACCGTTTGAGTGTACTCCTCCTGCGGTATTGTAAGAAGTCTTCTTCCATGTACCGCCTAATCCAAGATCATTTGCCAAGAATTCTTGACCACGACCTTCTTGATCATCTGCAACTACTAAAACACGAAGGACTGTGCCTTCTGCGTCAATTTCTGCAAAATGTGCCATTACTTGCCTCCTTGTTTGTCATAACTTATTATAGCACTTAAAAATTTTATTGTCATGCTCTATATCTAACAATTACAATACCTGAACCACCATTTGCTGCTGATCCTGCTGTTGAATAGTAAGCACCACCACCACCACCAGTATTTGGAACACCATTATTTGGAGCAATTGTATTGTACCTACCACCTGAGCCACCACCACCTGAGCCACCTGATGATGTTGGAGCATCAAATCCACTACCTCCACCTCCACCTGCATAGTAAGTAGATATTCCACTAATTGCTGTTGCTATCCCAGTTCCACCGCTACCAGCAACATTTCCTGATCCATTACTTCCAGCAGCACCTGCTCCTCCACCGCCACCACCACCATTAATAACTCCAGTAGAATTACCACCAGCATAACCTTGATTTGCAGTGCCAGAACCACCAGTTGAATCATAAGCAGAACCACCACCAGAACCACCAGCAGAACCTGGTCGTGTATTATAAGAACCACCACCACCTCCACCAGTTGACGTAATAGAACTAAATGATGAATCGCTACCATTTACTCCCTTAGAACTAGCAGAACTTGATCCTGTTCCACCTGCACCAACAGTAACTGTATATGACTGTGTATTTAATGATAATCTTGATTCTACTGCACCTCCACCACCTGTAGAGCCAACCGTACAACGTAATCCTCCTGCACCACCACCGCCACCAGCATAGGTTCCAGTATTTGTACCCATACCGCCACCGCCTCCACCAGCAACTACAAGATAGTCAACTAAAATTGGAGCGGTAGGTGTAAAAACACCAGTACTATTAAAAGTATGTACTACATAAGTACCATCAAATGATATATTTCCACCAGTTGCTTTGATAGAGTTACCTGCTGATTTACGCATTGCTTTAATTCCATAAAGGGTAAAGGTTGAGTACTGCTGAAGAGCAGAACTACCATCTCCTAGTGTTATTGAAGTTATTGCCTCTGTACTTGACCAAAGGTTTGCAACTAAAGCAGTCAAAGCGGCAGCACCATTATTTTCTCCTACGTTATCTACGCTATAAGATTTATAATTGCTAGATGTATAATTAGGAATATAAATTTCACCGTTAGTAAAAGTAGATGCAGTATCATTACCGCCTGAAGTTCCACCATATCCAGTAGTAGGGGAGTTAGGAATACCGCTACTTGCTGCTGCTGAACCATTGCCAGTTAATCTAATACCGCTAGATAAGGAGGTTGAACCATTAAATGAAATATCAAATCGTGGTGAACCCGCAGCGCCACCTCGTGAACTAAATTTAATAACTAGGTCAGTATATGTTTGTGGAATATTAGTAAAATTTATTGATGCGCTACCGCCAGCACCAACTGTTACAGTAGCCAATTTTGTCATTGTTTCTATACTCATCGTGCATACCTCACAATTACTAAACCAGATCCACCATTACCACCAAGAGGGTTTCCCGCTGGATCTAATTTATCTGCAGCACCTCCACCACCTGTGTTTGATGATCCATCAAGAGTTGTAACAGATGATCCGCCACCACCACCACCATAGCCACCAGTACCCCAACCTACAACTCCAGAGTTAGCAGTGGCTCCAGCGCCACCTCCTGCAATATAATAAGTTCCGCCTACATTTTGACCACAAGATGTAGCAGAAAGCCATGATGAGTAGGTAGAACTTCCTACTCCTCCTACTCCTCCAACATAAGTATTGGTTTGACCTGACCCTGAACCATTGCCACCAGCACCACCAGCACCGCCACCACCACCGCCTGCAAGAAAAGAAGAACTAGCACTTCCACTTGTTCCAGTACCACCAGAGTTACCTTGACCAGCAGTTCCTGCAGCACCAGCACCGCCAGTTGATGAGTTAGCACAACCACCACCACCAGAACCACCAGTTATACCAACACCGCCTTGCCATCCACCACCGCCACCACCTCCAACAGATGCAGTTAATGAACCAAATTGTGAGTTATTTCCACTATATCCAAATCTTTGTGTATTATAAATACCACCAATACCACCAGAACCAACAGTTACTGTATAACTTGTTTGTGTTAAGGATTGAGATGTGTGTACTAGTAAACCACCTGCTCCACCGCCACCTGCTCCACCACCTGCAACTCCACCACCTGCGCCTCCTGCTACTACAAGTATGTCAGCAGTTAATGAGCGCATAGGAGTAAATGTTCCAGATGTTTTATAAACATGGTAAACATAAGATGAGTCATAAAATATTTCTGTTCCACCTGATGCTTGAGGGTTACTTGCTCCTAATGGAGAAATTCCATAAAGATCGAAAGTTGATCCTGGAGCAAAGTTTCCACTATCTGCCACTACAGATACAGATGTAATTGCTGCTGTATTTCTCCAAAGTCCAGCAGCGGATTCAACAACAGTTGATGCTTCAGAACCTTTACTTATACTAGTTTTAAAAGTAGTTGAATTTGAATAATTAAATATATTTCCAATCATTGTAACTGGATTAGTGTCAGATAAACCAGATCTAGCAGCAACTCTTATGTATGGATTATTGCTCTGTCTTTCTGAAATTGCTGAAGTTCCATTTCCATAAATAATAGTATGACTATAATTAGTTGCAGAATCATTATTAAATCTAAAATATAAAGCAGTTCCACCAGCACCAGTTACACCAAGAACTGATGCGACAACAACTAAATCTTGATATGTTTGAGGTATATTAGAAAAAGTTACATTTGTAGAAGATGCTGTTAATTGTACTGATTGAAGTGGTGTGTTTGTAGGCATTTATTTAACTCCATATAGAGCAAAAGATGAGTATTGTGAAAATGTGCCGCTTTGTGGAGTAATTACCATTGACGTAATAGCAGAAGTAGAACGCCAATTGCCAGATGTAAACATTATAAAACCACTTCCATTACTATCCCAACCAGTTAAAGAACGAATTGTCTTATATTTATTTGTATTAGTGTAATCAAGAATGTCTACAGTGCTGGCTCCAAAAACACTTGTTCCAGAACCGCTTCTTCCAAAGTATTCAATTTTAGAACTAGGCGCTAGTCCACCTGATGTTACAGTAGTTCCATTACCATAAATACGATGTTCTGAATAATTAGACCCTGTATCATTATTAAAATTTACCCAAACATCTTGATCATTAGCACTTCCTTTAACAAAAGTTCTAACATGTAGGTGTGTATATGTTTGAGGAATATTAGAAAAAGTAATAAGAGATTGAGCAGAAGATAGTGTTATTTCAGTAATTGCTTCCATGCTACCAACAGCAGAACGACCATCCCACAAAGAAGTATACTTTGGGAATCCATCTTGAATTGATGAGTCTGATAATCTGCTAATCGCCACTTAAGCGACCCCCTTAAGAAATTTCAGAGCCGAAGGCAGAAAATGACATACTTGCAGATGAAGCATAAATTGTGACTACATCTGTTGTTGCTAATGTAATACCAAGTGTAAGTGCAATAGTATCATTTGCAGCAATCGGTGTATCGTAGGCAATATATTGTGAAGCAGTTAATGATGCTGCTGCTGGACGAATTGCAATTCTAAATGTACCCGCTGTTGATGCTTGGTTACATACTGTTAATGTTGACAATACCGTTGATGTTGAAGACGGTACTGTATACAGCGTTGTCGCTGTAGTTGCTGAAGGGTTTGATTGCCCTAGCGTTTTGTATACTGTTGGCATTAGATGATCTCCTTATTAGAATATTGTACCATAATTATGCACCCATCATTAAGAAGATATCAGGTAGTGAAGCACTACCGCTTCCACCCTCACCCCATGCTGGAACACCACTTGTTACTTTAAGCACTTGACCTTCACTTCCAATTCCCAATCTTGCTGGGGTATTAGAACCTGACGCATAAATAATATCGCCAGTAGTACTAGTTAGTGTATTATTTATTACCTGAGATAGCAAGGCTACTGTGCCAGTTAAATCAGGAAATGTTATTGTTCTATCTACAGTTGGATTTGTAACTGTTAGAGTTGTTTCAAAAGCATCTGCACTAGATCCTTCAAATATAATGCTTGAGTCAGATAGACTTAATCCAGATACTACAGGTGATGTTAAAGTTTTATTTTCTAGAGTTACTGAGTTTGTTAAGGTAACTGCTGGAAGTGCCCACTCAAGACCATATGTAGCAGATGAGTTGGCTGTAAGAACATGTCCATTAGTTCCAATTGCAAGTTCTACTGGAGTAGATGCTGCTGATGCTGTTACTATTGATCCTTTTGCAGTTAAAATATCTTCATCAATATAATCTTCATTTGCTGCAGTTATTTGTGCTTGAAGATTATTAATAGTATACGCAATAGATGGATTAATCAGGTTTGCTGGATTTGTTTCTGCAGTATCAAAAGTGTATGAACCATAGTGATATGCTCTTAAAGCAGCCTGAATGTCAGCGGCATCTGCATACCCTGGAATCTTTGTTGGGACTAACGCACCAATACTTTCAACTGCCATACATCACCTCACTTAGAATTATATCATAAAGTATACAGTTTAAGACTCTTCGTCTGCTGCAACTATTGATATAAAGATATGTGTTGTCACCTCTCCTGTTAAAAGTGCCCAGTCTCCATATGGACCAGAGTCTACATCGTTTCTATGTTCTACTGCTGAAAAATTAATTACTAGATTATCTCCTGGTGCAACAAGAGTTGGAATAGTCATAGATGAAGCAATTGGATTATCATGTGAAATACTATATTGAACGCTAAAGTTTCCTGAAGTTAGCGGGGTACCAGTAACAGTAACAATATCTGCAATAGGTATAACAATCTGTGCTGTACCTGAAGAGTAAGTTGTTAAATGGTTTTGAGAATATATGGTTGGATTTAATTCTAAAATCTGTATCCATGTATTTCCACCAGGCTCTGATACATATTGATATAAATATCCATAATCTGCACCTGGAGATGTATTAATATAAAGATCATTAAGAAGTGGGGTTTGACCAATTTCAATAATGTTTGGATCTCCGACACCAACAAATACTTGGCTACCACGAGTTCCAGTTGGACCAATATCTACCAAAACTTCTACTACGCTTGGTGGACCTAAAACTGTAATATCATCATTGCTGACTAATACTTCAGGCATTACACAGCACCTGTAACATCATCTGTTACTGTAATTGATCCAGTCAAAACTGTTAGAATAACATCTGGTGTTGGAGTTGTATCTGTAATCTGTACGTCATATACATAAGTACCCGCAGCAAGAGTTCTACCAACTGATGGAGTAATTGTACAAGTAATAATATCTGTTGTTGCATTTACAGTTGCAGTTCCAACATATTGAGTACCAGTTGAACCACGACGATTAGCAATTGTAAAAGTTGCTGTATAGTTTGTTAAATCATATGCAGATCCACTTGATGTTTTTGGACGAATAACAAATTCCGCAGTGTCACCACGGTAATAACTAAAATTGTATGTTCCTGGAAATGCCATTATAACTCCTGTACCTTATAAGCAATATTATCAACTTTTACGATAGGTGGCAGGGTATCAGTCTTAGATGTGATAGCAATCACAATATCTGTTGGAATACTCATAGACTACCTCCTGGAGAAACATCTCCTATAACAGTAATTGTACCAATAATCGGAGTCCAAACTGTATCTTCTCCTGCACCACTACCTGCTTCAATAACAACTTGTAAATCAAATGGTAGTTCGGCTACAACGGTTTTGTAAGAAGATCCCCAATTAAGAGTAAGTGAGGCAGGGGCTTTAATAGTCACAGAATGCCCTGTAGCCTCTGTAACAAGTTCATCCAGCACATCACCATTGGTATCATATGCTGTAGCCTTATAAGTCCAGCCAGTACAGTCAAATCCCGTTATTTCATCCAACTCAAAGAAATCAATAAAAAGTTGGGCAGTGTCTCCACGGACAACGTTCCATTTTACGCTTATTGGGTTAGCGCCATATTTTTGGATGGTAGATGTACACATAATACTTGATTATACCATAAAAAAGGATTAATCCCTAGGCGCAGTGGGGTGGGGTAGAGAGCAACCTAGGGACTAATCTATTCAGATTATATCATTGAAATATTATACTTTTATTCATTTGATAACTTTTTGTTATACTTACGTATAAATTATTTTAAAATCCAGGTATATAAAAATTGTTACCTAATTGTTATAATTATAAATGTCCGATTTATCCTATAAGTCTCATATGCCAGAATATTGATAGTGTATACTTAAATATATATAAGAAAAAAGAATATCTTTAAACTTAGTTTTTAGAATATATTATATATAATAGATTATTTTTTATTATGATCTTTAATATGTTCAATTAATAGATCGAACATTTTATCAGTTTTTTCTTCTAGCCTTACGACAGAATCTTTTAATGATGATCCTGAATTCGGCTTAAGTTCACTTAGATAATGCTTTACGAGAAACTTAACTCCGCCGATCATAATACCAAAAATCGAAAGAGTAGTTAGAATAAGTCCAGCCCAGTCTTGTGGTGTCATAAGGTTTATTATATCACTATTTGAGATTATTATTCACAAATATATGAGAAAGACATGTGAAATTTATCATCAGTTGCAGCATTAAATGGTGTGTTAAAATCCATTGGCTCATCTTCACTAGATCCAGCATGTTGCCATAATGTCATTGTAGAACTTGATGGAATTAAATGACCCTTTAAACTATAGTGTTTTAAAGTTGGTAAGGTATCATGTGCAGAGCCACCATAAACATCTGTGTGATATTTTGAAGCAAAAGGCAAAGTCAAAGAGTATTGACCAGTTCCAAAATTTGTAACAGTTGTATATAGCACGTCAATTTGAACTGTAACTAGATTTCCAATTTTAATATATGATCCAGTTGCAGGTGTTCCAGTAAATGTAAGTCCAGTTCCAGACCATGTAGGATTATATGAATTAATAGTGGTTGTAAGCCCACCAACGTCACCAAATGCTGGATGTGTAAACCGTGCCATATTATGGCTCCAGGCTAATTTGAATCATAGCAACACTCATAGCGTCAACTGATGATATCGCATATAAAGCGTCGGGCGATGATAGTTCGAAAGAAATTGAGTGGTTTGGCAAAATTCTAAAGCCGTAGTTAGAGGATGTAACTCCTTCGCCGCCAATATAGATATATCCAGTAGCATTAACATTTTGAAGAGTAATGTCTATACCACCGTGAGCACCTGGTGGAGTCATACGAGTCGCAGTAGTATTGCTAAGCGTAACTAGTGAATGTGAAGTCATATCGATATTATAGCATTATTTCGGCGGGAAACAACAAGTGCGAAAATAGAGATACCAAACCTCCCCCTATACACTATGGTTTAACAAACCAAGTATGTATACAATCGGTAGTATGCTCTATATGCTCTGATATCCCGATATCACAATATCCTGAATATAAAGGTTTTATAACGTTTTGTTATATGGCTATATAAGATATAATGGCTATATGACCAGAGATGTTAATCCATTTGATTTTTTAAATCCTTTATCGCCAAGAAGTCCAGAAGAATTGGCTGCATACCGTCTCGAAATATGTAAAGGCTGTGACTGGTTTCGTAAGAATACCCAAACCTGCAAGAAGTGTGGATGCTTCATGAAATTAAAAACCACATTGGAAAAGGCTAAGTGCCCAATTGACAAGTGGTAACAAACCTCAAACCCACAAATTCATGAATAAGGATTGGCTATCAAACCAATATATCGAACAAACCAGAACTGTTGTTGATATAGCCAGAGAGTGTAATGTACATCCTGATTTAATAAGGTTTTATATGGATCAATTTAATATCTACCGTCCCCTGAAAAAATGTATTCATGGTATGGTGGTTTGTAGCAAGTGTGGCTAGTTTTCTATAACCTCTTCGTCCAGAGATAGTTCTTCTTCCTGTCGTTCTAGGAAGTTCTCTAGGTTGTCTAATATGCCCATAGAGATATTATATCCTATCCCTGGCAAATCTGAAAAATTTTTCATTTTGACAAAATCTGAATATTTTTGTCAGATGTATGATACATAAATACAAAAATAAAATGTAAAAAAAATAGTGAGCACACACTTGGCATGCCCACTACTTAATAGATCTATGCGACCCCTTGTAGATAGCCATCTATCCCAACGAGGTCACATGTAACCTTGACTCTTTGATTTTTTTTGAGTGTTGAGCGATACAATTCTATAAACTGTAGAACCTCTTGCTTACTCATCAAATTAATGTTGCGAGTGTTACCTTGCATAGATGTAATTGTTACCTTCATGCTTTAACCTCTACCTTCTGAACATTGGCGTGATACTTAGATACTCTTGCGGTGTGACTTGCATTGAGTGAGTCTATAACACTGTCCATTTCCTTAGCACTAGTAGCGATATTGTTAACGGAGAGTAGACTACTACCCTGCCAAATTGCGTATGTGATAGTCATTAGATAGACTCCTTCTTGTTATTCATAACCCAACGACTTTCGTTAGGTGATAGGTAGCGATGAGATACTACACCTTGAGATGTTGCTAGCATTTCTAGGTATGCCTTTCGGCTAATGTAGTTTCCTACTGTATTGCGAAACACCATAGGGTTTCCTGTATTAGATGAAGCCATAGCGTGGCTAGGCTCTAAGGTTATTGTATTTAGTGTAGTCATTTTAACTACCTTTCTTTTAATCTGTTAGCACTTTGCTAACTGTTTCCTTGACCTAATTTATTTGCCCTATTGCTAGGGGCTCACTTAGGATTTCTTATTTAATTTTATAGTAGTAATACTAGCACACATACCCTGAAAAGTCAAGGCGACACGCCGTAGGCGTTGTGTGACTTAGGTCACTTATCTGAGTAGGTACCCTTAGCGATAAGCGCATCTAATCTAGCATAGTCTGCTAGTGTCTGCTCAGGTGTCTGAGCGAGAGCCTCATTTATTTGTATAGTGTTCATTTTAGAACCTTTCTTTATCAAGAACCTTTCTTGATTTTCTTATAGTAGAATACTACCACACAAAAGTCCAAAAGTCAAGTCCTAACACGGCGTGTCGTATGTGATTTAGACCACAAGATCTACCCCCGAGGTCGGGCGTGTCGTGCCCGGAAAAATGTGATGTACTTCACAATCCCTTATGTCCGTTTTGTCATGGTTACTGTTCAGTAAATGTCAGTGGTAGGTGTTATACTTCTAGTATAAAGAAAGTTAAGGAAAGTCCTTAAACTAGAAAGGAGAACAAAATGTTCTCAACAAAATTCACTAAAACTACTAAGGCTTGCGGTCACAATGACCTAAGCACAATTACAGTAGGTATAAAAAATACTACCCGTAATGGTAAGGAATTTACAGTCTGTAATACCTGCCAACAATGGCACCGCCGTTGGTGGTGGAATGGTAAGCCTAATGGTTGGGTAGGTTTAGAATAAAAACTAAATAAAAAATCCTAGTGAGCCTTACTAAATAAAGTAAGCAAATAATCTAGGTCAAGGCAAGAGATTAGAAAGTCTAATCAAATAAAAGAAAGGTGTTCATAATGAATACACTAACAATAAACCAAGTATGTAAAACACATACACCTAATAAATCTGCTATCTCAGTAATAGCACAAGATTTTGATTCTGCCGACTACTACACTTTTTGCGAAGTGTGTGAACAAAATATAGAAAGTTTTTCTTTCTATGATGATGATTGCGGAGTCCGTTATTCTAAATGGATTGTTTCTAAATAAAAATTAGAAACAAAGATCTACCATTTTTTCCGGAAAAATGTGGTGTAACTCACAGTGGCTTATGTACCAAATGTCCGTTTTGTTCCCCAAAAATGTCAGTGGTGTCTGTTATACTTACTAGTATAAAGAAAGTCAGAAAAGGTTTCTGAACTAGAAAGGAGTCAAAATGACTCAAACAATTATCCAAGTGTGTAAAACACACGTTCCTAATAAGTCTGCTATCTCTAATCATGGAGATGAGCAATTCACATTCTGCGAAGTTTGTGAAAATAACATTGAGCGTTGGTATAACGATACCGACCCTGAGCGTCTACCAATGTGGACTTCATGGAAGGAGTCTAAATAATGACTATGCTAACTCTTACACCTATTTTTGGAAATAAGTTTTACTTAACTAATAATGAACGCTTTATCTGTTGTGATGAAGTACAGTATCGCTACTTCTGCGATAATCACTTTGAGGCACAAGGTTGCCAATTCTGTGAGTTTAACCCTTACCAAGACTGTGAGTGTGATGAATAATGAATGACTTTGAAATTAAAAATAATCTGTTAAAAGAAATTAGTGAATTAACAGAAAATAATTATCCTAAAATGTGGGGTAGTGCTTCTGCACTTCTTACAGTTAAACAATTAGAAATAATTAAATCAGTAATGGAGAATAAATAAAATGGATTTATCTTTTTGGTATGACGGTCGTGCACTTTTATTTTTAACTATGGGAAGTTTTATTTATTTAATTTTAACTGAATAAAAATTCCGGCGCAGTCGGGCGTGTCGTATGTGGCTAAGATCACACAAAAAATCATCCCAAATTATGAGATTTACGGCGTGTCGATTTGATTTTGTCTGCTTAATCTGCTAGACTTACAGAGTAAGAAAATAAAGAAAGGAAGTGGCTAATAATGGCTAACTTATACAAAATAGAGGACTTGCTAATCGGCAAGACTTACAATTCTAAATCTTTGCGTGGAGAAATTGTTCATGCTGAAAAAGATAATCGCTCCGTATGGTATGGAGATAATACCGAAAGTTATTTGGTGGAAGTTAATTCTATCTACCGCAACCAATGGCGAACAGTTGCCGTAAAGGTTGGTGAATAATAATGGGATACATAGAGATTTTTAGATTAGATGAGCAAGGTGCTGGCTGGGTAGATTTATCCGAAGCCACTCCAGATGAACTCTTGACCTTAGAGTTAGGGTTATTCCAAGAGGGAGCCTTGTGAGGTATCTCACATTCCAATTGTCCTAAATGTCCGAATTTGGATTTGATAATGTCTGCCAAATCTGTTAAACTTACAGTATAAAGAAAGGAAGTCAAAATGACTTACACTATGAAACTAGAAACCTTTAGCGGTGAGGTTAAATCTATCGCTCTCCCTTCCAAGGGTGCCGTTGCTCAATTCATCTCCACTTACCCTGAGAAATTGCCTGTTGGTATTTCTGTAAAGGTTGCTTGCGATGCTTTAGGTATTCGTGGAACACTAAGAGGAAAGGCATTGGTGAAGTAATGATAAACTCAGTAATGTCTGTTCCCTGTAATGACTGCTTAGGTCATGGCTACATTTTTTTCGGTAATGGTAAAGACTACCACACCGAACCCTGCGACTGTATCACTAACCCAAACGAATAGGAAATAAAATAAATGATAACACTAAACCACTCAATAAATCTCGTAACTGAAATTGATGAACACAAAATGCCTAGCCACTTGCTAAGTGCTTTTGTAAACCTTAGCGAATTAGAAATGGAAAAATTGCTACGAGGTGCTTTTGTTAGCGCTCTTATCGGTGAGGGCTTTCTTAATAAACTAAACGAAAATAATTCTTGGGCTATTGTAAAGGTTGGCGATAACTAATGATGACTAGAAAAGACTACGTGGCAACTGCTGAAATTCTTTCTATGTTCAAGGACTCAATTGATGAATTAGTTTTTCATGATTTAGTTGATGAATTTTGTGGAATGTTTGAAGCAGATAACGAACGATTTAACTCAGAGAAATTTTTTGAGTCTTGTAATAAGGATAACTACTAATGCTAACTGAATGGGATCTACTTGCAATAATCATTGCACTCGCTGGCGCTGGTATTGTTATTTATTATTCAATAAAAGAAAATATTTTATTGAGAAAAGAAATTCGCAGACTGCAACTTGCTTTGCGAGATGAACGTAAAAAATAAATAAATAAAAAACCTAAGCAAGTTTTAAAACTGCTTCACACAAAAAATCCGGCGTGTCGTCCACAAGTTATCCACAGGCTTTACGTGTGATTAAAAACACACCCAGATTTTCCCGAAATTAGCCAGATGAGTTTGAAAATGTCAGTCTAATCTGATAGGGTTGTATTATTACAACGAAAGGAAAACTAATGAAAGATTACTTTGATGAATTCTATGATGAGTATTACTCTAAAGAATTACCACCCAGCGGGGGAAGTTGCTACTGCAAGACTATGATGCTATGCTCATATTGTGCGAAGGGATATAACTAATGGGAAAATTTAAGGAAAGTATTATTGGTATTTTAACCTGCTCATATTGCTATGGTAATGGTTGGCAATTCGCAGGAAATGATATAGACTATGACCTATGGGCTTGCGATTGTAATCCCTATAACGTGCCTGCTGATGAAATTCAGGCATACCACCAATTATTCAAAACTAAGGAGAACGCATAATGGAATATAACTACGCTATAACAGTTGCCTATGATGGCAACGCACCTCATTGGACAGGTCGCTACTCAGATGCATTAACGGCAGTTGATGAATTTAATAAGCATATAGATTGGGGATTTGCTGATGAATACTCAACAGTTAATCTATCTGAACCTAGTGGCAAGATGCACACTAGAGTATTTTATCGTGAAGGACGAAAGGTCGTAAGTAAATAATGGGAAGCATAACAGCACTAGGTATTCAAGATACCGTTTTGGATTTGGAAACACAATTACTTTATCACTTGCGTGGTAATCATTATCCACCTGTACCAGCAGAAATGGTACAACCTTGCATTGAGGCTATTGACGCAGCCTATGACGAGGACTATGACCGCATGATAGATATGCCGAAGGTTGGTGACTTTCAGATTTTGTATAAAAATAGTAAGCAGGCACCTGCATGGGCAATTATTGAACAACACCACCTTGACACTTTCATTGAGCCAGCAGATGAGGACTTTTATGAGTAATTTATATTCAGTATTGGCAGATTGGTACCCTGAAGGTAACTATACAGAAGCAGACTTATGGGAAGCCATAGCAGAAGTAGAAGGCGTTGACGTAAATGAAATTATGGATAGAGATTTGGCGGAATTCATTTAATGGCTAAAACACTTCAAGAATTATTAGATGAGGCAACACCTGCCTTAGAAACCGTCCTATGGCAAATACTAGATGAAATTGATGCTGAATAAATGACTGCTACAATGAATGACATGAAGTTTATATATGCAGATCTGCTAACTCCAAGCCAACTTATGGAAAATGACCTTATTGAAGTTAATGGAGAGGTTGTAGAAGTTATTTTAATTGAAGATGATTCAACAGGAGATAACTATACAGTTACTTATAAAAATGAGTATGGTGAAAAAGATATAGCGTTATGCAACTATGAAGATATGTTTAGACTATATGTCATTGTAGATGATGACTATGAATAATTTATAACTGTATAAAAATTCCGGCGTGTCCTTTTTGTACAGAATGTCCCAATTACGTGGAGTTGATATTTTTCCCGATTTCTGCTAAGATTATTAAATGAAGCAGAGAAAAACCCAAGATGAATTACGTAAACTCATGGAGTTGCGTAGATCTAATGCTGCTACTTTTGTGCCGTCTAAGAAAGAATACAAAAGGACTAGACAAAACACAAGAAAAATGTTAGAATTAAAAGAGGAGTAAAAATGACAACCACCACACAAAAACTAAAACGTTCATTCGATAGAAAGGTTTCAAATGCCGTATCCCCTAATGGAAAAACAGCAACCATTGCCAACACATTCGGACTACCTGCAGGAAAAGACTATTCATGTCCTGGCGCTACGTCTGTCTGCGAAAGTGTTTGCTATGCAGGCAAATTGGAAAAGTTATTCAAAGGTGTAAAGATTAACCTGCTACACAATTGGGAATTATTAAAAGACGCAGACCATGATACTATGGAAGCGTTACTTATGGATATGATTGCTGATTTTAAGCAAGATTGTGAAAAGAAAGAAGCGCCTAAGTTATTCCGTATCCATTGGGACGGAGATTTCTTTAATGATGAATATGCATTTGCATGGAAGCACGTAATACTTAATCATCCTGATATTCAATTTTGGGTGTATACCCGTGTTAAGTCTGCGGCGGTAATGCTAAAAGACATTCCTAATCTATCTTTATATTATTCTACAGATAGTGAGAATAAAGAGGTAGGCGTTAATCTTAAAAAAGATCACGGCATTCGCCTTGCATACCTTGCCAAAAATTTTGCACTAGGTCAAGCAGATATGAAAGAATTAACTAATAAGCCTGGCGCTAAGTGTCCTGAGAACTTAAAGGCTATTCCCCTAATTTCACAAAAGGGAAGTGCGTGTGTGTCTTGCGGTTTGTGTGTTTACAATAAAGCAGACATAGTATTTTCTGCGAGTAAGAAATGATAGCGTTTGTAATAATCTTATTACTCGTAGCATTTTTTATGTCTTTATTAGACGACGGCTAACTTGCTATTTGTCTATGGATTTGATAAAATTGAGAAAAGGAGCATAACTATGGAAGTTTTAATTCTAACTATCTTATTTTTGTTATTGTTATTCTCAGGTATGGGGCATAAATAATGTCCGTTTTGTCCGTATTGTCCAGGTGTGACCTATCTCACACAAAAATAATCTCAAAATGTGAGAAATACTAGAAATGGACTTGTATTTCTTGCCAAAAAATGTTAGACTTGTATTATCAACAAAACAAAGGAGAAACAAAATGGCAGTATCAAACGCAACCTACAATGTAGGAGATACCTACACAACACAAAAGTCAAAAGTCACAGGAGTAATCAAGGAGATTATTCCACAGGCTAATGGTAATGTTCGTGTTAAGTTAGATGTAGATGGAAAACCACGCTACACAACTTGGACAGCGAAGTAAAATAAAATAACGAAACAGGGGCAGTTTAGAGAGTATCTCGCCCAATGTCGTAAGTAAGAACTCTCCCCCTTCGGGGGAAAATGTCCTACCCACCCCCTACAATAGAAACTAACCACCAAAGAAAAGGAAACCATAACAGATGGCAAGAGGAAAAGCAATTAGTGTAAAGATACCTACGGCTAGAGTAATCGCATCACTAGAACAGGCTCTAAATAAATTAGAACTTGACTACACATCACAAGAGGAAAACGAAGCAAAGTATAACAAGGCTTATGAGGCTTGGAAAAAGGAACTTGTAAAGTTCGCAGTTTCTAAAATAGAAAAGGCTGAGAACCTTCGTGCTAACTATCGCTCTTGGAACAAATCTCTCAATGTAGATTTTGACCTAACAGTAAGTGAAAACGAAGTGCCAGCAGAACCTGAAAAGGAATACACAACACTTCACAAGCACACTTACAACGAAATGAAAGAGGAAATCTCTAACGCAATTCGTATTCTAAAAATGACGGACGAGGAAGTAGTTAATACTTCTACCTACAATGCGGTTGCTCGTTATCTATAATTCCTAAACAGGAAAAAGTCCTGAGTATGACTACTAAAACTGCTCACACAATTTAATACCACCACAAACAGAAAAGGAAATAAAATGACTCTAGGCGGATACACATACCAAATCGGTGATTTATTCACCACAAGCAAAACAGGCGTAACAGGTAGAATTGTAAAGTTCTCACCTATCAACTCTAAACTAACTCGTATTTCTTTACAGTTAGCAAATGGTTCTCGTCGTCTTGCTATGGTAAGCACAACTAAATAATAATTGCTACTCTGAGTTCACGGCAGATCTTCTGCGAAAGTCCCCTGAGTAGCGTTACTCCTGAGCATGAGTATAAACTGCTCATCTTTTAATTGCCCCGCAAAAAAATCCGGGATTTGTGATGCATATCACATCTCATTATGTGAGACAGATTAAGTCCCCATTTGAAAATGTCAGAGCCCAGTGATATGATTATATTAATAACAAACCAACAGAAAGAAGTGCCCCCATGGGAAGTGAACTACAAGACGCCGTAACAATCGATAAGGTAACCGTACCTTATAACCCACACCTACTCGTAACATATAAAGCCATTGCTGGTACATATGCCGCTCCTGAAGAGCCAACCTATTTAACATCCAAGGTTACTGAACTTGAATGGGACCTACACAATGGTCGCACAAATAGAAAAGCGCTAAACAATCTACAGAGTACAATCAATACTCTTGAAGACCAAATCGTTGAATGGTTTGACCCTAACTATTCTAAAGAAGAAGTGCTTGTAGCAATCTGTGAACACTTTGGTATTAATCCAGTTAAGCAAATTGAAGTACAAGGAACAGTCTCATTCAGTGGAACAATCAGTGTTCCAATGTCAGAACTTGCTGACTTTGACTTAAGCAATGTGTCAATTGATGTTGAATTGAATTCATATGACTATGATGCAGATTTAAATGTTGATGAGGTTTCAGTAGAAGACCAGTACTAAATTTGATAGGGGGCTATCAATAGACATACCGAATGTCTATAAACTAGGTAAGGGACCTGAGCACGTCCACGTAAACTGCTTTATTTATTTAATAAATTCCGGGCGCTGTGATCCTTATCACATTTAAGAATGTCCGATTTATCCCTATTTAAGATAGCCCTATTTGACTTCCGCCCTAGATTTTGGTATGCTTAATTAAACAATCAACAGAAAAGGAAATAACTCATGGCACATGACCTAGAAACTCAAAACGGCGTTGCATCTTTTGCATCATTCCGTGAACCTGCATGGCATGGATTGGGTACTGTATTCACAGAAGAAAAAACAACTATGGAAATGCTACAAGCAGCAAATCTAAATGGTTGGAATGTTCGTCTTGAAGATATGCCTATTCCATCACACTTAACAAGCGACAAGGAATACCAATACGTTGTTCGCACAAATCCTACAACAAATACACAAACAGATGTGTTAGGCGTTGTTGGTGAGCGTTATCATGTATTACAGAATGAAGATTTATTCTCATTCGGTGATAACATTTTAGATGGTGGTGGACGTTGGGAAACCGCTGGCTCAATCAAGGGTGGACGTGTTGTGTTCGGTGCATTAGCACTAGAGCGTGAAACTGTTCTTGACCCTAATGGTGTTGCAGATAAGGTTAAAACTTATCTTCTCATTAACACATCACATGATGGCTCAATCGCTATTCAAGCAAGCATTACACCTGTTCGTGTTGTGTGCGCTAATACTCTTAACCTTGCGTTAAATCGTACTAAGAAAAAAGATGGCGTAAAGCAATCTTTCAAGATTCGTCATACACAAACTGCTAACGGCAAAGTACAAATTGCTCGTGAAACATTAGGCATGGCTAATAAGTACATGGACGAATTCGATTTAATGGCTAAGGCTATGATTGAAAAAGAAATCTCCGCAAAAGATTTCAATGATATTATTCTTGCTGCTTACCCTAAGCCAGAAAAAGATGCAAAGGGTGCTTTCAAGAAATGGGAAAACAAAATAGATGTAATTAACGACATCTACACAGGCGAGTTTAACGGAATGATTGCTGGTAATGCTTGGGGTGCGTTCAATGCACTAACTGAGCGTTTAGATTGGTATCGTTCTGCTCGTGGTGGTTCTAATGAATCTATCCTTGCAAGTGCAAGTGGATTTGACCCTGCTATTAACGCAGAAAAGAATCGTTTACTAAAAGTTGTGCAAAATACTTTGCAACTAGTTTAGTAAAAAAAAATCCTGAGCATGATTTAAAACTGCTCCACATGGAGTGTTAGCATAGTAGGTTAATGCGCTACCCTGTCACGGTAGAGATCACGGGTTCAAGTCCCGTACACTTCGCAAGAAATGCGCCCCGGATTTTGCTTATATAATTAATCATTAAAGCCTTATTAAGAAGACTTGATTTATTTCCCGAAACCCTGTAGAATTAATATCATGGACACCACATACAAACCACACACAATTCAAGAACTCGTACAAGAAATCTATGATGAGAATTTCTCTCACTTAGAACTTATAGACAATATGGCTAGCGGTGATTGCGATTGTCGTATTCACTTAACTCTTAATACTATTTTAGAATATTGGGGTGAGTAATGTTAGGCTATGAAGAATCAGATTTAAATGATATGAGATATGCAATTGATTCAGCAGTCTTAATCCTTGGTGAGAATGACCATCCAGCCATTGTTAGGGACCTTGCAAAAGCATCTGACTTTCTTGATGGACTATGGGCAGAAGGGTACTTTGACTAATGCTTGACGATATCATTAACTACCTTGTTGAATGTCAAATAGATATAGGCGAAGCAATCAATGAATACCCTATGGATGAAAATCCTTTGCACCTTGAAGGACAACTTTTTGCGGTAGATGAAATACTACATTACGTAAGGGAGTTAAGAGATGCAGAACTGGGCTAAATATACGTTTGTCTGTGATCCTTTTGAATGTGATTCTCTTTGTGAATTTACCGCCAGGGATGGCTATGGATTCCCAAATGGGGTAGTTAGCATGTACTGCCCATGTGGTAGAGAAATGCAATATATCAGTGTGGAAGAAATAGAGAGTAGGTTTTACGAACCTGTGATTAAGGTCACACCTCCAAAAGTTGTCAAAATCAACTCCAACCCCTATAATTAGTATTAAGACACTACAGAAAGAATCCCAAAATGCCAACATATGATATAAAGGTAATTGTTGAATACAATTACGAAGTAGAAGCAGATAGCCCAAAAGAAGCAGAAGAGCAGGGCTGGATGTATGAGGACTATTCCTACTCAGGTGAAGTTTATTCTATTGATGTAGATGAGCAACCTGAACCTCAAGTTGAACTAGATGAGGAAGTAGCCTAATGCATACCCTGCACTGGTGGGCAGTTGAAGCCCAAGATGAACAAGAAGCCTTTAGTCTTGTTAAAGAAAGATTAACTAATGATTCAGGAGACAGTTGGGTAGACTGGTCTGACTGGCATGTAGTTGGTGGTGGTCGTTGGAATCCTGTAGGTGACGGATACAAAGACCAAGCAAATATGATTTTGTCATATGCTAAAGACCCAAACAAGTTTAATGAAACCGTTGAGGGCGTAAAGACTGCTCGCAAGGATGAGATGAATGAGATGTTATCTAAGATTAATACTGATAGGTTAATCAGTGATATGGTTGACTATATCTCTAATGGCGGGGTACCAAATGATTCAGACCGCTTCTCTATGAACAATTACTATATTAACATTGCTACTGATTTGTTATCAGATAGTTATAAACATAGCAGTTACTTTTACGATATGAAAGAGTTTACTGCTCATATGGGTTATCTTAAGGAAAGACTTGACAAGCCTGAAGAAGCCATGAGACAATATTTAGTACCAGTTGATTTCCACTTCTAAGGAGACACCATGACACCACAACAAATGCTAGAAGAAATGATTGATGCCGCTTGGAATGATTTTTCTGAGATTGCTAAAGAGGAAGAAGAGGATGACTACTCAGACGCCATGCTATCTATGGATAGGACTCGTGCAGAAGGTTTTGCAGAGGGACTTGCAACTGCATACCATTTAGTGTATGATAAAGAATATACACCAAAGGAGAACCCTAATGTTGACTAATGAACTTTTTATTGAAATGTCATTTGATGAATGGCTAGAGACATACAAGCCAATCACTAATCATATAGACCCTAATGCTTCATTTCAGAATGAATCAGGTAGTGGGATTATGTTTGAGACATATGGCGATGAGGTTGAATTTGTTAAAGCCCAAGATGAGAATCGTATCTGGACCTATGGTGACGGAGACGACGGTGGTGGCTACATCTGGAATGGCTGGCACTACATAAATAGATTAGGATACTTTATCACTGAGGTTCCTTGTCCACCTGATACAACTATTCAGGTTCAAGTTGATGAATCCCCTGAAGAGTGCCCTAAGTGTGGGGTATACATTTACGACCCAGAAGAAGACGACCACGAATGCGAGGAAGACTAATGCCTAAGTGTTTAGACTGTAATAATACAACTACCTTCACGTATATGGAGGATAGTTATAATGAGGCTGTTTACGATTCCGAAGGGGATTTGCAAGATGTCACCTACAAGGAGTATACTGAAGTAAGAGAAGGTACATGCAAAGATTGCAATTCCACCAACATAGAAGGAAAACTATAATGACTCAAATAACACTATCTAAATTAATCCATGCAGGCTCTTTTACAGTTGACTCAGGTCAAGCAATGGTAGGAGATCCATGCTACCTTGACAGTTGGCAAACCAATGAAAATGATGAATGGAACATCGAAGGCAAGGCTGGAGAGTATTCCTATCATGGAGCATGTGCAACTACATTAGCAGAGTCATTTGGTGAGTTAAACGAGGGTAGCGCTGTAGTATTTAACACAGGCTATGGAGATGGTATCTATCCTGTTTATGTAGAATTAAATAATGATGGACGTGTGTCTAAGGTGCTTATCGATTTCGAAGGGGAGATAGATGAGTAATTGGACACAGCCCGTATTATTTGATATCATTGAAGTAAACCCTACTACCGAAAGGACCTTATCATGGGAGCACGTACCAACTTCCACTTCAAGACTGACACTGGCGTAATCACGCTATATAGTCACTGGGGTGGAGATAGCAAGACAACGGACCTAGCAAGCGCTCTAGATGCTGCAATGCCACGCATTAGCATGGGAGACACATCATATGCATTGCGTATCATTATCTCTCAATTGATTGGAGATTCCTGGGACTCTCAGACAGGCTATGGAATTTTCATAGGTCCTGAAGGCGGAGAAGAACAGTATGAGCCAATCACTGTTAACCTTATTAATAATACCGTTGAGCAGGTAGACGGTACCCATTCAATAACTGACTATATTAACTATCATTTGCCTAGCCTTACACAGGTGGAGGCATCCGTATAGCGGAGGTAGGGGTCACCTCCTGCTAGCAATAAGGGTGGGGCGTAAACTGTGGTGGGTTGCGCCCCCCCCTACTTTTTTGATACAATGAAAGGATGATGATGAGAGTTATAAAACTTGGCATTAGTAAAGAGGAGAAGGTCGCCACAACCATTGGCAGACTATTGTCTGATTACTCTTTAGACCTTGAAGCGGTAGGAAAATATCTTGCCGTTGCTCAACCTTATCTTATTTATTGCCGTTCGCTTGAAGTTTTAGAGGCAGCACAGTATAATAAAGAAGTAGTAGAATACAACAGATTGGGATATTATAGTGACCGACTTTTCTAAGAAGTGTAGTATTTTGGGGGAACTTTATATTAACTATAAAGACAACTCTAAACTAAAAGACTTTGTAGAGTTTAACGACTTAGGTTTGCCATTGGCATATCTATCCAGCGAAGGACTTTGTGAATTATCTACTGACGGAGAAAGATACATTGAGGAAACTTGGACATTGTTCTTGGCTTCATTAAAGATTCAAGATACAGGGTTTGAGGTTCTTGATGAATTATTTATTGAAGCCACAGGTCCTGAAGAAGAAGAGTAATCTTAGGAAGCACTGCCGCTAGATCTGCGGCGGTGCGCCCCGGAATTCAGACAAATAGGACAAACCTCCCAAACCTCTTTACGAAAAGACATTACGATCCACCAAATATTTTTCCAGATTCAGACATTACGAAATTGTAAAAATTTTCCAGATTCATGGACACATACCATATCAAACCTTATATGTCAAACCTTTATACCAAACCATATATCCAGGTATAGAGGTTTGTTATTGTATATAGGGGTATTACGAACTCTCTTTATTTATCCCCGCCCCTGCGATGACTGCCAGTACTGTTAAACATTCCTAGGCGGGGATCAGAAATGATACCCATATTACCCCCTATAAGATAACAAACCTTTTCTCCTGGTTTTTAAATAAATACCAAACCTTTATATTCTTTTTATTATTTTTTTCACAGGTTTTCCACAATTTTTGGTGCAAATTTATAGAGGTTTGGTACTTGACAAACCACCATATTTGTGGTATAAGCAGGCTATGGGGCATATGAAGGTTTGGGATTATGAAGGTTTGAAGGTTTGGGGGTGGGGGGTTTGAAACGCCAGACATTACGACGCCATCTATATAAACGCTCAATAACCCACTATCCTCCACTTTACTCCACTCCAGGATAAATCATAAAAATATCAGTAAGATTTATATGTGGATAAACCTGTGGATAACTATCAGATCAAACCCTAAAAACCTCTCAAACCATCATATTAAACCTGTGGAAAACCTTAGTTTCCTGTGGATAACTTTACTCTCTTGTGTATAAAACCAGGGTATTCAAATCTCTGGCATATAGGCTTATCTGGCATATTAGGCTATAATTATTATATGGAAAAGATACCAGGATATAAGCAGATACCACCAGATTGGTGTGATGACTGCAATGCTGCACCAGGTGGAGAATGCCCTGATTGTGGTTGTACACACAACTGCTAAAGACAATGTTTTATATAGGGTGTTATGTCTTATAGGGGTAATTGTGCCCTATTGACTTCCCCGCCGAAATTTGAGATAATAGATACATGACTACAAGTTGTATCCAATGCAATATGCTAGAAGATGATGAAGACTTTTACGAAACCCATCAATGGCTTCCAGAAAGGTTATGGTGTTTAAATGCCAAAAGAACCTAGTATATTTCGTATGGACTGGAGAGGTTTGGGATATATCCCTGTGTGGCAAGATGGCAAGTTAAGGTGGATTAAAGATACTACAGGAGATAATCCTAACTTGCAATACCCTGCCAAATAGGGTATACTAAAATTATGGAAAAAACACTTAGCATACACATACAGGAAATACGTGATCAAATCGCTCAACAAATCGAAAGCATCGAAATTGAGGATAGCCAGACCAATGCTCTAGGAATGAAAATACTTGCAGCAAATGTTGCTCGTGGACAATAAGGGGATACAATGACTGACAAAATTGAGGCAACATCATGCTATACCTACAAGGTAGAAATGATTGTTCAAATTCTAGCAGAGGATGAGCCTGCTGCTTCAGAACAACTTGAAAAGCAAGGTGGCTATGTAACTAGCCGTAAGGTTACTCTAATGGACTCTGTTCCATTATTTAATGGCAAGGTTGTCGAAGAATAACATTACCCAAGACAGGGTATAATATATCAATGCTTACTTTAATAGACATTGGTTTTGCCCTTATTATCTCAGGAATGGTTTTATACGTCATTGACAAAATAGGTAGATAGTGGATTCTCACTACTACAAATTCTTGTGCCTATCTTGTGATGCAACCCTAGAGGGTGACTTTAGGGATGAATTAGATTACGAACTTCCCTGTTTTACCTGCGGAGCAATCTTAGAGATGATCTTTCATATGTTTCCTAATGGAGAGTATTGGATGATTCCAGAGTATGTAAACTCTATAGACGATTGACAAACCTTTGTATCTTTGATATACTGAATAGATGTTCTGTAGCAGATGTGGTAATAGATTAATAAATGGGGATTGTATCTTCTGCTTTGATAATGCAAATGCCCTGAAAGAATTTGAGGATGAAGATGACTAATTGGACTGAAGAACTATCGGATGAACACAAGGAACAATTGTGGGATTTTATTGTTGAAACTGTTAAAGAAATCCGTGAACAGATTGCTGTAGACATTGAGGGTACTAGCGAACTTTGGAAGGCTAAGGGGCTTAATAAATCCCGTCGTACTACAAAGGCTTTTCAGATATCTGCTGCTATTGCTAGAGGGCAGAACGAGATTTAATATCCGATATTGACACGTAAGTGTCATAAGAAGGTTTGTTGATCTCTATTTTGCGCCGAACTTTAAACTCATTTTTGTGATAGACTTATAAGAAGATTGGTGGGAAATTATGTTGTGGTCTTGGATATTAGCCGTAATTGGCGTTGCGGGTATATTTTTTGTCGGACGTAAAACCATATGGGGCTGGCTAGTCCTACTCTTCAACGAATGCCTTTGGATTGCCTATGCTTTGGTAACAGAGCAATATGGATTTATCTTTAGCGCCCTTGCCTATGCTGCTGTGTATATTAAGTCTTATATTCATTGGAAAGCAGATAGCCAAACGATTCCAGAAAAAACAATTAATGACTTGAAACGTGAATACGAAGAGTCTAATGCATAATAGTATAACTATATTAAAGAAGGGAGTAAATTAATGATACACGTATTGTTTTTAATTCCAGCCTTTATTGTTGGATATGTTGCATGCTATGCTGTAATGACATTTGGAATAAACCAAAATGGCTAGTCATAGACTAGTTATTTGTGATATATGTAAAAAAGAGATTGAAGTACGATCAGGATTTGCCCACATAACACTGGGTAGACATATGAAGGAGCATAAGTAATTGGTAGATATTAATGAATCATCTCATGAAGGATGCTCACCTTTTACCTGCGAAAAATCTAAAAAAGAAGAGTTTAATCGCATTGTTGAGGTAATTAAGGCACAGTATTATATGTGCGCCAATATAGAAAATGATGTTTGCTATACCTGGTGGAAGCACGAAGAGTGTGAGTCTTTACGTGCTCTTCTGTTTACATTAACCGATGATGATAGATACAAAGAACCATTAACAAAGTTGCGTGGAAACGCTAGTGCTGCTGTTGAAAAGATAATAAACGACCCATGGAATAAAGAGATTATGGAAAGACTAAAGCGCATGGAAGATAATGGTATCTAATGGCAAGTCTTTCAATGAAAGAACTATCAAAACGTAATAACTTCAATATCTTTACTAAGCGTATTAGTATTGGTCAAGGATTTTATGTTGTTGGTATGGATGAGTTAATACTATTAGACACCTCTATCTTAGAAAATATTGATGACCTTGAAGGTTTAAGACATTACGAAGAGAAGAACTCTATCCTTCTTCCAACAAAAAATGGTAATAAGATTAAACTTACAAGCCTATACAAGGACTCAGAGTTCTCTAATAGAACACAAAATACTACTATAAAACAAGATCTTGAGGTTTATAGCCTATCTCATAAGTTAGAAGAGATTAAGAAAAAAACTGGAAAACCTTATGTAGATGTTCGTGTTAGTGAAACTATATACAGAGTTGTAACGGTTATATCTTCTCCATTTGGCTATAAGTCTGATTTTCACTTTATGGATACCGAAGGAAATGCCGTTTTACATATTTCACATAAGTATGGCAATAGCCCAAGAGACTTCCAGCAATGGTCTGGCACTTCAAAAAGATTTCAAGAAAGAATATTTAACCATCCAGAAACCATAAGTTTTATCGATGCTCTTCAAAATATTGGTAATGAACTACCAAAAGCAAGTACTGTTGCACGTAGAATTAAAGATGATACTTTGAAGCAGTTGGCTATCTATGGAACAGACTTTGGATCAGAATTTGGTCTTAACAATGTTGAGGCTGTGTTACAAGGTAATCTATCATTAAGGAATATTGGTGATTGTTATATGCTTATTGCTTCTCATCATGGACTTAGGAATCCAATTGTTCCCTCGCAAAATTATGAACCAGTGTTCATTGCTGTGCATAAAAAAGATAGAAGCGACCATGGAATTAAGAATGCTAGGGTAACTATTAATCCTCTTGGAGGAAGAAACATTAAGCAGTTTATTTAATCTGGAGCAGTAGCCAAGTTGGTTAAGGCACCGAACTCATAATTCGGCTATCGTAGGTTCAAGTCCTACCTGCTCTACTGAACGTCTATAACTCAGAGGAAGAGTATCTGGTTTCTACCCAGACTGTCGGGGGTTCGAATCCCTCTAGGCGTACTCATACTTACTTTTATTTGGGAATAGACTTAAAAGTATTTTATCAAGCATCATTTTAAAAGCCTGGTCTTCAGTAGACATATAAATAGAATTCTTTGTTATTTCATTTGATCTAGAAGAATGCCTTGGGTTGGTATAAACTTTTACATCTTCCATCTGAGTGCCACCAACGCTATATAGATTGCCATACATTGACCTCCATAGACAGTTTGGATATTTTTTAATTATTGGAAGTAGTTTATCTTTTTCCATTATCATTGGTACATGTAATTCATAGTCATATGGATTTGAGATACCCTGCTCAATTAACCTGGTATTAGTCATTATAAGTTTCTTTATATACATTGAAGAGCCTGTAATTTTTACATATTTATCTATTTTTTCAGATAGTAAACCATTATAAAATTGTTCTATTTTTTCTATTTTTTTGATAATAAAAAAGTCATCATTCATTAAAACAAAACTATTTGATATGTCTTGTGATTCACATATAGCGTGTAGATTATTAATAGCATTAGCATACTTATGATGGTTTTGATCTACAGGTATATGGTTTCCAGAATACCAGTCTGGTTTGCCACCTACAAGCCATACATTAGCATCTGGGAAACTATGTACAACAGACCTTACTGAATATCTAAGTTCTTCATTGTCACCAGATTTACAGATATATACAAAATCCACTATTACCCTACCTTTATTCTAAGTATAGCAGAATCTGGTATACTTGTAGAAACATAGGATAGGTGGGCTTTCTTGGCTAATATAGTTTTTCTTGGCAACTTTGAAGTGCCTTATAGCAGTGAGAATCATCATGCTAAGTCTTTAGAGTCTCTTGGACATACCGTTGAAAAATTGCAGGAAAAGAAAGCAACAAGCGAACAAATATTAAAACAAGCATTACGATCAAACCTTTTTATCTGGGTTCATACACATAAATGGAATACTCCAGGATCAATGCCTATGGATGAAGTACTTATAAAATTAAAAGATGCTGGCATTCCAACAATGACTTATCATCTTGATTTATGGTTTGGTATTGAGCGTCAAAAAGATTTAGAAAATGATAACTTTTATAAAACAATTGGACACTTCTTCACAGTTGATAAATTAATGGCTGATTGGTTTAATGAGAATACAGAAGTAAAAGGACATTTTATTCCTGCTGGAGTGTACGATAAAGAATGTTATATCCATTCAGACTATGACAAATATAATTTTGAGCACGATGTTATTTTTGTTGGTAGTAGAGGTTATCATCATGAACATAAGTATCGCCCAGAACTGATAGACTTTTTAAGAAAAACATACGGCAAAAGATTCCTCCATGTTGGTGGAGATGGAGATACTGGAACTGTTCGTGGAGATGAATTAAATCGCATGTATGCAAAAAGCAAGGTAGCAATTGGAGATAGCCTTAACATTAACTTTAACTATCCTTACTATACTAGCGATAGATTATTTGAAAGCACTGGTCGTGGTGGTTTTACTATTTACCCTCGGATTAAAGGGCTTGAAGAATATTTTGAAGATGGTAAAGAGATTATTTTTTATGAACACGGAAACCTAAACGATCTAAAGATAAAGATAGATCAATATCTTTTAGACGGTATTTCTAGAGAAGAGATTAGGGTTGCTGGTCATGAAAGAACAAAAAGCGAACATACATATGTTCATAGGTGGAAAACAATAATGGATAAGTTAGGTATAAAATGAAAAGTATAGCAATTACTGGAGCAACTGGACTCCTAGGGTCACATTTATCAAACTACTATTTATCTTTAGGCTGGGACGTTTTTGTTTTATTAAAAGATGAACATAGTAAAACACAATTATCTACAAAAGTTAACAAGGTATATGGAAGTATCAATAATAAAACAGATATTGATTTCTTTATAGAAAAGTCAAGACCTGATTATTTTATTCATCTTGCAGCACAAACCCAGGCATATGACTCAATAAAGTATCCATACAATACATTTTATACAAATTCTATTGGAACGCTAAATGTTCTTGAGTCATTAAGGGAATATAAAAACTGTAAATCAATCATTGTTGCATCAAGCGATAAAGCCTATGGCGAATTAACAAATGATGAATATTTTGAAGATCATATTCTTAATGGAATTTATCCATATGACGCATCTAAATCTATTACAGATATTATGTGTAATTCATATAGAAATACATATAAGATGCCTATCATAACTACTCGTGCTTGTAATATTTATGGAACTGGAGATAATAATACTCAAAGATTAATCCCTGGAATTGTTAAAGCACATAAAGAAAACTCTAAATTTATTATTAGAAATGGTGGAAGAGACGTTAGAGAATATATAAATGTTGAAGATGTGGTTTCTGCATACATAAAGATACTTGAATATGGAGAAAGCAATAACAACATTCCTTCATTTAATATATCATCTGGAGATAGATACTCAACTTTAGAAGTATTTAACCTTGTTCAACACCACATTGGAGAAAAGGTTAATCATGAGATTATTGAAAGCGATGGATTTGAAATTAAAAAACAATTCATGAACTCATCACTATTGCAAGAAAAAACTGGATGGAAATCACAAAAAACTATGATAGAAAGTATGAAAAGCATAGTTGCTTTTTATATGGATTAAAACAATAAAAATGATTAAAAGTTTAGTTAATGGAGAATTTGAAATTATTCTTCCAGAGCATCGTGCAAACAGACCTGAATGGTATACAGAAAAGGGTTGGGAAAAGGCTAGACTTAAATCAATGAATAATAATCTTGGTAAGGGTGATGTAATTTATTATGTTGGTGGTGAAGAGGGAGAAATGGTTGCTCTTTGTCAAATGTGGGGAGCAGAAACTGTTATATTTGAACCGAACCCAAAGGTTTGGTCACATTATCCTTTAATCTGGGAAGCAAATAATTTAAACAAGCCTCTTGTATGTATTCCTGGTTTTGCATCAAATGAGAATAATGATCTTTTAAGAATATATTATAATGAGTTTCCACCAGAATCCAACAGTATCATTGAGGCAGCACATGGCTTTAAAGAATTACATACAGAAGGGTCGTTTTATGGTCAAGTAACAATAGACTCATGTGTTTATGATCATAAGATTAAGCCACCTACTGCAATTACAATTGATGTTGAAGGAAGTGAGTGGGCTGTTTTAACTGGAGCAGAAAAAGTTTTAAAAGAGTATAAGCCAAAAATTTGGTTATCTGGTCATCCAGAATTTATGATTATGTATTGGAACAAATACTTATGGGATTTAAGATACTGGCTTATGGAACTTGGATATAAAGAGACAATGCTTGACTATCAGCACGAGGTGCATTTACTTTATGAATAAAATAAAAACATACTTATATTCTTTTAGTGAAAATGATTGTGCTTCTGATAAATGGGATTATGGCTTATTAAAAGAAGTATTTACTAAGTATAATATAGAACAGGTTAAAGTTTCTTCTTTGCCAAAGGTAGATAGGGCTTTTGTGGTAATTCCTGGACCACAAAATATTAATCATGAAGAACATATTAATAAAGAAATACAAAATATATCTAGATTAGTTTTATTTATAACAGGAGATGAAGAAGGATTGTTTGATATAGAAAAGATTAATCATCCTAACGCAGAGATATGGATTCAATATCCTTACGAAAAACACAAAAATTTTAATAAGTTGCCAATTGGAGTTCCAAAACATTTAAAAGAAATGATTCCAGAATATCCAGACAAGAAGTATAATGTTTGTTTTAGTGGTCAAATAACACATCAAAGACGTCAACAGTTGGCTGCAGTCATGCCAACCTTACCCAATAGCCTTTTTACCCCCACAGCAGGCTTTGCACAAGGCGGAGACCCAAAAGATTACTATAAGGCTTTAGCAAGTTCCAAGATCGTCCCTGCACCATCTGGTGCCGCAACAGTTGATACCTTTAGATTCTTTGAGGCTATAGAAATGTTATGTATACCTATAGGAGATAAAATAAATTCAAAGGGTAGTTATTTAGAGTTTTATAAAAATGTATTTGGTTATGATATTCCAGTTAGGTTTGTTTCTAATTGGTCTGAGTTAAATGCATTAATCCCAGAACTTTTGAGTGAGTACCCAGCAAATATGCATAAGGTAGTTTCTTGGTGGATTAAATTTAAAAGAGATTTAGGAATTAAGATAATGGAACAAGTTAATGAATAAAAATGATATCACTATAGTTATGGCTACATCAGTTTTACCAAGCCATCCTAATACAGATATTATTGATGAAACAATAAGATGTATAAGAGTTCACTTTCCAGAAAATGAAATCATAATGCAGGTAGATGGCTTAAGAAAAGAACAAAAAAATAGAAAAAAGGATTACGATGAGTATAAAAATCGCATACTTTGGAAGTGTTTACATGAGTATAAAAATGTTATTCCTTTTATATTTGAAAAGCATAGTCATCAAACTACAATGATGAATAAAACTATTAATGAAATAAAAACTCCATTAATGTTATATGTTGAAGGAGATGCTCCATTAACTCCAGACGAACCTATTGACTGGGACAGTTGTTTAAATATGTTTAATAATAACAAAGCAAATACAATTCGTTTTCATTTTGAAGCATTAATTCCTGAAGCACATAAGCACCTTATGTTTGGTCTTGATAATATATTTATGAAAACTGCACAGTGGAGTCAAAGACCTCATTTAACACGAACAGAATATTACAAAAACATTGTTTTGCCAAACTGTAAAGATATCTTTTTTATAGAAGATACATTTCATGGTAAAGTACAAGATGATATATTCCCATATGATACATTTAATGAAGATGGATGGGATATGCATAAACTTTGGATCTATCACCCTGAAGGAAATATTAAACGTTCATATCATTTAGATGGTCGTGAAGGTGGAAGAAAGTTTACAACAGATGACGATACCTGGGGGTATAAAGAGTGAGACTAGGAATTATTGCACGATCAGACAATACTGGGCTAGGTAATCAAACAATGGAACTTGTAAAAATGTTAAATCCAGACAAGATTCTTTTAATTAACTCTTCATTTTTTAATAGTAACAAGCAACATCCAGAGTGGTATAAAGATTATAATGTTTTACAAACTACAAAAGGAATGCCTAAAACAAATGAAATTCTTGCATTTTTAGAAAACCTTGATGTTGTTATTAGTTGTGAAACCTTTTATCACTTAGAGTTTGTAAATCTTGCTAAAAAACGTGGGATAAAAACAATACTTCAATATAACTATGAACTATTTGGCAATTTAGCACATCCAGAATGGGAACTACCAGATGTATTGCTAGCACCAAGTATATGGAATCTTGATGTTGTTATTGATAAGTTTGGTAGTAAAACAAAAGTAATGCATTTGCCACCACCAACAGATAGTAGTTTGTTTGACAATGCTAGGAAAATAAACCTTGAAAAAGACCATAAAAGAATTCTACATATTGCAGGTAAGAAAGCGGCAAAGGATAGAAATGGAACAGATACTGTAATAGATATGTTAAAGTATTCTAGTGGTGATTTTGAGTTAGTTATAAAAACTCAAACACCATTAACAACAATATCTCATGATCCAAGACTTAAGGTTGACATGGGCAATCCAGATAGCAGAGAAAGCATGTATGAAGGTTTTGATGCTATGATTTTACCTAGACGTTATGCTGGTCTATGCCTACCTATGAATGAGGCTCTTATGAGTGCCCTGCCAGTTTTTATGACTGATGTATCGCCAAACAATGCAATACTCCCTAGCAAATGGTTGGTAGAATCATCAAAAATAGATGAGTTTAAAACAAAATCTATGGTAAATGTTTATAATGCTAATCCTAAAAAACTTGCTAAAATAGTAGACACATATATTCAAAATGATAGAAAAATTAATATGAAACAAAATGCAATAGATATAGGCTTAGAGAATTTTTCTGTAGAAAGCCTTAAAGATAAATACATAAAAATTATAAATGAATAAACAGAAAAGCCAGCCTATCTCTAGACTGGCTTCCTGATAGAAGATTGATTACTTCTTAGCAGCAGCCTTTTTTGCTGGTGCCTTTGCAGACTTTAGAGCCTTCTCAACTTCCTTAGCATCTGGCAATACGCCAAAAGCCTTGTCATTTGGATTAATTGCTCTAATTGCTACTGGCGCAATGGCTGCAACAAGTGCTGTCCATAGATCCTTTGGATCTGTTACGCCTGCCATATATAGTGCAAGACCTGATGCAAGTACTGAGCGACCATATGATGCTAGCATTGCCTTAGTCTTATCATTGATTAGATTGTTCATTATTCCTCCTAGGATATAATTCGTGTTAATATTGTAAAACCAATCCATAGACCAATAATTCCTGCGACTCCCGCAAAAACTGGTGGTGCTGGTACTGGCAATTTGAATGCTGCAAACACGATACCGCATCCAAAACCTGTTAGTGTTGATAGTAAAATATCTTTCATTCTTTATTTCCCATTTCCGTATTTGGACTATTTGGATGATCTACTGGAGTTGGTGCAGTACAAAGAGCACCACAATCATGACATTGAATATCTAAATGATACATTCCAACCGTATATGTTTTTGGATCAAAAGAAACAAGGGCTCTAAATAGTTCTCCACCACATTGTGGACAAACACATGTAGGTATTCCACGAATATCAAGCATCTTTTTCTACATGCTCCATTGGCATTAACTTTTTTAATTCTTTAAATGCTGATGATATTTTTTTCATTGACTTATAGTCTGGTCTTTCAACTGAAAGAACCTCCCCATAATTATCAAAATAAATAATCTCTGGTTCAACTTCTACCATAAACTTTTCTAATCCAGTTTGAACATCTTCTATGTATTTAAATGCCCAATCACGAGAATCAGACAAGAACTTAATAAAGTTTTCTTTATGGATATCGCTATCATTTTTAAACTCAAAATTATTTTTTGATACAAACTCTTGAAGTGATTCGTGTGATATAAAAAGTTTTGCAAACTGTTGGGTTAACTTTGACATTTTAAACAATACAGAGATATAGGCTATTGCAAATGAAACAGTTAATGTTCCTAAAATAATAATAATAGTATTAGTCATCTTTACCTCTCTGTATATTATTGTACTCTCTTGTCATGGCTTTGTCAAACTGAACGAATAGCGTGGGTTACCCAATAATATAGGCATTTATCACAACAAGGCTTATTATTCTTATTTTTAGTATCTTGATAAAACTCAGCATAATATATGGGGTCTTTACGGTATAGATTAGCCCTATGTGTAATATTAATACGATCTAAGTGTGGACCATCTGAGTTAGCCCAGAAAGGCTTCTCAGTGCCCCATATGTCCCCGCAAAGGGATTCTAGGGCATCTATATTAGACTCATTCTTATCTGTCTTGATGCCTCTGCTTTTAGCCTCTGTAATCATTGTTTTAGCATATGTCTTTAAAGATGACTCTGCATTTTTCCACATTAAAACTGCTGGATGATTTCTCCAGGCACCAGAAGGTGATTGACCAGATAATACCTTAAGGATTTGATAAGCCTCAAGTATTTGTTTATTTAAACGTTTATTATCAAGTGACTCTGCAGACTCTGAATAATTTTGATATGGTAAAAATGTTTGCATTATTTAATTGCCTCTCTAGTTACCAATACAATTGCCCCATTCATTTCTAATGCTTTTTTAATTTGAACAACATATTGTAAGGCTTGCATTTTTTCGTCATGGACCATCCTTACAAACTGTCTTTCATCTAATTTTATAGTAAGAAACGAGTCATTGTCAATAACTTTAACACTAAACCCTTTTGGAGGAAGAACTGAATGAAATGCTTTACGCATAGAATCTGTATACATTTACTTATCCATTGTTAAAGATTGCCACGTTTCAGCCCAATCTTTTTTAGTTCTATGGTTGTTGAATTCTCTGGATATCTCTCCATTTTCAAGATATACACCACCCCAAATTCCCCACTCTTTACCTGAGACACCTACTGCAAAACATGTTTTTTTAACTGGACATGAATTACAAATAGAATCTACCGCTATTCTAAGCGTTGGATCTTCTTCATATTTATCAAAAAATATATCAGTTTCAAGACCTAAACACTCAGCATTGTCTTTCCAAACATGCTGTTTCATATTTACATCCTGTATTTGTTTGGAATATCCCAGCCATTGCGATCAAGTTTAAATACTCGTTGTGTGTACCACTGATCATTGACTCTGACACCGTTTACGGCAGTTCTGCCCATTTCGGTCTGCTTACGTTCCGCTACATCCCAACCAATCCAAGCCAGTGACTTGTTTGATGCAACAATTTTTTCCATCTTTTCTAATTTATTAATTATCATTATATATCTTTCTGTTAGTAACGGAAAATTCCAACTTCAATATTTTTTAATTCAGCAGAAGCAACTAATTTAGAATTTGGTTGCTTAGGTTTACTAAGAAACGCAAAGTAATTAATTTGCTCTATATTTTCTTCAAGCCATGCAGAAGCAACTTTGTAAAACTTGATCTTACGACCTCTTGCTTTCATTCCACGCTCTGATAAATTTGAAAATTCTGAAACAAAAGAATTGATTCTAGCAGGTCCAGCAGAATATATTACAAATTCTCTATCATCTTCTGGCATTGTGGAAAGTGCAACCCCCATAGCACGAATGAAGATGTTATAGTCATCAAAATCATTCGTTCCCTGCACTGCTACTATCATCTTTTTTTCCATTCTTTAGGCTATCCAATATGAATAGCATCTTGTCTAAGTCTCTCCTTGACATACTGTTTGTATCTACTGGCTTTGCTGTTTGAGGCACTACCTCTCCATCAATAGCCTCTGCAACATAAAATATGTTGTCAGATACCCAATATGCTAGGTTACCCATAACAATAACTTTAATCATATCTCTTTCTCTACGTTTTGTCAACTGAGAAGGAGGTTTTTCGTTATTATTTATGTTTAATGAGAAAAAATATTTCATTAACGTATGTATATCGCTTTGACGATACAGCGTTTTAGAAAAACTTTTTCTAGCATTCTTCCTTATTATTCTAATTATAAACCAACTGACAGCCAATGTCAAGCCTACAATAAGGACATACTCCATATATTTTCCTTAAGAATCAGACTTTATTTTTTTGTCTACAACAGTCTTAGTTGCTTGTCTTGGCTCGTCAAACCCTTGAAGAGAAATAGCCTTATTTAACTTTAATTGAGTTTGTAATAGGTTTAATTCTAGATCTGAAGATCTCTGCTTATAAAAAGTAATCAACTGTTTTAATTCTTCGATATTTAAATCGTCCATCTTTTTACCCCTTTCTGAAACTAAATGCGCTTCCTACCCACGTTTTCTCTGCTTTATTTTTTTCTCTATTTACTATTGCACGACTCCACGAGAATCCTGCATCACCGCCCCAAGCATCCCACATAATTCTACCGTTAGAAGGATTACTTGTGTTATAAAAGTCTTTACCCTTTTTATCAACTTCATGTCTAGAAAAGAAAGAATACATACGTTTTACAGTATCAAGAGACATTGCAGAACCATTTACTATATCTGTTGCTCTGCCCCAACCTACAGGTGTTCCTGCTCCAGTTGCTTTTCCTTCTTCTTTCCATCTTAGTGCACGTCTTGCTGCTGCTTTCATTCCAGAAGTTGGTGTATATGTATCAGCCATTTTTAATATCTCTCTTTATTTTAGGTGTATACCGTTCAATTTTTGACTTAATTCTTCCGTCTTTATATAAACGAACAATCCAGCCATCTTTGATTTGAATTGGATTAAATGCTCCTGCTTTTTTCTTTGGCATTATTTTTTAAACGGATTAAGGTCAAAGACTGATCCGTCCCATCCTGTCATACCTTTACGAGCAGTGCCTTTCCAATCATCTGGAAGCATATCCATTGCACTAAGCGCTCTTGCACGACCAATAATATGTGCCTTAGCCTTATTGTAATCTTTTGCACGACCAACAGAACGAATAGCGTTCATAAGGTCTGCTCTATTTGCAATTGGAAATGATCCATCAGACATTGCAGTTCCTGCTTCTGCCATTCTCTCACGAGTTTCCATTGATCTTTCACGCTTTTCTGACTTGTATGTTCCACCACGACGCTTATATTCTTGAACAACCCAAGAATTAGCAACTGCAGATGGATATACATCAAACTTATCTTTTGCTTCACGAATAATTCTGGCATATAATTGTGCATTTGCTGGTTCGCTACCACCACGTCTTGGCTTTATAAAATCTTCATAATTAGGTTTCTTTGCTTTTCCAATATAAGACTCATATTCTTCCGTTTCTGAATCTGAATCTTCTGAATCTTCTTCCATAGTATGGTTTTCCATATCTATTTTTTCTGCATCTTTATACATCATACCAATACTATACGCAGTTGGTTCCCAACCTTCTTCTTCTTCTTCTTTATAAATTCTAACAGACATTGCAGGATTTTCTGGTGGCATAGATACAAGAGCATATTCAGTTCCAGGTGTTCCAAGAGTACCGCCTTCAACCATAATATGTTCAATCATTCCATGAACCATGCCTTCTTTTGTCATACCCATAACAAAGTCGCCTTCTTTAAGCATGTGCATATTTTTTCCTATGTTGCCTTCAGAACGATTAATTGCATAAATTTGTGCTGCTGCTTCTGATCTTGTGTTGTGGCATCCCATGACTTCATTGGTTCCATTTTTTAATGCAGGGTATCCAGAACATCCGTATGACCCTTTTGATCCAACATGATATGGCATAGTAAACCTCCTAAGTTTATATATAGATTATATCAGACTTTGCGTTTAAGAAGCCTTTTGACCTCAAATAACGACCATTGCTCTTGTTTTGATAATTTTTCTACTGTTTTTGTGTCAAAAGCCTTGTCTGTAAGGGTAATAATTGGATCTTCAACAAAAAAGTCCATGTTTACAAACCCCTTTTCCCAAAGATTCATAATGTCTTTATTTACAGTTTCGATGTGTGTTTTATACAATTCTGGCATCGCCTCTTTTATTTTTGGAGTAAAAGAATACAAAAGTTCTCCAGTTTCTTGATCCATTGCACTAACCTCTAATGCACCATCAAGAATAAGTTTATTCATTATCTCATCATCACTATCCATTTATAAATTTTTCCAAATCTTTTCTAGTTTTTGCTCCAGAAATGCGACTAACCTCTACTTTATTATCAAATAAAATAAAAGTGGGAATAGATCTAATTTCAAATGTTTTTACAAGTTCTAACTCTGTATCAGCATCAATAATTTGAAAAGAATATCCATCTTTAATTAACTCTTCAACAACTGGTCTAACCTTTTTACAAGGACCACACCAGTCTGCTGTAAAATAAAATACGTTTTTCATTTACCAGACTTTGCTCTAGCCTTTTTAAGTGCTTCAAAATCTTTAATCTTGGTTTCACCTAAGTATCCCCAAGCATATCCATCATTAATCATTTTATTGTTTAAAGATTCAGAATCACCATTAACATATACCCAGCCAAGAATACGACCATACTTTTCAGATGAGTCCATCTTTTCTGTGCGAATAACAACAGACTTTGCGTCTTTAAGTTGTTTCTTAAGATAATCTTTTGCTTCAAGACCAAGAGCCTTTTCTGCTTTATCTGTTGTACGAGACTCTGGTGTATCAATTCCAGCAAGCCTTACACGAGATGAAAAAAGAATATCAAACCCTAAATCAATAATTACATCAATTGTATCTCCATCAACAACATTTTTTACTTCTCTAACAAAATACTCATACATTAGTAGTCCTTCCCTTTCGCTTTATTTTCAATTAATTTATCACGTTCATCAACTATTGTAAGCATAAAAGCCATCATTTTAGAATAAGCCTCTGGATTATCCATAATTTTATTATAATGATGACCACAAAACATCAAATCTCCAGTTAATCCAGTTACCTTTACAAGTGCTTCTGCTGCACAAGAATCACAACGATCTAAGGCTGTTAGTATCCATTCTTTTTCTACTACGTCTTCTGCAATCATCATACTCATAGTATATCGCTACTTTCTATTATCTGTAGAATAAAATCCTGGGGCATTAAACATAACTCCAGGAGCAGACCATTGTCTTTGCATTATGTTATTACAACATGATGGCTCTCTGTCTTCACCAAACTCTCTTTTAAATTCAATAGTAGAAGAGCATGTTGTGCATTTATAATCATATGTTGGCATAACTGTTTACCGTCTAACCCCTTTTATTAACATAGTGCCTCCTAATATAAAAGGACAGTTTATTACAGGACATGTCCAGGTCCTATAATCTATTATATCCTATTGCTTATTTTTTTGCAACTTTGATATCAATAGACCGTGGTTTTTTATCTTCTGGCACAATGCGGTCAATGCTAATATGAAGCATTCCATCTTTCATTTCTGCACCAGTTACTTCCATATATTCACCTAGAGCAAATGATCGTACAAATTTACGACCAGCAATACCCTTATGAACAATTTCTGCATCTGTTACTTCTACAATCTCACCTTTGATTACTAATGATCCATTATCTACAGATACATCAATATTTTCTTTTGAAAATCCAGCAACTGCAATAGACAGTCTGTATGTATCTTCATCTAGTTTCAATAGATCGTAAGGTGGATATGTTTGAGAGTTTACCTTACTCAGATTGCCAAAACGCTCCAATTCACGATTGAAGCCAATAAAAAATGGATCCTTAAAAAGATCCATAGCGAATGTACTTACCATTTTATTCCCCTTTCAAGCGAATAAGTTAATGTATCCCCGTAGGCAATACAAAACTATTATACCAAATATTTGGAGCGGATAGCGGGAATCGGACCCGCACATTAACCTTGGCAAGGTTACGCACTACCACTATGCAATATCCGCTTGGCTGGTCTGGCAGGTCTCGATCCTGCGACTTGCGAATTAACAGTTCGCCACTCTACCAACTGAGTTACAGACCAAAACCTATTATTTTAAGATATCGATAACTGTATTATTTTTATTTGTATCTGAAGTGATTGATACAGACTTTAAATAGTCATATGTTAATTGATAGTTACCTTTATATGATTTTGTCCAATATGCAGCAAAGGCTGCAGTGGCAGCAGATGTTCCTGAAACACTCTCAGTAGCAAGTTCATATCTACCAAGCGCATAAAAATCAAGTTCTGCTGAATCATTATTATATGCTTCTGTATTTCCTCTAGGTCCAACTGACGCAATTGCAACAGAATCTGTTAAGCAAGATGGATAGTTAATACGAGACTTATCTCTATCATTACCAGTAGCAAAAATAGATGCTACCCCCATTGACTTAAGCGATGAAATAGATGATTTTAGTCCAGCATCAAATCTATTAATTGAACAATAGTTTGATCCACTCTTTACTGGTCTCTGACCAATTGAGGCAGATACTGCAACAATATTAAACTTTGACTTATTATTAATTACCCAGTCAAGAGCCTGCTTTACAGTACTATTAGCATTGGCAGCATTATATGCAACATTACCGTTTTTATCCATTGGGAAGATTCTAATAAATACAATATTGATATCTGGATTAACCTTATTGGCAATTAAAGACATTTGTGTTCCATGAGCAAAACCACCAGAATAAATCTGTGAGGCTGGCAATGTTGCAGATCCTGGACCTTCCATAAAAGACTTTTTATTTGGACAACGAAGTTCTTCCATTAAACAAACCTCGTGAATAATTTTTCCTTGTAATGCTGCCAAGGATGTATCTACTGCTGTATCAATAATAACGATTGATTTTTTATCTTCTGCATGTGCTGGTTGTAATAATATTAAACCAAACATTGCAACTAACCCCACTGCTATTTTTTTCATTACTACTCCCTTATTTTAATTACTACTTGACATGGGTCGCCCCCTGCTTCCCATTCTGCTTCTTCTTCTTCTGTCATAAAGGGATCACCTTCATGAGTATTGCAAAACGGTTCAGTAATCCATCCCCGCTCAATTCCATTTTCCAACCAAATTTCAAACTCTTTATAGTCTGAATCTTTATCTTGCATGCTGTTTAAAATTTCTTCCCACTCTTCAGCCATATATAAAGTATACCCTTAAATGCTCACTACGTCAACTGGACCCATACAAGATGGGTTAAATTTAATTGCTGCAGATACAGCAGACACTACACGATTTCTGGCATTTTTTTGTTTATCTGTTGCATACAAAACACCATATGCATATTCTGCACCTGAACCCATTGCAAGATATGGAAGTGTATATTTAGATAAAGACATATCTGCAGAACTGTGCTCATATATTTCTCCACGAACTGCAATAATTAAACCAAGGTCTCCTTCTTTAGAAGTATCAACCCAAAATTCATTATAAAACTCTCTTAGTTCTTTAATAAACTTAGTTTGCATAAATTTATCTGTATCTTTAATGTTGGGTGCGGTTGGTTTAAAATTATAACGGATTCTTTCTCCGTCCATTGATCCAGCATATCCAATTAAATACGGACCAATTTTCCAAACTTTTGGAGCATCCAAAGCAAGAATTGTTCCATCATCAGATGCACCACGGTCACCTGCCATATAAATCTTATCGTCTTGTCTTATTACGGCAATACAAGTCATCAGAATACCCCTCCAGAATGCGGTATATTTAGTATACCAGCAAAACTTTAGTAGGTCAAGCAGGCTATTTTATATTTTGACCGCATGTTGGGCAGGTTTTTGCCTTATTTTGAGATTTTTTAGAGGCAGGTGAGGCTACTGATGCCCCAAATTTTGGACGACCAAAACCAACAATTGAGATTAGAACTCCAGCCTTATTTTTCTTATAGGCACGTAATTGTTTGCAAACTTCTCCACCATTTCTTTGGCTTCCAGATTTCTTTGAAGAAGTGTTTCCTTCAATGCACCACACTGTTCCATCTTCGTTATCTTTAATAACAATTCCTACGTGAGAAATTCTATCGACACCATCTGATGGAAAATCAAAATAGGCTATATCTCCTGGTTCTGGATCTGCAATATCAACATCAATCCATTGACCAGCCTTTTTAAATGCTGCAGCACCTGCTGGAGTATAAACAGTATTAGGAACTTTTACTCCTGCTTCATTTGCACACCAGTTTACAAATGACCCACACCATGGTTGAAAGTTAGCCTTTGTGTATGCGCCATACTTTGTTTCATTGTCTTTAGGTCCTTCAATAACACCGATTTCTGCTTTTGCAACTTCAATTAAACGTTCTGCTGTACCTTGTTCTGCCATTTTATTTATCCCAATCTGTGTCAACTGGTTGCTCTTCTGGCATTTGTCCATCTGGTTTTGCTGCTAGACGTGCTGCTGTAGCATCAATTTCTGCTTCTAGTTTTTTATCTGCTTGAGTATTTTTTGCATCTACTTCTTTATTTTGTATTTGTGCAGCCATAATGTCTTTAGCACCATCTCTACCAATTAAAATACCAGCAAGTGTTCCAGTAATAAATGTTGCAACTGAAGATAAAACATTGAAAAACATTTTATCATTTTCTGACTGTGCACCAATTGGTTGTGTTACAAAAACAAGGGCATATAAAATACCCATAGTTGTAAATAGTAAAATTGTTCCTAGTGTTAGACCAAGAAAAAACTTTAATCTTGCATCTAATTCATCTGATGTATATTTTTGTTTCATTTTTCTACCTCTCTTGGATCATAGCCATAAATATCGTTTACGCACTCTCCATACCCTAGACAGGTTGGTGGATTACATGATTCATTATTCCAGTTTGCTGGATCTTGACACTCATAACGATACTTATTAGCACATCCAGTAAGGGATAGGGCTAATAGTAATATAACTAGTAGGCTACGAAGGGTTTTCATACCCTCCATTATACTATACTATTACTCTTCGTCTTCACGAATGCCGATGGTCATAAACCAGATGGCAATTGATGCTAGAGTTACATATCCTACTACTGTCTTTGCACTACCCTCTAAAACTACCCACGCTACAAAGAAGCCTAGAAATGTAAAGTTTTCACTTAGAATCGCCATGATTCTCTTTTTTAACCAGTTCATTATCTTCTCCTTATCATTGCACTACCAACTATGACCTGTCCAACTAGCACTGCTGCTACAAGGACTTCTTTAGCCGTTTGTCGTTCTTGTGGTGACATATCAGCGCCAATGTTTGCAAGTGCTAATAATACCTCACATTTTTGTTCTTCTGTTAAACCTTCAATAGCCTCATCTGGGTTAAAACATCCAGCAATTGCTCCTACCAAAGCAGCGGGAGATTCTAGAGTTAGAAGGGATGAAGCAACTTCAGCAGTAATGACAACTGGATTACCATTTGCATCTTCTCTTACTTCTACTGGAATCTGTGGTGGAAGATCACGATATTCAAGTCCCGCTGCCTCAATATTTGCAGCAGTAACAGGTTCACCCTCTGCTGACTGAACAAGTGCATCTGCAACCAATTCTTTTTCTGCAAGTGTAAAAGTTCCATCTTCAGTGAGGGCTTCAGAAAGATTGTTTACTTCTGATACCGAAATTTCACCATCTGCTGCAAGTGCATCCAAAACTGCTTCTGCATCTGCTGAAGTAATTTCTCCACTACCAATCAAATCTTCTATTAATTCAACTACTTCTTCAACAGTTAATGGTGCTTCCTCAGCAGGTGGTTCCTCAGCAGGAGGCTCTTCTGCAGGTGGTTCTTCTGCTGGTGGTTCCTCAGCAGGTGGTTCTTCAGCAGGTGGTTCCTCAGCAGGTGGTTCTTCAGCAGGTGGTTCTTCAGCAGGTGGTTCTTCAGCAGGTGGTTCTTCTGCTGGTGGTTCTTCTGCTGGTGGTTCAATGGCAGGAGGCTCTGATACTCCTCCACCAGTTAAGTTAGAACTTTGTGAAGCGGGTATAGAAATAACAGTCTCAGTATAATCACTTACAGGTCCAGACCAGTTAGCAACTCTAATAGTATAAGTAGCACCTTCTGTTAAACCAGTTAACTCAATAGACTCTGGAGCACCATCTGTATTATATGTTCCACCTTCATATGGGTTTTCTGCATTTGGATCATCTGTTATTACTTGATAATACCAAGTATTGGCTGTATATCCAGATGGTAGTTCTGGAGCAATAGTTACTGTTGTTCCTTCAACTATAGGCTCTGCAAGTATTGGTGCAGGTGTTGGAATATTGTTATTAATGGCAGTTGTAAGTTGGCTAGATCTTGTATTTAATGTTGTTTGCAATGTATTTTTTGTTGATACCGCAGAATTAACAGCATTGTTTAATGAAGTTATGCTTGAGCCAAGTGCTGATATAACATAATTATTAGATGCATTTTGTGCAACAACTGGAGAAAGGCTTTGATTTAATTGAGTAATAGTTGCATTTGCTGCATCTACTGCTGCCTGAACAGTTGAAGTATTTGGATCTACGTATGGAGTAAATGATGAACCTTGACTAATTTGTCCAGAAAATCCAGTACCAGTATTTGTATCAGTAATTTCTGTGACAGTACCATTTGTTGTTTCTCTATAGTTAAATCTTGCACCATTTGGTATTGGACCAACTGCAGTTACATTTGCCATCCAAGCCCCGTCATTTGGATTAACATCAGCGTTAAACCTTATTTGAACCATTTGAGTAGAGGCATCTTGTTGTGGATAAGGTCTTAAATCCCAAGCAATATCTAGACTTGTTCCAGTAGTTGAATATGTAATTCCAGTTCCTGTACTCCAAGTTGTCCAGTCCCATCCAGCAATAGAAACTGATGGAGCATCTGGAGTTTGATAATAAACCCATCCCTGATCTATACCAAATGTTATTGTTGCATTTGAGCCTACATATACATTGTTATAAACAACTCCTCCCATTTGCATTGAAAATGGAAGATTCATTTGAACACCAGCATCGTCTACGCCAGCCAAAACGTTTGTTGTTGTTCCAATAGTTGCCTGTAAATTATTTACTGCTGTTTGAGCATTATCAATAGCAATATTTGCCTGAGTTAATTCTGTTTGTGCAGTTGATTGGGCAATCATTGCCTCTGTTCTAGATACTGATAATTCAGAAATTTCTGTTTGAGCGGTAGTTATATTAATATTATTAATTGCCGTTTGAGCAATAGTTACAGTTGTTTTAGCATCTTGAACCACTTGAGAACTTTGATCTACTTGTGTCACTGTTAAATCAACATTACTAATAGTATTAATAGCGGTTTGAACATTATTAACGTTTGTTTGTGCTGTAGATACTGATGATGATAGTCCTGATACTGCCGACTGTGCTCCTGATAATTCCGTTTGTGCCTGTGTTACTTCAACTGTAGCACTTGCAGTGGCATCTATAGCCTCCTGAACGGCTGTAGTGGCTGTTCCAAGGGCTGTATTAACTGCTTGTTGAGCAGGACTAACAACAACCTGTTCCTGATTATCTGTTGCATGTGCAATATCAGGTGCCATAATTCCAAAAACAGTTACACATAACCCTACCCCAAAGCCTATTAATACTTTACGCTTTAGGTTGTTCAATTTAGGGGCTAACTCCAATGCTAATTATATAGTTAATTATATCATGTCTTCTTAATTAACTAATCATTTTGTTGCATAAAAAAGAGGGCAGAAATTAATCTGCCCCCTAATTTATTAAGAAGATTTACTTCTTTTTGTATCCTACTGGACACACTGGATTTACTCCAGTTACCTTCTTTACAGTCTTACCCTTAACACAACTAATAGTTGTTTTAGGAGCAACAAGTGCTTGAAGTTGTTCAATTTGCTTCATGATAGATGAAATAAGTGCTACGATGCCAGTTAGGACATCTGCATTGCTTACTGCACCATCAGCAATTTTATAAGAAACAGTCTTTGCTGAATCTGTTGAAACGTATGCTGGAAGATCTACAACCATATTGTAGTTACCATTAACATTGTTAACAGTAAACTTATATGTCTTTGATCCATTTGCAAATGTATCTGATGATGTTGCTGCAGAGATTGCAGTCATACCGCCACCAGAAATAGCAACTCCAGCACCAACTGTTGATGTATCTGAAACCTTTGCACCATTAATGTCTGTAGCAGTAATAGTAAGCGTAGCGATTTCTCCTGGAATATATGAGTTCTTATCAAGAGATGCTACATACTTATTAACGCCTAGACCACATGCTGCAATAAACTCGTTTGAGTAAATTTCAGACAAATCAGATAGAACATGCTTGATTCTGACAACTGAAGATCCAGAAGTAGATGCACAAGTCCATCCACCAGTCTGAACTGCCGTTGCAGATGATGCTCCACCTACAGATACTGAGGTGACCTGAGAAGTATACTTTGTTGTATCAGCAGTTGGAGTAACTCCAGCCAATTGATTTCCAGCAGCATCCTTAACTACAAAGTCATAAGTTCCTGTACGTACTCCGCCAGCCTGTGCGATATCTACTCCAGTTACTGAAATTGATGCTGCACGTCCTGTGAATGTAACATTCTTTGTTGAAAGAGTTGTTCCATTAAATGAAACTGTGATTGTTGTGTTAACTGGCTTATTTGTATTTGCAGTTCCCTGCTTTACATAAAGCACTCCACCAACACCTGTTTTTGCTGAAGTTGAAACTTCTACAGAAGGTGAAGCATCCCATGCAACAATAGCGCCGTTAGTTGCTGTAGCCTGTAGTACACCATTTGTTGAAAGTGTTGCTCCATAGCCATCTTTTGCCAAAACATTTACGTAACCTGTTCCAGCATCTACAACTACTGTTGATCCAGCAACATCTACGCTAGAAGCGAGAGTGCCTGCTGTTGTTGTATCTTGTACACGAACAAATGAATCTGTTACAGACAAGATGTTTGTCTTAGCAGTTGTTCCTGCATAAATTGTCTTGATATCAACAGTTGAAACAGTTGCGCCAACCTTTTTCTTTTGAGTTACTGTAACGGTGCCTGCACCATTAATAGTCAATTTTACATTTGTTGGCAATGTAACCGCTGTTGAAGTTGTTGCTGTAAATGTAAATGTCTTACCTAAATTAGTAAGTGCTGCTCCCGTAGGGTTTGATCCTGCTGCTGTGTAATCAGTAAATGTTGCTGGACCAGAAATTTCTAGCGAGAGATTGTCGTCTGCAGTAGCAGCCAAAGTATCGCTTGTTGTTAATGCAACAATTGCGTTAACTCCAGCCTCTGCCTTGGTTGTGTCTGTTAGTACGGTTACACCACGAGCACCAGCAGCAAGTGAATCAGATAATACATATCCGTTTGTCACTGCAGCAGAAGCCTGTGGAATTGCAACCAAAAATGTGCTTGATACGGCTGCAGCCATAAATAAAGCGACCTTTTTAAATGAATTCATTTTTCTCCTTGTTAGTTTGTTTATATTAAGTTGAATTTATCTAAGAAATCCTTAACATCGTTAGGCATTTCCCGATTATCCAATTCTACCATAGCCTGTTGCTTCTGTGCAAGTCGAGTTGCCGAACTCCAAGTATGGACATCTATCTCTGTATTATTAGTCTTTTGTGTATGTGATATTGCTCCAAATACCGCACCACAAACAGCATCCGCTAAATCTTTAGATTTTTTACGTGGGTGGTCTACCCTATTGCCTTTCATTATTTTCAACTCTGACATTTCTTCAAGCAAAATAGGGATCATTGGAATTGAAACACGCTCTTCATAAATCATCATTGCCAAGTCTTCATAATGCTTTTTAGCCACAGATACAGTTTCGGTTCTAATACCTACAGCCTGCAATTCATTTTGAATATCAAAAGATTGCCACCTATCAAAGGAAACCATACCAAGATTAAATCCTTGTCTACGCAAATTCATAATCCATTGTTTAACTTCTGATAAATTTACTGGACCTTCTGCTCTTGGTTCCCACCAAGCAACGGCATCAACGACAACAATAGGAGCAACTTGTTCATAATCTTTAATAACTTGAATGTTAACCCATTTATCAACATGAGCAATTGCAACAGCACACTTATCATGTTTCTGTGCAAGGTCAGCATGAATATAATAAACCTTGTCTGGGTCTGGCTTAAATACTTCATCAAACCTTCTAAATGAATCTAGTGGATTTCTAGTATTCATACACTTTTCAAGTTTATCTTTTTGTTTAAAGAATGCGTCTGATGCATATGTTGGCATACATGCAAAACGCATCATTGCATCTCCCAGATCTGTATAGAATGCTAATTTAAAATCTTCTATTTTTCTTGTAGGATTTACTTCCCATGTTGGACGTTTAAATGCATAGACTCTTGGTATCTTATATGCAATAATCGTATCTTCATCCCAGGAGATTTCAAACTGATTTCCTGGATCATCATGTGGTAGGTCTTCATTCATAATAAATGTATGTTTACGTTCAATTGTTTCTTTTTCAGCAATTACCGATTCATACCGTTGAGAAATAAAGTCACCTTGATATCTAGGAAAAGATAAAAGAACTACTTTTCCAAGGTCTGGGAAACGAGAATCAACTGTACCACGAAAAGCCTTATATATATTATCTGCAGTTTTTCCTTGTTCATTACCAGTTCCAACTTCTGTAGCAAAACCAGAAATCTCATCAAGCACTGCCATAAGAAGGTTTAAACCCTCATGAGATTCTCTTTCTGAGTGACCAGAATAAACTGTAATTGCTTTATCAAATTCAATTGAATCTGCTTTAGCATTAAACTTTCCTGCAAACCATGGTGATTTTTCAATTTTTGTTTTAAAACCTTTAAAGAAAACGTTTTTTGCTTGTTGGGCGTTAACAGCAACGTTAATAATATCAATAGCATCTCCTGCTGGTTTACCAAAGTATATGGCTGGGTCTTTAAGACAAAGTAGTTTATATACTACATATGCACAGGCTACTGTTGATATGAAGTCTTTTCCAGATCCCTTGCCAAGTTGAAGTATAAGTTCATTCTTAGTATATTTATTAAAATGACTCAATCCTTCTGCCTGCCCCATTAACTCAATAAGATCTTCTTTACGATAAATCTGGCTCATAGCCTCTACAATTTCATATTGAATATCTGACAAAAGTGGTTGACCTAAATATTCAGGAGATTGAACAAAGGTTTTTACATCTACTGGTTTTTCAACAAAGTGATTTTCTTTTAAAACTTCAAGAAAATCATTGAACATCATGGACAATTGTAATCACTTCGCCTTCTTTTGCAACACTTGAAAGCCTATGCATAATAAGATCACGTACTTCTGGATGCTCTGAAGCAACATCTCTTAAGATTCCAATAAGAACTTCTTGTTTACGTTCAATTTCAACCATCTCTTCTGCAAGTTCTTTATTTTCGAGAAGACCTGCCTTTTGAAGCATTTCAATTCTTGATTTTTCAATATCCATAACAAGTTTAATAGCCTGTGTTTTTGCACTAAGATTATTTGTCATACTTGATTCATCAATAACTTCATAAGCCTTTGTTATTAATTTACTATAATGTGTGTCTGCTCCAGCAAGAGCCTCTTTAGCACGAGCACGAATTGCATCATTTGCTGATGCCATAACTTTCCATTCGTTAATCAATGCAACAACACGAGTTCTTGGCATGTCCAAATCTTTAGAAATTTTGGTTGGGTCTTGTCCTTTAAGGTATTCTGTAACTACTTTATTTACTTCATCAAGATGTTCAACTAACTCAATCTCTGTTGACATACTTACCCTCTAATCTATTAATTTCATCTTTAATATAAAAGATTGCTTTTTCAAGGTCTTGAATAGTTTTTTTCTCATCTTTAAGACCTGCTCTCCAAATATATTTGAAGGCATTACCAATATTAAAATTACGGTGACGAGTAATTTGAATGCACTCAACTCCAGATGGATCTGATGTATAGTGTAATGGATGGTTTACTTGATCAACCGTGATATGTAAATTATCACTCATTAATGTCGTCTTCCCAATCAAACACTTCTGGCAAACCCTTAAGTGCTGAAATGACATATGTAATTCCTACTGCACCAGCAATTCCAATTGCTATTAGCAACTTCTGTTTTCTATTCATCGTTTTGACTTCCTTAATCCAAATTTAGCAAGATAAACATAGATTGTCTCTACGCTTGCCCCGCACTCCCTAGCAATCTCTTCTGGAGACTTTTTATCCATAAGAAACCTCTTACGTAGCCAAATCTCACTTGTATATAGTTTACCAGCCATAATGTTATTTGTCAACCCCTATTGCTTTAGCCCAATTATTAATAGCCCAATGACCGATGCCACAAGCGTCAGCAACGTCATTATCGTTAATAGTTTTATCATATTGGATTTCAATTAGTTTCATAGTCCTTTCTTTTCTAAACTGTCTTTCGTAGGTTTTATACCATGATTCTGACTTTCCAGGATTTTTAGATCTAAGAAAAAACTGCTCATCTTTGGTTAATTTTTTATTACCCAAATAATTTTGCCAAGTTATTGGCGATACTTTTCCAACTGTGGTTATTCCTACCATTGCTGCAGCAGCAAGCAAAGCGCCTTGAACTAAAGCAAGATCAGCAGCAGTTTTTGGACTATTCATAAAGACTGTATGTTCAATTACAATAGCATCAGCATCCATCATTCCTACATCAAAGTATGCTAGAGTTTTTCTTCCAGCATCCCCTACCTTTTGATAAATATCAGAACCTTCAAAATTTATCTTTCCAAATTTTTTTAATTCTTTACCATTAAATACAGCAAAAGCAAGACTATTAGTGCTAGCATCGATGGCACATATTCGTTCTGGCTGAACCTCTATACCCCATTTATTCTTGCTCATAGTCAATAAACCCCTTTAATTCTTTTAACATTTTTGATACTTGTTTTTCACTTACATTACAGTTTGCACAAAATCCAGAATCATTATAGATAGATAGTTGTGTATTGCATCCACCTAAACAACGTCTTACCTTGCCTTTTCTTTTTTGACGACGTGTAACTTGATACCTTTCAGTAATTTTATCTTTAGTTGCAGCATCTCTACATTCAATACTACAGTAAATTTGATAACTTACTTTAGGTTCAAAATATATGTCACATCTGTCACAAAGTTTCACTAAGCCCCTCAAGAGGTTTAATTTTAAGAACCCCTAGTTCTGCTTCTGCACAGGCTTTTTTAATTGGACAACTTTTACAAATTTTAGAATTTGCTCTGTATGTTTTTACAGGTAGTTGCCTGTCCACCCATGCTTGACGGACACTTCTCATCCAGTCAAAGGCATAATCAATCCAACCACGATATGCATCATTTACTTGAACTGGCAAGGTTAAAAGTTCGTGATTGTTTTTATTTTCATAAATTAATACGCCCTTATCTTTCTTTAAAATCTTCATATAAATAAGCAATTGCATTAGATGACCATCTTTTGGTTTTCTATTTGCTTTTTTGTATTCAAATCCTTCATTTGGCATAGTCTTAATTTCACCAAGAATAGATACGCCCTTAAAGTTAAGCATTGCATCGCCATATCCAAAGATTGGTGGATCATCTACTTTAACAGTAAACTCTAATGCTGGATGCTTTTGTTTTCCATATTTTCTTTCAGTTTCAAATTCCATATCCTTATCAAGAATGTCTGCTTTAATCATTGCATCTTGAATACGATCATGACTTAATGATCCGCTTGTTCTATTTGCTACGCCATATGCATCAGCATTGTCTTCAAACACTGCACCATCAAATGCAAGATACCAGAATCGTGCACATTCTCCAGGACCCCAAGTTAAAGTGGAAGGTGAAAAAGAATACTTCTTGGTAAACTTTGGCTTTATTTCTGCTGTATATCCATGTTCAATTGCTTCAATCAGACCCTCAGTATAGTCCACATCTCCATTATGCTTTGTATCATCTGGCTTAATCATAATCTGTTTTAATAAGTTTTTAGTCATATTTATCCCTTGTTTATATAAGTATACCAGGTTAGCGCATTATGTACTTTAGTGCTGATACCAAGTTGTTTACTGCTTCTGCTGCTGTATAGTAAATATTTTTCTTTGCACGATTATTTTTATCAACATTAGCCATCCAGGTTGCCTTTAGTGCTAACTTTCCAGCAATAGCCTGAAGTCTAACAATTTCAATGCTTGCTACTGGGGCAGGAATATCTGGTTTAATAATTAACTTAGCAATCATTGTTAAAGCAGTATTGAGTTCTTCGTCTTCCATAAACTCAGCAATTTCTGCCAAACCATTTATCATCTCTAGAGTTGTTTGTTGTGGTCCTATCTCACTCATCTTCTGTCTCCTTTATTATTTGTTCTAATAACTCTAATTCAATTATAGCAAGACGAACCTTTTTTGTACCCTCGCCTAACACAATAACTAGGGCTGGATCCATACTTTTTTTAAGTGCATCTGTAACTGCTTTAGCCCATACATCCTGGTTAAGAGTAAAAGATTTAGAGCATTCTTTAAAATCTAAAACAAAATTGTGCCAAGACGCATCTCCTTTAGTGTTATTCCTACCAGAGTTTTTATGCTGTTTAGCACCAATTCTTTTAGACTCTCCTCTTTCACTCATTTATAAAATCTTTCTTTTTTCTTTTTGGTGGCAGTAAATTTACTTTAGATATATGTTTATTTTCACACATCCAAGTTGCATCTCCACTTTCACCCCAATATCTCAAAGATGTTACTTCAACTCCACATTTTTTACATGGGAATCTTCCAGGATAAACGGTAAATTCTTTAGCCATTGATTAACTTATTCTTAAGTTCTTCTTGTAATGTTAAATCTTCTTTAACACGAGCAATAAAGCCATCTCTACCCTGAACTTTTGTTCCATCATCTAGTTGATACCATGCACCAGTTCTATTTACAAGACCAGATGCTTCTGCTGTATCAACAAGATCTCCAATAGAGTCGATACCAACTTCGTCTCCTCTAAAATAAAAGTCATACTCGCCCGATTGAAATCCTGGAGAAGTCTTAGAAAACTGCAGTTCCCAACGAATCTTTCTTCCAATTTTTTCTTCAATCAACTTATCACCAATCTTAATCTTACCTTTAATGGCTTGATTATCAGATTCTGAGGAGAACAGTTTAATTACTGTTGACGAGTAAAATTTTGTAGCCTGACCACCTGTTGGCTGTTGGCTTGTATACATTGCATTAATATTATTACGAGATTGAGAAATTAAAACAAAAAGAGTAGGCTTAACTTTATTGTTAGCGTAATTAATCATCTTCCATGCATTACTAAAGTCACGAGATTCTGCACCAATTTGTTTTGTATTTTCTAATTGCTTTAGTTCATCTGAATCTTTTTCAAAATAAATTGCTGGTAATAAAGATGTAATTGAATCAACTACAACAATATCTACTCCAGCATTAATAAGATTTGTTCCTACATCGACCATTTCATTAATTGTACGAGCCTGTGAATAAATTAATTTAGATGAGTCAACACCAAGGCGCTCTGCCCATGCTTTATCGTATGACATTTCAGCATCAATCCATGCACAAATCTTTCCTTCTTTCTGTGCTAAACCAATCATCTGAAGGCATAGAGAAGACTTTGCAGAGGATTTAGAACCCCATATAAGTACTTGACGACCATAAGGTAGTCCGCCTGCCAATGCACGGTTTAAACCAAAACTAGGAGTTGCTGCATATTCTGTTGGAGGAACTGAGTCTCCAACCATAATTGTTTTACGCAACTTAGGATTAAGTTGTGCTAATACATCTTCCATTGTTACTGACATTAGAATCGCACCCCATGTTTTTCTGGTCTAGTTTTATTAAAGTCTATCTTTTCTCTCAATGCTTGATCAAGAGATAATCTTGTATACCCTGCATCTACCATGCCAGCATATAAGTCTAAAGTTCTAATAAGAATATCGGCAAACTCTTTAGTAATTTCTTCTTCACCCTTATCCTTACGAACAGCCTCCATTACCTCAGTTACTTCTGAGACAATCATCATACATTGTTTTGCAACAAAAATATCATTTATGTCTTCTGTCTTACCCCAAAAACCTTTTTCCACTGCAATCTTATGTAATTCAATTGCTAGGCTATCAAATATATTATCGTACATTTACTTCCTCCATTATCACTGTTCCGTCTTTAGTCTTTCCAAATTTAAACTTATAAGAATTGCCCTCTTCAATATGCATGTATGCTTGTGCAAAAGATGTTGGAAAAACTGTAACTGGATGTAAGTCTCTACTAGTATCTGCTAAAGTTAACGAAGCCATTTTTTTACCAGTCTTAGTAATTCTTGGTTTAAATGAAACAACAAACATTTCTTCTTCAGTAAATGGCAATTGTTTATAATTTAAGAATTTAACAAGGGCATTGGAAGAACCTTTAATTTCTTCAACTGGAATTGCAGAAACAATCCTATTGTCTGTAGCCAAAAGTAAATATGTCTTTCCAGGCTCAATAATAGTTTGCTCTTCATCAAATATTCCAACTGATCCAGTTTTATCAAGAACTTCTACCCTAGACCATCCTTTGCCACGTTTAATACTTTTTACCATTCCCATAAGAATAAAAGATCCCTTTTCTTCAAAATCACAAACCTCTTGAATGAAAGCATGATAGTGAGAAGGAACTGTAATATTAAATTCTGGTAGATTAAGATAGTCATATAAATTTTCTTTAATCTCTTGCTCATTACGTGGATTATCTGGAAAGTTGGCTGCACCAATAACTCTTAGTGCTTGCAATGCTCTACTATTTACTCCGTTGCCTTTTGTAAATGTAAATTCTTCAAGTTCTTTGTACGAACTAAATGGTCGTGCTGAAATATATCTTTCTGCAATTTTATCAGATATGTACTTGATAGCAGTGAGTCCAAACCGAATACCCTTACCCTCAATTTTAAAATCAATATCCGAATCGTTAATATGAGGTAGTTTAATGCTAATGCCCATTCTTTTTGCTTCAATAAGATACTCAGTTCTTCCATCTTTATCCTTTTCATTTTTAAGAAGTGCAAACATAAACTCAAGAGGGTAGTAATATTTTAACCACGCCGTCCAATACGAGACCGTAGAATAAGCAACCGCATGGGACTTGTTGAACGAATATCCCGCATGCGCTTCAAAGTCATGCCATAAATCACGAGCCTGATTAGGAGCAATATAGGCAGAAGCACCAGCAACAAACTGTTCTTTATAAGCGTCGAACTCTTTTGCATCTTTCTTCTTTCCAATAATTTTTCGAACTTTGTCAGCATCAGACATTGACATACCACCTAGGTAAACGCAAGCCTGCATAACTTGTTCCTGATATAGAATACACCCATATGTGTCGCTAGTAAAGTCTTTCATAATTTGATGTATGTAAGATACATTCTGTTTGCCATGTTTACGAGCAATATAGTCTTTACCAATAGTATTCATAGCACCTGGTCTAACCAGAGCATTTGATGCTGCAAGTTCATTAAGGTTTTTTACACCCATTTTTACTAAAAGATTAGTATATGGTGTTGCTTCACACTGGAAAACGCCTTTGGTGTATCCACTTGAAAGCATTTCATAAACATTGGCATCTTCTAAATCAATATCAAGTAAGTTTATATCTTTAAAATGATTCTCTTTAACCATCTGTAGTGTATCTTGAATAACACTTAGGGTTTTAAGACCAAGTGCATCAATTTTAATTAATCCAATTCGTTCTGCTTCTTCCATATCAACAGCAACTACTGGAATACGGTCATCACTTCCAGTGCTTGATCGTGTTTCCATTGGTGCGTGTCTAAATATTGGTTCTTTACTTGTTACAACTCCAGCAGCATGGATTCCTGTACCACGAATACGACCACGAAGTTTATCTCCGTAAATTTCTACTTCTGGATATTTTTCACGAAACCAAGTAGTTGTCTTTGATGAACAATACTCATCCCAAGTATCAACAAGTTTTAAAACTTTATTAACATCTGTTAATGGAATATCTAAAACTCTTGCAACATCTCTAACTACACCTTTATCTTTAAACTGTAAAAAGGTAGCAATAGATGCAACGTGTCTATACTGTCTAACTAAATAATCCTTAACCTCTTCACGACGGTTATCTTGAATATCTGTATCAATATCTGGGAAGTCATTACGTTCTGGATTAATAAAACGGAAAAACAATAATCCATGCTCAATAGGATCAATTTCAGTAATGCCAAGTGCATAGCAAACTAAAGATCCAGCAGAAGATCCACGACCTGGACCTACCATAATTCCTTCTTTCTTTGCCCAAGCAATCATGCTTTGAACAACAAGAAAGTATGGTGCAAACTTTTTATTGCGAATAATCTCTAACTCTTCCATTAATCGAACATCATATACATCATTACCAAGCCAATTAGAATTAAGTCTTTTTTCTTCTAAACCAGCAAATGCTAAAGTAGCCAACTCTTGGTCTGGATTCTTATACTGTACTGGAAGAAGGTTTAGTCCATCTTTAATATCATAGTCTTCTACCTTATCTGCAATAGAGATAGAGTTGATATACATGTCTTCTCTTGCTATCCCCTGCGATTCCATAGCAACCTTCATCTCATCATAAGATAATAGATGAATATCAAATTTATTGAATGACATTTGTCGATCTTCTCCATAGAGATAATCAAGACGCTTCATCATTCCATCTTGCTTCTTAGACTTCTCATATGTTACATCTTTTTGAACCTTTGCATGTGAATTCATAAGAAGTTTAAACTCTTGAATTTCTTTTTGTGATTCATCAACATGGTGGCAATCTGGAGTAACAACAGTCTGAATCTTAAACTCATCTGCAAGATCGGCTAGTTGTTTATTTACTTCTGCCCCATTGTGTGGCATTAGTTCCATATAAAAGTCGTCTTTAAATACCCTTTTAAACCATTCAATATGCTTTTTAGCCTGAGCATACTCACCATGTTCTAAGGCTTTTGCAATAATTCCGCTTAGGCATCCAGATAAAACAATAATGCCTTCTTTATATTTTTCAAGAACTTCAAAGTCAAAACGTGGCTTGCTAAAGTATCCTTCAGTCCAAGCAATTTCATTAATCTTGTTGAGGTTTTCTAAACCAATTTGATTCTTAGCGAGAAGGATAATGTGATTATAGACCATATCAGTTGGCTCAGTACGTTCTGCCTTTGCCCTCTTATCAAATCTATCAGCACAAAAATATCCTTCTACGCCAAGAATAGGTTTAACGCCCTTTGCTTTTGCAATTCGATACAGTTCTCTATGCCCAGATAAGGTACCGTGATCTGTGATAGCCAATGCTGGCATACCAAGTTCAACTGCTCGGTCAATATATTCTTCTGGAGTAGCAACACCATCAAATAATGAATAGTGTGTATGGACGTGTAAACCTACGTAACTCATCTATTACCAGTCGATGTTGGTAGCAGAAGAAGTTGATGGACCATCAAAGCCCAAATAGAATGCTTCTTGTTCAGCATATGGAATTTTCTTTAATGCTAACTCAAGAGGATATGGTTTTACTTCAGCCCAATCAAATGGTTCCTTGTCTGGCGCTCCTGGAATAATTGTGTAAGATGTTTCAGTTCCCTGACCATTACGCTTTACTTTCCAGAGTACGTTAGATATGCTGCCTGTTTCAAGTGCATATTCACGAATTGTATTAAATGCTGACTGCTTACTAACACCCATTGACCAGATTGCAACATAAGGTGCTTCAATGCCATCATCTACCAAGACGTTGCAATAAAAACGAAGACGTGCTCTCCAGCCAGCCTTTGGATCTTTGCGATGCATTTCTTCAGCCCAGTCACGACCTTCTGATTCCATTGTATCTACAGCCTTACGCTTATAGTCCTTTGGATTTGTGTGTTCTTTTACAACTAGAGCAAGACCACGTTCTGCATTATAGTTTGCAGAGTCTTCATCTAGTTCCTCAATGAAACGAATTTTTACTGATTGACCATCGGCAAGTTTTAACCACTTTACCTTTGGTGAGTTTTCATCATACTTTGGTTTTTCGAGCAGGGCATTAATATTTTTGAGTCCCTTTACTACGCTCATGTGTTTCTCCTTTTGTTTGTTATATTTAGTTTAGCATAGAAGATATAGAATTGTCAAACTGAAATTCAAGTTTTCTGATTGACTCATCATCCATATCTCCAATGTCTTTATATTTTTTATCTAGATGAATAACAGTTACCCTTGACCCAAGTTTTTCAATTAACTTGTCTGTCATAATAACTCCTGCTTCATCATTATCTGCTATAAGTACAACATTGTTGAAGTACTTTTCTAATAGTCTGATTTGTGATACAGACACATTAGCACCCAGAGTTGCAACTGCTGGGAAACCTACTTGATCTAATCGGATTGCATCAAACGATGATTCTACAACATAAACAGTGCTTGATGTTTTAATTCTATTAAGGTTAAAAAGTATTTTGCTTTTTGGAAGTCCTGGAGTATTTTTAAACTCTTTACCTTCAATTGTTCTTGCTACAAATCCTAAACACATACCGTCATGATTATGCATTGGAACAGTTACAGAATCTTGTTTTTCAGAATATCCTAAAGCAAACTTAATCATTGATTCTTTTGTAATCTTCCTACCTTCAAAATATCTAACTGCCCTAGGAGACTCCATTGCCTGATTGTTTAATCTTTTAATAAGTAGTTCATCATACTGAACAAAATCTGGTGGACTATATAGTGTTTTATTTATAACGCTTGTTAAGTCTGTCTCTTGACCTTTACTTCTAATATATCTAACAGCCTCAAAGTATGTTCTATTAGATGATGTCATAACAAACTCTTCTAAACTTTTTGTAACTTGACATCCAAAACAAAAAAATCTACCATGCTCTTTTGAAACTTCTCCTGCTGGAGTTCTGCTGTTATTATGATATGGACAATATACGATTAATTCATTACCAAACTCTGCTTCAACGTCTACACCAATTCCGTTTAATACTCGTCTAATTTGATCTTCTGTATATATATCTATCATTTTATTTACCGTCTTCGTAATCTTTATATCTGTAATAACCTTTATCAAAGTCTACCTGCACTAAGAAATCACCCATAAATCCATTACGATTCTTTCTAAATACACATTCAATAATATCACTATTAGTAGCACGACCAAGAGCCATTACCCAGTCAGCATCATATGCAATCTGTCTTGACCAGGCAGTCTGACCAAGAGTAGGGGCACTACTAAGATCCTTAACATCATCTGGAGTTGCAGATGAAATGGCAATAATTGGGACCTCTTCAGAAATAGCCATCAACTTAAGTTCTCTTGAAAGATTCTTCATGCGAACAGTTTCATTGTCTGACTTTTGATTTGGACTCATTAACTGTAAATAGTCAACAATAACAAAGTCTGGTTTATATTGATCAATCTTTCCACGTATAACTGAAGGTGTTACTTCTCCGCCATTATCATTTGAAATAATGTGAAACTCTGGTCTTCCTTCAACTTTATTTTTATGCCAATTCTTTAGCATATCTAATTCAACTTCACCATTACTTAATTTTCTATGTGACCAAACTCCTTCGCCCATAATTGCAAATACACGATTACGAACTTCTGTTTCTGACATTTCAAGACTAATGATTAGTGGAGACTTTCCTTGTTTCCATGCCTGTACTGCAAAATACAAAGCCATCCAAGACTTACCAATACCAGGATATGCAAGAAATACTCCAAGTTGTCCTGGCATAATTCCAGAAGGTAGATAGTTATCAAACCCTGGAAGATTAGTTTTAATTCCTATCTGACCAGTCTCTTTCATCTTTTGAACATTTTCATAATATGCTAAGGCTGACTCTAAGTCTGTAGCATCAATATCACGTATAGCAGAAGTATTTTTCTTTAACTCAGAAGTCTTAGTAATTAGTTCTTCTAATGCTTTTGAACCTTCTCCACCTTGAACTTCCCCTGCTGCAGATCTTAATATATCTTTAAGGCTATCATTTAAATATTCTGTTTGTAATTCTTCAAGATGATGCTTTGTTGCACCAATACCAGCAACAGGTTCAAAATCTCTAAATTTTTCTACTACCAAAGATACTGGAGGAACGCTACCATTATTTTCAAAATATAAACGAATAAAGTTCCAGATATCATTGTGAGTTCTAAGAAGATTTTCAACATTTGCCTGTAGCAAAACATGCATTTGTTTATCTTCAAGTAGTGCGGATATAACCCTTGCTTCTGTATTATTCACTAAGCCACTTCCTCGCTAATCGTCTGCGCTCTATTCGTTCTTCATTGTCTTGTTCAAAATCAAGTTTACCATTAAGAATTTTTTCTGCATTATATGCAAAATAATTCCAACTGGGTTCTTGTGCTACGCTAAAGTAATAGTCAAGTATGTCATAGCACTTACTTATCCCGTATGACTCTACAAGTGCATCAGAAGCCCACTGTTCAACATTTAAATTTAAAGATGGCTTTTGCTCATACTTTGCTGTATGTAACTTGCTGTACCTACTAAGCAAAGCCATGCGGTCTTTGCGTTCAGCCATTATTCTGTTTCAGCAGCCTCTGTTTGTGCTTCTTGAATCTTTTCAGTGAGTTTATCTTCAACAAACTTATAAACACGTTCAAAAGCCTGTTCTGTATTCTCACCATCACGCTTAGAATCAATAACACCCAGATCAATTCTTAAAGACTGGAAATTACCTAGATTAAGCGTATAGCCTAGCGTTACATTTACCTTAGTTGAATCGTTTTCCATTACCCCACCCATTTCATAGTTTTAAATACTTTCAGACCAAACTGGAATAAACCTTCCATCTTCAGTCTTCGTATATGTAAGTATACCGTCTCCCATTCGCCTTGTCAACTCTTGGCTTGTAGGAGTCATATTATTTGTTATTAGTCCATCTTTTCTTGGTTGTCCTATATGTATACTTGCAAGTATAGCACGAATCTCTCTTACGTGATCTTCTGAATAATAAGCCCGAATTTGAAATCCAGTCTTACCATCAATGCTAGATCCAACAGGCTTGGGAATCACTCCTCGTTTTATTAAACTTGGCATATATTTTCTGTGACGATTAACTAATTTAGCAGTCTCTGCAATAGTATATGCTCTTTGTCTATTTCTTCTAAAGTCAGAACGCAAACAGGTTTCTATTCTATCCTTATTAATGTTATAGACGGTAACCATTCCCGTAGAACGAGAACTATGGTGCAATCTTACAAGATCTCCATTAAGAAACCAAACCTTTTGATTTCCCTTTATTATAGAGTCGTTATTGTACTGTTCGCTCTGGATTTTTCCTTTTGCAGTATCCATCTACCTTGCTCACTTTCTGATGGTGGATGAAAAAATGTTCTTGATCCACACATCATACAAAAAATTTCCATATGTTCATTCGTACTGTATTGTCTATCAACAAACATACGACCTTTGCATTTTTTGCAAAAAACCATTTCCCGCCCCTAAGATTAGTTTGGTATACCAAGAATAATTAAATTGACTGCTAAGGATAAATCTCCAGAAGCACCAAATCTTACAATTCCTTCTACTCTTGATGTTGTTACTGTTTTTAAGATAACGTTTACATTCTGTCCAGCAGGAGTATTTCCTATATTTACTGGGGTTGCTGTTGCTATTGGCTGATATTTAAAATCACTTGGGAAATCATATGAAAATGTTTTTTCATTTCCTGCGCTTACTGTTGAGTTATTTGCAACTTCAACATACCCACCAATCATTCTAGCCTCAGAAGTTTTAACGCTTTGTTTTCCTGCACTAACAGTATCAACTGTTGTATAGTTGTAAGTTGCTGAAGAAACCTGTGTAGACAAGTCATTAATAGTGTCAGCCAACTGATAGATGTATGTAACATCTAGTGGTTGTCCTCGTTCTGGTAGCGGTACTTTTGCCATTATCTCTCCATTATATCATTAGATCGTATGCATTGCAGGACTATAAACTAAAAGGTTTGCAGAATCTCTTGTTATTGGTTCACCTTTTAAATAAATTTCAATAGTTACTCTATTTGGTGCCTGTACTTGATCTACACCATTAATATAAAATGTTGTTGGATGAACAAGACTAATAGAATTACCAGAGATTCTTTGAACATAATTCCAGTCCCCTAAACCAGCAGCCTTACTCCACTTTACCCAAACATCATAATCTTTTGCCTGCCTGATTGTTTGTGTTCCAATCTTTACAGTGACTGAATCCCAAGCAACTGTTGTTATTCCAGAAGAAACAATTGTAATGTTTCCAGGAACGTATATGTATTGTGGGTCAAGAGTTACAATTGGAGACCAATGAGATGTTCTGTTTTTATCTTCAGAAACAACTCTATATCTAACATCATATTTTTCAGTAATACTGTTTATAGTTGGTAGATCATTTTGAGCAATTTTAATTTTTTTAATAACTTCATTAGCCATTATGTTACCCCTATTGAAAATCTAAATTCAATATAATTACTTGTATTGGGTGACTTAATAATTGTTTCTGCACCATCTGTTTTAATTACAGAATATCCAGTTAATCCATATAATGGGTTTATAGTTGCAACATTTTCTAATCTAATTGCATCTAGCGCAACATAGTAATCTTCTGATGGTGTACCACCATCTATAACAGAAGCATAAATTTTTACCACAGTAACAGCATTCCAAGTAAAATTTGCAGTTGTGTATAATTCCTGTAATTGTTTAGTAACAACAAAGTATCTATTTGTTTCAAAGTCTTGAACTAGTTCTGGATTTCCAGATGTTCCATGATTTATTTCTGCTTCAAATCTTGCAAACTCTCCACTACCAGCGTCTGTTGATGAAAAATCTACAAGAACTCTTACTGTATCTGGAATTGCAACAGAATCTCCATCTTTATTAACTAAAGAAAAGGCTAGTTTAAGTTCATCTATTGGAGAATTTTTTGTAAAATCTACATTTGCTCCAGTTAAATGAATATGATTTGATCCTGGCTCAACAACAAAGTGATCTAGTGATGGACCACTATCTTCACTAATTGTTAGGTTAGCATCATTACCTTGTATAAAAATTGTATTATTTAAAAATCTACATCTTTCATATCTAGCAGATCTTAATGGTTTATAAAATATTGAGTTATCTGCATTTGTTTGAAAGACAGGATCTACAATTGCAATAACATTATCATCATTAGGATCATCAAGTGGTGCTGAATATGAGTCAATTGCTGTTGCTGCAACTGCAGTATGATATTGCCAGTTTTCAGCAGTTGTAAATGCAAAAACAGTTTTACTATCATATGCTCCAGCAGAAGGGTTTGATCCTGCTGAATATATACCAACTTCTGTAATTTCATATCTTTCTTCTGTTGGAAGTTCTGCAGTTAAAACAATTTTATTGATTCCATTTTCATTTACAAAACCTCTAGAAGATACAGGAATTCTAAACATTTCAAAATCTAAAGAACCTTTAGTAGAAAAATCTCCAGGGGTATCTAGTAGGTCTAGTGGGGTAGGACCACACCCAATAGCAATATATGATGCATAGGCAGGAGCCTGACCAAGCATGTATTTGCCTATAATACCTTTACCAGTATTAGTAATCATGAGGTTATTTCTCCAAATTCCGCTTCATATATTGTACCACTTACAGTGATTTCTACCTCAATTTGTTCGTCAGACTCAACATTTACAGCCTCAATAACCAAATTTCCAGTAGTTGAATCTAGGTAGACGTGGACGTTGTTTGGACCAGTTCCTGCCTCTGGTATTTTATTTTCAAGTTTGATAGGAAAATTGGCAAAATATTTATCTGATGTTGACTGAACGCTAAGAATATTGTTTGGATTATATTGTTGCTGAATAGATGAAAGATTTTTAATTGGTTGATATGAAACTTGCTGACCATTAATAATATCATTACGAGCAATATTTATAAGTTCTTGACCACCAATATCTTCAAATATTAAATCTGTCATAACTTCAATTGGAACTTCGTCGTCATTAAAAAGAACTGTATCTATAGGTGCAGTTTTAACTGGCTGAACAACTGTTGCTGTTGCTGTAGCAGTTGTTGCTGGAGTTAGTGGTTCAGCAGATACTGGTGGTGGAGAATAATCTACAGAACTAGTATTAAATGTATTATTTGTTTCAACAGTTTGATTATTATTTACACTTGATGTATTTGTAGAAGAATTTGAGTTATTTGTAGATGAAGTATCTGTTGTTGGAGTAGATGAAGTAACTATTGGATTTTCTCCAGAAGCCTTATTGATTCCTTCTATTGTATTGGTATTAACCGTACCAGAAGTTGGTGAATATGTTGGAGCAATAATTTTTGGTGGAATTACAACAGTAGTTCCTGCAAAAACAGTGTTTCCACCTTTATATTTTGCTTGTTCTGTAAATTTTGGATTTGCTGCTAAAATTGCATTAACAGTTGTATTATTTTCTTTAGCAATTGAACTTAGGGTGTCTCCACGTTCTACAGTTACTTTAATTGGAGACGCTGCAGCCTTAGTTGGTATTCCTGCTGCTTCGGCTGCTTTCTTTGCTCTAGTAAATCCACCATCATCGTATGCACCCATTTTACACCTCGCTTAAATAAATAGTCATGTTTGGTCCATTATTATCTCTAGAATAGTCTATGTTATAGACAACAAATCTACTCGAATCTGTTGCAACAAGATCTAGACCAGTAGAATCCTTATAGTCAATAGTAACAATATCTCCTAATTGTAAGGTTGGTATTGAAAATAAATTAACACCAACAGATTTTTTAGGATGCATAACTTTATTAATTATCCATCCCATAAGGGCGTTGGCATCATCTTGAGTTTGTATGTATATGCTATCTATAGAAAATTCATTTTTTCCATATATCATTCTACTTTGTCTTATTTCATCATACTTAACCTTTTCAACAAGTGGTGATAGCGTTAAAGTACTTCCTTTAAGTTCTGGATCAGAAAAATTACTACGTTTTTCAAAATACTCATCAACAGTTAATTCATGAGTTGTATCTTGAGTAAAAGTAATACCTTGGATTCTTAAAAAGTTTCCAGTTGTTTCATCAAGACTAAGAGCCTTGTCAGTAGCATTAAAAATTAAAAATTCTGCTCCATAAGAATCTGCTTGGAATCCAGAAGTTGTATATCCTTTAATTCTATTAAACGTTGGGGATAGTTGTGCATATAATGCTGGGTATGCACGATCATATCTAATATCAAAATATGCACACTCTCGCATAATAGATCCAAATTCTTCAAAATACATATTATATTTTGGTGGTTCTTGTGTGCTAATACCAGATAGATATGTTGATTGAACTATTCCACTCATTGCGTATTTTCTAAAAGATTCATTAGCATTAATTTTTCCATCTGATAAGGATGCAGAAAGAGTTTCTCCAACAGTAAATACACTGTTTTGAGCATAGTTTTCTGACAAAGCATAAATGTTTTCAAACATAACTCTTGATGAGCCACGAGTAAATAAAGCCATATTGTTGTAAATTGGAAGTGGGTCTGTATCATCAACAACTTTAATTAGTTTATTATTAATGTATAAATAAAATCTTCTTGTTTTTCCTATGTCTTGATACTCTACTGATAAATCATATACTGTTGGATTTTCTTCTCCAGCCATTCTATACTGTCCTGTAAAACGTCCATCGTCAACAAGTATTTTTGATAAACCTCCCCAAAGTTTAATTGGAATTGCATCATTATTTGAAGAGTCTTTTTTAATTTTATAAAAAACAATATTGTTAATAGATTTTTCTGCATTTCCTTTTGTATCTAATTTTAAATATGAATTAATGTTGTCTTCTGTTAAAGCAATAATTTCAAAATAATATCCATTATTTGTTTCTGGATTAAGTAATACAGCAAGACCTCCAGATCCACCACCAATATTCACATTTTGATCTGGTTGTGTTCCTGAAGCCTGATAATATGTTGTACTTCCTATTGGAGTCTGAGTCCTACTTGTATTATTTTCAATTTTACCAATAATTCTAAGTCTAGTTCCAAAATGCTTATATGCATTATTTAATGGTTTATAGACATATGATACAAAGTTTAACGGAACATCTGTAGTTTTAAATGATGGACCATTCATCACTAGTGCTGACGATTGGATTGTTCCAGTTTCAGTGCTTTTTAAATTATTGACTTGTGTTTCTGTTAAATAATTTGTTGCCATTAAATTTTTAATTATTCCATTACGAGTTGTTTGTCTTGCAAGAACATTATCAACTCCTGCAGCACCTGTAGTAGTAGATGGATAAGTAACATCTTGATCTAGTTGTGTTGTAAACATATATCCTGCTTGCATATTACATCCACGTATATAGTCGTTGTTAGACCAATAGTTATCTATACCAGCAGTATGTGTTGTTATGGTGGTGCCAAACTGAGCACGACCATGTTCCACAACTTCTCCATTTTGTAATCTTGTAATTCCATCAACTGTTTCATAATATGGAACTGAATAAATTCTAACAAGACCAGTAGGGTAAATTTTTCCATTAAAAGGTATAGATGCAAAATATTTTTGATACTCTTGATTATCGCTAATCCATACATTGCCAGTACCAGTTATATTAAACTCTGCAGCATCATACTTTATAATTTCTCCATTAGAATAAAGGTATCCGTTATATCTTGTTAACCAATAAATATTTTCACCAAGATCTAATACATTATTTGTTACAACATGATTGACTACTGTTGGCGGTGTTGCTGATAGTGTAGAGTTTAAGGGCATGGCTCCTAAAACATAACTACCCTGCTTTGATGCAATTTCGTTAACTGTTTTTGTTGATTCAGTTCCAGACACTTCCCAAAGTAATGCTGGCTTATAAATCCAAGTTTTATCTTGATCCACCATGCTTGACTGTTTAATGCTTCCGTAAGATCTTTGAATATATCTAGCAGTATAATTAATTTTTCCATCGTTATATATCTTTTTATCTTTAGATGCAATTGAAATAATATTTGGTAAATTTCCAGATGTAGAGTTTTCTATTACTCCAGTGTCTGCTTGATTATTTGATCCAGATAAAACAAAATCTGTTTCTCTTTGTGTTTCAGTAGGCATAAGATAGTCTTTGCTCATTACTACAAAGTTATTATATTCATCAAAAAACATTGCGGTTTGAGTTGCTAATGCTAACTGATTTAATACTTCTGCAACGTTTTGATCTGGAGCAATAAAGAAATATGGAATTATTGGATCTGATTCTCCATCAACACGCTTAAAGGTATAGTTAGTAAATCCAATATAATCTAATAAAGTTGTTATTGCATAACTTAATGATGTTTGAGTTGTTAAAAGTCTTGGCGCTGGCATTGACTCTAAGAAAAAGAAAAAGTCTCTTAGTTGAATAGATATTGTTCCAGCAGTTACGTCTGCTTGTGGAAATCCTTCAGAGTATAAAGTTTTAATTGGAATGTAGTAATCAAATCCATCTACATTAAGTATTGTTTCATAAAAATTAAATTTAATGTTTTTTCTTATATAATCTGCAATAACACTTGATGTATTCTCTTCATTAAATGACTGATCATCATCAAAAATATTTATGCTTCCGTTTGATGCCAATAATTGACCTACTGGCAAAGATGTAACCCCAATATCAGAAAGTGTTTTAGTAATCTTAAAATCTACTACTTTATTAGAAAGGTCTACAACTAGTCTTGGTGACATTTCAATTAAATCAAAGGTAGAGTCAAATTTATTCATAACATCTACAACAATTCGAATTCCACGAATATATTGAAACTCTCTATACGTTACGTCTCCAGAAATATCATTATCAAATGAGTCTGGTGATGTTAAGTCTGTAACAAAATTAGTATTATTTGTAACTTGCTCAGATCCTAGTTGCCATCCATATTGTGGGCTAAATGTTACATATGCTCCATTTACCCATATATAAAATGTTCCACGGTCTCCTTCATTTTCTACAACAAGATATGCATATCCTTCTACACTTGATTCTGGAAGTAATGTATCAGAAGAAAGAACACTAGCAAAAATAAATGATGATTGATACTCTTCAGGAATAATAAGACCATACTCAAGTTCTAAATATCCATCTGTATCAATAATAGGTTCCCCAGAAGTTCTAGTATCATTTTCTCTAAATGAATATGCATCTATCCAATTATTTTCTTTTAAATATTGAACTTTCCATCTACTTGGAGTTGTTTTATTTGTATTTCCATAAAAAGGATCTGGAACTGAGGTTGTTCCATTAATAAAAGGTCCTAAATCAACATCTCCAACATTTGTTTGCATTTTTATAACAATTCTATTGGTTGGAACGTTATCCTTATAAACTACAAACGGAACAGAGTCGTCTATGTAATATAAACTATTAGAAATATTTTTAGCAATTCCACGTTCAATATTATTTTCTGTTCTATACGATGTCCAATATCTAAACTCATCATATTTTGAAGGCATATAATATCTTGGTCTTTGTGCCATTGAGGATCCAGAGTTTGCTAAAAATCTATTGTTAAAATATAAAGGTTTATTTACTCCAGATCTAGGTCTAAATGGTTTTAAGCATTCTTCTAATGAATAAATCATATTCATTTTATCTTTAGTTAACGTAAATAATTGGGGAATATCATCGTCTGTAAACCCACCATCAATTACTACATCTGCATCTGTAGCACCTGTATAATAGTTTCCTGCATCTAGTTGGTCAAATTCATTTGGTAAATTATAATACTGTGAAGATGAATCTGTTGGACGATATCTATAGTTACCAATCTTATAAATATTATCTGGCATATTCATATTCCACTCAGCCAAAACTAGTGATTGCAACTTAATTGTTGCAGATGTTTCTAGATGTGTCTTGAGCGCTTCATTAACAAACACTTTAGACCTCTTCCAGCGTTACCGAAATATTCCAAAGGTCATGGTTAGCCCCACCACGTTTTACAACAGTATAATTAAAGTCAGCAAAATATACTTGCATAATTTGGTTATATTGTGCTAAATGATTATATGCAGCATTATCATTACCAAAGTTATTATATTTATCATATGATAAAAACATCCAAAATGGACCTGGGTGATTTTCATACCAATCAAGAAGTTCTACTCCTCCAGCACCACCGTCAGAAGTATACTCTTGACCAGATACATTTTTATATGGTGAAATTCCTGTTGTAACATTAAAGTCTGGTGGAAGATAAAAACCTCTTGATGGTAGGTTATTCCAGGATAGAGACATAGTTAACTTATCTGCAATATGGTAAGATCTCATCCTACCATTAATGGTTCTTTGACGTTGTTCAATTCTAGTAGGGGTAAAATTTAGTTCCCCTCGATTATGGTCAGAAAGTATCATGAACTGGTCTATAAGGCTCTCAGAGGCTCCTTCAGGGACGTCTGCGCCTATTTCATAGCCTGTTGGTACATATACCCCATCTACAAGGGTTCCTGCATTTTCAGACCAAAGCAAAGCCTGTGGACGTTGATATCTACGACGACCTGTTAAATATGCTGCAGTAGCCACTATTTTTGTCCTCTAATTCTCTGTGAATCAATATACTTAATCTGACCTATTACTGCTCTAGCAATATCGTTAGAACTTGCATTTGATTGTGGAACAGTTATTCCAATATTATAATTATACATGGTACTAGAGTTATCGCTTACATTTGTTGATACCGCTGTAATTGTTGGTGAAACATTTGAAGACTGAATTGATGGGTATGTGGCTGGTGCCATATTTTTAAGCATTGAAGGATATTTAGAGTTATTCATAGCAGCAAGGGCAGGACCAAATTCTTTAGTTGCTGCTCTATTCATAACAAACTCACCAGGACTTAGCATTGCTGGAACGGTATCTGAACCAACTGATCCTCCATTAGCCATATACCTAGGAACTAACCCACCTTGTGAAAAACCAAATAACTTTTTAACTCCACTTGCAACACTTGCTATAGCCTTAATTGGACCAGTAACTGGAGAAGCAACTTTCTTTGCCACAGAAATTGCTGCACTCTTAAGAGCAGAACCTGGATTCGATACAACATTCTTTACAGTATTTGCAATTGAACTTGCGACATTTTTAACTGCCGTTGTTGCTTTGCTTACTGCCGTTGTTGCTAAATTCTTAACTGCAGTACCAATAGCACTTACACCTTTACTTATTAAACTACCTGGAGAAAATGCAGCAGCCAAGGCTGTACCAGTGCTACCCGATGTTGATGGAATTATACTTTGACCAGATATTGTCATTGGTGTTGTAAATGTTCCACCACCACCGCCTGGTTTATTTGTAGCAGTTGTTAAAGGTCCTCCACCACCTCCTCCTGTTCCTCCACCAGAGCCATCTCCTCCACCTGCACCACCATCTCCTCCACCTGCACCACCATCACCAGGTGCTGGAGTTGAAGAAGCAGCAGCCTGAGCAGCAGCAGCAGCATTCCATGCAGCAACTATTTGCTGTACAAGTGAAAGTTGTTCTGCAAGTGTAATGTTCATTGTACGAGCAGAATTTTCTGCTTCATCAATTGCTAATTTAGCATTTTCCCATGCTTTTCTTTGATTGTTAATAGTTTCAAGCGCTGTATCAAGGGCTAGTTGTGCAGTCTTTAATGTTGTATTTGCAGTTTCAAGTTGTGCATTATAAACTCGTAATAGTGCATCACGTTGTTGTTCAAGGCTATATTGTAACTGACTAATTTCATATTGACGTTTTTCAATATCAAGTCTAGTCATTCCGTTAATCTTTATTGCATCTAGTTCTGCTTTACGAGCAGCCTCAAGCGTTCCTGATTGTGCTCCAGTTGCTCTTTCTGCAGCAGCAGTTCTCATATCTTGTGCTGCAGCAGCGGCTGCTGAAATGTCTCCAGATGATAATGCGTCTGCTAAAGTTAATTGCTTTTGTTGTTGTGCTGCAATGTCTGAATTAATATCAACAATTTTTTGAAGTGCTTCAGACTGAGCATCATATCTTTCGTTAATAGATTCAGACTTTTTATCAATAATAGATAGAGCATTTGAAAGAACTGTAGATTCTAACTGAAGAGGATCTAAAAGTTTACTAAACTTGCTATTTGTAGCATCAATATTATCTTGAATTGCTTGAACTGCTTTTTCTGCTGCATCAATTGCTGGCTGGAATTGTTGTCTTGCACGTTCTTCTTGTATTCTAAACTTTTCCATCATCAATTCATGATTACTATTAAATTTATCCATACTTGTTTGAAGTGCAGTTACAGTGCTACCAAATGGATCTGCAAGATTTTTTAATTTATCTGCTTGAATTTGTGCAGCATTTATAGCCTTAACCAATTCTGCAAATGTCATCTTTGCTTTTTTAGTATTTAAAATTAACTTAGCAAGATTAACATCATTAACAAGTTCTGCTGCCTTCTTAGCATCATAGCCAGCCTTAACAAGTTTTGTATAAGCATCTAATTGTATTTTAATATCCTGAGACTGTTGCTCAAGGCTTAGTCTTGCAGAAACTGCATCTGCTTGAAGTTGAGCATCTTTAAGTTTGTTAATAAGGTTTTGCCACTCTTTAGTTCCAACTTTAACCTTACCACTTGCTATGGCTGCTGCAATTAATGAATCCCCTGCTAACTCAGCAGCAGTTGCAGCATCATATCCCTTTGCTCTTAAAGTTGTATACGCCTTTGCTTGATCAAGAAGAGCCTTTGTTTTTTCTTGAATAGCCTGCTTTGGTGATTTTTCTGAAGTTGTTGAGTTTAAATTTTCATATTCTTTAGTTGCTGCTGCTGCAGCCGTGGCAGTTTGATTGATTCTATTTGTTATATCTTTTAGTATGCCTGCTCTTACAGCATTTGCTGCTGCGCCTCCAGCATTTAATGCGTCTATCTGCTTGGCTTCAATCTTAAGACCAAGAGCAAGGGCTTGAAGAATAATCATTTTATCATTAATGTCTTTAAGTTTATTTACTGATGCCTGTAAGTCTGGGTTTAAAGTTTTTAGTGTTTCACTTAATAAAAATAACGCAGCAGGCTCACTCATTTGTTTCATTTTTAAAGAAATTAAATCAAAAGATTCAGCAAAGGTTTTTGCATTAATTGTTCCATTTGCTAGTTGACCTTTAAGTGATTCTAGATCTGCAGCAAGAACATTTGATGCTGTTGATAAAGATTTCTTAAGATCATTAGAAACAATCTGTTTTGAAAATGCTTTAGAGTATCCCTTACCTGATACCGTTCCTGTTGCTTCTTTAAATCCTTTTTGGAAATCTTTAGAAAATGTTCCTAAAACATCATCAATGCTTTTCTTAAAGTTAGTTTTTCCTTCTTCGGTATTTAAATCTATTGTTTTAAAGTCAAACTTTAATTCTGTTCTTCCAGCCTCTTCTTGCAAAGCAATAATAATATTTTGAATTGCTTCTTGTGTAGCGCCTGCTCCAAGCAATCTTAAAGCCATTGTTTTAAAGATTAAGTCTGCTTCTTTAACACTTGCATTTTTTAATGTTGTAACATTTTGTTGAAATTCTTTATCAGTTTTATAGAGTTGTTTTGTTTCATCTACTTTAGTTCTTTGTTGCCCTACAACTCCAGCAACAGTAGGAGTTATTGAGAACTTAGTTTGTGTTGGAACAAATCCATAAAGTTCTCCTAATTTTTTAAGTTGTCCTTCTGTTATATTAGCAGCCTTACCAACACCTTCAATAGCAAGACGTTCTTTTTCTCTAGCCTTATTAACTATATCAAGAATACTCTTGAACGTTAATAAACCTGATACTATAAGCCCAATTGGTCCTAAGAATCTTCCTATTACTTTTGCAAAATTTAATAAATTAGGTAATAGTTTTTTAATTCCACCACTAAACAGGCTAGAATTAAAAGCCAATTTTTTTGTAGCAACATTACCAACTAAAAGACCAGCACTGCTAGCCCTTGATACTGCTAATTCTGCAACTTTTGCTTGAGTTAAAAGTTGTGTTATTGACATTAGTCCAAATAGCAAACCAGAGAATTTAAACATTTGTTGTGAAAGTTCACCAATAGTGCCACCAGCCATTGACCCTGCACCTGCTAGAGATGTTAATGCAAACGATCCTCCCATTATAAGATTATTAAATTTAGCAAGTCTTTCTGAAGAAGATTGAACAACTCTAGCATTATCTTTAAGTTTTTGCTCAACCTCTTTGCTTATTGGTGGATTTACATCTCCAAGTCTTACAACTGGTACTTCTCCTGGTGCACCCTGTGCACGTTGGGCAACCCTACGAGTTCTAGCACCACTTTGTGTTCCAGTTACTGCTGCTGTTCCAAGATTTGTTCCTGCTGCTGCAACATCATCTTGACGATTAGCCATTCCAATTTCAAGACCACGAGCAACATCCTCACCAATTGGTATTGTCTTTTTAGATGGTGACTGTGTTCCTGCTGCTCTTGATGTTGCTAAAATTACTTCATTGGCTACTTCTTCTGCTTGTGATGCTGCAATTGCAGAATATCTACCCATTCCTCCTGGAACTCTTGCTTTAAGATTATCCCCTTTACCTCTGATTTTTCTTGTCTTGCCACTAACACCAGTTATATTAATTCCACCAGATGATTTTTCTCCAGCGACACCTGGCACAATTGCTTCTGGGAAATTTTGTCCAACAAGTGCTAGATCAGCCCTATTTAATGAAAGTCTAAATTCTGTAATTGTATCTGCTGCTAAGTCAAGAGCCCGTTTTAGTTTAGAAGATGGTGGCAAAGTCTCACGAATACTTTTTTCAAGTGCTTCAAGTTCTTGACCAGACATAGTAGTCTTTCCATGCATGTTTTCAAACTTTACAATGCCTTCACGAAGTGCATTTTCATAATCCATTAATTCTTGCGATACATCTTCTAACTTTGCTTCCCCAATAGCAAGTGCTGGTTCCCAACGTTGTATTCCTAGGTCAGACATATCTTTAAGAATCATGTCTTTGGAAACTTGTCTTCCACCCTTTCCTAGGGCTTCATTTAATGCTTCTCCTTGGAATGCTCCCAAACCGCTATAAGTAGTTAACTTTTTAGCACCAAGACCTAACTCAGAAATTTGTTGCAAATAGTGAATTGTTGATCGATGTTGTTGTTGCATATCCTGAGACATCATCTTTAATGAACTTAAGAAAGCATCAACTGTAGTTTCAATTGTTGTTGTTATATGACCAAACTGTGTTCCTGCTGGCGCTTGTACTCCAGCAACTTTTAATCCTTCCGCATACCCTGGTATATTTCCAGCAACCATTCCATTGATAAGTGGACCGTACCTTTTTACCATATCTGCAGGAATGACTGCTTCTCCTGGAGTAAGCATTGCTGGTACTGTATCTTTATTTCCAGTTCCTGGAACACTTACAACTCCATTTGCATAACCCTTGCCTTTTGGAAGCATTGCTCCAGGATTTCTAATTGCAAAATTTTGTGCAGCAACTGCTGCATTTTGATATGCAGTAACAAGTTGTTGCAGTGCCCCTGCTTCAAGTGTAAATTGTTGTGTAAGTGTTGCATGTGCCTGATTTAATGAGTGTGCTACTGCTGTAGCATCTAGTTGTTCCATTGTAAGATACTGAGTTTGTTCTCCAAGTATCTGAGACTGTCCTGTTAATCTTTGATATCCTTGACGTAATGTTAAGAATAATTTAATAATATTTGCAACACCGTTAGCAAGCAAACCAAACGTCATTAAAAGGACTGGTCCAAGACCGCCAATTACTGTAACAAGAAGCGTAATTGCTTTCTTTGCTCCAGAAGATAAGTTATTGAATTTTTCTAGTATGTTTCCAACAAATTCAACAATTGGTGTAACTGCCTCTAAGAATGCTTTGCCAACTGGAACAAGGGCAACTTTAAGATCTTCAACACTCTTTTTAAATTTATTCATTGAAGAGTCTGCAGTCATTCCTAATTCTTGTTCAGATAAAGAAGAAAGTTCTGCTACAGATGAGTTTGCTAAATCAAGAACACGAGCAGCCTGATTTCCATCTTTTGCAACGTTTGCAAATAATGTTGATAGACGAGCAAACTGGAATTTACCAAACATCTGTTCAATGGCTTGTGCTCTATTGAGTGGATCAAGTTGATTAAGTGCTTGGGCAAATTCAATAACAGTTGCTTTTAAATTACCTTTGTTTTTAGTAACAATGTCGTTTGCATTAATTCCAAATTGAGCAAGCATTTTAGATGCTTTTGTAGTTGGATTAATTAATGCTGCTAAACCAGATTTAAGTGCGTTAGCACCTTCTGATGCATTAATTCCACCTTCTTTCATTGCAGCAATAAAGAATGTTAAATCTTTTACATCTCCACCAAGTTGTTGAATAACTGGCGCTACCTTTGGAATTGCAGTTGTAATATCATCAAGAGATACAACTGTTTGGTTTTCTACTGCGTTAAGGAAGTTGATAGAATCAGCAAGTTTTTCAGAAGACATTCCAAATGCGTTCTGTAATGAGATTGTTGTTTCAAGTGCTTTTTGTGAATCAATCTGACCAAGAACAGAAAGTCTTGTTGCTTCAGTGGTCTGACGCTGTAAGTCTAGTCCTTGGAAGCCTGCTGCTGCAGCCTCTGCTGCTAAACCAACTGTTTGAGAAACAGCAATACCATATTTAGTAAACTGCTTTCCAAGTTCTGTAACATTATCTAGTGCTGCCTGTGTTTCAGCCTTTGGAGTAAATAGATCTCCATAAACCTTTTTAAACTTAAGTGCCTGTGCTTCCATTTCCATGAAAGTTTTGCTTGCAGCACTTCCAACAATTGATAAAGGAATTGTAAAACCAACCATAAGTTGGCGTCCAGCCCATTGTGTATTTTTACCAAAGTTTAAAAGGTTTGTTGAGCCTTGCTTCATTAATTGATTAAATAAAGCCTGCTTTTGTGCTGCTATCTGTACCTTTGTGCCATAGTCACTCATATCCAACTGGTTAGGCATTACAGCCATAGCCTTCATTGCACCGTTGGTATCACGACCCAACTTAATATACTGGGTCTGAAGTCTCTTTACTCTTTCTGTTGCAACTTTTTCAATTGTGTCAAACTCAGATCTAAAAAGTTTGCCAAATGTTTTTGTTGATGCACCAGCATAGCGGAAATACTCCCGCATTGAAAATTTGTTTTTTTCCAGTGAATCTGTAAACGATTCTGCTGTTGTTCGTACTGTTCTTAGTTCAGCAGAAAACGCACCAATTGAATTTATGCTATTAAGTAGATTCTTTTCAAGATCTCTTTGAGCAATCGCTGCTGTTTGACTAGACTTGGCTATTGAGGTGTGAAACTGAGATATCTGTCTTTGTAAAGACTTAAGTTGTGATATCGCATTGGACGAGTCAATGTTTATATCAATATTAGCATTGACATCAGCCATTTAGTTTCACACCTCTTCTAATATGCCTTTATAACTATTGTGCAAGAATATCAGAAACTGCTGTCAGGTTAATTCCTGAAGCCGCTTCTACGATCTTGTACACAGTTGGAAGATCAAGTAGTTCTTCCAATTTCTGAATGTCTCCAGCCAATTCTGGCTTATATTGCTCCATAGCAATCTGAACACATTCAACGAGAAGAGTCATAGACTTCTCATTATCTTCTGCAACCTTAGCCACCCCTTCAAACTTCTTCATAAACGGACGAAGAAGAGAGATCTTTAGTGGACGAACGGTTATTTCTGTGCCATCAATGAGTTTGACTTTTTCAGCCTCATGTGTGGTTGTCGCCATTATTTCCTCCTATAGGTTATGTCAATTATAGCATAAAGAGACTATTTTGTTAAGTCTTCGTAGTCTAGCCCCATGCCTATACCAAACCCTAATTGCTTTGCTTTTGGTCCTTGTAATGATAAAACATCGTTAGAGTCATTAGTTTTTCCTCCACTAAATACTCTTGCTTTCATATCTTCCCACTCTTGCTGACCTCTACTTTGGTCAGAACCCTTGTCTAAATCAACACCTTGAATAGCAGCCAAAAATTTCTTTTCTGAATAATCTAATTCACGACTTACTTCAAGAGTAGCCATGAGTTCTGGCATAGATAGAGACAATTCTAATTCTTGATAATCTTTCCATATACCCAGCAAAAATACCTCAGACTCTAGTTTAGCAAGATCTAAATCATCCCAGTTAGATCCACTATCAACTGCTTGGTCTTTTACTGGATTTTCAGAAACTTCATTAATTCTAATCCCAGCAGATATATCTAAAATTTTATATATAGTTGGCATATCTACATTATCTTCAATATCATCAACACTTCCAGAAATAGATGGATAGTATTGTTTCATACATATTCTTACGCACTCTACTAAAACCTGTATTGATTCATCGTCATTTTTTGTATCTTTAATGTTTTCAAATGCCTGCATAAATTCACGTAGATATTTAATCTTTAATGGTATTATTTCTAATTCTGTTCCATCAAATAAATATACAGGTTCACTTTTATAAATTGTGGTTGCCATAGAAATTCTATTCTACCATAAAACAACAAAGCCCACATCCGAAGACATGGGCTCTGATGTATAGTTAAACTATTAAGACAATAGGTCTCCGAAGGTACGATCAACGATCTTACCGTATGAGCCTGAAGCATCTTCTGGTAGCAAACGGAAAGAAACTTCAAACATTGAAGCCTCATCACGCTTTGCTGAAACTGTTACGTTTTCAATTGACAAAGCACGGTATGCTGTGTAAACACGCTCCACATATGGAGAGTCTACGCAGTCACCTGTACCAGGTCCTACTGCAACAATTCCACGCTCTACTGGACATTCACCAATGTCACCTGCAGATAGGTTTAAAACCTGTCCTGAGTGAGTTGACTTTGAACCAGTTAGTTCGTCTGAACTGAATGCTAACGCCAAGAGAAGATTCTCAAGTGTTGCCTCAGCAAAAGCAGTTGCAAGATTAACCTGCATGCCTTGCTTATAAAGTTTTGCAACGTCAAGAATTTGGTCTACCTGAACTTCACCGAAGTCTGGTTGGAACTGCAATTCAAGACCGTTCATGGTGTAACCTACGTTTGTATAATCTGCATCGTTTGAGAGTGTTTCTCTAAATGATACTTCTGTGCTAAACGGCTCCAATGTGCTTGGAGTTAGGGTTGTGTCTGCAACAAAAAGTGCTGCTGCACCAACAATAATGTTGGACGACGTTCCACGACTGTATGCCATATATTCACCTCTTCCTTAAGAATAGATATTAAGTTGTACGGCGTTTGTGTTTCCTCATGATAATTATAACAGCCTTTTATGTATATCTTTGAGAGGTTCCCAGGGTATCTATTGTATGGTAGTCATACTCTATAACGAGTTTATTCAAAAAAAGAGTTCTTGCTGAGGCTAATTCTGCTATATCCCTTGCCTCGTCTGCCTGATATACCTTGATATTATGAAACATAACGTTTGGAGTTATTGTATTGCCAGACTCATCCGCTATATCGTTTGTGGCTACCCAGGCATTTAGATCTTGTGCTGCTGAGTCTTCCCTATCAAGACACTCAATAATTACTCGTGTAGCATCAAAAAGTTTTGTAAGATCTGGCGCATATATGAAATAAACCAACTGCTCTCTTTTATTCCTATAAAATGCATTTGGTCTAAATCTAATCAGTCTGTCAAACATAACAACAATAGCGTCTGGATTATTTTTAATATAAACGCTGTCATTATAGATATCTTCAATATTAATTGGACTTTGTGCTGGGAAAAATGGTTGAAATGGGTTTGGTCCATCTGGTATTAATCCAAAAACTTTTAATTCACTATTTATATAGGCATTAAGAAATGTTGGAGGAAATCCAGTTTGAGCATATGTATTAAGTGTCATAGTCCTATTCTACACCAACCTTTGCATTAGCAATCCATTTAAATCCTGTTTCAATTCCTTTTGCTTTACCAAGTTTAGCACCAGATTTTATATTTTGCTTGTAGAGTGTTGGCTTTTTAATATAGTCATATAAGCCACAAGCACGTAAAAAAGACTGTTTAAAGTATCTAAGCATAAACTCATCTATAGTTCTTTCAAATGATCCAGCAACATATTCGCCTCCAGGACTTCTTACAGTAACTCCATTTTTTGTAAATATGGTCTCACCACCCTGTTGAAAAACTAAGACTGATGATTTTTTTGGGCTTATTGTTACTGCAACTTTATTCTCCATAATGCTTGCTTTATTATAAAACGGCTCATTTGAATCTTCTCTTAAAGTTCTTGACTGTCTAAATTTAGAATTAACGGTTAGCCCATTATTGCTAACAGTATAATCTAAGTCAAATAGTCTTGCGCTAGGACTTCCAGTCTGATACCACTCATATACATGGTGCAATGCGCTTGGATTTCCTCTAGCAGAAACATCAACATAGGCAGCCATTGCCTGAATAGTTCCTGCTCCTAGATTTTTTAAAAATACTTTTTTACCTTTTTGTATACCATCTAAAAAACCAAAAGAATAGTTGACAATATTACTCATTTGTGATTCAAAACTTTTAGTACTTGTTGTTACTCTCATTAGTCACTCACTGTTTGATTCTCTGTTCTACGCCAGAGCATTTTAAAATATTCGGTATTTCCAAATGGTCCAGTAAATGGCTCAACTGTAGCCATTTCGTATATAGTGCCCCTACCAGATCTTGGTCCTGCTGTTTCTTTATAAATTAATTCATCATTAGCATTACGAACATTAGTCACTAATATATTGGTTATTGCATTTTCTGCGTTATTAGACGATATTCTTGGATCATTTTTAGTTCTAGCAATAAGTTTATTTTCATATTGAAGAAATGTTTCTGGTTTAATATCTTCTGTACCTGCTCCACCAACACTTGTTGCATTACAAATAATTGTTCTATCAAAAACCCAATCTTTTGTTGCCTGTCCATATTGAGTTTGTTTAATAATTGGATAATAGATATCAGCCTTCATAGGATACATGAAGTCTGTTTCTGGACAGCACTCCACTATAATACTCCTGGACGGATAATCGTTTCTACGTACTTGTCTAATATTTTATCTACTAAAATATTTCCAGTTCCATCAATCATACGCTTATCATATTCAATTTTAAATTGGTCTGTACTATAATTTTTTACATATCTCTTATAGTAGTCTAGTCTTCCACATTTAATGTCATCAATTAACATTAATGTTGCATCTTGAATATCATAAGGAACAACCTTATATCCTGTTTCTAATAATAAGATATAGTCAGAGCCTTCTGGAAATCCTACTCCAGGCACAACGGTCTGTGTATTTCCGCTATCTTCTGTATCAAACATGCTAATTGAGTCTGAAACTCCAAGAGGAATTCTTGAATATCTTCTTTCTGCACGATTTATAGAATCAACTGCTTCTAAAGGATCTTTTGTAATTGCAGACTTATCTTTTGTTATTACAAAGGTATATTGGGTTAATGCTGGACCATTTATATCATTTGTGTCATAAACAAGTTCTGCATTCTCATAAACCTTTAAAATTTTATGAGTTTTTCTCCAAAGTGGAAGATAGTCATTTCCTTGACCAACAACTTCTAAATATGTTCTATCATAATAAAAACCGCCAGTAATGCTATCAATAATTGCTCTTGCTAAATTCTCATATCCTTTATAAAGTTCTATATCTGTTGCTGTACCAGAAGTTGCAAGGGCTGCTGCATCTACATATGGTCTCATAATTTCTAAGTTATCTTCTACAACTATATCTCCACGAACAAGGTCTGCTCCAGATGATCCACCATCTTCATATATTGTAACGGCATAGGATTTATCATATTTTACAAAATCACCACTTAGCGAATATACAATTTTTTTATTTGCATTAGAGGATACTGATTCTTCAATTTCTGTTTGTTCAGATACATTTTCAATAACAATGATATAGTCTTCACTTGCATCTGGTACGGTATATGTAACAGAAAGTGGATATGGTGGAAGTCTTAAAATTTGCATAATTATTTACCGTAGTATGAGGCTACCTCTTCAGGTTGTGCAATTCTAACCAACCTGTGGGCTAACCACTTTTCCGATGCCTCCTTTGAGACTATGTTATAACCTACCTTTAAAGCACCCAGATTATCCATATGTAGGTTTCTTTCTGAATATAGGGCTACCTTATTTACTAAGTCGTTTGCCTTACCTAATTCTTCTACATGCTCTTCTTTTGTTTTTGGTGGGATCCAACTAGCCAAAATCTCTAAAATTTCTAATTTTGTATTTGCTTCAAAAAGTTCTATATTATTCTTTTTTGCATAGGCTTTTAATGACATTACAGTTTTGGTTGATAGTTCCTCTATTGTTAGATTCATAATTCTCCTATGCTCATTTGTAATTATACCAGAAAAGAATAAAGCGGGTAGTTTTTACGCTACCCGCCTTATTATTTATTGGTTAAATATTAGGAATCAGCACTATCTGAGTCGACATAAGCGACTGCATCTAGTTCTTCCCATTGAATACCAAAGCGTACGAATACTGTGTATTCGATTGTGTCCTTCTTTGCAACGTATTCACGGTTTACTGTGATATCACGTTGGAAGCCCCATACACGGTTCTGAGGGAATGTCAAGTCGACATAACCTGCAGGGTAGTAAGGAACTTCAAGAACATCTACACCAAGTACACGAGTTGTACGTGTGTTACCAAGTGTTTGTGCAGTTCCATCAAGGAATTCTTGACGGTTAGCCTGTGTGCTACCAGTACGGTCTGAGAAGGCTGCTGAAATAGCATCTGCTAGTGTACCGTTGTTACGAACAATACCAGCAAAAGCATCAGTACCTGCGTAGAACTTAAGGTTTGACTTAAGTGCACGGTACTTGCGTGGCATTGCTAGAAGCAAGCCCTGCATTACTGATGTTGTGTAGTTATTGTCTGCAACTGTTGCAGCGTACTCATGAGCAGCATTTCCTACTGTTCCACGAGTTTGCTTTACGAAGCCAGGCATGATAGATAGGAAGGCATCTGCGCCTGTTCCTGTACCATTAATAGCAAGATCTTCGATATCGTTAGCAAATGCATTGGTCATCAAGCGAACTAGATGATCTTCAAGTGCTCCGCCTTCAATATTGTCTTCAAGTGCTTCTGTAGAAACTTCCCAGTCAAGACGAATCTTCTTGGTTGTAAGTTCTACCTTAGTAAATGTAGCGCCTGCGTTTGTGTAATCTGGTGCACCCTGTGCTGCTGCACGGATAACACGCTCTCCAACGTTAACCTTTTCGATTTCCATTGTGTTAGCACGCATTGTAACTCTACGTCCATCTTTGGCGAGAACTGTTGCATCCCACACGTAGTCGATGAAGCGACGAGCCTGCTCTGGTGCTAGAATACCACCAGCAACGCCAGTTGGGTTTACTGCATTGGCACCAGATGTTGATCCGAATGCTGCAGTTGCAGTGTTACCTAGTTGTGCGCCTACGGATGCTCCGTCTGCGTCAAGACCAGTTGCACTACCAATACCACCAGAAACGAATCCGCCCTGAGAGTTAATCTCATTGCCTGCTCCGCCTGATCCTGGATAGTTCTTTTCTAGATTGTTATTTTGTTCCGACATATTGTTCACCTCCTAGTGATTTTTACCTTAGTTAAATAGGTCGGTATTTGTGAGGAAACGACCGCCCCATAGGGATTTCTGAACCTGTGTAGGCTCAAACTGCACGATCTCGCCTAGATCGCCAGACTTGCGGAAAGCGGTGTCTTGCTCAACGGCATCTACTCGCTTACCAAACTCATTAAAAACTCCCTTGACATTTTTTACATCATCAGATACGGACTTAACTTCACCTGATACTGTGTCAAGAGATTTATTTAGTGCAACAATTTGCTCATGTAGAGACTTTATAGTTGTTGCAAGATCGCCAAAGGCATTTGTAAGAGAATTTTTGATTTCAGCAATTGCCTCAACAACTACTTCGTCTGATTTTGCAACAGAAGTTTCTTCTGCTACAACTTCTCCCTCTTCTGATTTTTCAATAGAAGAATCTGCACCACCATCAATTGACTTTTCTGCATCTGCTACATCTGCAACTGGTGCCTCGTCAATGACTGCAGGAGTTTCTACAACTTCTGCTGGTTGTGCCTCTGGAGCGACCTGAACTTCTTCAACTGCAGCATCAACTGCTGTTTCTGTTGTTTCAGTCATAGGACTAACCTCCTTTGTAATCTTAATTGTACTAATGCCTTTAGCACTATCAACTAAGAACTTTATCATTTCTGCTTTTTCATTATCACTTTTTTCTACAAAACCAATGTTTTTCATTTGTTTTTCTGTAACTGGATGATTAACAGACTCAGCATCTGATACGATTACCATGCCTGACTCTGAATCATAAAAAATATTTTCCGTATCTACCTTTGAAATTAAACCACCAATTACGTTGTGACCATTTTGTTTTTCAATTGATACAATGTTTGCAAATTGGTTTGCTGGAGAATCAACAAGAGACAACTCAAATAGGTCATATTCTTTGATAACACGGATAGACTTGTCCATCTCTTCATTGAATGCATCATCCCAAGTTTTAATGTTTCCACCAATTGAGAATCCTGTATAGGTTCCATCAAGAACTTTTTCCCAGGCATCCTGTGCACCCTTTGAAACATAGGCTGAAACATATACTCCGCTATAAAACTTTTTTGTATTAGGATCAAAGTAACGATCCTCTTTAAATGAAACAATCTTGCCTACCGCTGAAGGTTGGTGCATTTCACGTAAGTTACCACGAAAATTCTTAAATGCATTTATACTAGACTCTGTAGTTACAATATCGCCTTGCTTGTCGATGTTATCGAGTGTTGCAAATCCTGACACCATACGGCGTTCAACATCAACTTTTCCAATAGGCATCGATAGACGAACGTTGTCGCCATCAGTCACCCAATGAGCCTTATTTATTAACATATCGTTACCATTATACCAAACATTTTTTAACTTATCTCAATTATTGAGATGATCGCCCTTCACCTTGAGCATTACGTCCAGAGATGGTTGTAGGTGAGTCAGAATTATTATTTGTTCGTTCTGCATCTCTTTGACGAGTCCCCGCTAGATTTGCTCTAGCATCTGTTGCCTGTCTTGGAGACATTATAAATGGCTCATCTCCATCTGCTCTTTGTGGCAAATCTAACTTTTCACGAGCCTCATTTGGAGTCATAACCTGTGTCTTTACATATCGCTCAATAATTTGAGATTGAGCAATTTCGTCTGTAAGAGTTAACTCGTTAAACTTAAGTTCAAGAATATCTGTTTTTTCTTTAATAATCTTATTGACTACCTTCTCAATATGCTTCTGTGCTGGACGAGAAACCTGTTCTTTAAAGGTACGGTCTTGTGAAAGTGCTGCTGCAATTCCAGAGTCTGCGCCACCAAGTTTAGAAATTGGAACTTGATGAGCAATCAAAATATCATCACGATTTTGCTTACGATATTCTTTAAATGATCCATCTTGGATGCCATTTTCAATTGGCTCCATCTTAAACTCAACCTTATTTTGATCTGTATCTCCAGGAAGTGGGATGTATAGCGTTCTGTGTGACTGAGACTTAAGCCCAGTTTGTAAGAATCTAAACATCTTGTCTTCACCATCAGAAGAAAGTTTTGCACCTTTTAGGGTTACAATATATCTTGGAACAGCCTTATTTTCAAAATAATCAATATTGTATTGTGACGCAAGTTGGTCACCAATTAAAGATGGAAGTGCAGCAATAATGTCTGGAATTCCATAGTATGTGTTTAATGGGGAATATTCTTTATAATGTATGATCTCGTTTGGACGAGTATCTCCAGTCATTGGATTTTGATTCTTTGCTCCAAAATTTCTAAAGTAAACAACAGAATTTCCAATAATCTGTACAAAACCATCACGAAGTCGGCGAACTCGAATAGTTGTTGCTGGAATATGACCAACATACCCAATCTCTCCAGTTACCGTTCTACCTATTTCAAGGTATCCATTTCCAGTTGCTTGAACATCTGTATAAAACTTTTCCATTGTCTTGGTAAATGAATCATCATCGTTAAGATTTTCAAGCCAATCTTTAAGTTCAAGTTTCATTCTTTCAATACGATTACGAGCACGATCTACGGCTGCCTGGTCTTCATTCATTTCAAACCTCAGCATTGTTCTATCTGCAATATCAAAACGATATCCAAGACCAACAACGTTTTCTACCTTAGCATCAATTGCAGCATGGTTAGCAAATGATGTGTCATAGAAGTTTGCTAGTTCATACATGTTGTATGGAGGGGTAATTACGTCAAATAGTCCGTAACCATTTCTATATACCGTGCCAGGATTAATAGCCTTTGATGATGCATCTACACCTGAAGGTGTTGCATTTGCTGAATCTAAGTATGCTGCTGTTGGAGTTATAACTGCCTTTGCAACATTACGTGAAGTCTTTCTACGAAAATTTTGATTTAAACCATTGTAGTCTTTTAAATTTTCCCAAGACTTATTAAAAGGATCTTGTTCCTTAAACGGACTATCTTCTTTTGGTTGAGTATTTAACCCAACTCTTACATAATCATCAGTCATTGCTACCATACTTATCATAAGTTTGTCGTGCTGCTACCCAAGCACCATGATCATTCATGGAAGGGATTAAACCATTTTTCATTCTATCCATTTGTTCTGAGTACTCTTCTTCACTAATTCTTGTCAAACCAGGTACAAATACCACTTTGCCTTCACCATCATCTCCATAGTGAATGGCAACTTTTCTTAATTCTGCAATCTTAGAGATATCTCCACGCTCTGATGGAATGTTTAAAACGCTACCGCTTCCGTCAGTAAACCAGTTGCCATCTGACTTTTTGTACACGTATAAGCCCCAATTATAGTCTTTTTCGATTACTTTGCGTCGGACATTGCCAACTTTTTTAAGAATTTCATTATCCATAACCACAAGTATAGCATACTATACTGGAATCTTGACTACGGTCTGCCAATCTGTATCTGTATAAATTCTTAGTTTTTCTGCATCAAAAATCATACCTTCTGAGTCATCAATAATAATCTTATTAGTTCCAAGGTAGGTTTTATAGACATCTGCTGGGTTTACGCCATATAGGTCTGACGCCTCAACAACGAGAACCCCTTCCCAAGTGAAATTATTGATCCAGTATTGCCAATTAAAGTTTGTAACTCCATCAGTTTTAACCTTTAGCCATGGTCTGGTGATAGTACTTTGTACCTGCTGTAGATTATTAGCCTGATAATATGCAATATTATTAAATAGCATTGGACCTGTTAGATTAATACCGCCAAGGTACGCATCAAAGTTAAGTGCAGTTCCAAATGCTATACCAAGAACTCCCCATTCTTTTACTGTTAATACTGGCTCTCTTACTAATGTTCCATTCCAGTAATAGGCTATTCCATTAAATGCTGCTCCAGTTGACTGACTTTTTGCATAAATTTTTGCTCTAGTTCCAGTCTCACTATCGGCAACCATATAAAACTTAATTGTGTCACCCTTATAGTCAATTTCAAATAATTCGGCTGGGATTATAGGGAACTGTTCATCATCATACCTCATCCAAAGTTGTGCAGCACTAACTCTATAGTTTGCTGCTAACTCTTGGTTAATTGGTACTGCAATTCCTCTGTTAATCTGTTGGTCAAACTCTCCACGAACCTGAATACCAGTTTTTCTATTGAGATATAAGTATGGAGTACTTCCTTTATAAATGCTAAATGGATTTTTTGATTTATAATCATAGTAAATTCCAGAGCGTTTATATGGAAATACATTAAGACCAAAACGAGTTCCTATTGGATTAAAGGAGTTACTGCTTAATGCCTGAGAAGCAAACTCTAGTCTATTAAGTTTAATAGGCTTTGTTAGCGTATTTCTTAGTTTAAACTCTAAATGAAATACAACTGCTAATTTATTAAAGTCAATAGTCTTTGTTGGATAGATAAGTGTATTATCTACTATCTCAAATTTAGTTGTAGACCATGATGGGTGTAGATCCATATCAATAATTTTGTCACTTTTCGGTGTTTCAACTAAAGTAAAGTCACTTTGTAAAGAGTTAGCCCCATTTTCTATATACTGGAAAGTTAAATAACTTCTAATAGACGCATTTGAAGTATCGTATTCATAAAACTTTGCAGATTTTTCTAACATATCTTCATAGTTAGCCCAGCCAGTATGTAGAATATTGTCTAGTTGAGCATAGGTGTGTTGAACAGGATTTTTATATTCATTTTTTAAATCTTCATATGTCCAACTTTCTAAAACAACTTCTGTTTCAGATAACTTGTCTGGTGCTGGATAACCAATATTAAATTGTAAAAAGTCTAAGTCATAGAACTGGTTTCCAACATCATTTGTTACATACTGTGCAAAATACGATAACGGTAAATAATCTTGCCAGTACCCAGAAACTCCGATATCTAAAAAGAATTTATCATATGCTTCGGTTGGAAGCAATGTATAACTAGCAGTATGATCTATAAGTTCTTGAGCAGATTCAAATAAACAAAATCCATCGCTTGTAAAATGATCTGTAATTTCTGATGAGTTAAAACTTGTAGAGATTCCAACTGTATAAATATTGCCAGAAAATGTTAAAGTTCCAGACTCATCGCCACCAACATACATTTTTAGCCCATTTCTTTCTCCAAAGAAAGATGCAATATTTCCACCAAAAGAGTCAATTATGCTTTTTATGTTAACACCAATTGCTATTGGCTCTCCAATTGGAAAATTAGGAATTGAGTAAAATTCTTGCTCTATTCCATTATATGTAAGATAGTAGTCAATATCAGGACCATCTTTTCTTATGCTAAAAAAATTACCATTTAAACTATTATAAATTTTAAATAATATTTGATCTGATAAGTCATCATCATTAATTTGAAAAACTCCATATATAGAGTGAATTTCGTCTGCCAGAATATTAAATCTTGGGAAGTTAATGTATGATTCAACACTGTCCCATCCAGCATTTGGTTTAAATGTGATAAACTTATTTGGAACTGTTATTCCTGACGCTACCTCTTGAATTTCTTGATTGTCTAAATAAAACTCATCTAGTGTTTTTGATCCTAAAAATATTTCTGGCAAATCATATTGTGGAGTAGTTAAAGATGTTGTTGTAGTTGTAAGATTATCAAAACTTCCTTGTTGCCATTGTGCAAAATCTGGATAGTTGTAGTTTGATGTATAGTCTGCAAAAGGATAGTCAATGAAAGCAGATGTGCCACCATAAGCAGAGTTAATTCCTTCTGGTGAAAGAACGCCTTGACCATATACCCACCTACGTTTTGCAACGGTAATTGGAACTTGATAAGAATAAATAGCAACACAGTCAATTTCTACTGGAGATACGTCTGAATATGCATAAAATCCAAGCCAATCTTGAGAATCCCCATTAAGAGTTTCTTGAGGCAAATCTAAAGTTGCTGTATCAATTGTTAATGATAAAATTTCTTCTCCATTAAGTAAAACTGTTGCTGAATTTTGAATTAATCTAATATGAAGCAACATTGGTCTAACCCACTCACCAACAAAGTGTGATGCAAATTTATCACCAAGAACTAATGTTAAAAATCCATCTTCAACATATAATCCATTAGACCCAGATATAGGACCAAAGATTCTTCTTGGGCTTGATGCGCTTGAGTTAATTCTTGCCCAAAATTCTATAGTATATTCTTTGTATCTACCGACTTCATTTAAAAATCCTTTACCTGGAATAATTAATGATGGATTATTAGATGTGTTTGGTATTAAACGAGTTACACCAGATGCTCCATATACGAGTGGAATACTTGTATTCTTTGCAAGTAGAGCCTTATTATTTACTATGTAGTATCCTTGGCTTCCAGATAGTCCATATGATTCGGCTGGAACAACTTGATCTGTTGTTGTTATTGCAATAGTTGAAGGAAAAGATTGAGGGGTAATTCCAAGAGAAGTTGTATTAAATTCTTCAGACCATTGACCTACAGTAATTCCATTTAGATAAAACTGATATGCTGCTGTGGTTAATCCACCACTTACAGTAGCAATCTTTACAACTGGTCTTAGATTAGTAAATTCATTTGGTATTTCAAATGTACCAGATATAAATCCCCAGTTTTGAAATAATGTAGTCGTAAAGGTTTCAAGTTTTTGAACAACTAAAGAAGTTGTGGTATCTGTATACTCAAAGCCAATTGATACTGATTCTAGGTATGCACTATTGGAATAAAAATATCCTCCAACTGAAAATGTTCCGAGTTCTGAGTTAAGATCTTCAAAATTAACCAAGTCTGGACTAATACAAATAATGTCATTTGTACTACCAACGGGAACATTTCCTAATAGTTCTGTAGTTATGCTGTCTGTAAAAGGCTCATTACCTATAGTTCCTTCTGAGGCAGTAGCACCAGTTACATTCCACTCATTTTCAATATCTCTTTGAGCCTCAGTAATTAAACTTATATAGTCAGCCTGATCATCTAATGCCCAAAGCGCCAGAGGGTGCTCTGAGTATATCTTTTCTGCATATAAGTTAGATGGGTTAGACATTTTTCTCCTATCCCCTTATTATAGCAGTATCAGATTAATTTTTTGGAACCCATAACTTTTCATTACCCTTATTGTGGTATCTTGCCATTACGAAGAGTAAGTCTGAAAGCCTATTTAAATATTTTGCAATATTTGGATTTAAACCATCTATTTTCCAAACCTGACGTTCTGCCCTTCTGACAATAGTTCTAGCATTATGCATGGCGCCTGTAGGAAGTACAAAGGAATGCAGTGGTTCTAGGTATTCGTTATAGTCATCAATTACATTTTCTAAGTATGTGATTCTTTCTTCTGATATTACAATTGTTGGGGCACCAGATAATTCTGCACCCAGGTCAAATAGGTCACTCTGTATTCTATCTATAATGTCGTTATGAAAATCAGTTGCCATTCCTATGGCAGAGTTTGCTTCATCTACCGCCCCAATTGCCTCAATCAGATCACTCCCCTTGTGTATTCTTTCATTAGTAGCAGTTGATGTCTGACCATCATCACCAGTCTTCGTATAAATGCGAGTTAGATGTACCATTAGTGTCCTGTCAAAGAACGCCAAATATCTATTGTTTTAATATTGGCTATATGCAAACAAAGTAAGGTTACTGAAAACTGAATAATTACTTTATAAGAAGATTTTTGATCTACGTGGTTATCTAATAGTTTCATGGGAATACCACTTTTCCATTATTAGCCCAAACCAAACCTATTGAATCTCCTGGACTTAAAGATTGTTGATCTATTGCAAGTTGTCCCCAACCCCACTCGCTTTTAGGGAAAGGGATTAATTTCTTTTCTTTAATAATTATTGCCCAGTATGCCTTTTCTGGTGGCATTGATTCACAAGACTCTACTTTTTTGTTTGGCAAATTGTTAACTCTGCAAACAACAGCCAAGCCATACTTCTTAGTGCCTTCTATTTCAAGGTTAGCCTTTTTTAAAACCTCTAAAGCAATTGTATTATCTGGCATATCTATACACTTTGTTATTTTTGTTTCATTGTCTAGAGAACTATAATCAACATAGAGATTAATACAACCATCATCTGTTTTGTTTATAAATAAGAAACCGCCAACAACTAGTAAACTAGTTATAATAACCGTTAATGTCTTTTTCATCTATTCCTTAATATAATTTAATTTCGCAGGCATCTGTAGAACAATACTTTTCAGATTCTGCGTCTAAATTATCTTTACCGTCATATATTGCAGACCAATCAATTTTACCAATTGTTCCAACATATGCGTTATATTCTTCTCTTGTAATTTCTGTATATGGCTGTTGTGGATATGTTTTATTTCCCATTGGAAGGAATGAAACTGCTTTTAGTTGTCCCTCGTACATATTAAGTGCTGGAGCAACAAACTTCTTTTCTTCTTCCTTGTCAAAAGACAATGTTACAGAAACACCATTGTCAGACCAGTATTTCTGAGCAGTTGCTGCCAAACCAATTTTCTCAAATAAACTTACCTGCTTCTCAGAACGCTTATGTCCTGATGCTACAGGAAAGTAGACTACCTGTGTATTTGCTGATACTAGATCTGATTCAATCTTATACCCCGCTGCTTTAAATAAATGAAGCATTGGATCCTGATCACCAAAACGAATAGCACGAAGATAAAATTCTCCACCAGGTCCCCAGTGAACTCCAGGAGTTGCACCAGATAGTAGTGAAACAGAGCCTGAAGGCTTAACAGTAGTTACACGAACTGACTCACGAACACAAAGCCATTCTGAATATGAATGATCATATTTACGAATTGTATTATATCCTTCATCCATCCACTCACGAATTACTGGAAGACCATGCTCATCGGCAAATGCTGCAATACCTGTAAGTGATGTTCCAATACGACGGTTACGTTGCATGATTCCGTTTGTCTGTTGCCAGTGTGTAGGCATAAGAGTAACAGTCTTACCGTACAAATATGCAAACTTCAATGTCTTGAGGAAGTCCTCCTTGGACTCATGACGATTTAAGTGCACTTCTACAAGTGTACAAAGTTCGTATGATTCCAATGGCTGCTCCGCACAAGGATTGAAGCCCATAATTCTAG
>Ga0247723_1000017_pt1 | contig 105970 bp, 84 predicted proteins | sample MSEWelMarce5H_FC_FD_189079 | JGI IMG/M metagenome (GOLD analysis project Ga0247723, IMG submission 189079) | Subsurface sediment microbial communities from gas well in West Virginia, United States - MSEEL Well Study Marcellus 5H_FC | ecosystem: Environmental > Terrestrial > Deep subsurface >...
CTGTTTTACTTATTGAATCAAAAAATAAAAACTCAGAATTAATATCACTGCTGTCATAAGAAATAATTGGTATCCAATCATTTTCTGAAGTTGGATTTTCTTTTATCGAAATTGACAATTCATATGAGTTTGCTTCTTTAAGGTCGAAATCTGGAAGCGCTTTACTCTCATTAACTTTTTCTAAGTTTAACTTAGCTTTAACTGCTAATGGGTTTCCCTCTATTGGAATTTTAGCACTGATAAAGCAAGCTTTGTTGGTCGAAAAAGAGTTTGTTGCATTAGAAATTTGTCTTGTTTTACCAAACTGTACTCCCTTTAAAGAAAATGAATACATGTAATTCTCTACATTTTGATTTTTATTTCTTAACATATTTGTAGAATGGATATTTGATCCTGACATAATAGCATCATCTGAAAAGCTTACTAGATTTCTATCTAGGGAGTTTGAGTTCTTGCTTAAAATGCTCGGAGAGTTTCCAACTTTACTAAGAAATCCACCCCTATTATTTATCTTGCTATCTGTAAATAGTGAATCATTGAATAACTTAAATCTGTCACCTAGTGTTTGTGACACTATATTTTTCACCATTACAGAAAGATGATTACTAGATGACAAACGATCTTCCTGGTCTAGCGATATTGAGTTGTTATTTTCGCTCAGGAAAGATTGTGATCCGACTTTACCAATTGGATACTTATATGTATAGTAGTCAGTGTATGCATAAGTATTTCTCTTTGCTTCGTCTATTGAATTAAATTTCCTAAAGTATTCTAAGACTATATCTTGAAGCTTGCTGTGATTGTTTTTTTTATTTTTTCTTATACCGTTTAACAATTCATTAATTAGCCTCGAAGATACCTCGTCTGAAGTTGGAGAAATGGTATTCTTCTTATACGTACTTTGGTTAAATATCAGTGTTATGCTTTTTACTTTATCTAAAGGAAAAGTAACATCTAATACAGAATTTATTTTTATTGGAGATAAAAGAATTTTCTTTTTCTCATAACCAGAACTAGGAACATTAGAATTACTTGAATAAATTCTTTCTGCTATATTTGCTGACTCTATAACAACCTGCATTAACTGTAGACCATCATATTCATTTGGATTTATCCTGATTAAATCCATTTCAATTTCTTTTATAAAATTTATTGTCATCACGGTTTTAGCACCGACTATATAAGAATAGTCATAGTCTATATTTTGAGAAAATGATGGTGGAATAGATGTCAATATTGTTGGTGACTGGACTGAGATATTCCATACATTCGACTGCTTTTCATTGAACAATGATTCGTAATCAGTTATTGAAGAAATATATTGATTGTAGTTTGTTTCATAATCTACTGATTTCACAAAACCTATAGTGTTAATAAAATCAATACCATTACCAATTTTAAACTTTGAAACAATTGGATCAATAAATCCATTTCCATTTTCGTCAAAATTAGATCCACCTCTATCTACAAATGCAACTGGAGAATCATCATATGTATTTGACTTTAAAAAATCATTAAAATTTTCTATATAAGAGTCATTATAAAGATCATCTTTTCCTGAGATAAAATCATAATTATTTATATAGTTTTCCAAAAGAGAAATATTGTTTTCTATTTTAGCTACTTGAGATGACATAACTTCAATCATTGAATTTAAAGACACGCTAATTGAATTAGATGCAGAAAAATATCTATCAAATCTTATTTGTACATCTCTAAAAATATCAACAAAAAATTCAGATTCTATAATTGCTCTAGACCTCATTAGGGTCGGAGCAAAGTCTGCTCCTACGGAAAAATTAGAAAGGCTTTTTACCAATTCTGATACTTGAGATTTATCAGCTTTAATACTTTTAATTAAATAGCCAACACTTTGCTGAGAGTTATCAGAAAACGTCTTAATTATACTAGGAAGAAAATTAATCATTATAATACACCCCAATCATTTCCTTCCATGTCTTGTATCTTATACGCTACACCAGCAGTTATATTCTTACTTATTATACTATACAATTCTGCTTCACTAGTAAAATTATCTAATACTTCTTTTGGCATTTTAATGATAATAAAGCCGCCCTTAGAATAAGCTTGCTGCTCAGGAGGATAAACGTCCCAGAAGGACGATGCTTCTTTAACGTCTTTAAATACCTTATTGATGTCAAGTGATCCATAAGATTGCACATCTATGGTCTTACCCATAGTAGCCTTTAATCCTCCACCTTTTAATCTTAAATCTTCAATAGCCAAATCTTTAACGTCTACAGAGTTTAATACGTGGACCAAACCTATTTGCAGAGAAAATGGATCGTAGTTGACGCTATTGTATGGATCAAAAATAGAAGTATTATAAGTAAAATCTATAGGAGAATCATATACATAATCACTAACATAATCCCAAACGTACCCATCCTGACTAGAGCTTCTAACTTCTATCCTAGTAGGCTTTATGTATATATGTAAAGGCTTTTCTGGTTCTACTATATTTTTATTAAGGAATGGGTTCAGGGGAATAACCCTACCATTAATCTGCTTAAGTGGAATACCATTTGACTTAGCTGTGTAACTAACTCTTATTAGCTCTGGATCACTTGTTATGGATGTAACAAAATCAACTATTCCAGTCTGACTATTTATATTTCTTATAAGGCTTGAATCTACTGTTGTCCATGGTGAGTCAACTGATTGTCTTGTCTGAAAGTCAACCCAATTAACAACTGATCCACATTCCATTTGTGAAGGCTCGACAAAAGTGGCTATAGGAACTTGCGTTAATTGATATCTTTTAGATGATAAAACTATTGGCGTTTCATCAATTACGGTAATATATGGCCTACCAGCAATCTGAGACCAAACTACGTTGCCCATATTTAAAGTAGAATATGTAGCTCTTAATACTTTTCCTGTATACTTTTCAGCCCAAGAAGTCCAACCGTAAGCTGGATCTATGTATATGTCCTTTGTAAAGGATCCAGATGTTATATACAATGGCCACTGTTGAAGCTTTGAAAGGTTTGGCGGAATAGATGATATTCCTATTCTTGATGATGGAACATATTCTATATTGTATATAGGACACGCCATCTTCACTGGTATAGAAGAAGGTATTATCTTTCCAGAAGTCTTTGGACCAAAAAAGTCTAATCCACTTCCAAGATTTCCATCAGCATCGACCGCCAATGCAGCTATGTATACATTTTCTGGACCTCTTGAAATGTAGTCTACATAATAAAGATTCGTTCCTAAAAATTCTTTTTTCTTATTGTCATAGAACCCATAAAGAAAACCACCGTCATCTCTAGCATTATTTGTTAATATAAAAGATCCATAATCTGTATTAAACTCTCGATCAGTAGAAAGAGTATTCACAAAAGATTGTAGTTCTATACCATATGGTTTGCCAACTTTATCTGGGTCTAAACTTGGTTGAGTTAAAAGAACTAAACCATCTAGAACAGAAATTGCGTTTTTTGCAGACTTTATTATTGAACCATCTGTTTTCATTAACCAGTAATTATCTAAAAGTTTTTCAGCACTTTTGATTACGTTTGAGTTTTCATATATAAGAGATGAGGTTTCAAAAACTAATCTATTAGAAGAAATACTTAGATTTAAATCTGAACTACTTACTGGGTTTCCAGTTATAGAAACAACATTAGCCGCAGCAAAAGTGTTTGAGTCTATTGAAACTGTTTTAGTTTGCGTTAAGTTTATTGATATAGATTCATCTTTATATTGAGGCTCTAAGTTAGAATCGGAATAAGGAGTAAATGGTGGACTATATGAAGTGCTACTAAAATTAATTGTAGTGTTCGATAAGTCTAGTGTCTTCTCTCCAGACCATGTAGGATATGTTATAGATACTGGAGTTGTTGCGTACTTAGTGGACTTAACACCATTTAGATCTATAATCTCAGCTTTGTTTGGAGATATACCAGTAACTGATCCAGCTACATTAAACTTTATTTCTACTGGAGCAGTGATCGTATCTAATCTATATCCGCTTTCAATTATTGTTTCAGCATTGAAGTTATCTATTGTCCAGCCAATTTCAAATGTTACTTGAGCTAAAGAATAACCTTCGGCAAATGTTCCAAACTTTCCACCCAATGTGCCTCCGTTAAATTGGAAAGCAAAGAACATGCACTCTGACATAGGCCTATTTACCTCTATTGTAAATTCCTTTGTTGTATACCCAGCGGCACCTTTGACCACTCGTGCACCAGCTAAGTCTACCCCAGAATAGACTAATGCTTGCTTAAGGGCTATTCCCTTATAATCTGGTGCTCCAGCAAATGTTCCAGGTTTGATTGTTACGGACTTAAGTACTTGATTCTTTAAATCCTGTTGTGTTATTCCATTAAATGGAATTTGATCAAATGGAACCGCAAGAAATATTGAATCTATTAATCTCTTAGGACCAGACTGTCCAGTAAAAGTTATCTTTCTATAATTCCAATCTCTATTAGGAAGATCAGGTAACTCTATTGCATCTGCAGCTGCCGTAACATACTTGACAACTGTTGGATTATTTGCTTGCAATCTAGATACTATTGAACTATAACGGGTTGGATCAGAATTTTTTATGGATTTCCAAACGTGAATTGCGATTGATGCTTTAGTTTCGCTATCAACTGTTCCGTTTACGAACCTAGTATCGACTGATGTTTGAAAAGCTAAAACAGCACTTCTCGTATTTGCTTCAAACTTCCCACTTAATTCTGGAAGTTTTCCGGCAACTAATATTCCAGCTTCTCTCATGCTTATTTGTATATACTTAATATATTCAGCAAGCATACCTGGTTTACCCACCCCATATGCTCCAATTATATTTCCGGCTTGTATATCTCCCGTATATAAAAAGTTATTAACTGGATCGTTATTATTTATCCCCTGCCTATAAGCATCAATTCTATCTGCTCCAGAAAATGCTGCATCAGTTTCAAATATAGCAGTTAACGGAATGTCATCATCTAATCGCCTAGAACCAGGTGGAAAAACGTCTTCATATCTTGCCTGTCTCGATAGTGTTGCAGTATATTCCGCAGTCATTACCGCTGACCAATTTGCATTAAAACTTAACGCAGACTCACTTGATTGATTATATGAATTAAAAATAGAAAAATTAAACGTATAATTTTTATATGTATTAGATGAAGATATCGAACTAGAAAGTCCATCATTTATTTCTTTAGTTGATGATCTATATAGTCTTTCCCTTATAACGTAAGGACCAAAGCCGCCAGGCACAGTGAACTGAGCTGATGGTGAATCAGTGTAAGCGTATACAGGTCCAGTAATATTATCGTTATTTACCTTAAATAAACTATAAGAAGTTGGTATCTCTGTACCACTTCGTACAACGTCTATATAAACACGATTTCCACCTTTTATCGGAGTAGCGTTTGCAATTTCTACGTCATCGTTTGTTACTTCTATATAAAATTCTAGATTACTAGAATCAATTTCTTGCAAAGAAATACTATGCTGATCAGCTAAAAAGTCATAAATAGATTTTTTATAAAATTCTAATATTGAAGAATTACTTGGAATTAAATTTCTTGCATACTTTGAGATTCCAACTGCATCTTGATTATTTACCTTAATTAGGGAATATATTTCTTTTTTCTCATCTTCTAATAAAACATTTCCATTTAACACATATGAAGATTGCCAATTTGACACCTGATAATACATTGACGATCTTAGATCTTTAACCTTAGTCGAAAATACTCTATTCAATAATGCCACCGAACACGCATTGTACAGCAGTTTCATTGGCCCTTCTATTGCTGCCACAGCAGTAAAAGTAGCTTGGACTATATTAGTTGGACCATTGTTGCTCGTCGCTATATCAAAAATAGAAGATGGTTGATATATGTCATTGCAATACTTAAGCATGGGTGTAGTTGTGGCAAGTAGTGCGCCTTTAGATAGTGAATCAGTAGATGGGATAAACTCTAAACTAACGAATACTGGCTTGCTTCTAGAATTGCTTAACACAACATTATTGGCTGCAATAGTTCCGGTAAATTCTCTTACTGTTTTTTTAGTTGTAAGATCCGAAAGATTACTTCTTCCAAATATTGAGTACACATTATAACTAGTGCTGTCTACAGTCAGTGTTTCAAAAATGCCTGGATTAATTGGCCAAGCATTGGTTTTATCTTCATCAAGAAAAATATTTTCCTGATTATAAGTCCATGTGTCTAGCGGATACTCCTGAGTGCTAACTGACAAGGATGGATCTATTGATTGTGCGCCAGTATAATCGAGCGCCTGTGTTGTAACAACAGAAAGTTTTGATAGATCTAATACCAATGTTCCCTGAGTCTGCTCTAGATACTTCTTGAGCTTTAAACCTTGTTCTGTAGTTATTGGAGAACTAGGAGTCCAGGTTACTATGTCGTACAAAGAAAGTTGATCATCAGTAACTTTGTCTACATTCAATAGCCAATACATTGCTTGATTTTTTCCGTATTGATTACTAAATTCCGATAATGGGTTTGCGTATGTATATTTAGATACGTTAAACGGAGATTGCTCTAGTCTTAAAAAGGCGTAAGGATTTGCTGCGCCGAAATCATTAGATTGCTCCATGCCAGACATCTGTGCTGTTGTTGATAATACCGCACAGTTAATTACCTTTTGTTTTATAGAACTTTCTTTACCTATTTCTTCACCATTATTTATAGAGGAAACGTCAACGGATCTTTTAACTTTAGTTATTAACCTCCAGTTAAAAGATTCGTAAGTTCTATTATCTGATAAAGCTTTTTTAGGAACAAAAATTTCAAAACCTTCTGCTCTGGCATTTGTGCTATTAATTAAATTATTTTTTGCAGTAATTGATTTTTTGCTATATATTTTCTTTGACCTTGAAGAGTTGTCTACAACAATTGATTCTTCTCCAACTCTATTAAAGATACTAACTGTATTAATATTTTCTTTATATTGAGGAACTGTTGAAGATATTGATTCAGTTGAGGATAACACAACCTTGTCATAGACTAATGATAAGTCTACGGGAGATGGACTATCAAATAAAACTATTATTTTAGAAGGAATATTTAATCTATTTGAATAGACAGGTAGATCTAATTCTTCAATTAATATTCTATATTTTTTTAAACCAGTAGATTGATCTACATATTCAAAACCATTTTTATCAATAACTTTAATTGATTTTGGAACACTGGACTCTAACAAGAAATCATCCAATCCATCATATCCATAAGAGCTTCTTGGGATGAGCGTGTAGTATCTAGAAACATAAAACGAATGAACAAATCCATTCTTTTGAATATCTCCAATATAATATTTTTTATCTAATGCCTGCGCATTTAAGAACACATCACTTACGCTAATGTCATCTGAATCAAATACCGTATAACCATCTGAGTCCTCTAGTATTCCTAGTTCATTAGCAAAAACTACTTTATTTTTTGCAGATCTATTTGAAGCATTTATATTTGAAGAGTATGAATTTTCTGGTATAAAATTAGAAAGATCCGTTACTGAAATATTGTTTCCTGGAGTTACTGGTTTTGAATCAAACCAAGCTAAAGCGGTTGAAGAATCATCTAGTGGTAGATTATTTACTTTTCTTATCTTTTTTTGACTACTGTTGTCAATGTTTAAGTTAAATTTATCCACAATTAATCCTCGTAATCCTTTATTAAGTTAGAATAATCTGAAATAACATATGGGGTTGCACCAAAATATCCAGCTTGGTACTGATCGTATCTTGGAATTGGTAGCCACTGTGGTGGTGTCCATCTAGGTGTTGATCCAGTATTATCTACTATATTTTCATTATAGTAACTAATTCTAAACGTTGGAGTAGAATATATATTCAATGATTTATTAATATCATAATTAATTATATCAGGTATTTTTAGGCCTGGTACATAATTTATATCTACGTTATCATAAGATTCGTACCAAAACAAAACATCGCCAACTGATGTATTTGGAGTTAAAGATGGAGTTGAACTTAATTCAGAATCAACAGCCATAAACCAATACCCAGGAGTTGCTCTTTCCTGAGAAGGAATTGGGCCTATTTCAAATTTTCCATTATCGTCAGTATATACTATGCCTGAAATACTATTCTTATCTGGCTTTAAAGTAGAAGTACTATAAGATATATCATTCAGAGTCGAATATAGATATCTAGATTTCCTCCAGTAAACTACACTATTTTTACTTGGTGCGTTGTTGGCTGTTAATATTCCGGATACAGTTGTAGATGATACTCCGTCGGCATTAATGATGTTTGGGTTGGCTGAGGCTAATAGTGCTGCATCTTCGACTTTTGATGAATACACTGAAATCCACTCAAGGATAAAGAACCCACTAGTTTCACTATCTGGATGCGCTAATGGATTACTCGCGTGCACAATTCCGTCAATCCTAATTATAGCTAAAGTACTCTCGATAATACTTCCACTTTGATAGACTGCATTTACGGATGCAAAGCCTTCATCGTCTGTAGTTATTATATTGCTATCAAAAGCTAACTGATGTAATTGAGAAGAAAGACTAAAGCTTTGATACGGTTTTGGATTTCCTTCAGTATCTAAGGAGATTATGCTTATGGTTATATAATCATTTCCGTCGTCTAGAATGTAACCCGGTGAGATATATGTTTTTATTCTATCAAAATCATAAGTTGCACTTGATGCAATTACGTAACCCTTTTCTAAGAGTGAACTTGTCTGTCCAAAATTTAAATCAAGTGGTGTTGAGTTTTCATATATTGAAGATTCATATATTATTTCATAATTCATTGTAGCATTAGGTGTGGCATCGAATACTATCTTCGAGTAATATGAAGAGTCACTAAGAATATTATCTATGTAATATGAATTAACGACTTTATATTTTATATAATAGTCTCTATTTTTCTTAAATTCATATGTAGATTTATTCAATCTAATAAATGAATCATCTGTTGAAAGATTGCTTAACAAAACTTCGCCAGTGTAACCGTCTGTTATTGAAAGATCATAAACATTTTTATAGCCAAGATAGAAACTATTATCAAATCTAGGTTGTAAAACTTCTGTATTATAAAATCCAAAATGTCTTGGAGAAGACTCATCTGCAAATCCTACCTCGGTGTAGATTTCAGGAGTTGCTGAACCAAGCAGGGACACACTCACCATTACTGGAGCACCTTGCCTAGGTATATTATTAAGTGTTAATTCTTTTAACACTCCAGTTTTGACTTCTGTTACTGGTTTAGCATAGACATAGTATTCATTATTGTCTAGGTGAATCCAGCCAGTATTGATTCTGGCATCCAGTCTTGCGTCGTACAGTTTTCCTCTAACTATAAAGTTATTAAATACCGTAGTGTTTCTTTCTAAATCGTATGATTCAGAAATTGAATTATCTGGATATCTTAAACTCTTTGTGGTGTATTCAATGTCTTCATAAATACTGGAAATACTATCAGTATTTAATACATACGTTCTATTCAAAAAAGGATTAACTATTTTTTGTTCTGACCAAACTGATACATTTACAGACTCTGGATCCAGAACTTCAATTGTTTCAAAGAAATATTTAAACTTTTCAGAACCAGATAATCCAAAACCTTCTCTTGTTAATTCTGGTAATGAAATATAATTAGTATTTTTTCCTGGGACATATTCACCATTTATGGCGTTATAACTAATTACTCCATATTCGTCAACGTATCCAGAGACAGGAGAAGCATGTGTTAGCTCAAAAGGATCCCAGTCAACTATCTCAAATGGATAGATTGAACTATCTTGAGTTGATACAGTAAGCGAATTTGGAGTACTAGTATATGGGTAATTAAGTTGAGTAAAGTAATATGATGCAGTTGCGGCAGATCCATTTACTGTAGTTGTGCCAATTTTAGCATTTGAGCTAGGAGTCGCAAGATTTGAGCTATTAAAATTTATCTTGATATTAGGAGAAGAAGGAATGAATACTTCTCTATCGGTTTCTAGATAATATGAAACACCACCATAGCCAGAGAAAACTGAATTGTCATCAAAGTAATCCAAGTCTGCATTTACTGGTTTTAAATTTTTTATAAATACTTGCCTTGGAGTTGCACCAACTGGCATTATAATATTAGATACTATTCTGTCGTGATCGATTGGATAGTTATTTGGCGGTGTAGCAACGTTGTTGATAATAATTTCAGACTCTTGTGGGGTTGTATACTTGGTTACCTGAACTGGATTGTACAATTTTGAAAGAATTTGAAGTTGTGTACTCTGAGAAAAGTTTGGTGTTGCCGATAGCATTATTGTACTACTTGTTAGATTTGCAGTCCTGTGAGAAAACTTTGCTTCAAAGTTATCAGAGTTTGGAGTTGCGTAAGTTGAGCCATTCCATAATCCATTTTTAATAACAATGTTTTGTATCTCAGATACTTCTAATCTAGATGTATTGATTGAGCTTTTTGTATCCTTATATCCAGATAATGTTTGTTTTTCTTTTAATGAATATTTTGATGAAACATATCCCTCTGTATCAAATATTTCCACAGCATTATATTCTGGGTAAGCTGAGTGGGTTGGGGTAAAATTATTTTTTGGATAGAACGTAAGAGGTGCAAAAAACGTTGTTGGTGTTGCATATGACCCATGTGGGGTAGCACTAAATTCAAGAGTTAAATTCACAGTAGCTGCTGGATTATCGTATTCAGTAATCTCATATGAACCGTAATATTCATACTGAAGCTTTACTGGCTCGTACTTTAGGGAAGTGCTAATATTTTTTTTACCCTTAGCTACTATTGAAGTTTCAAAGAACTGAGGAGTCGCATCATAGTTAGTGACCAATAATCCAGCATCATCTAGATCTCCAACTCCTGGCTGATAATATGGAATGGCAACTTCATCATCATAATATCTTGAACGAATTCTATTAACACCTTCGTTATTCTCTCCAGCATAGTCCCAGATGCTGTCTCCAAATCTAAAGTATCCCCAGTTGGTAGGATATCTAACGTTTAAGTCTTCTACTAATTTTTTAAACAAATCAGTTGGATTACCATCTGCAGTAAAGTAAGGAGTAGAATACTCAATGTCTGATATTTCTAATATCTCTGGAGTAGCGCCAACGTATGATGATGAGGGCTCTACGCCAAAAGTCTTCCAAAGATTTAACTCTCTTCTAAGAACTTTTTTAAATGATTCTATATCAGCGCCATTTGGATTTTTGAATACATCTAGAATTCTTTCCTTATAGGAAGCATTTGACTCAAGATGCATTCTAAATAGGCCAACTCTTGCACCCATCTCATCAAACCAATTGTATTTTAATATTGGGGTTTGAGTTAATGGAGTTGAGATTCCAGTATTCTCACTCTTTATTGAAAGACCTACATACTCTTTTAGAGTTAAAATTTCTCTATTCAAAGGATTGTGATAAAAAACATCATCAGTTGGTTTTGATTTATAAAAATCAACAAGATTATCTACCCTAGCTAATTCTAAAAACTCATTACCCAACACTTTATTAAATACATTAGTTACATTTGTAGAAGAATATAACCAAGTTAGCTGATTAACATCAGCTCTTTCTATAAAAGAGTTGATTCTAAATAAATCTATTTCTCTATCAAAATTATCTAAGTCTTCGCCAATAACTGCATTTAAAAATTTTCCAGCTGTTGATTTTGGTATATATAGACTAGGCGTAGCCTGATCCATTGAGTCTTCGTACAAATGCATCCAAGAAGGAAATCTTCCTAAAACATTTTTTACCGAACGCGAAAGTACCGGATTAGAAGGTTCTGATATGGCTACTTCTAGTATAAGAAGAAAACTTAAAGAAGTTAATACTTCTAATTCTGTATTTACTACTACTTCAAATTTCGCATAACGCTTTACATCTTTTGATAAAAGTATAGAACCCAGAGCATTAGAGGTAGTAGTTACTGCTAAAAGCCATGGTCCGATTTTGACTATCAGATTCGTATATATTTAGATCAAATGTAATTGATTCAACACTATTTAAAGAGCTTGAAAAAGCTCCTTTAAAAGTTCTTATATCAATACGAGATGTTGTATCTATGAACCTATATAGGTAGTCTTCTGTTTCATCTGCAGTAAATATTGGTGTTGAATCAGCGTCTGGACTAAATACAAAACTGTCACCACTAACTGAATCAGAATTAAAATATAGGTGTGGACTTACACCAGGATCAAGATAAAGTTCACCAGTATCAGTAACCGCATAAGCGCCTTCTATGGTTGGCGTTGCACCTTGTATTTCATTAGTTCCAGTGTAGATGTAATCACCTAATGAATTTAAACCATTTGCTGACCTGGTATATGAAAAGTTTTTATAAAACCTATTTGAATAAAGGTCAATTACACTGGAGGTCCACAAATTACCACTCTTCGTGAAGTCTCCAGTGTTAAAGCTTAACAAATAGGTTTTCATCTATTAAACTCCTAAACCGCATCTAGCCAAATACTGTATTCGCAAGTAACTCCATTATCAGGGTGAACGAACATCAAATGCTGACACGGTCTGCTCATTGAGGAAAAATACTCTTGAGCATAAGTGTTATAGCTTTCTGGTGAACCTGAGACCCTGAGCATTGAGCTACCTATGGTCATTTTAAATTGCTGATGATAGTGGCCCATAAATATATCTTCGAAGTGCTCTGGGATTGCGCCATCTTTCCACCCCATTGCCCTCTTATAGTAGCCGTGATATTGCCCTGGTGCAGGCATTTGGTCACCATGAATTAATAGAGAACTATAGTTACCTATGGTGTCTACGGCATACCAATGTCTTTCGCCCTTGCCATCTGGAATATTGAAGGTTATTCTTGGCTCTTGCCTTCCTTCTTTGTAGAAGAATTCCATTGACTTATAAAGCAGTCTATCCATATTGGTTTCTGGATCATGTTGCTTCCTTGCGCGTCCACCTACTGCACCATGATTTCCTATTACACCAGTGACATGTACGTGTTCAAAGTGCTGCAATACGGTGTCAAAGAACTTGCTTAGAATTGCTGGACCATTAACACCCACTTGTCTGTAGAGTCCAGAATCTATCAAGTGAGCTTGTCCTGGGAATATTTCTTCACCCTCTACGATATCGCCCAACAACCATACGTGAAGATTTTTAACAGGATGATGCTTTCTTTGTATTTCCGTTATCTCCAACAATTTCTGAGTATAGACTTCTATTCTTTCTGCCAAAACTTCAGAATTATAATCAGGAGTTATCTTACCCAATTGCCAGTCTGCAAATACCGCTACTGCTGTTTCAGCAACCCCTGGTAACATCTTAAGCGTCGGAGCTTTAATTGGAGCTGTTTCCACAGATGAGAAGGCATCAAATGCAGCTTGATAAACTGCATACACAGCTTCATCTTTTACGTTCTTATTCTTTTCAGCTGCTCTAGCCAAACGCCTATTTTCAGATCTTAAAAAGATAGATTGATCGGCGGCTGTGGCTTCATGGCTGTCTAGGAAAATTTGAGCATCCTGCTCTTCTTCGTCCCACACTTCTGTTATTTCAGTTTCAATAATTTCACAATCATCATGTAGTACTTCGCCAGGAAAATTATCATACCCTTCTGATACCATCCTTGCATGGGTCATGTTTTTTGCTTTTACTATCTGCTTTCTAATAACAGAGTAAGTTTGTTCAGACATTGATTTACACCTTTTCTACTAGTTTACGCTCCCATTATAACAGAGAATAGGCTAAGCGTACCAGCAGCCATGTAACTTTTATCATCAGATAGTCTATAATCTTTATTAGGTATATTTTTATTGTCTACTTTAATATTACCAACAGTGACAGACATAATTAGCTCTGAAGAAAGCTTCATCTGTCTTTCTATTTCCGATATTGAAACTGAGTCACCAATTGTCAAACTGTTTAAATATCTATTTAAGAAAATCTTTGACTGATTTTCCACACTTCTAGCAATTGCCCCTGAGGTTCCCTCTCTTAGGGTCAGGGTAGCTGAAACATCTACTAATTTTTTAGTAGCTATTCTTAAATTCATATTGATACCAACTGGTTTAACAGATTTAATTTTTTCATAAACCAACTGGCTCATTATGGTTATTCCAGCTTGCGTTTCTGGTATAACCACTATATCGCAAGTGCCAACACCAAGAGAAGCTTCTCTTATTTTTACATCTCTCACACCCTTAACTGACAGGGCTGCAAATCTAACAGACTCCGCCGTACCAGATGCCGAGCCCCTTATTCCTGAGACTATTCTTCTTCTATAGTTATCGTCAGATTCTGAGTTAAGGCTACTGTAAACTTCCTTTGGATTATTACAGTACACTACGATACCCGGAGGTGATATGAAATTATGTTTTACTAAGGTATTTCTAGCTGCGGTTACATTGTTGTCAGGAAATTTTGCCTTAACTGAACCATATGCTCTTGTGTTACCTGTTGATATAACTACATCTGAATTTAACTCATACTGATATTGAGTTGAAGAAAATGCTGTCGTATCGTTATATACAAGCGTTCCCTTTGGAATGGTCACTGTTGAGCTATGGGTTGTATTTAAATAAAATTCTATATTTCCAGTAACTCTTTCTGGAACTAATTCAGATGATATTGTTCTACGCTGAACGTTATAAAGGGTGCCAATCATGTCCAGATTTATCCCCGAAGCTGTTGAAAGATTTGACTGTTCTATGCTTACCTTTAGTGAATTATAAAGATCACTAATTTCAGAATGAATTGCTTCTGCAAAAGCTCTAGCTATCGACCCAGGAGAAATAGCGCTAATCCCCGCATTTTTCTGTAGGGCGTTGAGGGTAGCTACCAGCATCTGCTCTTTACTCTTCATATTAACTGCTACCACTTTAGGCTCCTAAGTCTTGCGTTATGGACAATATCGTAGGTTCATTTAAGTCACCCATTAAATAAACATCAAACCTAATGGAGTCTGCGGAAACCGGTACTGCTTCAATAGTAATTTGTCTGTTTTTAAAAACCCCTTCTCTTTCTAGGGCTGCACGAATTAATCTTTTGCCGAAGTCGCCAGTTTGAGGATTCTGAGGCATTCCGTATAACATCGATAGCTGTGTCCCTAACTGAGGGTAAATAAAGAAATCGCCTGGCTCTGTCATGAGTCGCATATATACATGTTGTATATCCTTTTCTGATGCGGTTTGGACCAAGCCTAAATCCCCAGATCCATTTACTACTAAATCACCGCTAAGGCTGATATAAAAATCAGACATTATTATCTCCTATACTTTCTCTTACTTTAGCTAAAGCCTGCTCCACTGAATAGCCTTCTTCCATATAATTTTTAATTTTATCAGCAAAATCACGAACTGGTTCAGCTGAACTAGTAAGCTTCTTGTACTGATCTACAAGACTATCCCATGTAGATTGCATTAGTGATATTTGTGATTTTGTAAAATAATCATCTAATAAAGAATTTTCTAATACATTTACTGGAACAACATCAGTATTCGTAGTCTCTCTATAGGCGTAGTTACCGTTAATAGTAACTGCTTGCTGTGAATCTTCTTGGTCTATTAAATCTAGATTTTTTATATAATGATCCATATTTAAAAATGCTGGATTATAAGATTTATCATTTGCGCTCACAAATGCTGGTTCCGAAAACAAAGTTGCAGAATGGTTAAATTCCATAGAGTTCCACTTTAGGCCATCTTCTTTTGTGTAAAACTTAATATTGTCCGCAAAAAGAGAAATGGTTTTTGTTGAACCATTTATAACTATACCTACTCCGGGTGCTGAAAATATTTCTATATCACCAGAATCCGTTAACCTTATGAAAGATGGGTTATCTGGATGGGTTAGTCCTACTTCTCTTTGAGAAAAGTTTTTTCTTCTATTTAATTCATCTATTTCGGAAGCGGTCTTACCAGCTACTGATTCAAATGATTTCTGTGCGTTAATTTTTTCTGACATTTTAAACCATAAACTTTGGTACGCCAGTATCTACACTGTAATTGGGCATGTATTTTCCTACGCTATTTGTATCGTCTATATATGATACTATATGCGGATATCTTTCATTGACATCGGCAAAGCCTACTATGCATCGTGTCCCAGCTGTTGGTGCAACGCTCTGTATACCAAGGGTAGACGGACATGGAACATTTCTTACCATGTCTCCAATTTGATTTGTCATTCTATCATCTAAGATAATTACAGCCGTATTATTCATCTTATTATATGACATAATAGTTCCAGATCTTGTCTTAGATTGTTGAAGCTGATTATTGGTAATGTGTGAATTTAATTTTTCGTCAAACTTTGGATATTGTTTCATTTGCTATCTCCTTATGCGCTCCACGCAGATGAAGATCCGGCGTAAGAGTACTTACTTCCTGGGAAGGTTGTTGAATTTATATTTCTTGGTCTTGGTCTTTGTGAGTCTTCACTCTCATCATGCTGGTCAACATATTGACCGTTTCCTACCGAAACTCCTACGTGGCCATAGCCATCAGCCCCACCTTGCCAAAACACCAAATAACCAGCTGGTGGGTTCTTTCCAAATTCGGTGTCTGGTCCATAAAATGAGGAGCTAGATATAAGATTAGACAAGTGTTCTCCTGCTGTTGGGAATGAACTAAGAGTAGGCGTAGGCACAGTATACTCACCTTCATTACCTGCAGTTGTCCACTCATCTGTAAATAGCGCAGTTTGCGCTGAACCGAATAATCCCAGAGCAGCTGAAAGAACTCTTGCAAATCTATCGCAACCAAAGTTTCCTTCAAGATCTGGACGATACTTAGCAAGCCACTGAGGAATTTTATTTGTACTAATCCAGTCTGCGGCTTGCTCAATTTGATCCTTAGTGAACGATGCGGGCGAGCCATCTCCTCCAGCACCTTGAGAACTAACAACATCTACCTCATATGTAATGATTCCGCTAGCTTCTTCGTTTATCAATGAACCATCCTTAGGGCTACTATAGAAAACGGTTCCATCCATCCACGCTTCTATATAGTTTACTGTTTTTTTATTATGCTTTTTAAAGTTTGTTCTAACCCAATCCTCTAGTGTTGTTATTGGCTTTCCTGTTGTTAGATATACGTTAACAGCGTTTTGAAATTTTATTCCAAATATAAATCCACAATCAGATCTTGGCGTACCGTCTGAATTATTGTAATCTCCCCAATGAAAAAAGCCGCTAGACGTATCTATTTTATTTAAATTTTTAAAATCTTTTCTACTCCATTTATCCATGAGCATCCAGATTTGATTAATTGGGAACCATAATCTTTCATCAGTAGTAGACTTTGATGCCTCTTTATTGGTGGTTGTACTATAAACCTCTACTAATTTCTTTGCTACAGCGTTGGGATCCCAGGAAGAAGCTTCTGGGGCAGCGTATGCAAGCCTGTGTGCTTGCACCAACTGTTTTGTTGCAGCAGAACCATCGTAATAAATTGGCACGTTGCTTGATGTGTTAGTTGACCTCGTAATTAAAGAAATTAAATTATATTGAAACATTCCAATTGAAACGTCACCACCCCAACTTGTTTTACCATCACTGCATTTTCCGTTATACGCAGCTGGGCTAGCTCCACTTTCTCTTCCTGTTATGGCGCAAAAAATTGCTGCTGCCTCGTCAGAGAATGGACCTTCCTGAGAAAGCATTATAAATAACTCGTAAGGGGTTATTGGTGGACCACCATTTTTATAGTTTTTATAGGCTTTTTCTTTTGCCGATGTTGCACTTGCCGAATTATCTATTGGGTTTCCATTTTCATCTAATAGTTGGCTAGCTGCATCGGCGGTCTTCCAACCACCAGAACCAATGTACTTGCCACCTCTTTGTGGACTAAAGCTAATATGGATATTATCTGTATGCTCTGGACCAAATTCAAAGTTAACATATTTTAAATTTGGATACTGTGTTTTGATTGCAGTATCAACTTCCCCATAGCCCTCTCCAACTCCCTTATCCTTCGCAACATCTGGATCAATAACTATAAGATCCGGCATTAATGGCTGAGGTATTGTATTAAGCTTTTGCAGAACCATGTCAAGTGCAGCTGCATATCTTTCTTTACCTCTTATAACGCCATAGTCACCAACTGATCTAATGTCGAATGCCCTTCCAAAAACATGGTCAGAAATAGAATTTTTACTATTCTTATCAATTCCACTTTCTGGATTCGAATGCCTACTTGTCTTATCACTTTCTGATAATACAGCTCTATTAAGAGCAAACGTTCCATTTAGTTTAACACCCTTATTAACATCTGTTATCATTAACAAACATTCTATTAAAGAAGCACTGATATATGCTTTTTTCTTTGGAGCACTTATTAATGCTGAATCAACAGAATTGTCAGCTGTTTTATATTCATCACTGTAATAAGAATTTGTTTGAACAAAAGAATAAGAAGACAGAACATCTGGTATGTCAAATTGAAATCCAAGTGTTAAAGCCGGTTCATTTATAGATTGCTTAAGTAGTGTTCCTCTATCTATGTAGATTTGCTTTTCTTCTTCACTCAAATCTTCTTCTGTTGCAACAGCTCTTTCTCCTAAACCTGGAGCATTGCCGTCTATTGTATAGGCGGTGTTATTATGTGTAAATAATGCTCCAGTAGAATCTCCAACTTTAGACTTATCATTTCCTGGCCATTTTCCATTTGTTGATTCCAGTAAAGGGTTTAAAACTGACGTTGGTGCAAAACCAGTTCCAACTAAAGACTGAGAAACTACTTTTAAGTAGGCTTGGTCGCCTTTTAATACATCAACATCTCCCGGTCCTTGATAATCTGGATTAGCTATCTGGAATGCATCACCAGACTGAATCCCCGTTGCAAGAATAGAATGAAGGGATGACCTAACAAACCTAGACGATGCGTCTGCTAATGCTGCAGGATTTCTAGTTAATGCTCCGTCCAGCCATTATGTCTGTTAAATTTCTAGATGTTAATGTTTGATTTGCATACTTTTCTTTTGATGCAGAAGTAACTAAACTGGCACTTCCGCCAGGATTATAACCTTCTGATAACTTTGATATAAAAGTAGCAGAATCATCAAAATCATTTAAGTTAAAATTAAAATCAGACATAGTTTTTACAATCCACCCTTTTGCTCAACGTAGTTTGGCATTGGTATATATCTATCTAAGCCGCCAGTAGAGGCTCTCTCTCTTAATAGATCAACGGTATACACTTGAGCTAAATTATTGGTTACTAGCTCCCAATTAAGAGTCGCTGGTACTCCATCATTATAGTACTCATCCCAAGAAATATATGGCCATTCTGATGCTTTTGAATAAAGAACTTCTAATATCTTAAAATTAACTAAATCATTAAAAAGTTTTCTTTCATCATTAGTTATAGTTAGGAGTGGATCTGTTTCTCCTGTAATTTCAAAATGGTTTTCCATATCTGAAGTGTATATTGAGTTATATATTTCATCAAACTTTTTACCAAATACTGATTCATCATAAAGAGTTTCTTTAAATTTTTTCTTTTTTTCTATAATGCTTAAGCCGATATATCGCACAAAGAAAGATCTTATTAACGCAATATTGGCTTCCTTATCTTCATCAAGTATTCTATAGAATACTGTTCCTAAAGATTTTTCTCTTTCCTGATCTCCGTAATTAACACCCTTAAAATAACTATTTGTATTATTAATTCTTGAACCAGGTGATAAATCATCTTCTGTGTAAATGGAAACTGATGATTGATCATTTGGAGAAATTCTAATAACAAAAGGTTTATCTCTAAGTCTTTCACTTACAAAAATTGCTGATCTTCCACCTGGAGAATTAACATTTATTGCAGTTGTCGGATCATCTGGTTTATATCCAGCTTGAATAGAAGTATTTGTATATGCTTGGAATGTTCCAAGACTTGAAGCTATTATTCCTTCTAATCTAACCTTAAATGGTTGACCAGTTGGATTCATTAAATCTATTACTTCTATTTCGTCACCATCTATAACATTATTTAATTTGCATATGACTTTAAAGTATTGATTTAATCCTGTTTTATCTGGACCAGTTCCAGAATACTTTAACACCTCAGCATTAACTAATGCGTTTTCATAACTTACATATCTCACTAGGTCTGTTATTTCTTTTTCCTTCCAGCCCAAACTCTTAAGTAGGTCATCATTTCTGATAAATGCATTGCCGTCAACAGTTCTAACTTTACTCTTTACCCCTAAAATACCAGGAAGAAGTCTCTTGGTGTGATATCTACCAACAACCATTCCTTGATTTATTGAAAGACTTGCGTCCATTGGTTGACCATTTTTATTTAAGTAGGATATATAACAACCGTGTTGGTCCAAAACATTATCCCTTACCCACTTCCAGCCCTTCCAGAACAAATCAGATGCTACTCCAGCACCAATTCCAGCACCAATTGGACCACCAAGAAGCGCTCCAGCTGTTGCGGTTAGACCAACCGTAGTCAAGTAAGTTGCTGCAATTCCTTTTAAGCTCATTCCATTTTCGGAATTTTGTTTCATTTGATTCTCTATTTGCGATTGAGCATCTGTCAGTCCCTCGGCTGCAAAGTTTGCCATTATGTCAGACATGAGTGCACTTGATCCGTGAGTAAATTGTACGCCACCCATCATCTGCGATCTTAGCGCTTCTGACATACCATCAACAGAAATGTTTCCACCCGATAATATTCCAGTGCTTCCAGCTTGCACTGAATTAATTAAACTTCTTGTGTCATTTCTAATATTTTGAATTGACATCCAAGAGTGAATCCAACTGGACATAAACCATCTAGCTGGATCATTTACCGTTACAAGAGCGTTAGGCGTAATGGAAGTAATGAATCCCATATTTGGAGTAAAGTGATGAACTACTTGTTCAACTTCAAAAATTCCATACATTCTTTCATAGACGTCAGCTAGATAAACTAAATCATGAGGTCTTATGTCTGGACTTCCTATTACAATTAACTCTCCAGAATAAATATCTTTTAGCGATTCTTTAAGGTGAGCTAAGGCAACTCTTCTTGCCATTAATTCATCTGGCGCACCTTGAGATAGTTTTATTGCTCCTCTTGCAAATTCTATTGGATGGAATAGTGGTTGAGCGATTCCGAATAAACCTTCACCAGCTATATTATCGAAATACAAACCAGTTTCTACAGTTTTTTCGACTTGTCTTTCTGCTGGAATACTCTTATCCAAAGCTACGGTTACTGGATATTTTCCTTCAGAAACAGCAGTTACTTGAGTAGCTACGTTAGTTGTAGTCTCTTGTATGTTATTAGCTATAATGGTTGAGAATGAACTTAGGTAATGTATTTTCTGGAATGGTTCACGCACTTCAACCACTGGTTCGCCATATTCTCTCGTAAATGGGTTATCGATAGCTCTTAGGAGCGATCCAGGTCTTCCTAGTGAATAGTAAATGGAATCGTTTAATACCTTGTTCATGATGTTCGCTTGCTTAGAGAAGTTATCTATATTAGATAGACCATACCCCATTTGAAGCATCGACATTCTAAACATATTCATTAGCCCTGAGAGACCATCGCTTAACGCTGTGAACAATGGTCCAATATTTTGGTCCCAGAAACTATCAATGTTATGAGTTAATACACCAACTACGTTTCCTGCGCTATTACCCTCACCTTTATTATCAGCTAAAAGCTTCAGGAACTTTCTTTTATCTGATGCGTAATCTTGATTTGGATCAATGAATGCAGCAAATATTTTATGGACAGGACTAAAATCCCACATATCATCACTTGAATATTGTCTATTTGGTTTTAATACTAACCAAGCTCGCGCATATGCATCTTGCCACATTGCTTGTCTAAACATTCCAACTATTAATAAAAACACTTGCTTTGGTGTAAAGTTATCTTTAATTATGTCATCTGCTTTTGGCTGCCCACCACCAACATCAGCACCAAGTATTAAAGACAAATTAGATTGTGACTGTAAGAATAATCCTAATTTTTTATATTTTGTTTTTGTTAGAGCATCAAAATATCTAACTAATCCACCTTCGTCAAGTGGTGCGTCAACTAAATTTTTTCTAGCAAATTCTATAGCTTGCTTAACCGTATCGGAACTAACTGATAGTCCAGCTCCAGATTCAATTTGTCTCTCCATCGAATCTGCTGTACCATATGGTTTTCCAGTTCTTTGATTTGGATTTGCTATAAAGTCACTTCCAAGCAATAGGCTGAATTCATCTACCGCAGTAGCGTCTGGACCATTAGCGCTAAACAGTTTGAATATGTCTGGATTTGCTTTTGGATTTCTTAATATGTCTATTAAAAAATCTGGAAGTGGAGTTTTATCATCTGGATCCATTCCAAAAGCATCGAAAAATATCTTCTTTACTGCTATCTCATTATGATACCCGAACCTAAATTGATCCCATACATCATTTGCTTGATTAAGATTTCTACCATTTCCAGCTATAACATGAGTAGCTTGACTGAAACCCTCATCAAAGAACTCTCTAGCTCTTATAGACTCTGGTGATGCTGGATCATATACGGGAGCAAAACGTTCTCTTCCTGAGCCAGTTTTAGTGTCTCCAGTTGTAGGAAGTTCATCATCTAATATCTTATATAGTGCTTCTCGCTCAAGAGGGCTATATTCTGCTTTTAGTATGTAGTCAAAATAACTATTCTCTTCACCTGCTCCAGCCAATATATTTCCACCTCTAGCAGCTGCTTCAGCAAAGTGCCCTTGATCAAGTAATGTTATTCCACTTATCGGAATATATTCTTGCCACTGAGTATTCGTAAAAGCTGTTGGCCTTTCATTTAATAACTCTAATTGTCTTTCAATTGAGTCAGCTGAGCCAGATAGCCCTAACTTCTGCATGCCTGCTTTAGTTGCTTCTTCTACTAAAAGTTTTCCATCACCTTCTGCTGAAAATGTTCCAAAGCCAACGAAGTATGAATTATCGATATCTGACTCACCCTTATATCTAAATTCATTAGCTGGGTTATATATTGTCGTTACAACACCAAGTGGAATGCTATCGTCAACAAAAGTAAAATAACAATCTCTTGGCATTGGCACTGGTGCTAACCCAGCTTGAGTTAGTACTCTAGTTCGTTCTGAAGCTGCGTCATCGCTATTAAAAAATTCTTTTTCATTTTCCGTTAAATGCATTATCCCAAGAAAATATGCTGCGTCTGGAGAAACTACGGCAGCTAAATCCACTTCGGTAAATGTATCATTTTTAAAGTTTATGAAATGATCTTCATCTCTTCCCTTGGCAAAATCTCCAGAAGCGTTGTTACCAGTTATGAGATCTGCTTTGTCGGTACCCCATAAGAAGTAAGCTGGTTTACATACAACAGCTGTTCTAGTTGTTGGACTATAGACTAAGACTTTTCTATTCTTATAATCTTTTGGTTTTCCATAAAACTGATTTACATCTCTATCTGAAAAGTATTTATCTTTAAACTTTTTAAATATTTCATCATCTTTATCTTCAGTTATTTCATATGGCCATCTCATAGCTATATAGAATTGTTCATCAAGTGCATTAGTTGGAGATCCCCAATCTCTATAGCTAAATGGGCTTCCAGAAGTAATTGCATTTTGATTAATATACTCGTACTCCCAAGATCCCTCAAGGGGATTTAATCCTCTACTTTGCTCTCGCAAAGAGGGTAGTGGCATTCTTATTAGCGACTTACTTCCCATGGCTCCATCTGTACTTAAGTCAAATATAAATTTATCGTTACCAAACGTATTAATTGGATTAAGTGCTGCAGTAAATGAAACTGCTGCAAGATTTATAACAAACTCATCTGCGGAGCCACCTTCACGATTATCTGTTAGTGAACCAGCAATTAAGCCTGCTTCCGTATCTATTAAACTTGTATATAGAGTATCATTGCCTAATTTTTCAAAATCTTTATCACCATCATGTATGGTTCCAGTCTTGAGTCTGTCATCACCCTCTCCTGACCTATTGCTACTTAATGCATAGAATGCGTAATCCAATAAAGCTGCTCCAGCAACTCTGTCTGTAAAAAATGGAAAAGAAAACCTAAGCGGCATTTGCGGTATTTCTTTGTGTATATTTTTCATTTTTTCAATATCTAACTCAGATGCTTTTCCACTGGAATCTATTGGCAAGTGAAAACCAACTGTTACGTAACCTTTACTCTTGGGTATTTCTGACAAAATATCATTCTTTTTTCCTGCCAGTTGCCTATCCATACTATCTGCATTAACTGATAACGTAGTGCTATTCTTACTTCCATAATATGTGGTTCTTGAAGGGTCTAGGAAGTTAATTACCTTACCTCTTAGTATTCCGGCTGGTGCATATATATCTGAATATGATGATTGCTGTTTAACTATTTCAGAAATAGATATTGCTGGATTTTGTGCTTGCCTCATTGCTTCATAATCAGCAGTAGAGTTTGACTGCTTATTAACCTTTGTTAAAAGATCCATTAATTCAGAATCTGGACTTCTATAACTTGGGGTCTTTAGTCCTAGTTCTACGGCTCTTTTTTCAGAAGGAAAACCAGTAGTGATTGGAACTACTGCTGACGTGTATAACCAGTGTGGTTTGCCATAGAATACTGTTGATCTATCTTCGAACGGTCTTACTGCAACAATATAGTTAGGAAGTAGTCTTGCGCACATTTGGAAAAGATCCCAAACAGATTTCATATATGTTTGTGCTCTAAATGAAACTTCATCAAAGCCTGGCATGTCGTCATCAAGATCGCTGATTAGTCCAAATGTTTTCCAAATATTTACACCGCCTCTACCAGTTAAGCTTCCAAGCAAAGATGCCCCTCCGCCAACTGCCATAGCTCCACCTATAAATGGAAGGGCAATGCCGCCTGTACCAATGGCTAACGCGGCTCCTGCTGCTAGTAATCCACCACCAAGTATGTTAGCCGCAGTTCCACCGCTAGCTCTTGCTTCCATTCCCTGTGTTAGGTTGTCTATTGCAGCTGAGGCGTTTTCGGATCCTGAATCATATCTTTGGAGTAGATTATTCCAAGAAGAATCTGTGAGTCTGTTTAAGTATTCTAATCTTGGATTCGGCATGTCTTCTGGAGTTAGTGATGCTGCGTTTGACCAACCGTCTCCTAGATCTCCGCCAAGGAATTGAGCTACACCAGTTCCATTTCCTGGATAAATATTTCTTTTAAATAATTCTAGATCTGGCTGTGATGCGAAGTTTGACCACATCGTTCTCATTATTCCAACCATTGGTAATCTTACGTCAATACCAAATGGCGATCCACCTATTCCAGTTCCATTTGAATTATCGCCAAATGGATTCAATACACCAGCTACTGTACCAGCCCCACCAGTTATGCCACTGCCTTGACCAACTGCCAATAAAGCGTCTGAAGATGCGTTTCTTATGCCAGAGATTCTATTTCTTTCTATGTCATTTAATGGCTCATAGAGTATTGTTCCAAAATGTTTAATTCCAAATTTATTTTCAGAAAATACAGCTCCTCTTGTTGCATGCGCAAAAGCTTCTCTTGTTCTAGAGGTGCCCATTGACAAAAGTCTAACCATCAAGTCTCTTGGTTCAGATAGGTAGAGTCCGGTGTTTAACCCTCCGTCTATATGTCCACTATCACCCTTTTTGTCAACAGAGTTCACTACTGGACTAAGTTCAATGGCATCAGACTGACATGTAACGGTAACTATTTCTCCCAATTCAACTTCAGTTACTATGCCATTAAATAGTGTGTGAAGTGAGTTTGGATTTGCACCATAGCCAACTCTTAAATGAACTCTTACTCCTGGCTTAAGTCTCATATTTTCTATGTCAACAATATATTGACTTTCCATATGGCCTAATTGATTTCTTGCAAAATTTAAAGTTCTATCTATTACTTGTTCAAGGCCAGAAGTTAATGATAGCTTATCTACACCAGGATTATCTTCTGTCTCGCCTCTTCCGCTAAATATTGTTGTAGCTTCTTTTGTCGAAAGCTTTGCGTACATGTTAGAAGCTCTAAACACCAGTGTGTCACCTAGGATATCTTCAGAAGATACTATAGAAAAATCTATTATAGATTGCAATCCGTAGAAGTTATCAAATAGTTTTGTACCAGCAAAATTTTTCTCATCTATTAACCAAAGCATATAGGTGGGAAATGCTCTAATCATTCTTCCGGATATATCTCTGTACTGAGTATCTATCATCATTTTTTCCCAGTGATCAGTAACACTCTTTGAGTTACCATTTGACTTCATTGTCTCTGGTCTACCCTCGTCTCCAGACGAATATGAATACTGATATTCAGATAATGCTTTTGCCCCAGGAACTCCTGTTAAAGATTTTGTTGTTCCGATATCTGGTGTTTGAGTATCGGTTATACCCACGTATTCAATTGAGCTATCTTTTTTAACAGCAACGTCATCTACAGTTAGGTAAAATCTTCCATTCTTTTTATCTATATATCCAAACTGATACCCGTCTGCGGTGTGCATCATTGATGGAATTTTTGTATCATTAGGTCCAGATGCTGCTGGAAAAGTATTTATAATAGCATGCGCGTCTAGCTCATCTGGATTAAAGCTTACATAAGCGTCTTCTGCAAAACCATCTTTTTCTTGATTTCCGGATAACGCGGCTTGTAATTTTGCTCTTGCTTCTTCATTAGAACTTGATAAATCTCCACCTCTTAACTGACCTGAAGATATTCTCCAACTAGAATCAGCTAAATCTTTACTATCAAATTCACCCTCATCTAAAGAGTCTACATAGTTTAATAAGAATTTATCATAAGGTTGATCAACATCTTTTAAAACCTGCAATATATAAGAAGCAGTTTCTGAAGCCTTTAATCCTAAAGTTCCTCTAGAGTAAGCTTTTAATTCATCTAATTGATCGTTTAATATATACTCTCTAAACTTAGCAATAACCGCAGAGCCTTTATATGAGGTTGATCCATATTGAGTTACTACGGTTACTTCTTGAGAGGGATCAACGTTAAATACATTGAGTCTAGAAAGCTTGCCCTTATTATCGGTTATGCTATGTATAACGTCTCTGTCAAACATCTCAAAACTTCTAAAGTAAAAATCTGGATCAAGACATCCTACAACTTCGCTATCCTTATTTCTGATTTCTAAAGGAAAGTCTGGGTATGAGTTAAACGATCCCCACAGTTGCTTCATTCTTAAGAATGGATTTTTCTTTGTCCCAAATTCTTCAATCATCTTCCTCTGTTGCTCGGAAGATAATTGTTCACGCTTTTGCTGGAAGATATCAAAGTCTACCAATCTTAAAGAAACATCATAAACGTGTGGGAAGTTTGGTATAGTTGAAACATTAAACGAGAGAGGAAGAACATATTTAACTCCAGCTAAAGCTGTTATTATATTCTTAATTCCCAAGAAACCCATAACTCCAGCTGCGTGCTCAAGTCTGGCTAATCCATTAATGTGATCAAATATTTTTCTTAATTTTATTAATTCTTTTTCGCCAAAAACTTTCATGGAAATATTTATATAACTATCTCCACCACCAACGTGTTGATAGGTTGGCTCGTCTTGCATTTGAACTTGTAGTGGAATTATGTTGTTACTCATTGAGATGGAGACGTCAGTAACAATTGCGTTGGCTGGATCTATGTCAACTCTTATCATTGGAACTTCCCACTCTCTTATGTGGAAACTTCCATTTCTTTCTCTAGCTGCTTCCATCAAATCTCTGATTGGTCCAGCCTTAAAGAATCTTTCATAGACCATAGCGCTATACCCTGCGGCAAACTGATCTTTAATTATTGATCTTTCTTTTTCTTTCCATTCGGTGTCGGTAGTCTTTCCTGCATTTACTGCTCTCTTCTGTAAATACTCGTCAACCATAAAGTCAAGATAAGAACTTGTGCTCAGAGCCTTATTCTTAAAGAAAGATTTTATTTCAGATAGTGTTTCATCTTTAAATACTATTGCCCCAAAAACATATCTTTCAACATCCTCATATGCGTTTTCTGTTCTACTAAAATCTCTTAAATAAGACTTTCTACCTGAATCAAGTTGTGGATTTTGAAATATAAAACTTGTTATAATAAAATCATAAGCCTTTTTTTGAAAATCTGTTGTATTTCTTCCTGCAGTTAATATGTCAATACTTTGTAATATTTTTTGGTTAACAGTAAACTCAACAATATTTCCAGTAGAGGTTGTTATAACTGAATCTAATGTTCTATGGTATCCAGCTGATTCATTAATATCAATACCAAAATTAGCCAACATTTGATTCCAGAAACTTCTACCTGTATCAGTCAAACCTTTTTCTTCATCAGATCTAAATCCAGATATATCTGGAGTAAATATTTTAGTTTGAGTTTCAGCTGGCATATAGAATGATAAGTTGCTACCATTCGTCCATTCTCTAATTACGTTAGTCGTAAACACTTCGTTCTTATAGCCCAAGAGAGCGTCGTTAACGATCTTAGAAGGAGATATCCCAGCTTGAGCCGAGAGCCTATCAGAGGCCGCCTGCATGCCTCTCAGGTCGTCCTGAGTGACATCTCCATTTCTATCGGTGTCAAGCATTGCTTCGGCAACTGAAACCATTGCGTCTTTTGTTGCATTAAGGAGACCCTCTTTGCCAAACATTAAGAATTCTTCATTTATATAATTATGAAGAGCTCCAGCTGCCTTACCCATATACTGCCTAAACTTACCCCAATGTATTGCTTGATTAAAGTCATTAAGCATTGGTAAGAATGGCTTATGGTTAAAGTTATATAAATTTAATGTGACTACTAGCGCGAAAGGATAACTTGGTATTGTAGAAATTGACATACCATGTAGTGCGACACCTGTTATTCCGTATACAGAATTTAAATAATGATTTCTAATCGGAAGAAATGGCGCATACTTAAATGCAGCAACTAGACCTCTTAATGAGGAAAGGAACTTATCTATCTTTTCTTCATTGTCACCATTACCACTAAAATCTATTGTGAAGTTATCTTTAAGGCTAATCTTTGAAGCGTCCTCAATTGAGATACCCCATATCTCTTCATAATTAGGAAAGAATAGTTGCATACTAATAGTTGTATGCTTGTATCCGGAGTTAAACTTTGGACTGTTTTTTTGTCTTAGCGCGCCTTCTCCTAAACTGCTTGTTTTGAACTGCGTCTGAACATCTATGCCAATTGGTGGAACATAAAAATTAGATGCGCCTAATCTAAGATGAAATATATCTGGAGAAGATGGTGGAATATTTTGCCTAAATGGAAATTCTGCAATAGCTTTTTCTATTCTTTGACCAGTATTAATGAGATCCCATGCACCGGTAAAAATGTTTTCACCATTAACCTGACCAAGAGAAGCCATCAAATCATTTAATACTGCTTGACCATCGTTAAGTGGATCTTCTGATCCGCCACCTTTTCCATCATTTGAATAGTCAGCAGTTGCTGCTAGCGCAGCAAAGAAAAAGTTAACTAGTTCTGGAAAGTATCTATAGATGGTAGCTAATGTTACGGGGTCTCTAGAGAGTCTTTGTAGGACAACAGTAAGCTGTTGAAGCCAACCAGTATCTCTTACTCCATCTAGTACGTTTGCTGCACCGGCGCTACCCTTAACTCTTTCAAGAGTAGACAATCTAGATCTACCATATGCTTGCATTGCGTCAATATAACTTAGTAGGTCAAAAAGACCTGACGCTTCAATTTTATCAAATAAAGATTTTTGATAAGTGTCATTCAATTTAATTATATCCATAGTTGGAGATGCAACTGCTATAAATTGATTAACATAATTATCCTGAAAAGCTTTATCAAAGACAAAACTTGCATTGTTTTTTCTTACTAGGCTTTCATAATATGAAGAAATTGAAGAATAAGAACTATCGGAATGATCAAAACCAATTATAGCTGCTCCACGAGATATAAATTCTTCTAAAACCGCTGCTCTTTCTATTGATGGACCAAGTAAATCCTCTTCAACGGCTGGAGGCTCTTGAACATCTTCTGGTGTTTGTGGTGTGTCTGCTGGATTATCACTACCTATATTAAAATCTTTTACTCTTTGTCCAATAAAACTAGCCATTATCGTGGCTGACTCTATTGCACTCCAGCATGAGCCGCTCTTGCCAACACCTGCATACCATGCTTCAAATGCTTTTGCATAAGCTACATCTGTTAGGTCAATATTTTTAGTTGGTATTTTTTCATCAAACTTCTTCAGAATGCTGTTGACTATATAATCTACTGGATTTTCGCCAGTTCTTGTATCCTGTCGTTTAAGTGCCCTAATTGCTGCATTTCGCCAAGCAACGTCGTTAAAATCAGGTGGAGCAATTTTAATACCCTGTGGTAGCTGTGCGACACCGGCCCACACGCCTATCGTACCAGGAAAGCCAGGTAGAACTGTTTGTAATTTAGCTAATGCTGCTGTTTCAATTGTATTTGAATTTACATTTAATGTTATCTGTTGAATCTCAAGAACGTAATCGTCTGCTTGCTGCTTGGTGGTAAACTGTTCTTTTATATAATCGAATGCTTGTTGATTTATGGTCATAGATGCTACCTAAAACATTCTTTCAATATGGTTCATTTTATTTAATCTATCTCCAGAAGAGTTTTGTTTTAAAGAACTTGAATAGTTATCTATTATAGCAGAGTTGTTCATATTATTTGAAATAGGAGTAAATGCTGGGGCGTCTCCTAATATCGATGATGTCTTTTGTCTATATCTAGCTTGTTGATTAGCTGGATTATCGTAGCCAGCTCCATTAGCTTGTACATAAGCTGGAGATGAATTCATATAACCTTCATATGAACCTCTCATTGGATCAGATGGTGCTTGCGATTCTGGGGAATATCCGTGCATGTTTGCTTGATTTGATCCACTACTTTTTTTAGTTGCTCCGAAATGCAATTGCTCCTGCGGCAACTGCAACTCCTATGGCTGCCATATTCTTGGGTTTAGAAATTATTTTTTTACCTATATTTAAAATACCATTAGATGCTTTTGTAGCAGCTGCAGTTACCGCTGTTGCACTGCCGCCAGCAACTACAGCTTCAGCTGCAGCACCGGCGGGAGCAGTTGAACGCGTTGAAGCTGCTGCAGTTACAGTAGAAGCTAAGTTATCTGCTTCCATGGTAGCTGCTGTAGATGCAGCGGCAGCAGTATCTGAGGCTCCTGCTATAATCACTTCTGATTGAGCTGCGGCTTCATCTATTTTTGATCTTAAATATGGAGCTCTTTTACCTGATCCAGAAACATAATCTGGATCATATGCTGGAGCATCAGGAAGCATTGAAATATCTTCTCCGCGTTTAGCGAGTTCTGTATCTATGTGCCCTATCGTGCCCCTATCCACATTGTGCATTGCGCCAGTACCGGTAGAACTTGGGTGGACATTAGAATATTCTGGATCTAGTAATTTATCATATACTTTAGCTCTTCTATCAACCAGTTCTTCAACTGACATTGCTGAAGGAACCTTATTTACAGATCTTCCATTAACCATTTGTTGTGGCAGGAAATCAGCTTTGTCTGGTTGAATCAATGGCTTTTTAGTTGCTGCTGCTGCTGCTCTGGCATTAGAATCTGCTACTGCGGCAGACCCGGTTGGTAGACCTGAAGCTCTTGATCTCATCATCTGTACTTGTTCTTTTTTAAGAACCGTTTCAATTTCTTCAATAGTTGCAGAACCAGATGGGCTATATTTAGGATTGGCTTTTAAATCTTGAAAAGTCTCACCATTAACCACCACATTGCGATTATCTTTAGCTTCATTTAATATTGCTTGATGTGCGTAATTAGTATTAGTGTTTAGTATACTTTCTAGTTCATTAATTGCATTAGGTATTTCAACCTCATGCGAAAGATCGGTTAATGCTTTTCTTCCGATTGAAATTGGATCATTTATGTAGGCATCGGGGAAACCACCTCCGCAGAGAAATACTGTCCGGAGATAAAATTCCACCTTCTGATTTTATTCTACCAACATGGTCTAAATACTTTGCATAAAGATCATCTGGATTTTCTGCTAAGGATTTTAATCTATCTGCTTTTTTCCCTGCTTGATGTGCTGCATAATCAGAATCAAACATAGCGTTAGCTCTGGCTTGAGATTCAGCTTGAAAGATTTCCTCTGGTGTTTCAGCAGAGAGGCTGGTTCCGTCTAAGTCGCCCAGTTGATGACGAGGGAGCTGCTGAAGGAGAAGTCGCAGGAGTAAGAGGGAGAGCACCTGGTTTCATTTTAGGTAATCTAACAGGAAGAACTTTACCCTGTTTTTCAACAAAATCTAAATCTTCTATTGCGGCTGTGATTGGTGGATTAGCTTTTACACCATAAATAGGATTAGCAGCGTCTTCAAAAAAAGTTGCTGTGCCATCGCTTCTGTAGACATCTTTTACCCTATTTCCACCATGACTTGTGGTAATTATTCCATCTTCTGAAAGTGTTTCATAAATATTTTTTCCTAAAACTGGATCACTAGTTATTCCCGATCCTGATTTTAATGCTTCGTCAATATTCTTTCCAAGTCCTAAACCAAGTTCATCTTTATCGCCAAAAAAGATCCTATCAAAAACAAATGGATCATCTTGAGTTGCTATATTGTCAGGAACGCTAGCTCGATTTCCTAGCCATCCTAAACCGAGGAGTATCTGATGACAGATGACCTGTTCCGTCATCGACTCCATACCTAGCAGCTCTTCCGTCATCTAATAGGAAGTAGTGAGATGATGGAAGCGAAGTTGAACCGCGAGTGGAATTTCTCATACCCGTTTCGGGATTTATATCTCCCATCCCAGTTCTAAATATACTTTTAACTTTTCCAGCTTCAAAAGCTTCTCTTACAGAGGCTGGCATGTTCTCTTCTATATCTGGAATTAATTTTTTAGCTACTTCTAGCATATTTGGATTCACATCTGACATAAATTAATTTATCCTTTAATATAAAATTAAAAAGAACCCGCTATATCGTTGTAGGGATCGCGTCCTAGAGAAGGTAGGCTATCATGCATAGTACCTCTAACTTGTCCATTTGTTACTAATCCGCGCTCTATTCATAAATTCTTCCATCTGTCCTTGATCGCCGTTAACCGATATGTTATAAGACATTCCTTGATTCCCAGAAGCTATTGGAGCATCAGGTATTTGCATTTGTTGAGTTGGAATTCTTTCATAAGGATTTCCACCAGGTAGCAAAGGAGGTCCAGACATTGCTTCTTGTGTGTGTTCTTTTTTATTGATTGAACCAAAGATTGCTAGTCCAGTAGCGATTGCAGCTACGCCAGCTATCTTTCCCTTATTTCTTAAAGCCCCTTGATACATTTCTCTCATTTGTGGTGACTTAATGAAGTCCTGTATTCTTGTATACTTTCCAGAAGCCAATGGACCAATTTCAGCAAACGATTGAGACGCTGCCCTAGCAGCTCTGGCTTCCTCATCTTCACTTTCGCGAATGAATTTTTTCATCATACTTTCTATTGATTCGCTTATTGTTCCCATTGAATCTTCAGTGGCTTCTTTTGTTAGACGAGGAGTTATTACTCCCTCTGCTGTTACTGCACCGCCATCTTCAGCAAATCTTTTAAATTGCTGATACACCTCTTCTTTTTGACTTTCTAGTGCAGTATATCTTTGTCTGATTAAACCAATTGTTCTTTGTCTATTTGAGATTCTTGCTGCGATTACTTTCTCATCATTTATACCTTCTGCAGCAGCAGCGTTTCTGATTCTTTCAGCGATTATATTTTCTGTTCTTATAGGATCTTCGTTAAAGGCAAGAAAGTCTTCTAGGAGATCCATCTTTATTGACGATCCGCTCATATCATCTAAGACTCGTTGTACCTCTTCTGCGTTAACTAATTTTGGTATTGATCCTAAAATTCTTGTTTCAGCATTTGTTGCTGAACCTACATCTGTTTTAAATAGATTAGATAAAAAATCTTTATCCATTAAATTTTTTGGAACTAATAGATTTGGATCAGCGCTCATACCGTTCAATAGCGCGTTTACTTGAAAGTGCTTGTATTAAAGCGACCATATCATTTGTTTGTTGTGCCGCAAATCCTTTAGTTAATCTTAATTCATTATTAGTTCTAACATAAGAAGCTAAATTTTGAACAGAAAATTTTTCCATTCCGGGTATAGCGATTTCGATTGCTTCATCTGATTTAAGAACTGCTTCAAGCATTGTGCCCATAGTGGTTTGAACTTCTTGAATTATAGTAGGATTGCGGACACGACTTGCATTTTTCATTTGTTCTATTTCGAATAGAAGTCTATCCATAACATCTTCTACGTTTTCCATTTTACTTCCTGGACCAACATTTTGAAACTCTTGAGTGTAGTCTGTGAAAAATTTTTGAACAGCTCTTCTAGTTTGTAATTGAGCTGAGTCCCTTGACAATGTAAGGCTTGCCGTAACTCTTTCCTTAAGACTTCTATATGCTTGTTTTGAGGGAATATTTTTTAATTCATCTAATTCACCTCTGTCTACAATACCTTGACTCATTAAAGATTTTGCTAAAGATGTTCTTGGATTAAGTGTTGTTCTATTAAAGTTTTTAGTTCTTTCAACTTGTTCTAAAATATTATTTTGTATTATCAAATCTTCTATTGATTTTCCATACGAATTTCCATACAAATTTCCATCTTTCAAACTTGCTGTAATTTCACCAGTTAATTGCTTCATTACTGCATCTAACTCTGGTGTAACGAATGCAAGATCAAGTCCTTTTATTGGAGCATACGGGTTAAATGATTTTTGTTTCATTCTATTTTGGAACTTGAGTATGTCTTCATTAACATTTTCCATAATTGTAACTGGATCTTTTATTCCGTAATTTCTCATTCCCTCTTCATCTAGTTGAAAAATTTCTAAAAGATTAAATTTAGCTTCTTCTCCTGAAACTGTTCTACCAGCAATGTTTTCTCCAGCTCTCGCAATATTATTTATTTTAGATATCACACTATTTTCTGGTAAAGAAACTTTAAGTATTTTTGTTACTCTTTCGGCGCCTTCAGCAATTGAATTTATAACCGTATTGATATCTCCATTCCCTGCGTCATCTATAATTGTAGATAATTTTAAGTCTGAAGAAAATTGATCAAAACCAACCATTCCTATTCCGTCAAACTTTATATCAGGATACAACTCTTGTAGTGCTCTTATCATGCCCATCTGTTGTGCGGTGTTTTTAACTAGGGCATTACCAACATTGTCCGACGCTAGGTTTACTATACCTATTAGTTCTTTACTAAGTTCATCATTCCTAGCAAGTATTTTGCTCATTACTTCTTCAGCTGAGCCAATAAGTTTTCCAGAGTCATCGACTAATCCGGCTCTCTTTGCTAAGCCGGAAAGTTTATTTTCTTTATCATCTGCTGACAACAAAGAAAATAATGCGTTGCCCAAACTTCTTTGAGCTATCTCTTCAGAAAAACCAACTCCTCTAGTAAGATTGAATGCCATTAATAAATCACTATTTGATGCAGATAAATTTACTTTCATTTTTGCGCCTACGCCTGCGTCAATTGCGCCTTCTGGGTTAAAGACAAGGGATGTAGCTGCTTGAATTCTTGTAGCTAATTGTTCTAACTCTACACTTCCATTTGGTCCTTTTGCATATTCTAATATTCTTCCAATGGCTGCAAGTCTTTGCTCTTCTGAAGAAACTGCCCAACCAAGCCTATTGACATACTTACCTAATTCACCAGTAGGAGCTGACATTGAAGCAACGTTAGCTCTTTGGAACATTGCGTCTAAGGCGGTTTTAACTCCGTATTACTACTTCTTCCACGTTTCTTTCACTAGCTGATCTAAATAAACCGCCTGATGATCTAATGGCAAAATCCATATCTGTTACTGCGCTACCAGCTGCTTGCCTAGCTGCTTGATAAGAACCAGCGCCTGCGAAGTCATCAAACATAGTTTGAATTTTACTTACAAAAATTGGATCACTTGTAGGAGTAGCTGAAGATTTCATAATCTGAGTTAAGTTACTTTGTCTATAGCTTGCTATGAGTCCGTTGTCTCCAGATTTTAGTATTTCATCTGGATTTAACTTTAACATTGTTCCAGCTTTAGTTGAAGCTACTTTTTTAAGTATAGACTGTGATGTTCCTCCAATGTTTAAGAACTTATGTTTTACTGCACTAACTCCACCTTCACCAGCACCCATGTATTCTCTTGCAAAGTCATCTACGTTAACGCCTACTTCTCCGTCAAATAAGTTAACTATTTTTCCTGTTTCTCCCTCTCCATTTAAGTCAACTAATTTAAATATGGCTCTTTGCAAATCTTCTTGAGTTATATCTCCAGCTGATTTTTTAAATTGTTGCGCTATAGGTTTTTGTCCATGGGCTAACGAATTAAGGTATTTAAATATTTTATCTTCTTTATTTAAACTTTCCATCGCTTCAGCTGAAGCTTGATTACTTAAATCACCTGAAAGACCAAGAATAAATCCAGTTCTATCATTTATCATTTCAGATACTGCGTTGGAGACATTTCTAAACCTTTGGCCCATCTGAGTTTCATCTCCAAACATTCTCATTATGGTATCTTCATCTAGATGTGGCGCTAGTAATGCAAACTCCTGAGGACCAGTTGGTTGACGCCAAGCAAATGCTACAAGTTGTCTTACACCTTGAGAATTTTTGACTGATTGTAAATTAGTTATCCACTTGTCGTCTAAGTCGAATCCACCACCAGCTTCGTATAAACCTAGACTCGAAGCTGCAACATCTGGAATCAGCATTTTGTGTCCCACATGTCTAAATTTAAACAAAGATAATTCATCTCCAGAATCAGATGTGAACCTACCAAATGTTGTATCATCGGTAACGCCAAGAATTTTTTTCTTACCACGTCTCGATACTGCTCCTTCAGTATCTATAGCTTGCCTTTGCGCGTAAGGCATTGCGAAGTTAAATATTTCAACATCCACATTGTTTTGACCTGGTCTAAATGCTCTATATGTTTTACCCGTTCTAAATGCTTCTCTTTGAGCTTGTTTTAACAGCTCGTTAGCAAGCTCTGGTATTTCATTAACCCTTACGGTACCAGAAGATAAATGTTGTTGCAAATTTCTTGCAGTAGTTCTGATATCAAGTGCTTTTTGTTTACTTCCAAATCTCTCAACGAGCGTATCTAAATCCATGCCCTCTACATCTAGAGCTGCGTCTGAAATAATAGACCTTCTCATTCTTTCACTAACTATTCCATCAGAAATATTTTTTATTTCTACCTTAAGAGCTTCAGCTGATTCACCAACTTGTCTTTGAAAATCCTGACCATATTGCTCTCTATGAAATATCATAGCTTGTGGTTCGCTATAAACCATGTCCCTGCCATGCCCAGTGCTTATGTTCATTGTAATTTGTTGACCAACGTTTCGACCTAATTCCTCACTTCCAGGAGCTGCTAATCTACCAAAACTAATTTCTTTTTTAAGGAGTTCAGTTGAGCCAGCACCTACGTAACCCAATCTACCTAAACGTTGTTCTACTTTTCCTTGTATTAAGTCAAATACAGATTTACCCTGACCTCTTCCTATGAACATTCTAGCTGTGTCATGCTCAAATTCTCTTAAAAGTAATTTTCCTCCGCCTAAAAATTCATCGGCATTAGTTGCAACTCTATTTAGTTCCGCTCTAAAATCATTAATTTTTCCAGTAAGTATTGCGACTTCATCACTTCCTTCAGAATATGTTTTTGCATTTAATATTGCTCTGGCTTCTTCTATCGAAGACTTTAATTCTATAGCGTGCTGTCTCATTGGTATACCTGTAATAAAACCAGAACCATCATCTATCTTTTTCATTTCACTTAGAGCATTTACATATGTTTGATATTTACCCTTAAGTTCTGCGGGGACACCCTCTTTACCAGATACTTTTTCTATTCTTGATATAATATCATCAAGTGATATTTTTTGATTTTTTTTATCTGCAATAGTTTCTCTAAATTGAGATTGTATTATATTTGCAAATTCATTAAACTCTTCATCTCCATCTAATCCTGAAAGTTCTAGCGCTGAACGAAAATATTGCTGAGCTGATTGAGCTGTTTCTCCCTCCATTGCAATTCGTGTTCCAAGCCTCTCTCTTATTACCCCTAACCTGCCCTCTCTGGTGAGAGATGTATTGCCTAATAAAGTATTAGTATAAGTTTCTTCTAAGCCAAAAGCTTTTAAAGTTGTTTCTAATGCTGGATCATAAAATAAATATGAATCTTCAAGAGTTTTCGGAGCTATGTCCTTAAACCTACTAGCTACCTTAGTTGATAAATGGTCAACCATTTTATCAATTCCCGTTTCATCGATAACCATATTTCTTGGCACTAAGCTTTGCCATTGTCTTTTCTGGGATTTCCCAAGTTGACCACCTAATATTTGTTCTACATCTTTTCCAAAATTCATAGATCCATCAGGACTTAATGGGTTTATAAGTTTTGCTAATCTATCTACGTTAAAAAATTGAGAGTCTACCGTATTCATTAATAATTGAGTTTCTTCTCCGGTTAAGAATTTGTACCCTTCATCAGTTTGATATCTCAACCTAAGTAATATTGCAGATCCATCTCTAGAAGCTAAATATCCAGGAGCAGCAAGTTCCCCTGATGCTAACCTAGCAGCTGCAGTAAAGCGATCTCCTGCTAATTCTGGATAACTTAAATTATCGTGATAGAGTAATGACATAGCACCGAGTGTTTCTTCTGAAGTTTTAGAATATCCAACTCTTACTAATTCAATATTTTTTCCTTCAAGATCACTAAGTATTTTATTCCTAGATCTAAATGCTTTTGCTTCTGGGTTATCCAATCTTAGATATTCGTTAATATTAGATGTCAGATTAGAAAGAGGACCATAACCAGATGGATCGGGAGATAAAATTCCTCTTGCTCCAGTAAATACGTTTACTTCAGAAATACCATATATACTAGTTGCTTCTATTGCCTCTTCTAAGGTTTTATAAGGCTTTCCAGTTATGGTGTTAACCAACTCGTTAGTAGTTTTATCAAATCTTACTAAACCTCTTGCATAGATATCTTGACTTGTTACAAGGGAACTTGGTAATTCGCTTATTGGTCTACCAAGACTTCTGGCAAATGTTGATTTATTTACGTCTACCATTTGATTAGCCTCTTATCCCAGCCATAATATTTACTGAACCTGGATTTGAATTATTCATTACTGGAGATACATTTCCACTTATTCCCATATCAAACATTAATCTTTGCAACTTAGATCTAACATCTTCTGGAGAAGAATTACTTTGCCCAAACATTGGATAACTAGGATTGACTAAGTTTGCTTCTTTTATTTGCTGTGGGAAGTAACCCATTTGAGACATTTCAAGTCCCATTGACTGGCCCATTTTTATTTTTACGTGTTCCATATTTGTATTTGGATGCCATACTTCAGAACCCGGTCCAGGAAGTTCGTGTCTAGTAAAATAGTTTACTAGATCCGGCTTTCTTTCTACTGGCATACCCCATGCAGCCTCGTATATTCTTCTTTCTAATCTTCCAGCAGTAGATAGTATTCGACCTCTCTCACTTTTTGGAGCTTCAAGCATTGCTCTAAAGTGTTCTCTTTTTCTTTTTGGTATTGCTGCTGCTAATTGATCTATTGACTTTGTGTCAAGGTCTGCGCCATACATTGTTTTTTTGCTGGCCAGCATAAACTGTTTAGCTGATTCTATGTCTCCAACTTTTTCCGCTCTAGCTGCAGCTGTTCTATTTTTTACATAAGTTAGAATATCAGTATACTCTTCAAGAGCTAATTCTTTTTTTCTATTTATCGGAATGTATCTAGTTTCTTTCATTTTCTGAAGAGCTGAATAACCACCTGTTGTTATTGCACCAACAGTTGCAAGCGCTGTTTGCATTCTCTTGGTTTTACCAAATGAACCAAGCGCAAATGCGCCTATTCCAGCAGCTAAAAGAGGATTTCTTTGAGTTCCTTTATAATAAATTGGTTTAATAAAACTTTCAACTGGTTTTTGCCATTCGGGAAATGTGGAACCATAAACGTTTCTTCTTTCCCAATCTTCAGTTGCTGTTTTTTCACCAGTAAATTTGTTGTTAATAAAGTTGTCTGTATGTAGTACAGATTCTTTTATTGTTCGTATTGGATTAGCTATCTTTTCAAGAGTGGAATATTCTGTGTAAGGAGTAAAATCAGTTTTACTGTTCTCTATTGCATTTTGCTGAGCTCTTATTTGTCCAACTTTAATTCTTTCGTCTTCACCTAATCCCATTTTATCTATTCTTGAATTCAAAGCTCTGAATTCTTTTGAATATGGAGCTACGTCAGCAAGGATATCTAATTGATTTACTGCGCCATATCTTCCACTGGAGTCTGAATAAATTCTATTAAATCTTTCGTAACCCACACCAGGTAGTCTTAGTTCACCTTCTTTTACTTTTGTGAATGGATCACCTGTAGTAAAGTCGATAAAGTTACTGCTATTGGGAAGGAACGGATACTGTTCGCCCATCGTGTTTTTAATCGGGTTAATGAAATTAACATTAGTTCTTTCTTTTGGAATAAATCTTCTTATTATTTCAGAAGCTTCAACATTTCCAAGAGCACCATCAGATTGAAGAGGTACGTCTCCTAATCCACCTAAGTTTAAATCCCAAAAAGCTCTAGTGGTACCATATGCTTTTGATGCTGATTGTAAAACTGATTTATCTGGTTCAAAGTCATATGAACCAAAACCAAAAGCAGATCTTATATTTCCACCAGCAAAACCATATATACCAAATGTTTCCTGCAGTCTGTAACCAAGTTCTCCAGATAGGAATTCATTACTTCCAGATCTTATTGGCATTCCTGCTGCAACAATTTTTGCTGGCATAATACCAGGTCCTGCTGGTGGACCAAATTGAACTGGTTGCACTTGTGTAGAAACGGGAACTCTTTGATATGCGGCAGCAGCTAATGCATCGTTTTGTGCCCCTGATTGACCACGAACTAATCGTCTTGCGGTGTTAAGTGATCCGCTACTGTTAGCTAATACTTGGTTTGAGCGAGAAATATTATAAGATCCAGCGGTACTCCCAATTGGAGACGAAGCGGCTGCTTCAGCGTAGTCTGAAAGTGGAGATATAAACCTAAGTGGTTTTCCACCATACGGTGCTGGACGAGCTGCTGGATAGCTAACAGCTGGATCCCTTTGTTCTACGTAGCCAACGTTACCAGGAGTCTCCTGAGGCATGTAGGCGCCGCTGGCGCCAACTGGGACATAACTAGATAATGCTCTATCTAATTCCTGCTTGTGCATTACCTTTTGTGGTTTTAAGATTCTTCCTACAGTTGCATTTAAGATTGGTACAGCTGCGCCAAATGGACCAGAAAAATATTCTCCAGTTACAGGATAAGGTCTATCTTCATAATGCTTTTTTTCAAATCTATAAGGATCTAATGGTCTTAATGGAGAAAAGTCATTGTAATATAACATCTTTTCCATTGGACTGCCATAGGTGTCTGATGTAAACATCGCTCCACCTTGCAGTCTTCTGTACCAAGATGGTCTGTAGTATTCTATTTTTCCACCACTAAATTTTGTATTACCTAAAGGCCAGAATCTTCCTTTTCTTATCGCCACTTCGCCAGACAACAGTTGCTGTCTTTTTTGCCCGTAGCCCATTCCACCTGGAATAACACCAGAGATTGCAGCTTGCGCCTCTACTCCAACTCTAGCTGCTGCACCAAGTACTAGCGGAGAATATACCCTTTCTCCTCTTTCATCTTTACGCTGCGTATATCCGCCTGCTGTTCTATCTATAGCTAATGCAGTAGTTCCTATTGCAACTGCAGGTAAAACCCTTTCCGCATTCATTCCCCTGAAATACATGTCCAGAGGACCATGGAAGTTATCTGCGTCTAGACTAGAACCAACGCTTCCAAAGTATCTATTTAATCTATTAAAACCATGAGATATTGGAACAGATGCTAAAGAGAAGCCTTCTTCATTTCCATATGTTTTTATTCCCGTTGCACTTAGCAGTGCAGCTTTTGGATTCCTTTTAAGAGCTGTTCCAAACGTTGGGACAAAGGCAAATGTTTCTGGACCAGATTGTCCAGATAAAGGACTAGCAGTAGGTTTCTCGGCATACCTGCCCATTCCCAAATTTTTCTTAAAGAAAGCAAATGGTTTATTTATACCAATTTGAGATACTAATGAAGACTGACCAGTGGTAACTATATCACCTTGAATGTGTGGATCTAATAAACTCTTTAAAGTACCCTTACTTAATAAGTCTCTAGTTTCTTGAAATCTTCTTAAGGGATTTTGCAGTGTTCCTTCTAGGTTTTCTTTTGCTAACGGAGTTCCAGCTCCAGGACTAAATCTATACGTTTCGAATGCTGTTAGGTTGAATATTGTAGACAAAGTTGAAGCTTGTGCTTCTGCTTTTTGTGCAGAAGATATAATTCCTCTTGCAGCTAAATCATCTACAGCAGAAGTAACATTCTGCATTACCGTTAGTGGATCGCCAGTTAGTATTGCTTTTCTTTCTAGAAGAAATCTAAATACTTCTGACGACATTTCATCGCCTTTAGTTACAATGCTAGATGATTTTTCAAACATCTTTGATTGCTGCGAGAAATCATCTATATCTGCAAAAGATTTAATTCTAGCAAATGCCTTACTTACATCTTGATATCTCTTTAAAGCAGTTTCATTTCCTGTAGCCAGTGATTTTCTTTGAGATTCTAAAACATCATTTAATGCGCTAAAGACTCTATTTGCTTGAGCTGGAGTTGATATTCCAACAAAATCATCGACACTAAGACCAGCAAGATCTTCTGGCGTAAAGGAACCAAGCACTTCTCTTTGAACTGATTTGTTTGTTCCATAACTTAATTGCCTATTTGCAAATCTAGTAAATGATTCCATTAACTGAGAATGTGATGCTACTTGTGCTCCCGAATCAACATCAAGTAAATTATATCTAGCTATTTCTCCGGCATCATCTAACTCTGTACGTAATTGTAAATTCTTCCTTTTTCCAAATCCGCCAATTGAAAATGTCTCATCTACTTTTCCAGACATTAATTTGGCCATTACAGCATCGTTTTCTACGTCTGCTTGTCTATTTACTAGTCTTCCAAAAAATCTAAATAAAGAGTTTGGTTGTTCATCTGCGTAATCTAAACGCTCTCTGATTTTTCCCATCACACCTGTTGCAGTGCGACTCTGCTGAGTCCTTTGCCCTGCAGCTAGTTCTGCGGTGCTGGTAAACATTGATGAAACCGCTGTTGGAATTGGCCTATATGTTCCCTCTAAAGCTGTAGCGGTAGCACCTGTGTGACCATATAGTCTTCCCTTTGTGCCAAGAAAGCCACCAGTACTATGCCATGTATAGAAATCTGCCTTAGAACCTTTAACAAATGGTTGACTTGCTGCTCCTGAGGTTACTTGATATTTTCCAGCTTTTGCCATTCCAGCAAAATCTTTATAACCCAGCATTTGCATTGGGTTAATCCCAATGACTGGAACTTTAGTTTCAGTAGCTAAAGCTTCTGTTACTTTTCTAATTCCAGATCTAATTGGATTAAAGTTTACTACCTGATCGCCCGACGTGTAATATCCTTTAACATTACTTAACGTAGTTTGAGTAGAAGATGTTTTAATTCTATTTAATATACCTAGCTCAACACTATTATCTCCGCTTAGTATATTTTTGGTTAAAGAATTTTGAAGTGATGGATCTGTTATTTGGCCTGTAATTGTTTGGTAAGCTAGTTTTTCTCTATCTAGAAAATCGTCTACGGTAAGACCTTTTAATCCAAAGAGTCCAGCTAATCCAGATGTTGGACCAGCAACCATTTCCTTATTATTCATTAAGTAGCCTCTAAGTTGAGAGGCATTTCTTACATCTATTCCACGAGCACCTAATGCTTGTTGCAGCTTATTTGCATCACCTAAGATTGACTCGTCTAAACCAAATACTTTTCCAGCTCTTCTAGCCATCTCAGCTCTAAGCTGACTTGCTTGAACTGAATCTCCAGCTGCATCTAAATAATTTCCTCTGTTTAATTTTTGCGGCTTTAATACAGAAGAGAATACTTCTTTTTCAAAAACTGTTCTAGCTGACTCGTGTGCGTTTGCTGTGTTTATGCCAACGTTTAAGCCTTTGCGACTAAATGCAGCTTCGTCAAATAAAATGTTATCTGTTGCTTTTACAGCTTTTCTTAGTTTATCTGCGTCAAACACATCTGGTATTGGATTATTTTTTCCATATTTTCCAGAATTAAATCTATTAATTAATTGACCAAAAAAATCTTCTCCAACGATTTCTTCTTTACCCATTCTCAATCGTTCGGTTGGGCTAATGGATTCTTTAACACTTCCACCAGTCTTCTTGGATGAAACTACTCTATAGATATCATCACTGACAGTAAGGTTTGCAGTAAAATTTTTGGCAACAGATTCATCTAGCCCACCTTCTATTAACTGCTGCTGCAATCTGTCTTTGTAAGCACCTTGTCTCAACATTTTTAAGAAAGTGCTTGTTGGTCCCTCTCCACCTGTTTTAGTGTTGAATTCATTTAAAAGACTAAATACATCTGATGATCTTTTTCTTTGAATATTTAATATTGATTCACCAAGTGAAGAATCTATTGCTCGAGCACCAGATGGAGTCGCTCTATCAACTCCAAGAATTTTTCCAAAACCCTTTTGTATTTCAGTCCAGTTTGTTCCAGGTTTATCTAAGAATGATTGAGCAAAAGAAAGTTTTTGATATTGCTCATGTGCTGATTTTGCACCTTGCCTAACTGCCTTATAACCAGGAATCAGATCCAGCATTGAATCTATTTGCGTTCCTTGTAGTGGTTTATTTACATCTACTTGATTTAGTTTTGTTTTATTGCCTCTATATATATCTTTAGCTAAATCTTGCACTACCTGTCTTCTAGGAGCTTTTGCTCCACCAGGTGCTGCAGTAGAACCATGCCTCTGTGAATAAAGAGCTGCAACTGGGTTCTTGTGAATATCTGTCATTGCAATAAATGCGCTTGACAAAGCTCCAGATGATCTTTCCGAAAACTTAATTGACTTATCCAATACGCTAAATAAGTCGTGACCAACACCTTCAAGTATTCCTTTTAGGTTTAAAGATTTTTCATATATAGCATGTTTTGTTGTATTTTTTATTGTAGAATAACCAGTGGCGTTTGTTGCCATTAGTCTTTCTTGTGCTGTTCTATAAAAATTTAATGAGCTTTCTTTTGCTGCACCAGCCGCAGCTGTTGGCAACATAAATCCACCCATTTGGAATAGAGTTGTCTTAGCTAGATCCTTAGCTATATCTACACCTCTAGATGGATCATACCATTTCTTTTTTGGTCCAAGATCTTCTTCACCGTTACCAAATAATGGCTTAGTTATATATTTATCTGCTGCATAAAAAGCAGGTACTTCGTACGGTAGTCTTCTAGCTTGACGAACTAGTCTCTGCTGAAGCTCATCTCTATAGTGCCATGTGGCGGTTGATGAGGCACCTTTGCGCTCTGCCCCAAATGCGTACCCGGCATTAACAATGCTCTTGTGTCCTTCGTAACCTGTTTGAAGTTTTCCAGCGGAATCAAAAACTAATTTTGTTTTTCCCTCTTCTAAACGAGTCACTCCCTCAAGTTCGTCAAGTATGCTTCTTGCTTTTAATAAACCATAATTAGCTCTAGATATAAAGCTGCCTTCAGCAGATGCTGCTGCTCTTTCGGTAAAAGCTTTTCCGTATTTTTAGGCCACCACCTCTTACAAATTTTCCAGCAACTGTGGCTGCAACACCAGTTGCAATCATGGCTGAAGCCATCTTTACTAGTGGTCTACCCTCTAGGGCTCTACTAACGTAGCCAGAATCTGGAGATGGACCATTTTGAGTATCATCTCCTGTGGAGAATTCTCTAGAAGTTACGCCAAATCCAATATTATGGATTGGTCCTCTATCTCTCTGCATTAGTCACCCCCTTTTTTATCTACTCATACCCCAAAGTTTTTGAGCAATTGGGTCACTATATGTTGCTGATCCCTCTACCTTAGAAGCATTGTGTCTAGCAGCTGATTGAGCTTCTTTTTCTCTTTCCTCCTGAGGATCGATTAAAGATAGAGTTACATTCGTAGATTCGATTCCAGCAATTGCCTGCTGAACTTCTATTATCTTTTCTGCTAATGCAACTCTTTCTGCTAGCTTTGAATATGTCAATGAGTCTAAGAACTCTGGAGTATCTGTATGTATAGTAGCCAGAACAAAGGCTTTCATTAAGCCTCTAACGTGATTAGCTATTACTCTTTTTTCCTCTAAAATTCGCTTAGCTGTGCGTGCTGATGCAAAGCCGGAAAATTCAACTATTTGCTCAGCTAGAGAGCTAATGGCTCCAGGTGGAAATTTGTTTAAATCAAAATCCTCAGGATAAACTACGGATGCTCTAATAATCTCATCTTCTGCGTCAGCAGAAGATATACCTTCAGTACTCTTGTACGCTGCAACTTTATCAAACTCGGAGAAAGTTAATTCTTTAAATACTATTTCAGATCCGTTTTATTTCGGTCTGAAATATTGAACCGTGTTTTTTCTTTAGCTCAAAAAGAATTCCTGCATCTAACATCTTAGAGTTGTCTAACCTCTAGGGCAACGAATCCAGAAGCCTCTAGAACTTCTTGTGAGATAAGAGAAGGAAGACCAGCCATGTCGCCAGTAAGAGCCTGCTTGTCGTATGATGGGAATAGAATGCAGAGTTCTGAAATTGCTTCTTCGTTCCACATATTTGCTTCTGCATTAGATAGTTGACCAGCTTGCATTAGGGTTTCCATCTTCTTAACAAGCTGCTTGTATTCAATTCTGGAAAGAACGCGCCATATAATATGCTTATCAAAAGAAATAGAAGTTACATACACTTCACCATACTGTTTCTTCCATGCTTTGATTTGTCCAGCTGTAGGACCATTATCGAAGATAACCTGATCATCTGCTAATTCTTCAACCGTTGTGGCCTGTTCAACAGGGATTTGTTCATCTGAATAATCAGATACAATGATGTCACCATCTTGTGGTTCATCGGTTTCTAAAAAAATTTCGACTGATTCAGCAGATATTTCTTCTGCCATTTCTTTATCTTGTCTAACTACAACTTTTCTCTTCTCAGACATTGTTTCTCCTTATATCGTTTCAAATTACATTATATCATATATGTATTAAATTTATTATCTTGGCAGAGTACTATCAGTTCTGTTAACCAATGGACTCTCAACTACTGATTTTGTAGCGTTAGAAGCCTGTGGCTCTGTTGAAACAAAGGTTTTACCAGTATATGGATTAAAACCGGATTCTGCCTCTGTAAGATAAAAGTCTCTCGCCACAAAGCTATAGGTCTCTATTAAAGGAGATCCTCCGCTTTGATATTCCGTACTCATTTGCATTAAGTGTACGTTTTGTAAAACAATCTTCATTGGAGTTTTAGTGTCTGACATTTTAACTTTTCTCTCATTTATGTCAGTTGATATTATCCTGTCTAGATTGTCTCTCTGCTCCATTGAGGCCGTAGAAGCGTTCTCAGTGACTCCTACGGGGCTTAAACTTGATTCCTCTACACCATAGACTATGACAAAGTTAAATGGAGGATGAGCGCTGAAAATATTATGTTGACCATCTGCAGAAGATGTGCTTATTGCTGGATCAGTAGTTATTCTATCTAACTGACTATTGGCCCAATATTTCTGTATGTTTTCTTCATCTGTTCTTGATTCATTTTGTGACCTTAAAACAGATACGACTCCAGAGTTATCAGATTTGCCTGATGCAGAAAAGCTTCTAACTCTTGCTGCCTCTTCTAAAAGATGTGTCATTCTTCTTGGGTATCTTGAGTATAAAGAAAACTGACCAGTTATTATTCTGGACCCATTCATCATGGCATCAAAGTTATATGACCAGAATCCATAGACTGCTTGTTTTTCTTGTTTAATTAAAAAACCAAATCCAGCTATATCTAGTTCATCCTTTGGATCAAATAAACCATCAATATAAACTTTTACGTCTTCGCCGGAGAAAAAGTAATCATAATAATTACTAAAACGAGGATCCCCAGAAGTTTTACCACCAGCCCAATATAAATCTAATTCTGCACTAAGTGGATCGAATGTTCCATTCTTGTTTCCCAAACCAGGATTAGTTGATACGGTATCTTGATATGGAATATAACCACTAAATGGTCTATATGGAACAGCTCTATATGGACTTGTCATACTTAAACCTTAAACAATTGTAGGCGGTGAATATATTCTTTCAATAAAATTCTTATAATCTTCGACTCTATCTCCAAAAGCATTTGTTGATATTCTTAATCTTTCATTCTGCTGAGCTTGATATCCGTCAGGGTATCTAAGGTCATCACGAGCCGCATCCAATTGTACCAGAGGCTGCAGGCCTCTAGCCATATAAGTATAGGTTTGTTCGGTGATTAAGTCGTCTATTGACATAGTACCACCCTCGTCTACAAGGGTAACACCAAATATTTTCATTTTTGCTGCTAAACCATATTCGTTAAAGAATGTAAATACAATGTCAAATGGTGGCAGCATGTCCGCCAAAGGAGCAAAATAGCCTTTGCTGTCAGAAAGAATTTTTCTATAACTTTCTATTCTATAGAATGCGTACTCATTAAACTGAGTAAATATCATGCTTCCAGCTATGGTTCTAGCGCCTTTAACAAACCCTCTTGGATTAACATGACCGAGTGTTCTTACCGGAGAGTTTTCTCTGTGCATTGAATAAGATATTGTTTGAAGTTCCGCCATTTCCAGCACGTCGCCTTCATTGGAAATAAATCCATTTTCTCCAATTTTAGGAATAATGATTGTGGCTGTTATGTCTGCACCAGAAAATGACATATCAGAAAATGGATCTGGAAGATTATTATTTTTTCTAAATTCTTTTACACCCTCTTCGTAGGTGGAGAGTCTATTTTTTCTTGATGATATAGTCGTAAGATTTGCTATATCTGATACATCTTTTTGGTTAAATGCCATGTTATTCCTTAAAAATAAAATAGTGGAGGATTGGTCCTACACCAAGTCCTCCACTATTTAGTAACTACTATACTTATTTGATAATAATTATGGTCTAATTATCTCGCTGTTTAATCCACTTGAAGATACTGCTTCTTTGCTAATCAAAGAACCTAAGTCTTCTGAGTTGAATCTGTTAAGATTATCCGTTGTAATCTTATACATTGGACCAATTTCACGAGCAACGTATGTCATTGTTTCTTCGATAACAATGTCATCCATCGAAGCTCCTGAACCTTCGTTTAACAGTTCAACACCATAGATTGATCTAACTGCAGCTTGACCATATTCGTTAACAAATGTGATTGTAATATCGAATGGTGGGATTTGGTCTGCGTAGTATGGTGTCTTGCTAACTACGTCTCTTGTTTGATTTGTTACTTCAGCAATACCTCTCTTGTGGCTTGGATCGCCAGGAAGTGTATTATGAGCTCTTGTGAAAAACTTCATTTCCGAAGAAGAGTTGTGATGTGTTTCAAGCATCTGGTACAGAGCTGGGCGGTCAAATACTGTAAATATCAACGAACCAGCAATACCTCTTTTACCTCTTGAAAATGAACGTGGGTTTGGTGAACCCATTGTGTAAATTGGCGCCTTTTCTCTTGTCACTGAGAAAGTGATTCCCGAAAGAGCTCCGATTTCAACGCCACCAAAAGTGGCAACAATATCAGCACCAGAAAATGTTGTATAAGTATTGAGATACTTGTTTACTGGACTGTCGTAGTATTCGCCTGCCATATTACCCTCCTAATCGGTATATAAATTTGCAGTGTTTTTATATAATATTAACCGAGCTCAACTGACATTTGGACTTCGATATTTCTAAGTTCAAATGCAGGTGTTATAACCAAGTCAATAAGTGCTTTGTTTTCTTCAGCGATGTATCTGATGTTGAAATCGCTATCTAAGATGGCGCCCAACTGCTGCATTCCTCTGAGGGATGAAGTAATTGAGGTTTCCATTGAGTTTCTAACTTGAATAGTCGAAGGCTGACCGATAAACTTCTGACAGCTTTGACGGACAACCAACATTGCCTCGTTAACAATTCTGAGTGTTGTTAATCTTGTGTAGTCTGAACTGGAACCAGCAAAAGTTACACCATCTGTAAAGATTGGTGCTCTATTGAAGTTCAACATAATCGAGTTTACACCCTTATTAGTCATTGCTAACAAGGTTGTTTTGCTAGGATTATATCTTAGTGCAGCAACGTTATAAACTGTCTTGTTTATAGTTGAAGTATATGAAGCCATTCTGCTGACTGCAGCAGCTAATACTGCTGAACCATTTGAGTAACCCCATGAAGCTGGATAGTTTGCAGGCTTTAACTCTGAACCAATTACAGCAACGTGTCTTCCAAGCTCTTTAGCAGCAACTCCATTGAATGTTGTTGCTGAATCTCTATCTGAAAGAGTTGCCAAGGCAAGGTGTGTTGATACTTGTCCAGGAGTCATTACGTCGTTAGCACCAACGTATGGCTTTGTTCCCAAAATAGCAAAACATGGGTGACTGTTCTCGTTGATTTCCTTAACTTTATCAGCAATTTTTACTGCCCAGTTGTTTCCAATTGTTACTGAGTTGTCTGCATGGAAACCATAAATTGTATCAGCCGATGCGGAGAAAGACTCAGAAGGAGTTGCGTCCCAGAGTCCTGCTCTTGCACCACTTCCCCAAGGAAGAATGATATCTGGTTGAGCGGCTTCTGCTGCAATGAACATTGCATCTAAAACGCTGCCACCAAAATTGCTACTTGTCACAGTAGCTGAGCTATGATTCCAAGTGGTATCACTTGGCAGTGGGACCATGTAGATTCTTTCTGCGCCTGCAGAAACAAGCTCAAAAAAAGCTCTGTGACAGCCTGAGCCGTTACCAAAAGCAGTTATCACATCTTGTTCATTTGTGCACAGGACTACGTCAAGGTCTGCAACGTTGCCTGCTCCGTCTGCTGTTGTTCTTTTTGCTATTACTACAACCCTAGGTCCGACTGGACTATCCTGACGGGAGATGCTGTAGAAGCGGTCTTTAATTATTGTTTTTACACCTGGTAGAGCCATGTTATTTTTAACCTCCGAGTCACGGATTTATTGGATTAACTCGAAAGATATAGTAATGGGGTACCCGTCAAAACTAACTAGATTTACATATTAGAGTAGATATTATAAGTTTGGAGTAGCGCTTTGAAATAAGTCTACGATACCTAGACTCATGTCTGGGTTATAAATCGATGCTGGAGTAGCAGCTTGCTCTATTAGGTCTTTTTCATAAGAAACCCATTGACGTATGTCGGCCACAATTGATTCAATCTTATCAACTGCTGATACATGTATTTTTTCAGTTGTTAATAAATATGTGACCGTTCTTTTAACTACGTCAGTTTGGTCCATATTTGTTTCGGTATCTGAAACCCTTCTAGCATATACAAGTTCTGAAGCTCCCAATCTTTTAAAAACTGGAGTATATTCCAACATAAAATCTTCAAATATTTCCATAATTCTATCGGCAACTTCCGCACCGGCATATCGCAGTTGATCACCTGAAAGCTGACCAGCGTTAGCTTCTACCATAACAGTAAAAGAAACAACATTCTGAAAACGCTGACCTTCTATAAAATAATATTTACCATCTTCGCCCAAAGCCTTATCCCTGTATCGCATTTTGGGTTCTTGATTATGAGCTCTCTTCAATTCAAGACCATAGGCTACACAAGGGTAGGATGCAAACTTACCTCCAAATGTTGCAACAATTGGAATATCTGGATATGAGTTTTCCCAAAGCATTTTGACAACTTCGATGAATCCAAGATAAGTTAAATTTCCTTCGGCTTTTAATCTCCTTGAATCAGTATCATTATAATACTTGGGATCTTGCTCTCGAAGCCTATCTCTACTTTCTGTATATTGCTCCCACTTATTGCCTGGTGCTTGGTCAGCGTCAAATCTGCCTGGAAATGGAAATGAAGACTGCATGTTATGCTCCTGGTCCTGTCATTATAGAAAAATTAATATTTTTTAAACCAAGAGAAGAAACTAAATTTATTTCAAAAATTAAAGTTCCTCTTTCTGTTTTAGATCCATATGATTGGAGTTTATAATCTTTGATAGCCCTTGTTGAAACTAACATATCGAGCATTGATTTAACTTGGGAGATTACTTTATCTTCAGCGTTCTTGCCTATACCATCATTTGCTATAGCTTTTATTTCAGTTATAACCATAGCTACCAATCTCATTTGTGGAGCTTTTGTAAAGGAGCTGTTTTTATTGGCTAACGTATAATCGTTAGATATGTTTACTTCGTATGGATTACCTCTTAGTGCTTTGCGCGTTCTATATACAGTGTTTATACCAAGGTTATCCAACCTTGCTAATGAATCTGCAGACAAACTAGAACCATAAACAGAATAAGCTCCTGGTATTCTTTTTCTAATCATTCCATTATAAACTGGAGTTGATGACATCATTCCAGCAAATGCTGCAGCTGCTGAACTTGTATATGATTTTGCAAAACCTATATGATTGAAAGTTAGTTCTCCATATACAGGAATAACATATCGACCTATATCAGTTTCTACTTCTCCACTTATTGAGTAAGTGGTAAATTTATTTACAAGTCTAATATTTTCTTCTAGAAGTTGAACATCGCTATCTTTTGTTCCATTATTTTTAGAACCAATGATTCCCATTTGAACATATCCAGTAGCTTCGTTAAATGAGTAGCAATGAAGAGCTAGTTGAGCTATGAAGTCAACAGACCCAGTATTTATCATCGAAGTTTCGAGTGGCACTATTATGTCAATGAAGTCAAGCCCTTTTGCTATATCGTAACTTACTGCTAGTCTTTCATAATATTTTTCATAAAAGTTTACATTAGAATTTGTTTCCGCAGAAAAGAATATTGGCATGTCGGTAAGTCTCTGAGAAATATCTTCGATGTATTCTGACATTGGCGCAGAAGCCATCATAAATATAGACTTTGCTCCGCAGCTAAACGCATCGTGGATTCCTCTTAGAAGGGGAGAAGAAGTATTCGCACCCAATAGATTAGTAGCTTCTTGAATTGAATTAATTTTTATAATTTGATTTAGTTCAATTCCATCGCTATGACCTATGAATAATATTGAATTGGTATTATAGTATTCTTCCAGTGAATCAAAAATTGGCCTCTTTGAAATACTCGCACCAGTTGTTGGTCCAGTTAAATCTTTAGAAATTCCAGTTGTATTGATAACGGAATATTTTCCTATTGTAAGTTGTTCTGCATTAGATAAAGTAATATTTGTTTTAATAGAAAATTTATTATTTGCTGGTACTGAAGAGATAAAATGATTTCCGTTAAAGGCTGCACTTATTTCTGATATTGAAATTTGATCACCAGATGAAAGATTGTGATCAATGTCAGTTGATAGAGTTATCACTCCATTCTCTATTTTTTTATATACTATATTTCCGACTCTACCAATTTGACTTCTAGAGACTTCAAAGTTATGTTCAATTACTTGAGTTCTATCATTGTATGCGCATTGAATCGAGACAGTATAAGTTCCACCAAAAAGTGTATCTGGAATTTTATAATAAAAACCGTACTCAGAGTCTGATGGTCTATTGTAATAAGAATTTGTTTTAAGAGCTAATCTTGCATATACTTTTGCAGCGTTATAGCTTGATAAACTTGGTAAAGTAGTAGCAGCCGTTCTTGCTATTACTGATTTTGTAGTTGGTGCAGATGTAATTATATATTCCGTGTTATAGCCACCGCCAACACCATAGATTATTACAGTATCTCCGGCAACTAACTGATGGTCTACATCAAATGTAAATGTTGCCGAAATGTGACCACTCACTATTGAAGTTGGTGGTGTTATCGATATGATTCGATAACTTGTATTGATCAATGAAGTAGATGAATGAATTATTTCTCCAGTGCCACCATTACCTCTTGATACAGTTGCATATATATCTACTGGAATAGTCTGGTCTAAAGGATCGTAAAATTCACCATTCACTAAGAATGCAAATCTAAACTTTACTAACTGACCGTTGTGTACTCTTAACATTTAATTTTTACTTTCTCTAGTCGCACCTGCAACCCAGTAAACTATCTTTCCACCCCTACCTCTTACCGGAGCAGAAAAATCTACTAAAAAAATTTGCTGACCACTTGGATAGTCTTCATATATTCTATCACCAGATTTAATATTTGCTGTATCTTGAAAATAATATATTACCTCAGAACTAACTGTTAATCCTTGTGTGTTTTCTTCTAGTATATTAGCAAATCCGTTGAGCCCCAGGATACACAGCTCTTACAGTATACCTTTGCATCTTTTGGCTATAAATCATAGTCTTCTGATCTAGCACTTTTTGAACCAATACATTGTGACCCCAACTACGCAGTATGTTACTCAGTGTGCGTTTTGGATCAATCATACTTCCTTATTCCTCTTTCTGGAATTGGATTTTCATCTGGGGATTGAATATGCGTTGGTCCATACAGATCTCTTGGAGTATAATAAACTGACAATCCAGTATATGGATCCATCGTTCTTCCAGCTCCAATTGTTGGAAGTGTTGGCAAACCCTTTGGTTGAACTGCCTTCATTCCAACTTTTGATGTTAGCATTTCTTTTCTGAGCATAGCCGCAATCTGACACCAGGTGGTGGCATTTGCTCTACTTAGAGTATTTCTAGGTAGGTTTTTATTAGTTATGGAAAGATCGCCAAGTCTTACAGAAAGCTCATCATCTCCTCCATTTCCATAAACTCTTGTCAACTCACAACAAGTAGCTGCTCTTATGTATTCAAATGCCGTGAAAGGGATATTTGTTCCATCTTCAGTCTCTAATAATTTAAATATATTTTTTATCTCTATAGAATAATTATGTATGAACTCACCTATTTCCAGAAGGGAAGCATCAGGGAAATAAGGCAGTAGCTGCTCCGGATCAAGATATAATGGCTCTATATCGGCTGCAAAGGCTATTATTTCATCTTCTCTCAGAAATACAGTTGGTCTATAATCTTCGGTTGGCGTACTTACGTATATTTGCTGATTAACGCTAATCGTAGTATCATTTTCTAAAATTCCGATAAATGAAACTTTGTATGTACCGGCTAATGCAGGTGTATAATCATAGTAATATTCTGAACCACTCAAAGAAGTTGGCGTAGCTGATATTATTATCGCATTTCCTGAGTCTGTTATACTCATGGAAACCGATACAGGATCAACCTCTACTTGATTACCGCTAATATCTACGTCAATAAATTTAACCTTTAGACGTACAGTATCATTGACTAGTATATTTGCCATTTTTCCTTCTTTAAAGAGTAGATACTTATATAGTAGTACTTTAAATTCTCTTGGTGAGCTTATTCACCCTGATGCTCAACACTGACAAGCGTTCCAGAGTGTATAGTTATTCCCTTTGCCTGAATAAGCGCAGCGCCTTCTCTTCCTAGAGTTTCTATTGTAATTATTCCAGTTGGATCTAAATCTATGCTTATAACACCTATTGCGGTAGCTACTGAATAGTCTTCATTTCCACCAAAGTTAATCTTAATATTATTCAAAATAACAGGATTAGATATACCATCTATTATCAGTATAATAGTTCCATTATAGTCAATACCAGATTGATTATAGTTAATGGTATCGTTATACAACATGAGAATCCTTTTAAGTTATTTTAACCATATAGTAACAGTATAAAGTTAAATTATTATTAGAATTGTAAACCAGCGTCTTTTCTTAGGTTTGGCATCCAGATCCTAGAGTCTCCATCCACTGGAATTGGGCTTCCATTTTCTGGAGTACCATAAGAAATTGCAGATAGATATGCAATTCTCTTACCCTTTGTAACTGGGTACACTTCATGAGTTCCTACATAATTTGTAGGATATATGGCTATAGTTCCAGCTTTGGGTACGTGTGTATATTTTGCGTGTTTAAAGAATATATTACCGCCAATGAAATTTGTTCCATCTAGCTCTTCTTCTGATTCAACGCCATCGTTAAGATATATATTTATACTTACATTACCATGTTTTGGATATTCGTTATTTGGAGGTTTACCATATTCATACGGTATTTGATCATCGCAATGTTGACCTATGCCTTGGCCATTTGCATATGTAGCTATATGACCTGCAGATCTCCACCAGCAGACTGTAGATGCTTCTGTGTATATTTTACAGTATTCAACTAATGACTTGTATGCTAAATCTTCTAAATCATGAATTAGCTGCTGTTGTTCTTCTGTTGGTTTTCTGTCTGAAAGTTTACATAATGGATCTACGAATCTTTCTGGAGCCATAGATATCGAATCTACATCAAACTTAAAACCAGTTTTATTTAAAGCGTAGCGCTTTCCACCTTCTTCTATATAAGTAAAAGTATCTTCCTCTTGTTGTTTGAGCCAAGCTATGTAATTATGTAAAAATTCCTGATCAATATCAAAAGCGTCTTCTATTATACACAGGCCAGCTCCTATGTCTTTTGCTTTAAAATCTTTTATAATCATATTAGTAATTTGATCTTGTTATATTAAATTGATCAGAAGATTGGTTATAGCCGTTATCTAAAAGATATTTTCTATAGTCCGAAGTTAGGGTGGGCATATATAGGTTAGTTGCCGTTTTTGCTAATTCTATTTCTTTATTTGGATCAACAACAGATTCATTAACTTCTTTATTTGGGGTTCCGTGACTATACCAACCAAGATAAGAGTATCTCTCCCCTTCTCCAACTGGTTTAACTTCATGAGCTGCCATAAAATTTGATGGAAAAAATAATAAATCACCTTTTTTAGGTTTCACATCTATATCTAGATAATTGAAATAATGATGACCGCCAGTAAAATTTGTTCCATCTAATTCTTCTTCTGCATCGACAGATGACGTAAGATAGAAAACATTACTAATAACATTTCTAGTTGCCAGCTGATCTTTTGGAGTCCAAATATCATAAATGTAATCAGCACTTACATCAGAATGACTACCTAAATAAACGCCTTTTTTATACTGGACTATATGACCCTTAACCTTCCACCAAACACATTTATAAGCGAGAGGGAAAAGTTCAAAATACTTAAACAAGTATTGATCTTTTGATTCTTCAACAAAATCAAATATCTTTTTTATTTTTTCATCACCATACCTATGTATGGCAGAACCCCTGCCTGGCATGCTGTCGACGCTTTCCTTTTGAAAAAAATATCCACTTTTATTTAGATAGATTTCATCACCAGTTTCCGGATCGACTGTTGGCGTGTACATATCTTCTTTTTCTTTATTAATTGCATCTCTACTAAATTCTCTAACATAATCCCAATCTAGATCTATGGCTGATTCAAAAAGAACAACTCCGCCACCAAGGTGTTTCGCTTTAACATTGTTATTTATCATATGATATCTACACCTTTTGTGGAGTAGTTCCACATGGTCCTTCTGGTAAATCTTCATTTGCTGATACTTCTTCTTGATTTGATTCAACTAACCTATCTTGAGAAGAGTCTAGTTCTACTGCCTCGTGACTCTGATTATACTGAGCAACGTTTCTACCCTGATAAATTGGATTCCAACCTGGCTCTACACCAAGTTTTGTCGAATTAGCATCGTCATATCTAGAATGTGGAGACTTGCAATACATCTCATAATCGTCATATATATTATTTAACCAAACAGGTGGACACCACTCAAAGCTTGCTTCTGGTTCAGCTATTCTAATATTTGCCGGAACATCGTCTGCGCCTTGTCCAAAGAATGTAAGATAGCTATATCTTACCCCCTTACCCATTCTTTCCACATTGTGAGAGGCTACATAATTTGTAGGAAAGAATATTATATCGCCCCTTTTTGGTTTGTACTTTATACCCAAGTGCACAAATTGGAGTGCTCCGCCAGTAAAGTTTCTTCCGTTTAACTCTTCTTCTGTTTCTACGCAGTCATTTAGATATATCAAAGCACCACATGTTTGACGCGATGCAACCATACCTCTTGGCATGTATCTGATTCCATTGGTTACTTTATAATTTGTATCGTTATCGGCATGCGTTCCGAGAATTCCATTATCGCCATATCTAAGTATGTGACCCCTAGTTTTCCACCATATACTTCCAAGCATTAATGGGTAATAGTCGATATATTTTAAAAGACTTTTATATATTTGCTCTTCAAGGTAAATGAAAAATTCTTTAACTTCTTCTGGAGTGCTAGGATTTACTGGTTGAAGCAGTCTGACTGGAGTTCCTGGTATCTCTTCTAGTTTATACCTAAATCCATCTTCATTAATTCCATATTCTATACCATCTTCTCCTGTTATATAATTCCATCTAGTCTTGTGTGCTTCTGCCGCATTTTGATCTATATAATCAAGAACTAACGATTGATCCATATTAAATGCGTTTCTGAAAACAACAATACCAGCACCTAATTCTTCTGATTCTATTGCACCAATCTCATCAATTATTTGCTTGTCAATAACTGGAGATACGGGAAATGGTTCAGTGCTTAAGTTTTGTGATTGATTATTAATTTCATCTAAATATGACATAAGACTCCTATCCTAATAATTCATCTATAGCTTCAGTTATTGTCCATCCTGCGCCCATAATTCTAGGTTCCTCATCTAATGGACCATCCTGCCAGTTGAATCTACTTACCATAATACCTTCTCTGCTTAATAAAAACTTTTCGTAGTTGTGAGGTATTCTAGCTATAGCTTGTCCTGCAAGGTTTTGCCCTGCAGTTGCGGCATCAGTTCCATCTGCTGTAGTATCTGAGTATGCTCTTTTTTGAGTTCCCTTAAGGAAATCATATAGCTCATGTTCATTCTTGCCATTAACTTCTATTTTTTCAGTAATTGGAAAAGTTACAAAAGGATAAGCTTCTTTTATAAATTGTTGAATTTCAAGATTTTCTTTTGGTTCCATTTTTCCAAATTGATTACAAGGTATTCCGACTACGGAAAAACCTCTATCTTTAAACATGTCGTGAACTTGTTGAAGTTCCCACAAATATTTACATGTTCTAGCGTACGACCACGTAACGCTACATTGGGGGGTGTAGCCAAGCTTTGATGAGATATTGGCAATCAAAGAAACTTTACCCTTTAATGAGGACATAACATCGTACTTACTGTCGATTGAAAAAAGTGGGATGTCATAAGCCAGATTATTCATATTTGACACACTCTACTGACATAGTTGAAAATTCTCCAATGGTTAGAACAGCATTAAACTTTTTTTCTTTGGAGTAGTCTTCTGTAAGAAACTCCAAGTTAACCTTAGCTCTCATCGGAGTGTCTACTAAGGTAGAAAAAATTAATCGTTCTTTCGGACCTGTTCGAGTAAAGTTTACGCTACCTTTTTGATTCACAACCTGTGCCTGCAATACATCATCAATAGTTTCTATGGTCATATCATATGATTCTTGACCCAGTGGATTAAAAACAGTGGCTTTCCATTTACTTTTCATCATTTAATTATACCATAAAATTTACTTGACTATTCATAAAAAAATTGACCAGTTTCTAAAGCTGTTGGAGGACTATCTTTATGCCAAACATTTACAACCATAACCCTTCTAACTCCAGTTACAGGAGCGGTTGTATTATGTATTATGTGACCTGCATCGAATATTATTAACCTATTGGGATTACAGGCTATTCTTTCTCTTAACTCAATTGGAACTATTAATGGATCTATATTTTCCATTTCTAAAGCTTCTTCTGTATTTTCAGAAACTGCAGTTGGATGCAGTTCTAAGAATCCACCTACAACATCATTTGTATGAGGGTAATACACGCACCCTATCGCTGGTCCTCTAAATATTTTTTTATCTGCGTAAAGGAAAGTATCTTCATCTACGTGTGTTCCTAAATATTGTCCAGGATTGAATGTCCTTGTCCAGTACTCAAAACCGCAAACCTCTTCCGTTGAAAAAGGTAAATTATTTTCCCATATTTGTTTTACTACTTTTTTCCTTGGGGTATCTACTGGTGATTTCCACCAACCATCCCAAAACATGTACGGTGCAAAGCAGTCTGATTTTTCGTCATGGTAACTATTTAACTCGATTGCTATTCTATCTTCATTTCCCATAGACGGTGGAAAAAAATCTTTTGTTTCTTCAATTTCTCTTAAAAGAGCTTTATCTTTAATAAAATCATCTAATATAATCATAAGTATATAGTACTACAATTTTACTGCGTATGTAACAGCTGCTCCTGTTGGGTTATGGTAAACGGCTGAATTGTCAATATTTTTTAGGACTTGATGAACCTGATAAATTTCAGTAAATATAGATTCATCTTGATACAGCGAATCCATCCCTGTGTAAAGCATCATGAGAGTTCCGTTTTTGTTTAATCTATTAAAAAAATTAACAGCAATATTAGGATTGTGAATTACATCATGGAGACTCATACATATGAAATCATAAGTTGGACCTTGATTTGCTTCAATCTCCTGCATTGTTACGGTGTCGTAATTCCATCCATCTGTTTTTATAAATTGCTCAAATAAATCTAACTGATAGTTATTCAACATTGTTAACTTAGACCTTTTATGCATTAAGTTCGCCAAGCCAGTGTTAAATGCTGGAAGAGTCATTAGAGTTGTTTCTGGTTTTGCTGTAAGAAAACCAAACTCATGAGTATTGGCCGCATAATAATATGCTGGGTTTACGTTCCAAAAATGAGTATCCTCACTAAATACATCAAAATACCATATTAGAAAATCCATTCCAACAGCTATTTTTCTTTTATCTAATGATAAAGTTTTAAGATAATTATTTATTTTTTTACTCTTAGATATTGAATCTTCAACTGATTCTATATCTACATATTTAATTAACTTAATTAAATTTTCAAAATAATTCATTTCATAGTTCACGACTAATTGCTCCTAAAGCCAGTTGACGCATAAACCAAAGTCGTCTAATATTTCCTATTAATGAAATTCTTTGATTTTTTAAAAACAAAAAGACTTCATTTTTTCGACCATCTAATTCATTAGATTCGATTTCTTTTATTGGAATATCTGTTACTCCTCTAGCTGAGTCTATTAACTCATCTATCGAATATGAATCATACTCATCAATGTTTAATCCAACAAAACAAACATAGAAAGCTAATTGTTCGTTTATATAATCTAAGTCTTTTTGTGCGTTATACATTTATATTAAATCTTCTATAGTTGGAGAAAGCGGGAGTATTATATATTTATTTTTATCTGCAAATTCTTTAGTAAGAACATATTCACGAGTAGTGCCTCCATTGGGCATTATTATGTTACCGTCTTCTTCTGAGTAAGTGGGGACTGAGTCGTCTAGAGCTTCAGTAAACTCATGTATTGGCTCTTCGCTAACTGGCTTGTTGTTCATTTTTGATTAAACTTCTCAATATATTTTCTTGAATTTGTTTTGCCTTAAAAGCTTGTTTAGAGATAATCGATTCTTGTGTTTCTTGTTCGTTAAGAAGATAAGAAAGTTTTTCAACAGAATTAGACAATGAGCTAATAGCCCTACTTCTTATTTTGCTTTTTTGTTCCTGTGTAAAATTCATATTAAGGATGAGCTAACTTTGGTAAGCCTTCAAAAGCTGGACCAATTCTTTCTCCATTTTCATCTAAACCAGTCTTAATTCCTTTTGTCCAAGTCCAAGGATTCTCTGTATTGTTTTTCATTTTTGCATTTCCGTATGAAGAGCGCGCATCCATTAGATCTGGCTTATCCCAAAGATTCTCTACAACAATTTCTGTTGATTCAAGTAAGGTATTCGGATAAATAACAAAATGCATTATAGGCATTCCTTTTGGAAAAAGGACTGGTTCTCCAACTTTTGTTATTTGCCAATTCATATTAAATTCGTCTGGCCACCAATAACTTGGTATTGATGCAGTCAGTGGAACTGCACCATCAATAAAATAATTAGGTGAACCAGATATCCAAGTGCTATATCCGTCTTCCGTATTAAAAGCCCAACCTGTAGTAAATGACATCATTCCAATGATGCTTGGGATTGCAATTGGCCTATCATCAAGTTTTTCGCCCTCCAATACTTTGGGAACTGTGTTTCCACCATCCCATTGAACTAGAACATCTTGTTGAAGAATTAGTTCCCAACCAGTAACATTAGCAACCGTTAAAGGCAGGCATTGATATGCATGCTTATTGTATGTAGCATCCATCCAATCTCTATTAAATCGAGATTGCTTTATCTCTGGTGGATTTTGAGTTGTCTTTACTAACGTTAACTTGGTCATCTAATTACCTTGGTGGTGCATACATTATTGGCTGTGTGCCACCCTTTGATATTCCAACATTTTCAGAAACTTTTGAACCATCTGAAGCATAGCCTATTGGACCTCTATGGTTGTTATCGTTGTAGTCAAACATTGTTACTGCACTATATTTAATGCCACTAGTAACCTTTAGTGAAGCGTGGGCATAGATATAGGTTGATGGAAATATTAAAATGTCACCTTTTTGTGGCTTGAATGCAATATTTAAATAAGGGAACCAAAGCTCTCCGCCTTCATAGTCATCATTGAGATAGGCAATTGATGAGACTGTGCAGGTGTAAGAGAATCCATGATCTGTATGAACAGCAAAATGCTGATCTGCACCGTATCGAACAAAGTTAATAGCCTCCATATATTCCATTTTGAAATTATATAAAGATTCATAATGAGTTAAGCATTGTTTGATTGCTTTTTCTGTATCTTCATAACAATTTTTTATTTCTTCAAATTCTGGAGTTAACATTGGCCAATGCATTGGGCTCATTTTTAGATCTACGCAGTCTCTATATTCTGGCATTTTTTCATTGTAACCGACCAATGCTTCTGACCATTTAAAAAATTCATGGGTGCTATTGCCAATAGTTTTTTCTAGTCTTTCTGGAATGTTTACATCGTCTGCAAGTGCGCCCCTATAAAGATATATTCCAAGTTTAGCGTTGTCTTCTGGATTTTTGCAAGCTCCTACATGAAAGTATTCCATATTATCTCCATTCATTTTTAATTTATGATATGATTATTATACCACAACTTCAAGTCTAGGGGTTATTATGTTTAATACAAATGACAAGTCATTAATTCTACCAGGACATTTTGGTTCTTCATCTGACAATATAAAAATTATTAAAAATTTTGTTGAATTAGAAGATCTAAAAAAAATACAGTCTTTTCTACCTACAATTAATGAATGGATGGATGCAGGAGAAAACACCTATTCCGAGGATGGTACATGTACTTATGATGCTTCTTATTGGTCAAATCGCCAATGTAGTTATGATATCCTATCTAGGATTAATTTAGATATTTGCAATTTAGTGGACAAGTATATATTGAAAATGAAATACTTTTTAGAGGATAGCTTTAATGTTAAGCTCTCCGTTAGGCCACCGGTTATCATTAGATGGTTTCCGGGTCTAGAACAGCAGCCTCATGCAGACAAGCAGCTGAACAATGGTTTACCTAATCCATTCCCCACGTATGATTTAAATTCACTAATTTATTACAATGATGAATTTGAAGGCGGAGAGCTTTATTATCCACAACATGATATTGTTGTTAAACCAGAACCTGGTCTTGCGGTTGCTCATCCTGGTGATATTAATTATCTTCATGGCGTCAAAATGGTAACATCTGGAGAAAGATTTACCACACCATCTTTTTACACTATTACTGAATTAATATAAATAAATTTATTTCCAATTAGATAACCCACCCTTTTTACGGGGTGGGTTTTTCTATTTATCTATTACTTGAATGCTGGTGGGAAGTAAGGTGGGAAATATGGTGGGAAGTATGGTGGGAAGAATGGTGGGAAAAACGGTGGGAAATAAGGCGGGAAGAATGGTGGGAAAAACGGTGGGAAATAAGGCGGGAAGAATGGTGGGAAAAACGGTGGAAAATAAGGCGGGAAGAATGGTGGAAAAAACGGTGGGAAATAAGGCGGGAAGAAAGGTGGAAAGAATGGAGGAAAGTAAGGACTATTAATAACGTAGTCTATAGCTGTACCAAGTGGTACAACAGTTGTGTCAGTAAGCGCTGTTGCTACTGTATCTAATGTAGTTCCAGTATTTACTGTATTAGCAGCACCAGGTACTGCGGTTACGTTTCCAACTGTAAATCCAACACTAGTTATAGCTGTATTAGCGTCAGCTTTAGCGGTTCCGTGCAGCTATAGTAGGTTTAGCTCTTTTTCTTTTAGACTTTGGACCTTCGCTATTATTTATAGCCATATTATGCGCTCAAATCTCCTAGGGCTACCCAAGTATTAGCAGCTCTCTTTACTAGTGTAGCAGATGACCATTGAGTGCGCAACTTGGCTCCTGGAGTAGTATTTAAAGTTACGCCTGCCCCAGCTGTTAGGGTTATCTGACCAGTGTTTGTTTGCAAAATTACAATAGTTGCTCCAGTAGCAAAGTTAACACTGTTATCTGCTGGAATAGTTAGAGTAGTTGCTGATGTATTTGATATTTCGACCATTTTATTTTTATCGCCTAACACCAAAGTATAGCTTGCTGTTTGTTGATTTAAAATTGTATCTGCAATCTTATTCTGTTCGATAGCCGCATTTGCTGCTATGTTAACATTAACGACTGTTCCTTCAGCAATCATTGCACTTGTTACAGTATTAGCAGGTAGTGTTACAGTTCCAGTAAAAGTTGGACCATCGATAGGAGCGTAATAGGCACTGCTTTGTCCGTCAAGTAGATCGGCGTTGAGATTTGTAACAACAGTAGTTGAAGCTACCGTAAATGGAGCTGTTCCAGTTGCAACAGTACTTTCAAATGTATTAGCCACAACATCAGCAGCTGCATATGAACCGTGTGCTGTGTTAATTGGAGCTGTTGGCTCTACTGTTAAACCCTTAAAAAATTTAAACTTATGACTATCTGAAGCGTCGCTAAATAACCCAGCGTGACGGTATGTTCCATCGTTATAGTTACCAGCAAAACCAAGATCTGGGTCAGTGATTTCAGAACCACCATTTAAATAAATAAGTGGGTCAGATATGTTAAGACTTGTTTGATTAACGGTTGTTGTCGTTCCTGTTACGATTAAGTTTCCACCAACAGTAACATTTCCATCAGTTGAAATAGTTCCAAATGAAACGCTTGCATTAGTTGCAACTGACTGTCCAATAGATATCGTTGGAGTGGTGGTTCCTGAAATCGTTACTCCAGTTCCTCCAGTTACAGAAGTAACTGGAGCAGTGCCATTTGAAGCTGCTGTAAGTTGACCTTGTGCATTTACTGTAATACTAGGATACGTATAAGAACCTGCAGTTACCGCGGTGTTTGTGATGGAAACATTTGCAGTAGAACCCTCACCTTGAGTGTGGCTAATTGTTATACCGGTACCAGCGGTTACATCGGAAACATAATTTCCAACTGTGTCAGTTCCTAAATCGATTAAATCATTAACCCAAGCTGAGCCATTATATTTAAGGAAATTACCAGATGCTAAATCTGTAATTGTAACTCCAGTAATGTCGTCAATACTATTAAGGGCTGGAATTAATTCATTAATCCAAGCTGAACCATTATATTTTAAGAATTGACCAGGTGTTGCTGTTGTAATTGTTACATCGCCAACATCATCAAGGTTGTTAATAATTGGAATAGAAGCCCACTCAATTCCAACTCCAGCACTTGAATTTGCTCTTAGGAAATGCCCATTAGTGCCAACTGATAATTTACTAAAAGTATCATCTGCTGAACCAACAATGATATCTCCCTTTGCATCGAGAATAGACTTTTGGATAAATATATTAGCAGCTGAGTTAGCTGCATTGCTTTCTGCTATCAAAGCTCTTGCTTGAACAAATTCAGTTGTAGCTATTTGAGTTGTACTTGTACTTGCATTTGGTGCTGTTGGTGCTGTTGGTGTTCCAGTTAAGACTGAGTTAGCAGAAAGAGCAAAGCCGGTAAAATCAACCGATGCGCTTCTAACTCCAGTTACTCTGCCATAAGAGTCTGTAGCTACGTTATCTACAAATGTAGTTGTATTTGACCCACCATTTGAGGTAACATTTACTGTAGCAAGATCGATTGAATTTGCGTTTACTTGGATTCTAGCAGCGTCTGCCGAAATAACATTAATGACATATCCAGTTCTAGTTAGTCCAGCTCCAGCTTGTGTTGCTGCAGTACCCGCAAAGATGGAATAAGTGATATTGTCAACGCCAATACTTATCTGACCGCCGGTTCCAGTTCCTTCTGATGTAACAACATAAGAGTTACCTACAGTAGCTGCACCGTTTACAACGTAAACTGCATCACCAGGTTTTACTTCTCCAGCAGGGCTATTGTCTGCGTCTTCACGGCGTGTTAAAACAAAATACGCTGAAGCGCCACCAGTATTAGTTATCGTATATATGCCATTTTGTTTTGCATCAACTTGATCCTTAATTAAGAGTGACTCACCCTGTTCTACGGTTGCTCCATCTACCACTAGAGCTCCAAAAGCATTTCCTGTAAGCGTTGCGCCAACTCCACTAGTTCCATTGTTATACGTACATGCTGGGAGTGCTTCATTCGTTCCCCAAGCAACTGCAGCATGCCAGTTTGTTCCAGCAGCTAGTGCATCTACGTAACCTCTTGTTGCCAAATCAGTAGAAGTTGTTCCAGCATTTGAGGCTACTACTGAAGCCACTGTTAGTACTCCATTTGCTGATATGCTGCCTATGTTTCCTGATGCATTTTGAAATTGAATCAAAGCAGGGGCTGTAGCATTAGCTGCTGCTTTAACTATAAAAGATTCATCATAAACTGTAATTTCAGGGGCGGTTTCAATTCTTAGACGGGCCATATCTCTCCTAGTGTGAGATTTTAAACAACTAGGAATATAGTAATAGGTAAACTATGAAATTATTGGGTTATTCTCTTTAAAAACTCAAGCATCTTGCCAGTATATTTAATGCGCCCGAAATGAGTTAGATTGATGGTTGGATCAACCCAAATTTTTCCAGCCATTTTTTGCCAATATCTGCAAAATCCATAGTCTTCAGATAGGAATCTTCCGTCATCATCTACATAAGAATTAAATAATGCATAGGAGTTTTCCCTTTCTGCGCCGGACAAAGCTCCAGTATCATCATTGTATTTAAGCTTCTTATACTTTTTAAACATCTTGTCAAATACTTGACGCTTAATTAACATAAAGCCAGTTCCGGCCTCATAACATTCGATTGCGCCGTTTTCAATATTTAATTGATTCTCCCCGGGCTTAGTCATATGAACTACGTATCTAGTTGCATACTCCATAAGGTCAGTTGCTGGCAAATCTGCCTGAGCTCCTTCTTTTACCTTGTCCCAACTTATTTCCTTAATTGGATAGGAAGCTGTTATGACATCTTTGTCATGCCAAAGCATTTTAAGAACAGCTTCTTTATCGAATTGAAGGTCTACGTCAATAAATATCAAATGAGTATATTCTGGATTACCCATAAACTTGGCAACAAGATTGTTTCTTGCGCGGTTAATTAAAGAATCTGATATAGTGCAAACTGAATACTTTAAACCAATTTCTTTAAAATAAAGAGCTGTTTGCAGGAAGCTCATCATGAAAGGTTCAGTTACGTGAGAGTCGTAACATGGAAGAGCAAAGAAAATGTGCCAGTTATCAAGCTGTTCTTTTGAAATTGTAATATTAATTGGTTGTTCTTCTACGGGCATAGAAAAATATTAGCTTATATATAATCAGTTGTCAAGTCTTATTTGGGCATTTCAAACGCATCCCAAGTTTGAGTATCCTCATTCCAAGTATAAAAACCTTCTTCGGGGCGAGCGACAGGAGGTTGCCAATCTTGGTTCTCATCCAAAGTCCAACTGCCATAAGGTTGTGGCGATATGAAAACATTGGATTCACGGTCATATGTGTAACCTTGTCCTGCGTACTGTTTTCTAAAATTGTTGTTGTAACTGGTTTGAACCCACTCACCACCAAAAAGGTTGTGACAAAACTCGACACCCTTGGACTCAGATTCAACACCATCAACCATTAGTTCGTTATTGTTCACAACAATTACCTGTGTAACAACCCCATCAATTATTTGTGCAAAATGTGCCATTAGAAAGTAATACTTCCAGAACCAGTAAATGTATATACTCGGTATCCGGGACGGCTTATGATGCTAACCGTTGGGGAACCAGTAGTTGATGTTGCCGCAGGAAAAGAAGTTGGATATGCAATAATTACTACACCCGAACCTCCAGAACCAGGACTTTGTCCGCAAGCCATTGTTATTCCACTAGCTCCACCACCACCACCACCTGTATTTGGTGACCCAGAGCTTGCATTATTACAACCAGAATTTGCATTGCCTCCTCCGCCAGCTCCACCTAAGCCACCAGTTGCACTGCTTTCGTGAGCTCCACCACCTCCACCGCCACCGTAGCGTGTTGATGTTCCTGTTATAGAAGAAAGAGCACCTATACCGCCGGCACCACCGTTACCAGCGCCACCTGTTGCATTACCTCCAGTTGCACCTGCTCCACCGCCTCCGCCAGCATTCATACCTGAAGCAGCACCACCATTGCTTCCTTGACCAGCTGTTCCAGAAGCTCCACCTTGATTAGAACGTCCACCGCCTCCTCCGGAAGCACCACTGCCTGGTGCTCCGTTATCTCCTCCACCATATCCACCGCCATTGCTAGTGATACTAAATGCAGAAGATGCTGTTCCAGCTCCACCAGCTCCACCACCAGGACCAATAGTGATGGTATATGTTGTGCCAGTTGATATTAACGCCGTGCCAGCTTTTACACCACCAGCACCGCCGCCTCCACCACCAGCCCAAGTTCCGCCGCCTCCACCGCCGCCTACAATTAAATATTCAACAGAACTTAGTTTACTTAATTTTGTAAAACCAAACTTTTTTGATGATCCATTTGAAAATGAATTAAAGAATGGCATAGCTATGCGAATTTAGTTTGGCTTGCAAATGCTGTGTAAGTATTTGCTGCAGTTTTTACTACTGTCACAGCATAAGTATCTATTGATGATGCGTTTCCAGAAGTTGGAGCTGTGCCACCTTGCCATTTTGGAGTAACTGCTGTGCCATCAATTTGATAAACTGTTGGATAATATGCAGTTGCGCCTTGCTGAGCCATGAATGTTACTGTAGCTACATCACCTGTTGACATAACAGTATTCATTGTAGTTGTATTGTTTCCTCTAATATTCAATGTCCAGTTTGCTGTTGCGTTTGCTGTGTAATAAACTACTGGATTTGATAAGAAGTCAATGTTTACTGTGCCCGTTGCTGCAGTTGCAGAAACTGATGCTATTTCTAGTGCTGTTGTGATCTTTAAAGAGCCATTAACAGTTAAGTTGGTAAATACTGGACTTGTAGAATTACCAGTTGATTGACTCAATGCAATAGGGCTAGTAACGCCAGCTCCTGTTGTGGTTAGATCAATAAAAGCACCTCGTGCAGAGCCACCGGCTTCAAATAAACGTAACCTATTTTGGTATACATCAACAAGTATGCCAGTACCGGAAATTGAAGTATTTGTTATTGGTTTTGCCAATAATATTTCGCCACCTTCATCGCCAGATGCGTAGTTAACAATTAATCCGTTACTTCCTGTTGTCGTTATACTTGCAAAGGTCGGAGTTGCAGATGTGGCCACTGATTGACCAATTGCTATAGTTGGAGTTGTGCCTTCACCGGAATTATTTGAAAGTGTAATACCTGTCCCAGCAACAAGCGATGCGACATAGTCTCCAGTTGTATGAGTTCCTAATGTTACACCATTTGTCTTTATGGTCAGAGCACCAGCATCCATGTACATGACGTTTTCATCAAGGCGAACAACTCCAGCAACAGAAGCGCTTGCATATGCATGTAGTTCAGTCGATATGCCAGTTACTCTACCATATGAATCAACGGTCACGGTGGGTATGTTTACTGCGTTTGCCGAAGAAGAGTAAGAGCCAGTGAATGGAACTATTTCAAGAGCTGCGGTGAGGTGGAACGTAAAACCAGTTGGGAAAGATGGGCTACCTACAATTGTTTGAACGTCTACTGTAACTGCAAAACCAGAAGTGGTATCAATGTCGGTAATGGGTCCAATAACGTAATTACTATCGTCTTCTTGTACTCGTACACGGTCACCTACAACAAATGCACCAATATCATCGGTTTCAAAAACCCATTCAGTTGATGGAGCACTAGGAATAGATACAAATATGGCTGTGCCAATTGCATAACCAACTCCGTCTGTACCATCTGCTCCATCCGCTCCATCCGCACCATCGGCACCTGGCGCTCCAGCCGCACCGGTTTCACCTGGAGGTCCTGCTTCACCGTCAGCACCGTCTGAGCCATCTGCACCAGGGGGTCCTGCTTCACCGTCAGCACCGTCTGCACCGTCTGCACCGTCTGCACCAGGGGGTCCAACAACTAGTGATGGAACCCAAGCAGAACCGTTCCATTGAAGAACTTCACCAAAAGATGGTGTTGCCGCACTGACATCAGTTAGGTTATCCAATGAGGCATTTAATGCTACTGTTGGAGTTGCGCCTTCACCAGGGGTAAAGTTAACCAAAATACCAGTTCCAGCGGAAATGCCAGACATGTAGTTTCCAGTGGTATCTGTGCCAAGATCTATTGTATCATTAACCCAAACCGAACCGTTGTACTTTAAAAAGTCACCTGCAGTTTTATCAACGATAGAAACATCGTGTAGTTCGTCTAATTCATAACCGTTTTGAGTGGCTACATAAATGATTCCGTTATTGGTTGCACGGACAACAACACCAACAAATACCAAATGGTCTGGTGCAGTTGGTTTGGTTTTGGTAAACGCACCGTTTTCGCCAAGCCACAAGACATCACCAGAAGCATAACCAACGGACAAGTCAATACCATCAACATAACCACGAGTGACAACTGGGCCATTTTCTGATGCTGCGATTGATGCGCCAACAAGACCAACCGTTTTTGATGATGTGGACTCAGCATTGTGATCCGCTCTTTTTACTGTTGCATGATCTCCTGTTGCACCAAATAGGTAAACAACAGTTCCCGTAGTCAGGGTAGTTGCTTCAGCATTTCTGACATAAGAAGCAACAGGTTGGAATCCGTTTACCCAGTTGGTGCCGTTGTATGCGAGACCTTGGAACTCTTCTGGGCTAGTAACAACAACATCACTCAAACCATTAAGAGTGGTTGAACCCACTGTAGAAGCAGCGACATTGACCCATGCAGTTCCATCCCATTGAAGAACTTCACCTATATTTGGAGTAGCAGCAGATACATCACTGATGTCATCAAGTTTATTAATTCCAGCACCACCTGGTGCACTGGAATTAACCCAGTTTGTCCCATTCCAGCTAAGAAATTGTCCATTTGATGGAGAAGTTATAGAAATATCATCTAACATATCTAGGGTTACTTCATCGTTGAAGAATTTACTTCCGCCTAAAGATTTATAGATACCTATTTTTCTAGAATTTGCTGTTGGTGGAGAAGAAAAAATAATCTTAGCGGTATTAGCGGTTGTTGCTTCCCATCTTACTGAAACAAATTCATATGGACTTGTTGCTGACCTGCAAGTTGCTCCAATATCTCTAGTATCTAGATTGTGAGTTATTGTAAATTCATTATTAGTTCCATCACCAATAGTTGAAAAATAAGAATTATTTATATCCAATAAATAAACAGATGCTATTAAAGATGCTGCTTCTGGCGCTGCTGAAAAATCTAAAGTAACTGAATTTAAACTTGTTGCGTAACTTAATACCTCAACAACTTCAAATGGAGAGTCGACGTTTCTTATGACCGGAACTATATTTCTAGAATTAAGACCATGGTTTACAACTATTGTTGAATTTGATCCATCTCCTATTACAGTTGAATAAAATTCTTTTGTACCTGGACCTTTTATTACCACTCTTTTGGAATTTGTTGTTGGTGCGGCAGAAAAGTCTACTGTAACTGTGTTTATGGTTGTTGCTTCCCAATTTACCTCAACAACATCATAAGGGCTAATGTTTTCCCTAACAATTACATTCAAGTCTTTAGTGCCAAGATTATGATTAATAGCAAAGGATGTGTTGGTATTATTCCCTATTGTTTCTTCATATGAAACACTTTGGACGCCTGCTGCATCGGCTGCTGCAACAAACTTAGTTCCATTAAACTTAAGAACTTGATTTAATGAAGCTCCAGTTGGATCTATTTCTATAGAGTCCACCGTTAATACGGTAGTTTGAATATTGCCAACATTTACCGTGGAAGGAAGTGAAAGTGTATAGGCCCCAGTTGTAGTGTTAGCTGTTACTGTTACCTGACTAGCTGTTCCGCTAATTGAAGATATTAAAGCTGCTCCGAATTATGGAGTTTGAGGCGTTTTTATAAAATAGTTTACCATCGGCGTAGTTGATGGCAATTTCGCCGTCAGCCAGAGTCGTAGGAGCCTGCGAAGGAGTTGCTGATTTTTTAAGGGTTATTAAATTGGCCATTTTAATCCTTTAGACTATATGGGTATAGTAACAAGAATTTGTTTTTAATTATACTAAAATTACCATTTACCTAATGGGCAAGTGGCCAATTCTAATTTTACCTTTAGATTCATAAAACATCCACACTCTTTGCACTGATGTGTTACAGGAATTAACCTATCGCATTTTAGGCATTCGTCCATTCGCTCTTTTGCTTTTTCTTCTGTTGCTCTAGGCGCATTTGGATTTAGCATATCCCAAGGACGAGTCTCACCTAATTTAGCTTTAAGTGCTTCCATTGGAAGACCAAGCTTAGCCTTATATTCTTGCCATGGTGTCATAAAATCAAACCAAAAATTATGAAGCTGACGGTGGTGGAACGTCTGGGTTTTGTACTGTTACTTGCGGCCATTCAGAACCAATTATAGGAATAAATTGATCACCAGGAAAACCACCTTCTAAAACATAAACCTTTGGATCAGATGATAATACTGCTATTTTTCTTTCTGATGTTTGATGTGGTCTTATAACCTGTATATCTGCAATCTCTCCATCAATTACAAATAAAAACGTTGGAAATCCAGTCATATCTGGTATTTCGCTTGCTGGCATCATTTCGCTCATTTTTTATCCTTTTTTTTGAACTAAACTATTTTACCATAAAAGAAATTGAATTACTAACATACACCACAATAGAGTGGATACACAGTTGAAGCTGGGCAACCACAGTTGCAGTCACCCCAAGCTTGGTAGCATCTTGTATTATCTGGGCACATTGACGAGTTAACAGAAATGTCGGTAAAACTATACTTATAACAACTACCAGCTGCATATGGTTCAGTTAAAACGCACGTATATCCAGCACATGGGTCTACGTACCCACATACTCCGTTTCTATATGCTTGATTGTATCCGCCAGTTCCAGGACAAGTTTGAGAACAACCGCAGTCATAATATTCATAAGATACATTTCCCTCACAACTGTATCCAACATAAGAGCATCCGCAATTAGATCCGTTACCAGAACAGTTTGCACCGTTGTGAGTGCATGAGCAGAATGGTGGCGGAAAGAATGGTGGGAAGAAAGGTGGGAAAAATGGACTATACATTGTATACCCTATTGAAGCGCCCAATAAGGAAGTTGATGTGTCGGTAAGTGATGTTACCAAGGTATTTTCTAAAGCTGGATTAGCAGTACTAGTAGTTGATATAGTGCCTACCGTGAAACCAGCATTCGTGATTGCGGTATTCGCTGAGTCTTTTTGTGTGCCGTGAATTTACTGATGGCTTATTATTTTTTCTTGCTCCGACCCGCACTGCCTGCTGGAATTGTCATAAAATTAAACCTTTAAGTCGCCAACTGCTACCCAGGTAGTTGAATTTAACCTTATTAGTGTAGCAGAAGACCACTGTGCGCGCAAACGGAATCCAGGAGTTCCGACTATAGTGATGCCAGATCCTAACACCGTTACTTCTCCAGTGCCAGCTCTTAAAAGATCTATTCTGTCACCATCATTAAATGTAGCAGAAGTTGAAATCGTTATATTCATGTCAGAAGAGCTATTTGCTATTATTAATTTAGCAAGGTCGGTAGAAACCAGAGTGTTACTCGATGTTACTGTTCTTAAGGTGGAGTTGAATCCTGCTCTAGGAGCACCAGCTTGTAGGTCTGTTACGGTGATAGAATTGCTTAAGGATAATTTGGAATAATCAATTGCCGCAGAAGAGTTAATATCTGCATTGACAATTGTATTACTTAATGAAAGCTTTGTATAAGCAATATTTGCTGATGATGAAATATCAGAATTTACCACTGAATTAGCAAGATTTAATTTAGAATACGCAATATTTGCTGATGTTACTATGTCTGAATTGCTTACCGAATTAGATAAATTTAACTTAGAATAAGATATATTTGCTGTGGTATTAATCAAAGAGTTATTTATTGCTCCTGCTTTGATTGAAAAGTTTGCATCGCTGTCTTCGAATATTGCAGAATCAAACTGAATAACTCCAGGACTGCTTGAAGTAGCTTTTTGATAACCGTGTGATTCTTTTGCGGTTACACGACCGTATTCATCAACGGTAATACTAGTAATAAAATTATTAGACGCGTTGTCGTAATTAACAGAAGTAGACACTGAAACAGTTGCAAGATCTATATCATCTGCGTTGACAACTATTCTGGAAGAAGATGCGGTTCCCACATCAAATTGATTACCAATTACACTTAATCCGTTTCCAGCAACTGCTGTAGAAGCTCCAGTAAATTGAGTAAATTGAATATCGTCTGTTCCAATTACAATTGAGTCATTTGTGCCAGTTCCATATGCATCTTGTATAAAACCCTTAAGTCCATTGGTGTCGCCATCTGTTACAAATACTGCGTCACCAGCTACAATTGTGGCTGAACTAGTAGAATTATCAAAATCTGAAGCTCTAATAATTTGCCAAGGAGTTGTTCCGTTACCAACGGCAACGATAGTATAAATACCATTTTGCTTTGCGTCTGTTTGAGCTTTTAATAAAATTCTATTTCCAGTAACTACAGCTGCATTATCGATGGTTCCTATGGAGCCATTTGTTGCTTTCGTTAAAGTAGCCCCAACTCCATCTGTGCCATTGTTATAGGTTCCAGTAAGACTTCCAACCGTTGCTGCCTTTACTGAAGCATGCCAGTTTATACCAGAAGCAAAAGAATCTACGTAAGCTTTAGTCGCAATAACCGAAGTATTCACTTCAATAGTTGGAGTTGAATTTTCTCCAGAATTATTAGATAATATAATTCCAGTTCCAGCTATCAATGAAGAAACAAAATCGCCAGTTGTGTCAGTCCCTAGAGCAACAGAGTTGGCTGCAATTGTGGCTGTTAAAGTTGCATTTCCTAAATTTGATAGAGTAACATTTCCTGTTAAATCGCCACCCAATGTTATAGTTGGAGAACTATTCGAATTAGCTTTTAGATTAAGAGCTGTTTGGGTGGCGTTTGATATTGGTTTATTTAAATCTGTTGTATTATCAACATTGCTCAATCCAACTATTGATTTAGTTGGAGTAACTGCAACCCATGCGCTTCCATTCCATTTTAATAAATCATCTGTTGACTTTGACGAAACATTGACATCACCAACATCATCTAGATTATTTATTGTAGGAATTGATGAATTTATCCAGGTATTTCCATCAAACTTTAAGAATTGACCAGTGGCGTTACCGCTAATTATTACATCGCCCATATCTGTTGTAATGTTAGCTTTTCTATTAACCCACTTGCTTCCGTTATATGATAATCCATCCCCACTTGATGGAGAGCCTATCATTACGTCACCAGATAAATTATCTAACCTACCAGTTATATTAACAGTAGTGCTTTGAATTGCGCCATATATAACAATTTGCATTTCGTCTTCAGCGGGTGGTTCACTAAAGCTTACAGTTACGTAGTCTTCCGAGTAAGCACCATTTACTGAAGCTGCAGTTTGCCACGTAGCTTGTATGACTTCATTGGTGAGATTACTTCTTACTGTAACTACAACATCTGCCGTATTAAAACCATGATAAACTGAAAAATGCTGGTCTACACCATTGCCTCGAGTAACGGAAATTGTTGTTCCTTCAGGTTGCTCAGGAAGGATACTATTAACCCATTTTCCTAAACCGCTATCCCATATAAGAACTTGATTATTTTCAACATTGCTAGTCAGAACATCTGAAAGTTTAGAGGTATTAAAAGCGCTATTTATCCAAGTTGAACCATTGTACAATAATACATTGTTTGTCGCAGCATTTGACACAGTGACGCCAGATAGATCATCTAAAGTTCTATTGTTTATATATGTTACCGCATTTGAATATGCCGTATTTCCAACCGTATCAGCGTAGGCGCTCACGCTTGCAGCTGAGTTGGAGATATTCGAAACCATATTTGTAGTGTAGGAATCCGCAACTTTAATAACTGGTGTCATTCCTTCACCAGAGTTATCGGTTATAGTTATTCCAGTGCCAGCAACAAGATTGCCAACATAATCACCTGTTGTATCGGCACCGAGCGCAACTGAGTTTGAAGCTATTGTTGTTGTTATAGTTACGTTTGCGCTACCATCAATCCATACATTACCAGTGACATCACCATCTAAAGTAATTTTTCTTTGATTAGTCCAAACAAATGCGTTACTTGCTATTCCTATAACATTGCCAGTATGTGTTCCGTTGCTATTTCCAGTTAAATTGCCGCTTACGTTTCCGGTTACGTTTCCGGATAAATTTCCAGTAACATTTCCAGACAAGTTACCAGTAACGTTTCCAACTACTTCTGCATTTACTTGATTAAAGCTTACATTTGCATTAGTGGCAACTGATTGACCAATCGCTATAGTTGGGGTTGTAGCTTCGCCGGAATTATTTGTTATCGTTATACCAGTTCCAGCAACAAGGTGATCTACATAGTCACCTATTGTATCTGTTGATAGGTTAATGGCATCATTAACCCAAGTTGAACCATTGTACCTAAAGAAGTCTCCATTAGCTACGTTACTTAACATAACATCTGTTAAATCGTCAATTGACGCATTTAGTGTTATTGTTGGAGTGCTATTTTCTCCTGAATTATTAGCTAAAGAAATTCCAGTACCAGCAACAAGAGAAGAAACATAACTTCCTGTGGTATCGGTTCCAAGAGCAACTGAGTTTGCAACTATGGTTGCAGTAAGTGTCACATTTGCAGAACCATCTATTGAAACATCTCCAGATAGATCTCCACCTAAAGTTATAACTCTAGAGTTAGTCCATTTTGCAGCTGAACCAATGTAGGCGTTTGCAGATAATACTTCTGTACCATTAATTTTAAACACTTTGCCTGAAGCAAGATTTATATTCTCAGAAGAAGTCCAAGATCCAGTACTGTTACTCCAGTTAAAAGTTTTATCAGTTGTTCCCTTTAGGGTTATTCCACCACCATCAGCTGCTATGTTAGATGGTGAAGATATATTAGCTAATTCAATATTTTTGTCTTCAACAATTATTGATTCAGTACTTACTGTAACAGTAGTACCATTGACGGTAAGATTTCCAGAAACTACTAAGTCTCCAGAAACTTGAACGCTATCTTCTGTTGTTACTTGAGTATTCGAAGATTGAAGTAAATTTAAAGATGAACTAACTAATGCGCCATTGCTATTTTTGAAAAAAAATACTCCAGAAACAGGATCAATAGCTATCTGAGTACTGGTAATATTTGGATTAGCCACTATAAAACCTTTCTTTTATTTAGAAAGTTCCACCGTCTATTGTGTCACTCCAAGCTGGAACACCAGCTATTACTTGTAAAATTTGTCCACTAGTACCTATTGATAATTTAGATAATGTGTTTGCTGCACTGGCATAAATTACATCTCCAGTTGCATAAGTTGTAAATCCGGTACCGCCCTTATTTGAAGCTATTGTTGTAGCGCTCCATGTTCCAGATGTAATTGTTCCAACTGTAACGATATCATCATCACCAGAATATGTTCCAGCAGCAACGTTTGCTAATATTGAACTATAAGCTTGAACATTCGAGCCTATTGCTAAACCTAAGTTTGTTCTAGCATTTGCTGCGTCCGTTGCACCTGTTCCACCATTGGCAATTGCAATTGTTGTTCCATTCCAAACGCCTGTTGCTATTGTTCCAACTGAAGTCAAGCTTGAGTTTACAACACCTGAACCTAAGGTTGTATTTGAAAGTACTGATGTTCCACCAATTTCGTACACTTTACCAGCAACGAGATTCATATTCTCAGAAGACGTCCAAGCATCTGTGGCATCAACCCAGTTAAATGTCTTGTCTGTTGTACCAAGTATTGTTATACCTGCGCCATCTGCTGCTGCATCGGATGGAGATGCAGAGTTAGCAAGAATAATATTCTTATCCTCTACAACAAGAGTTGATGTATTAAGAGTCGTGGTGTTTCCATTAACAATTAAGTCTCCAGTTACGGTAAGAGTATTTCCAATTGTAACGTCATCTGGAAGACCAATTGTAATTGCACCAGTATAAGGACCAGAACCTGTTCCCGAAACCGTAATTTCATTATTTGTACCAGCAATAGAAGTAACTGCAGCGGTGCCCAAATCGCTAACCTGCGAACCAGTAATTGAGATTGTAGTGTTACCAGCAGCTGTTAGTCTACCCTGTGCATCAACGGTAAATGTTGCAACTGTGTTTGCTGCACCGTAAGAACCACCAGTAACTGCAGTGTTATCTAAGTTTACTGTAATTGTATCTGAAGTTGCTACAGATGTAAGACCTGTTCCACCGGAAACGGTGAATGTGTCTCCTGCTGTAATTGTTTGGCTAGAGCCAGAATCTGCAGCTGCAGTAAATGATTGACTTGCTACTGAAAAGTTAACCTTTGCATTTGCGTCGTCATAAGTAACCGTTATTCCAGATTGTGAACCACCAGACACCAATGTTCCATAGGCATCTTGTGATGCTTCGTTAAAGTCTGAAACTTGGCTTGCTGTTATCGAGATTGTCGAGTTCGCAGCAGCCGTCAAACGACCTTGAGCATCAACGGTAAATGTTCCTACGGTACCAGCGCCACCATAAGCGCCAGCGGTAACTGCTGTGTTATCAAGATCTACAGTAACAGTAGCACTTGATGCAGCAGCAGTAAGTCCAGTTCCACCTAAGATGGAGAAAGATCCACCACCAGCAGCAGTCACTCCGAGTACAGTCACTCCACTATCTCCATAGATATTAACTGCCTGATTTGTTACTGAATAATTAACTTTTGCATTTGCGTCATCATAGGTAACTGTTATTCCAGCTTGCGATCCAGAAGAAACCAGTGAACCAAATGCATCTTGTGCGGCTTCGTTAAAATCTGAAACTTGAGTTGATAAGATGTTGATTGCTGTATTGCCAGCAGCTGTTAATCTACCTTGAGCATCAACGGTAAATGTAGCTACTGTATTTGCAGCGCCGTACGAGTTAGCAGTTACAGCTGTATTGTCTAAGTTTAAGGTAATGGTATCGGTTGAACTTGCAACTGATGTAAGACCAGTGCCACCAGCAATTGTCAGAGTATCAGATCCTGAAGTTATCGTCTGACTTGACCCAGAATCACCTGCTACCGTAAATGAAGTAGCTATGTTTGCAATTGTATTATTTACACTAGAAATGGTTCCATCAACATATAATTTTGTTGCTGCATGTCCGTTTGCAGTAGGTGTTGGGACAATTGTTACGCCATTAAATGTTTTATTTCCAGTAATTGTTTGATCAGTACTTAATGAAACAAATGCGCCTACGCCAGCAATTGCTGGTACAGTATTTGCTGTACCGGTACCATCGTCTCCATAACCATAATAAAGGATGTTATCAACTTCGTTAAAAGCTAACTCGGCATTTTTGAGTGAGCTTGGCGCACCAGCGGCACCGCCTCCAGCCCTTCTTTTAATTCTTAAGATATTAGCCATTTAAAAATTTCCTCCATTAATATTAAGCTCTGCGCTGTTATTAGACAATGATTCGACAGATTTGTTTACCCACTGAGACCCATTATAAATTAAAACATCCTTAGTTCCAACATTGCTTATAGTAACATCTCCTATGCCATTTAAACTAGTAATGTTTTCTTCTACAGATATAATTCTGTCCTTAACAGTAAGATGAGACCCAGCTGGATTAAGCCCCAGAGTGGTCTGTAAGGCCTCTACAGCGTCGTTTAGGTTACTATGTTGCTGATGATGTGGAACGGTAACCGAATTAAGCTTATCGGTTGCTGTTGGATTTATTAAAACATCTAATTGATTTGGATAATTTGTTGCCATATATTTTCCTATAAGCTAATGATTTTAGTTAAACTATTATTCCACTGTAATGTCATAGCAGAAGGTTCTGCAGTACCAGCAAATGGTAATCCTTCAGAGTCATCTATAAAAGCTATTAATCTTGAATCGGAATCAGCTGTACCAAACTGATAAAAAACGATTGCATTAAATGGTGTACCATTATAAAAAATAGTTACATCATCTGCATCTAAGACTCCTAAAGTATTAGACACATTGCTTAATGCTGCGCTTCTATATTTTTTTGCTGCTGTTGGTACATCTGACAAAAATTCATCAGTGTTTTGATTTGGTGTATATAAAGAAGTATCTAAAAAGGCAACTTTTAAACTATTACTTACTAGGTTTAATTCGCCACTCAACATTGATTCTTTTGCTTTTTTATATATAAAATTAGCCATATTATATACCTACATCTTTTGAAACTGTTATTCTGTACTTATAACCTTTTTCAAAATAATCTTTATTTTCAGTATAATATGATGGTGTTGCGTCACTTAAAGAAGGGAAATCTACATATATTTCAGGTTTCCAAGAATGCATCTGTATTACAGTTTCAACATTTTCCCAACGAGAAGGTGACTTTTGAATTTTTTTTCTTTGAGCCTTAAAATATCTATTAGATAAAAAGTTAGAAGCTGGACGAGCATTGAAGGTAATGGTGACTCTTCCGTCATTATTATCATTTGCTATATAAAAAGATCCATTTTTTGGCTCAACAGAATCAATATAGAATTCTGGATTTTTAGCTATAATTTGATAGCTAGTATAGGCCTCAGTTAAGATCGAATTATCTTCTACTAAGATTTCTTCTATTTCTGGAACAACAGAAGTTGAAAAACCAGAAGGTGTAGCTGCATCTTGTTTTGTAAACTTTATATATTCTTCTGCCACAACTTCGTTTGCAGAATCTAATATACCAACTACTCTTAGATAGTATTCCTGGCCAGAAACAAGAACTTTATCCCAGTAAAGAGTGAGAGTTCTAGATATTGTATTGTAGTCAGCTAGTGAGTTAATTGTTTTAAATGGACTAGATACAAGAGTTGGTGTTGCTGCTGATGTTTGAACAATAAATTTATCATTTGTTATAGAACTAATTTTTACTGTTCTACCAAATTTAATCTTAACTTTATCGACACCCACTGAGGCATAATCTATTAAATTTAATGGCACGATTTATCTCCTCAGGAAAATACTGATACTTAATTAGTAACAGGGTTGGTGCAAAAAAATAAGGGGCAGCTTTCGCTGCCCCCTACTTTCTAAGACTGTATCGTAACTATAACAGTCTTAAGGATTTTATTACGCCATTTCGTTAGTAACTTGAACCTCATAGTTGCGGGCCAGTCTAACGTTCTTAGCAACAGTGATACCTTCACCATCACCAAGCATTACAATGTCATAACGCTCTTTCATCTTCATCGAACGAATGTCACGTGACGGATCATCGAACTGATCTGTGCTCATGTCATCCTTAACAAGAAGACTACCAACCTCATTGCGGTCAATGAGGAACAGATCTGACTTAGCTAATGTTGCACCGCTCTTAGCTGTAAAGCTAACAAATGGTGACACTAACACATTCAGACCCATTGGGGCTGTTGCGTTAAGAGCGCCATCCTTCGACTGTGGACGGTAGCCCCAGCTGGTATTAACAGCTGATGCAGCGCCGCCCATGTGGAAGATCGAGTCCTTAAGGAAGACCGACCACATCAGTGGGTGAAGAATGAAGTCTGTTGGTATATGGTTTTCGGCCATTAGAACAGCTGCCATGTCGACAACATCGTCCCAGGTAACAGTGCTGTTGTAAGCACCATCAATCCCACGACCTGTTGTATCATCATAGCTGCCACTGTCGTTGTCGAATACAATTGTAGCTGCATCCTTGAAACGACTGAGAGCAATCTGCTCTTTCAAACGTGCCATTGCACGGCCTGCGGCACGTACATGGAGGCCTACGATGTCCCAAAGAGAATCAGCAATAACTTCCTCTGTGAAAGCCAGCTTAACGCCCTTCTTCGACACCTTACCCTCGATTTGCTTAGCAAATGCGAGAGCTTGTTCTGGGTATTCTTGTCCTTCTGGGATCTCAGCAGCTTGAATTGCGTTTACCGCTGGAAATTCCAAAGAACGACCCTTACCAAGGCGTACTGTAGAAAGAAGCGGGGTTACCAAAAGCTGTGGTTCGGCTGCTTCGCGCAGAGTACGAGAAATTACTTTAGGGAACAAAGCGGCTGCGTCTGACGAACCGAATGCTTCCTTGATTGTAACTCTGTTATCTGTGTCGATGTAGCCATCTTCAGCAAATGCGGCTTCCCAAGCTGGGAGACCCGAGAGGAGTTCTTGGATTGTCTTACTCATCTAGGATATTTCCTCCTGTTTAATTATTTCTTTTTTTTATTTTCTTTTTTTTATTAGAGTGTTAAATTGACGCGGAAAGCACCAATAACATTCGTAACATCTAAGTTTGCACGGATACCAAGTTTACCTGAGTATGTGCCTGATCTTGTGAGCTCATAAACTGTCTTGAGCGCACCTGGATCCGATGGAAGTTGCATGTAGGAAAGTAGTCCGTCATCAAAGTTTGTAGCAAACTTCTCAACTTCAATTACCTTACCTACAATCAAGTGTGGGTAACTAGCTGCATCAGCTTGTGACAAGAGTCTTGGACGACCCATGAAGTCTGGAGCAACTAAACTACCTGCTACGAGATCTGCGTTAACGCCTGTAACCATTGGATACTCAACATAACCTCTGACGATAAAGCCTGCACCTTGCGATGTACCCTTATCAAATGGTCTGTAGAGATCGTACTGTGCGCAGCCAACTGGCACTGAACGTGCAGCAACTGCTTGTGTGTCTCCAGATGCGCCAGCGACTGGTGTTGCTGCTGCAAGTGGATTCCAACCTGAAATTGTGTCTCCCCAAGTTATTGAAGATCCGCTACCGTTAGCTGGAACGAAACGTGAATCACCGCTTGCATCTGTTACTACCGAAAGGATTGTTCCCTTTGGAATAACAATTTCAAAACGATCATCTTCTGAGTCTGCGTACCAAGTTGGAAGGGCAACTGATGGCAAGATGTATGCGGATGGTGCAATACCTTCCGAAACAACGAAACGACCAGCACCCGTTTTGGTACCTACTTTACGAAATTTTGCTAATGACATTTTAATATCTCCTTATTTGTATATATTTGTTTTAAAGTTTGCGACGGCCCATGAGAGTATCAACAAACAGTTCTTCAACTGTATTCACTTTTTCTTCCGGTGCAGTTGACACTTCTTCGTCTTCGACAATAACATTGTTTTCTTTTTCAGAAACGATGCAACCGTCTATTACGGATTCAACATTGAGCTTTTGAATATTCTTCTTAGCTACTGGGAGCTTAACTAAATCCCTAAGGGAATCAGCTAAAGAACCTGCTGAACGAGTTGCATGATCTTGGATCAAGTTTTCTCTTTCTTCAATTGGTTCTACTCCTAATGAAATTTTAGTATCAACCACTCTTTCAGCTAAAGTGCGATGTAGTGCCTCTCTGAGCTTTGCATTTTCTTGTTGAAGCACTTGAAGTTTATCGTCATTGTCATTTTGCTCATCAGCATGAGTACTGCCTGTGAGCTCTGAGTTTGACTCTTCTTGTGTTTCGTTTTCTGGGGAGGACTCGGCGTTTTCAGAATTAACTACTTCTTCTTTGCCTTGTTCTTCTGTTTCCACTTTTTCTCCTTCAGATTCTTTTTCCTCACTAGGAGACTGATCTGCATCTTGTGCAGTTGGTGCCTCAACTAATGATGCTTGTTCTTGTGCTTTCTTTAGATCTTCAATCTTTGAAGAAAGAACATCTACCATAGACTCTTCACCAGCTTCTTGTGCTGCTTGAAGAGCATCAGATAAAACAGATATAAGATCTACATTTTTTGATTCTATATTTACAGAAGTTTCTTCTTGTGAAGAAATTTCTTCTGATTCTTCTTTTGGTGCTGTCGCAATTGCTGACAGATCTTGGCTTAGATTTTCGACAGTAGCCAAAACATCATCACCTTTAACGATTTCGTCCATTTCAACATTCTCCTCGTCAATAATATTCTTTTCTGATAGTAACGAACTATTATCAGCCTTTGCAGTTTCACTTTCTTGAAAGGCTAAAGCCGTAAGAAAAGCTCCTTTAACATGAAGATAAAGCGGTCTAGACTCTTTCTTCTTCATACCCTTTAAAATAGACTCATTCTCTTCCACGGTAGTGATATCCTCTTTATCCATATGTAAAATAAAGGCTGTGCTTTTTGCTGTCCAATTTTCTGAATCAGTCACAACTGTAGATCCATCAATTGATTTAGAGGTTCTCACACTAGATCTTTGATCTGCTGGTTGGTTAACAAATGAGTATTCTTTAAATGAAATATCCTGCATGTCGACAAAAGCAAGTTTGCCCTTGTAAACTTGACCACGCTTATATTTAGCGGTCTTTGGTCTACCATCTGCTGATTCAGCTGCTAAGTCTTCACCAGAAATTGAGCAAACTGCTTTTCCAGCTCTTCCGCCGACTGAACCAGTCAAGTATCTCTTATCTGAAATCTTTTGAGCTGCCAATGGATCAGTTATAGCAACTTGCAATCTCACGTATGGAGCGCCGTCTACTTCTTTATCCATCTTAGCTGCAATAACTCTACCAATTGGCTCTGAGTTCAAATCGTGATTTAATATAATAGGCTTTGGATATGGCTCAACCCAAGATTGGAGAGCTTTTTCTAATTCTATTGCTGAGTAATTATTATAATTAGCGGTCAATCCGCTCATGTATGGCAGCCACTTCTATAATTAGGCCATGGTTCTTACTGAAAGACTCGGAAAAATCATTTTCCAACCCTGATAGATCAGGAAGTTGAAGTGTGAAACTTTCAACGAAATCAAATGCCATTTTGGTGCTCCATTTATTTTAATGTATTAATTATAGTAAATTAACTTTTATAAGATTAAACAATCTTATATAAAGATATCATACTTTTATGCTGTTGCAAAAAAATTTCCTCTAGAATCCCCATTTGAGAGAAAACGCTGCATCATTTGCTTGTGCATTATGTGAGGGGCGTAGATATATGATGCGGAGTAAAGCTTATAACCCATCTTTGCTGCATTTCCAGACCACCCTAAGTCTTCCCCTTGTGTGTGGAGGGAATAGTCAACATTCTTATATACATCTCTTGACATCATTTTTGCTGCCATAATAACATCTGATTGAAAATATTCACCAAGTGGATATTTTTCTTTACGATAAGCTTGACCACCAGGCTCATTTATCCAATTCATTACACTAGGATACATTACATCTGTTGGTGTCATAAACATCAACGGACTAACTGCATCTGCTCCAGAGTTTATATGCATAGTTAGCAACTGGATCGTATTCTCATTAGTTAAGAGAATGTCAGAATCCAAGCTAAAGAAGTAGTCTGGATTAATATCTCTAACCTTTGATAAAAGAGAATTTCTTAGATTAACCATATTTTGGTATTTAGATATACTCCAAGTTCTTGTTCCTTCTTCGTGAGAAAAATGAGGAATATCTTGCTTTATATCTAAAATAAATTCTGGTATTTCTGGTCTTGCGTTTCTATACTTGACTAACATCTCTATAGTTTTTTCATCATCTGGAGATGCTTCAAATATAAAAGCAGTTTTTGAAAGATCAATATTCTGATTTTCTATAGAAGAAATCCAATATGGAAATATCCAATCTCTTTCATAGATTGGACAACCAATCACTAGTTCAACCATAAACTACTCTGAAATAGATTTTGTTGTTTCTTTTACACTTTTCTTAGCAGGTGCGCTAGTTTCTACAGTTGTTGATTCAATCTTCTCTTCTTTGATTTCAACGGCATTAACGTTAACTGCTGGTGTCACTGGCACCACTTCTTCCACGGTCTCTTCTTCAGGTTCTGAAGTAAGAAACTCAACTATGGAATCAATAACATCTACCAAAGCTTCTAGGGCCAATCGAGTTTGACCATTGCTAACTGCTTTTCTAAATACATCAAGAGCGTCTGCTTCTGTATTGTCACTACTTGTAATCTTATCATTTACATTAAACATCATTATTATCCTTTTCAACGTCTGACTCTATAACAGTATACTCGCTATCCAATAGAGATTCAATTACTGATAGAAAATTATTATCATATCTTTTAATGTCTGGAGAAGTTTTTCTTCCATTTTGATTCATTGGCCTCATAGCATTACCAACGCCTCTTCTGTTGTTTGGTGCGTTTTTTTGTCCTGGACCAGCAGATTTTTGACCATCAGATGTTTTTGGTTCAGGTGGCTGATTTGCTGCTTGTGCCTTAGCTTGAGCTTTAGCAGTGGCGGTTGTTGCATCGACTTGAATATCACTTTGTATTGATGCGTGAGTTTTGTTCATGTCTATATCAGAATCATATCCTAGCTCTATACGAGCTTCGTCTAATGTAATTAAATTAGAAACATATTTTTGTATAACATGATTCTCTTTTTTAACTTGCGTATCAACGTCTATTTCCTTAAACTTGAAATAGCATCTATCAGAATCTCCAGACTCCATTGGATTTGAGATTGGATCAAAGTCACCTTCAAACAATAATTCATTAAATATATTTAATCTCACCATCTCTGAAAACAGCTTCTGCATCTGCTTAATTCTATCATACAGTGCAACGTCTAATCTCTCCGTAACAGATCTGTTACCACCATTCATCGACATACCAAGATGGTGTGGTGCAACGCCTAGTCCGATTGCAACGCGCTCTTTAAAGTGATTTAAGTACTGACTTGCATCGAGCGCCGAGCCCTGTGATCCGATAACTTCAACATCGTGTCTAAACGGAAGAATCAATCCACCTTCAGCTCTTAGATTTTCTATTTCTATAGCTGCTTGCTCAATTTCTTCTGGCTCAGCTGGTTGCTCTGCGGTTCCAATCTTATATTTATAAAGTGGAAATAATTCTCTGTGAACAAGATTCTGAATATCTTCTTCAATTTGACGAAGTGCAATAACATCATCGAGCACATTGATTAAAAATGGAGTACCAAATGCTCTGCCAGTTTTTCTGTCAAAATGTAAGTGAATTACTTTTTCTGCAGTCCAAGTTGGATTACCCTCAAGCGGCATATAAGTAAGAGGATCTGTTTCCTGCCTATATGACTTTGGTCTATTATGCTTGTCTCTAAATATTCTTACTTGTTCAGTAGGAATTAGATAATAACCTATCACTGGAAGATCTCCAGTCATAGGTGTTAGCTTGTCTGGAAAGTATTCACTTAAATCACCTCTTGCTTTAACAATAAAAGCGTTGGAGAATTTAAAAAGTTGATCTGAAACTTCTATCAAGAAATCGACGAATGGTCTCTTCATAGCTATTTCCATGAAGTCTATTCTTTGATGAAGATAAGAAATAGCTTCTGGGTTTTCAGAAACTATTTCCCAACCCTCTTTCCAAAAAAGATCTTTATACTTAGACATAGCTTGCTTGACATAAGAGTCCGTATCAACAGCCTGCATTAACCTTTCAAAGTCATATGCTGGTCTTTCGAAGGTAGCTCTATTATTGAAGTAATAGTTGGTACCTTGAAAGCCAAGAGCAAGTGATGCTATTTTCATAGCCTTAGACAGACCCTTTACTTGTTCTGGTGCTAAAGCCTTATCAGAAAAGGTAAGATCTTTGTCTACTGTTTGAAATGGTAGGTAATCCCTAATTGCCATAGTACGTCCTTATTTAAGCCTATATCTAATAGTAGACTCAATTTGTCTAGGCTGTAATTTATTGTTTTTCTAATATTCCTGCGGCTTCAAAGGTCTTCTTAATAATAAGATCCTTTACAGCCTCAAGCCAGAAAACTGTTTCAGCTTCTGTAAAGTCGCTCTTATAAGACAAATTCTTATCGCTGATCTTAATCTCAACTACAAAATCTGTTTTTGGTTCAACTGTTTCAGTTATTTCACTCATGTTATTGTCCTTTTAGTTTTCTTATGATATTTGATTGGTGCTTAATTGTAGCTTCTTTAATAACTAATTCCGTCATTAAGCTGCTAAGTTTTTCTTGGAAAGTTGCAATTATAATATTTACATCTAAACCAGAATCATCATTTTGAATAATTTGAGATGTCATTTGCTCTTCCGTGCCATTTGGTCTTATTCTAGACATTCTATTATTATACCATACCATCTAACTTTTCAAGTTCTTGGTCTATAAAAGTTTCCAAACTATTCCCTGATAATACATAAGAAGTTATTTTATTAAAATAATTACTTATTCTTTCTAAATCTTCGTTATTAAAACTAAAGATAGTAACAATTCCTTCTTTAGCTTGGTCAGTTAAAACTCCATCAACATCAACGGTTTGTATTGGGATAATTGAAGCTCTATATTTATCGGCCGGAGTTATTACTCCACTAATAGCTTGTAAGAAATAATTTACTTTATCTAATATTTGCTGTTCATCCATATGTATATTCTACCATAAACCCTATTGTGCTGACTGAGCAAAGATGTATGCGGAATTTAATCTTGCTATACCAAATGTAGAATTAGAACCAAAAGCATACTGTGTCCCGGTTCTAATGCTATCATATCTTTGCTCAGTCTCTATTCTATAAGAGAAACCTCTAGTCACGGTTCTTGACACAGGAGAGATTGAATCGGTACCGCTGGCAACTACAGCTGCCGTATCTTGTCTTCTAATATTATAGCCACAAGCAGTCCCGGTGCCGTTTAGTACAAAGTCTGCGTTGAAGTTAGGAGTATTATATTGTGTTGTTGCAATAAGGCCTGAAACATTTTGAGCAAGTCGTGTTGACGAAGACGCGCTGTTAGTCGAGCCGAATCTAGTTCCTCCACTATATCTATCTGATCTATAACCAGTTTGAAAAGCTGTAGTTCTAGCTAAAAAGCTAGTGTTATGCGGGAGACCGCCAACTGATATATCTTCAGTTGCAGTTAACGTGCCGCTTGCATACACATCTCCGCCAGTAGTTTCTAGCGAATAATTTGTTCCACTGCCAGATAATCTAGTGTGATTAAATATAAGTTCGGAAACTGATCTTGAGGATATTGAAACACTTGTTGATGGAGGCATGCTCGTGAAATCGTTCGTACTGATACTTCCTATGCCAATGGTATAATCAGCTGTAGCATCAGACCAATATGCGGTGACTGTTAACCTATATGATTCATCCGGGTATATGCTATCTCCGGTATTAGCGGCGTTAAATGTTTTTTGTGTCCATGTTTGAGGATTAGTTTCAATATATATATTGTCCCCAGTTCTTGGATGAGTTAAAGTGTAAGTAAAGTAGTCTGCTAAGCCTATATCTACCCCAAACGTTACGGAACCAGTTGTTCTTCCAACGTCAGTAATAGATGGATTTGTTGCTGTTTTAATGGCAGTAAATCTATTAGAATCTGTTGTTATTGAAGAAGTTTCGTCTGGAGAAAAATATGTTTCGTAATTACCATATGATCTTAAATAATAAGACTCACCTGCATTTAAACCAGTTAAAGTAAAATTAGCAGTGGTTGTTATAGTTCCAGTTTTAACAACAGTGCTGTTTGCAACTCTAACCAATTCATAATATGCTGAATCAGCCGTTCTTTTGTTTATAGAATAAGTTAAAGTTCCATATCCATTGTCGATATATGTAATTGTAGGCGCAAGCTTTGTAATAGCAGTTGTGGTTTTATCTGTAGATAAGTAACTTTGGTCTTCTGGAAAATATTCATTATCTCCATAATTTAAACGGTATTTCATTGTAACTGTTTGATTTTGAGACAAACCAGTGACTGCAAATTCGGCAATTCTGTCAGTTCGGATTTGTGAATACTCTACTGTTCCAGGCTTAGTTATTAATGCTTCTACTGTCGCTGGGAATTCTGCATATTGCGCTTCGTCTCCTTGGGTTACTAAAAATCTTATTTCTGAATAAGTTATAGTTTCTGTCGAGGAAGCATCGGGAGTAACTTTATTTAATCTAGTATAAAAAGTATTAAAATTTCCACTACCATCATAAACTTTACCTTTATTAACATTTTCCCAAGAAGAACCGTTATAAACTTTTATGGTTTTTATTTTTTTCCATTGAGACCCATCCCAAATATTTCCTGTCATTGTAGTATCAGCCAAATGTCACCCTTATTTGGGGGTGACCCTCCTCCAGCTGCCTCACTAGTGGTTATTCTAATGTTTCTAATTCCATATGTATATCCGTTAGTTGCAGTTGGATAATAGGCGCGAATCATATTGCCAAATTGAATGTTACTAGCTTCATATGCCCCAACCTTTGGAGTATTAACTTCTTGGAATACAACTTTACCAGTATCGCCAATTAAAACACCAACAACAGAAGAAGCTCCTTCGTCTCCACCACCACTGAATGCACCTGCGTTAGTTATTCCTCCGTACTCAGCAAATCCAGAATATAAACTATTTATCACCGTAGCATTTGCTATTGCAATATTTGCAATATTTCCGCTATTAGCGGTTACTTCCCCATCAACAACAAGAGCAGATCCATTCCATGTAAGTTTGCCACCTAATGCAAAAGTTCCATCGGATATATTCAAATAAGAAGAACCATCCGAAGATTGAACTCTTCCCGTTGTAATAACGTTACCAGAAATATTGGTAACATTTTCATCTACTTCTGAACCAACTATAAAACTACTACCAGTAGTTCCGCCAATGGTAACATTTCCATCTATCGATAAACTGGAACCATCCCAAGTAAGCTTGTTGCCTAAAGAAAACTGACTGTTACTGTCAACATAAAATGGAGTATTAGTATTATTGTAAACTCCAACTCCAAGATAAATTTTAGAGTTTGTTGACATTGAAGTATTGCCAGTCAGTGTTAAGTTTTTAGTAGTTATTGTATTAGCGGTAACATCACCTTCTTTAAGAACCTTGAACGGAGCGTTCACTAAAGTTCCAGAACCAGACCATAAATCTCCATCAGCATTTACGTGAAAAGATCCAGAGTCATATCCTCCAATGTCAATGCTTCCAGCAACTGTTGCATCGTAGAAGTATGCTCTACCACTACCATTGATTAACCATCCGGTTGTGGCATTTGCATAACTTCCTCCACCAACATCATCTCCATCAAATGTAGAAGACTTGATTACAGATGTTCCGCCAGCCAAAGTAATGGTGTGTGCACCGATTGTTCCAGCTGTAATCTTAGATGCAGTAAGATCTATAATGTGCGCCGATTCAATAAAAGTTGTAGCAGTAGATGCAACTATAGGAGTCCATGCAGATTTATTCGCAGATGTATCAATAGATTGTACTCTGGCAAAGTAAATTTTTGGAGTTGTGACAGGAGTTGTGACACCAGTATTTGCATCTACCTGATTTGTTCTTTCAGAGTTTTGTGGAACATCAACAGTTATAACGTTTGAAGCGGAAAAGCCAGAAAGATATGGAGTTGATCCACTAATGATCACATATGTAGATCCGCTTTGAGCAATGTCTTCAGGAAGATAAACTTCATAGTTATATCCTCTTAGGTCTGATTCATTAGAGGGATTAAAGCTAATCATTATTGATTTATAGTTTCCAACTATCGTCAAATCACCAAGTTCAGCTGGCTGCGTGAGATCAGATGGAATGGTGAACCTAATAGCTGAAGCTGGATCTAAAAGAACGTTTAGCTCTACGTCTTTTGGTTTAACCGTTAAGAGATATTGTTTTCCTGGTTTTAAATTTTGTATAGTTTTCTTAATCGTAGCCATTATCTCAATCCCCCTATCGACTTAAAGGTCAAGTTTGGATTTATTTCTTGATCATCTAAAGAAAAATAAAAATTTCTTAAAAAACTTATTTTACTTATAAATATTTGATTGTTAGCCGATAAAATATTTTTGTCTGATAAAGTTTCAATTTCTAAAGTGTAATCAAGATATTCTAAATCATTTTTTTGAAAAATTATTGATTCTTTTTCTTGAGTTGAATAACAGTCAATTTCATACCAATCTAAAACTATATTTTCAGTTTCCACTAAAGATTCATACTTAGTGGTTATTCTAACTTTACACTTACCGTAAGCTGGACCAACTACGCCAGTTACCTTGATATTTGGTCCACTAAAAGTTCCGACTATCTTGGACCCAACTTTTGTTGACAAATTATTAACCCAATCTGTTCCATCGTTAAAGTATGCCAATCGATAATACCCAATAGAATTTTTATTAATTTCAGTATCATACAAATCAATGCTTGGTGGAGTTGCGCTATAATAAACACTATAACCAGGACTTGCCTCAAGCGAATTAATAACAGTGTTTGGATACTCAATATATTCATAAGAGGTTACTGAATTTGTGGTAACTGGAGTTGCGTGAATATATTTCATATAATCAGATCCATAGTAAATACTGTAAGTTCCATCTGGAAGAGTGTCTGCTTCATGATTTTTTGCAGCTTTAAAATAAATTATACCATCAACAATTTTAGTAACTACAGGAGTTGCAGCTTGCGTTGTTAGGACATTGGCATTTTCGTAGACAACTAAGTATGAATGATCTTGCTCGACTTTGAGAAGATTACTATTATAAACATAATTTAATTCATTATTTCCAATGTCTGTAAACAGCCAATCATTAGCGGTTATATAGTCTTTTAGTTGATCTATTATTATTCCGTCTTTTTAAAGGCGGAACGTTATAGACCTTTTGTTGAGGACTTGCTAAATTACTTGTGTTGTCTAAATATTTAAACCAGCTCATGTCATAACTCTATGTATAGTATTTCAAAATCGTATTTGTCCTTAAATTCATCTGGTATATCAATACTGATATTAACATCTGCAACTGGAACTCCACCTATTAGTATATCAGGTGTAATAGAATCAATTTTGATAACGACTTCTTTTGCAGCTGAATTTATTTGTTGTAAATTAATTTCATTTCTTACTGACTCATAATCTATATCTATAGATCTTATTCTCTTAGATCCGTCTGACCCAGAATGAGAATGCTCACCTATCTGCACTCCATCTATCTTTGCAGCGTTGTCTACCGTTATGTCTCCGGTTATTACTCCACCGGACTTCATTAGATACTGAGGATGACTATCCTCATTTAAGTCATCCAACAAAGAGTGACTAGACTTTAATGAGTTTATTTGAGACTCATCTACAGATAAGCTAGAAAGCAAAGAAGCGTAATTTGAATCTGTTTCTGTAGTAACAATTTTTTCTCTATTTACAGCCTTCATCGAAAGCTGAGATATAAAACTTGTGTACTTTCTTCTTTGAACTATAGATTGATATAAAGAGTCTATCTTTGCAGATGTGTTACTCCTTCTCTCTAAAAGGTCGGTCAAAACTGACTTGAAGTTACCTTCTGCAGCCAATAATGCTATTGCTGCCTCTTCTGACAAACTAGGTAATTCTGCTTTCATGTTTGTAGTTCTTATGTCCAAAGCAAAGTCGGCAACCACTTTTGTTTTAAATCTTAATGATGGACTTAGGTATTTATTATAAAAAACATTGCAATTAGTTACCAGATCTTTATGAAGGGTATCTAACTGACTATCTATCATATTTGTTAAAGAGTTTACTTTGATAGAAAAAAATGCTTGAAATTGAGCGGCTTGTTTTTTAGTTGTTTTATCCACTTCGGTTTCTGGCAAACCTGTTGGCGATGATTTGATTGATTGGGCAAAGAGTTCCTTATAGTGGATTGCCATTTTGAGCCAGTATAAGTAGTACGATGCGACCTGCTGTTGTGAGTCATCTTCATAGTTGTCTCCAAAATCTGCACCTAATGAATTTATGATGCAATTAGTTTCGTTTACTAAGTACTTAATAATTTCTCTAAAATCGTAAATATGACCAAATGTAGTATTTGATATCAAATTATCATATTCTTTTACGAATTTTCTATATCCTCTTGTTTGAACTCCTTCCGCATAAAGATATTGATCAAAACATATAAATGGTGGCCTAGGATACTTTAAGCTACCTGCATATCCTTCTATTTCTATTTTAGGATATGGATGATCAACTTTGTTAATCTCATTCCAAACATAGGCATGTGCTTCTTCTAGGTTTGAATTGTTTAATGGATCTAATTTTACTTGTCTTAATAAATCTTCTAAATCTTTTAGAAACTTAAGTAGATCTGAAAGACTATTCTTTGCTTCCTGCTTAAGAGATTGCAGAGGGACTGAGTATGGCTGATCGTTACCATATGATACTCCATTCTGAAGAAAAACTGAATTTGTTCCACCCCTAGAAAAAGCTGACTCTACCGAACTAAGAGAAGATGATTCGCTAGATGAGTAATCTAATGTTACCTTTTGTTCTGTTGAGAGTTGATTATCTATATTATTAATTAATGACATAATTTACCTAAAACATTTTTCTAGAAACACGTTTGACTGGTTTTCTTTTACCAAAACTTGGCATTAGGGGAGCGTTTCTTTGTGTAGTTACCATAATACCAGAAGCTGGTGCTTCCTTATCCACGTCATCAGATGCATTGCTTGCTTTTGGCATGAAGAACGTGTTTGAAAAACTCTCTGTATTTTTAGCCACCTTTAACTTACTAAAGTCTCCATAGTTCTGAGTTATAGCAAGAAGTGCTAACATTAAAGCGTCGTGCGCGTGATCCATAGCGGATCCGCCTGCTTCAAATATAGGTCTTCCCATTTGAGTGGTCCTAACAACAACATATGAAATCAACTGCATATAAAGCTCTTCATCTGAAGCCGGAAATAAGATAGCTTCCCTTTCAAGATATTGAGTTAGATTATCTACCATGTATGGTTTAATTTCTTTTTTAATTGGTAGCTTTGTATATGGATCTCTTATTTCTATAGATTCACCAAAACCTATTCCCTTGACTCTGTCTCTAAGGTTTGATTTTGGATTTTCTGTTCCATATTTTCTAAGTAGTTCTACTTGAACTTCTCCATATCCGCGGTCAACATAAATATGCTTTGGATGAAAAGATTCATTTAATTCAACAATTCTATTAACCCCATTAGTTAGAGTGTATTCAGACTTAGGGATTTCTTCTCTATATACAACTCTAACTTTATTTCTGAATCTTTCATCTTCGTAGTTTTCATTACAGGTTTCTAATACAACTATATTTGTTCCAGCGCCGTATTTATCCCAGTCAACTCCAATTGTATAGAATGATCTAGCTGATTGTATTTCAGGAGTATACTCCCAAGATGGTTCTATAAAAGCTTTGTCTATAAACTTTCTAGGATATACGCCTTCTGCGTCTTCGCCCCAGTCTGCTTCAATTTCATGACGATAACCCATTTCTGAGTATTGTTCCCTAAATTCATCTTCTTGCTCTTTAGAAAAATATGGGTTGCAATATGATGGAAACCAGAACTCTTGGAATCTAGCGCTTCTGCACCATTCCCAAAATCTTTCCCTTCTACCAGTTGGCGTTGAAGCTCCAATAAGTATTTTGTCCGGTTGATCTTCTGCGGTCTTCTGTAGCATCGCGTAGAGCGCGTCAAGGTCATCTGCGTGCATGTAGTCCATTTCGTCCAACACAATCACGTGTGCTTCTTGACCACGGGCTACGTCTGATTTTCCGCCTGAGCGCATACCAGATGTAAAGAATCTAATTGTAGATCCATTAGAAAACTGAATCATAAACTGAGGACTAGTTACTTTTCTTGTAATTGAATTCATAACTATTTCATTTTTAGAAGCTAATCTAAGAATTTCTTGATAGATTAATTCAACATGAGATTTCATTGGAGCAATAACTAAACATCTTCCATCTTTATGCGTATAGCTATAGTGCAGTAAAGCAATTGCCATGCTGAAGGTTTTTCCTAAACGACGACCTGCTCTTAATACTTTTCTTAATGCTGGATCGCGCAAAATTAAAGTTTGATAAACTCTTGTTTCTGCTTGAAGAAAATGTTTTGCCCATCTACATGGATCTTTAGATATATGTATTTGTCTTTGTTGATCAGCTGATATTCCGCATATCTAACAAATTATTATCAATCTCAAAAGGTTCGTCAATTAATAGGGCTAATTCTCTATTTGTAAATTGTCTACCTTCAACTGGCGTACCATCAGCCCAGTTTATGTGGCTTAGTTTATTTTTAAAAACCCATTCAATTCTATTAACCTGTTTTGAATATTCTGGATCTTGCGCGTTGATAATTTCTAAAAGATCATCCCTAGAAAGACCTTCTAATCTTTTACGAAATTCCTTTGTTTTGTCCATAGTATATTCTACCCGAAATGCGAAGCCATCATCGCACCTTCTGATCCAAGTAATGATCTAGCGTTTAGCCTGCTGTTCTGAATTGCGGCAACACCTCTAGCTCTAGAGGTTGCTCTAACTTCATCATCTTTATATCCTGCTCCAAAAACTCCGGTATACATATTACCTTGCATTGACTTCATGCCGTCTTTACCAAAATTAATTCCAGCTTTAACGGCCAATCCACCAAGCTTAGCAAGTTGGTAAGCCATATCAGCTGCAAAGATTAAATTAAGACCAGGAACAGCTGCTAATGCTGCTTCTCCAGCTACAGCTAAACCAACTCTAGCTCCACCGTGTTTAACTGCAGACAAAGCTCCTTTTGTTCCAAGTGACTTTATTATTCCCTTGTCCACTATTTCAGTAGCTATTGTACCCATTCTAGCCTTAACAACATCATCGCCCAATGATGATGCAAAACCTGCACCAGTTCCAATTCCTCTATTCAAAGCTGTATTAAGTAGTCTTGCATCTTTTCCTAGAGCTCCAGCTAAAGGTCTGATCATTTTTTCAGCTGTATCCGTCATTGCAATATTGGTTATACCAAAAGCTTTTGTTCCAGCTGTTCCCATTGCAGTTCGCATTTCTGCTCCACCACCAGGTGTTAATAATGCGCGCATAAAGTTTTGTGATTTTGTAGCGTTGACACCCATTGTTGTCATGTACCTGCGTTCACCAACACTAAGGGCTTCTCCTGCGACTGTCTTATTTACCACACCTCCTAATGTAGTTGCTTGAGTTGAAAAGTTTCCTGGATTTTGCATGAACCTACCTGTGGCAGGATTTCTAACAGCAGGTAAACGACTTCCTGGTGGAGCATAGACTTGTGTTGAAAGTGGTCCTCCATTCATCTTAGCTATTCTTGCTAGATTCAAATCTCCACGTAGAACAGCCTTACTGCTTGCATTTCTTGCGGCTCTTCTTTCTAGTTTAGTTATAGCTCCCATTCTTCCAATGATTCCACCACTAAATGCTGGTGTTGCTTCCTTTGAAGTTCTAGTTATCATGTTACCTAATGAAGCTAATGCTCCACCGGCATTTGGTGCCATAAATCCTTTATTATATCCAGCGCCAAATCGAGAAAGGTTTGGATCCCTAAAGAATGCTCTAGGGTTTGCGGTTAAGTTTCCTCTTCTAAATCTCTTAAAGTTAGATCCTACTTTATTTAAATCATCTACACCAGATTTAACTGCAGCTCTTCCGACCTCTTGCTAGACGTTGTCCTCTTGTAGTAGGTGTAAAGATTCGTCCTTGTTTTAAACTCTGCATTGTTGGCTTGAGTCTTGTTCCGCCAACAAATTGACTTGCGCCTTGTGGACCAAGTGGATCTAATGCGTTTCCTATGAAAGGTCTAAACTTTGCTCTAGACCTAGCTGCTAATCCACGTCCTCCTTTATTATCTAAAAATCCACCTTTAAGAATTGTATTTTGAGCTCTGTATCCACCATATCCAAATAGAAGCAATGGATTTTGTATTGCTGAAGTTGCTTCCATTCCGGCCTAAGACTTTACCCATTGCTCCTGGAATCTGAGGAGCTTCGTCAGTCATTCCACTCATATCACTCATGGTTAACCGCCCCTTCTTAGATTATGTAAGCCGAGTACTATGTTTCCGTCTGCGTTAAGTTCTTGTGCAGTTTGTGATGAAGTGTTTCTTTGTCCATATAATTTTCCACCATAAGTCATGTCTCTATTTAATCTTCTAGTTCCAACATACGGTGATTCATTTATAAATCTTTCATTTCTATTTATATAACCAACTCCCATTGCAGCACTTCCTGCTAATCCAGCTGTTGCTCCAAATGCTGCTCCCAAAACTCCACCCTTAAAACCTTTAGCCATACCACCAACAACGCCTCCCAGCGTTGCTCCTAAGCCCATAGCGGCCATTGTGTTCCTACCTGTACTGGAACCTGGAATTGCTGCATCAAAAACTGCACCAGGCGTTAGCTTTCTTCCGAGAAAAGTTTCATCCGCATTAGGATCACCAAAAGCAACATCCATAGCAGCATCTCTTGCTGCTGGTGCAGCGTTTTTAACAAGGCCTGCTGTTGCTGCTCCAGCTATGATGGCACCTGCGCCAACTTTAGTCGTAGCGCCTTTGTATATAGATTTACCTATGCTTGATAGAAGTGCCATTTATCTATCTCCAAATAAATGATTATTTTTATTAGAACCCATTGATGTATGACCTATTTTTTGTCTATCTAAATTTCCTACAACACCAGCTGTGAATAATGGATCTTTTCTTCTTGAAGTCTGACCATTACCCATTAATGCTTCCTGTATACCATAAGGCCTTTGCCCTTGTTCAACTGGTGCTGGTCCCATAGTAGCGTCATAAAGATCATTTTCGTTTCCTCTTTTAGCCATTTTATATCCAGTGACAGCTCCAGCTAAGGCTAAGGCGCCTAATGCAAATTTTCCTTTATTGGATTCATACACTCTTCTACCCAACGCTATTGCATCGGTAGCAATCTGTTCACCTTCACTAAGGCCTGGTAGTGTTGGATTAATAGACTCTACAAGTGATCCAGAATTAATAAGAGCTGTTTTTGCAGCAGCGTCTTCCATAGCTCTTGCTATACCAGGATCTACCGTTTCACCTACAAGAGCTCTTGCTGCTGTATCCATATCTTCAGTTACTGATCCAGACGTTGCAAAACCAATTACACCGTCTTTTTCAGTTTTAAATACATCAACAAGTCTATGAACCCTACCCTTTAATGCAATGTCGGTATCTCTTACGCCAGAAATACCTTGAGCTAATCTTGCTTCGTTTATAGTTTCTACTGCGGCATTTCCTGTTATTTTCATTCCTATGATGCCTGTTTGACTTATTTCTTCTGCTATCGTTCCAACGGTAGCCCTATAATTTGCAATAACAACATTTGGATCTGCTTTGCCTGCAAACTCGATTAACTTTTCTTCTCTAGCTTCTCGCGTTGTGAGTTTTGCAACTTCAGATAATTGCTGCATTCTTTCTGTTAGATTAACTGAAGTTAAGTTTTTTTCACCAAAAATATTTCTAGCCAAAGTTCTTGCTTCATCTTGCATTTGAGTGTTAATAAAAGAACCTGGCGTTGATTTAAGTTTATTGTAAGCTCTAATATTTCCAGCTAAAACTTGTTCAGCTAAATCATCAGTAGTTTCTTTACCTAAATTCTTAGGAACAAAAGCTCTGTTTATAGTGTCTTCTAATTGTGAGTCTGCTGCTTGAACTGTTGAATCTATAAATCTATTTAAATCTGCGTTTTCTAAAAATTCCTTACTTCCGAATTTAATACCATCACCAATAACATTTCCTGCATCGTCAAACTGTCTTATTGTGAGATTAGCAAGGTCGTCTGCATTGACAATAACTCTGGATGATTTTTTGGCAGTACCGGTAACTGGGGTTCTAAAATATGAATTTTCTTCTATAGCAAAAGTGCCCGTTTTTGTTCTTCTTTGTATATCAAAAATACTTTCTTTACCTTGAGCCATTGTAAATTGTATACCAATGTCGGATAACTTACCTAGATCTTTTCCAGCCAAAGGACTATAGGCATTGGTTCCAGCTCTTGAAACTTTATCTATTAATTTTTCACCTATTTTTGATGTAGCTTTAGCTTCTGCTGAAGCTAGTATTCTACTTCTAACATCATAAGTAGCGTAGGGTAAACCTCTATCGATTAAAGCTTGTGAATACTCAGCGGTTTTTGATCCAACAATTGCTGGAGCGTATCCGCCACTTCTTAGTCCATAATGTTCACTTGTGGTACCCATTGCCTGAGATAGACCAGTCACATTTGTTGATAATGATCTAGGTGTTCCAAGATTTTTAAGGGCTCTCCTGGCATACACCATTTGATCAAGCTCTGTTGCTTCTATCTCAGTTATTCCAATATTAGATAAAGCCAGACTTCCTCGATTTGCTAAAATCGAGTTACCGTTTCCTAAATTTATTCTTTCAGCTTTTCCTTCTCTAGCTTCATTCAAGGCAAATTTAAAAGCTTTTTGTATTGTTGCAGTGTCATCAAGTTCTTGAAATCCTGCTCCTGTAACTCCTCTAGACTCAAAATTAGAAAATACATATTTATTTTTTTCAGCGTCATAATAAATTGATCCTGCCGATGCTTCGTCGGCTAGATTGATACCAAGATTAATTGGTTCTGGATTACTTTGTAATCTTGCTAGATACTCTGTGTCAACAGACAAAGATATCTTTTTCATTCCCGATTCTGTTTGAAGAAAATCAAAAACATTACTAGACACTCTAGACATGTCTGATATATTAGTTATTGGAGTTACTGCGCTGCTTTGTCTAATTCTTGCTCTCATGAATTTTTCAAAAGCGGTCATTGACCTATCTTCTTTCATGAAGCCATGAGCTTTAAATAAGTCTTGAAGCTTACCGGCTTTGACTTTATATTCAGCTGCGGCTGCATCGCTTAATCCAGATGGTGTTAATCCAGGAGTTGGAAGTCTTCTAATCTTAAGTTCATTATTATTAATGAAATTACTTATGTATGCGTTTAACATCGTGTCGACTTCTGCGGTGTGGGTACCACGAGTTTCCATTAAACGAGTTAAATTTTTTAATCCTTCTTCTCCAGCATTATTTTCTAACAGTTCAAAAAAATTAGTATTTAAGAATAAATTCTCTAATGACTCAGTACCTTTTGCTCCGCCAAACATTTCTGGAGAAACGCTAAAAGAAGACAATAATCCACGCTGCAATTCTGGAGATATACTAAACGTGTCGTCTCCCAAAATTGATCCAGCATTTTGCATTATTCTTTCAAGTTCAGCTTGTTGCATACCCATAGCAATTTTTGCGCTATCTAGTGTATCTATCATGTAGCTAGGATTAGATGATCTTAACTGTAAAAATGTTTTTAATAAACTTTTTGCTTCTTCATCTTCTTGAAATGCTGGAAGCCTTTGCAGGGTTCCTATAAGTTTATCTAAGTCGAATGCTTCGGCGTTGTGACCTTCTATTCTAAAGTTTTCAACACTTTTACCATCATTTGTAAAAATTTTTAGAATCTCTTTAAGATCTGAAACAACTTCTGAACCACCGTCTTTGTATGCTTTTCTAAACTTTATCATTTCATCGTCAGGTACATAACCTCCTCTTTCAGATAAAAATGCAGCTTCAGATAAAGGAACCGTGTGTCCATTTTTATCAACGTATCCAGCTATATCCATTAGATCAGAAGCAAAGCTTTTGCTAGTTAATATTTCTGGTGCAGTGCTACTCATTGTTCCATCAAGATGGTAAGTAACTTCTCTTTTAACTAATGCTATTTCTCTTATTTGAGATTCTGGAGTTAGTCCGGTTGTTTCAGTGTCCCATGTTATAACTGTATATTTTCTTCCTTTTTCAAAAGCTAAATGATTCATTGGTTTACTTGTATCTTTATTAGAACTAGGTAGTCCTTCTGGAAAAAATTTTTTACTTCGTTCATGTAGTCTTGCAAGAGAAAATGGAGATCTCATTCTATTTCTACCCGTTGAAAAATCTTCTAAGCTTGTTGCGTCATGAGTTGGGTTAAATGACGTTCTCATTAAGTTGAGCGTATGTGGATGAATTCCATCTTTTGGATCACCACTACCAAATGGATCAACTATATATCTTAAAAAGTGTCTATATGGACTTTCTGATGGAAGCGAATTTCCCGGCATGCCTAACTCAGTAAATGTTCGATCTAAAGAAAGTACTTTTTCTCTATATTGCATATAGACATCATCTGCAGCTGCTTTATTCAATAAAGATAAATCTAAATTTTCTGATTGAACTAAAAACTCTAAGTTATCTCTTAATCCTTGGTCTGTTAAATCTCTAAATCTAGCAAGCCCCGATGCACTTCTGTGTTCAGGCTTCATCATGTAATCTAAATATGAATCTGTAACAGCTTTTGCTCTTTCTAAATATCCTCTTGCGGATCCAACAGTAAATGTTTTTCCTCTAACAATTTCATCTCCGCAGCATTGCTTCAATTCTTTGACTTGTTACGGCAGATCTTTGAGGAGATAAGAATTGCTCTCCAACTTCTATTTGATTACCTAGATTTTCCAGTTGACTATTACTCAATCTATGTTTTCTCATATCTCTACTCTAGTTCTTTGGTTTGAGCTTCTATATAATCATCTACTTCATATGTACCAAGTTTTTTGCGAATAAGTTTATTATTCTCTATTTCAATTTTTTGAACTTTCTGAATAATATCAGAAATAGCTTGAGCTGTATCAAGTTGAGTTTGACCAGTCTTTGCCCTAGCTTCTCTAGTTGCTAGTAATTGATTGCGTAAATCTTTTCTTCTTTTGTGCAATCGGTCTTCAAGTTCTACTGCTAAGTGTAATTCTTTTTTAAGAATTGGCTCACCATCTTTATCTATACCAATAATATTTTCTTGAATAAAATGTTCTTTAGCTAATAGTTTAGTTTTACGTAAATATTGAACTTCTTGATCAACTAAATCTCTTACCATAGAAACTTCAACTAAATTATTTGGACTTACATCTAATTGTTCCATATATTCACCTGTAAATTGAGAAACCATTCCCATTTCTATTGGACATGGTTTTCCCTTTGGTGCTAAATTTTGTTGATGTAGTGGGCAGGTTTCTGCAAATATGCAGCGCGATGCTTCACATCTCATTGGAATTGAAGAAAACATTGATGTTCTTGTTTTTTGTGGACGAACTAAATCAACAGCTTTTTCTTTTTGTTCATCTGTCCATTCGTCTGGAAAAAATAAATCAGGACGAAGTGATTCAAACTTATCCATGAAAGAATTTTTATCTTCAAATCTTTCTATATTACCTTCCATTAAAATCAATCCATTCAGACTTAACAATACCCTCTTGGGCATATGTTTGTATTAAACAACTTTTGCATCCGGGGACAATAATATTCTTGGATATGAAGAACCTGTTCAGCTTGAACTATATCTTCGTAAACAAAATTTAAATCATAATTACATCTAACACATTTCATTTGTGCTCCGAAAGAACTTTCATTAAACTTCTTTGTAGCTTTTCTGCTACTTCGACATTTTGTGCCGCATTAACAAACATGCTAACTTCGCGCATTTCATCAGGAGTGAGCGCAGAGCTAATAATAAATCTAGCACCTTTGCATATGTCACAATAAACATCTTTTCCGCCGTTTGCTTCTAATCTTGCTGATGAACATGAACACTGTTCTATTATTTCAAAAAATTCTAAAGCTTGAGCTAAATCGTACCATTTGTTTTTAAATAATTTTTTTGTTTGTTCTTTATAAGCTCTTAGTTTATAGGGGTCATCTGAAAGAAGTGTGCCCATATCTAAAGCTTGTTTCATCAAATCATTTATTGTTCGATACAAAAAATTTGGTAATTCAAAATCACCATTTATGTTAATAAAATTCTTCCAGTCACTCATTATAAACATCCTTACATTTAGATATATAACATTATATCACTTTATATTACATTCCTGTCATTCCGCCACTTGACTTTGCTTGTAAACCATTAGCTCCAGATGATCTTCCGCGCATTGCAGCCATTCCACCTAATCCAATTCCTGCACCAAGGGCAAATTTCCCTCTTCTAGTGCTGGGCATTCTTGCACCACTTACTAACCTTCCAGCTCCGCCAGCTAAACGTCTTGCTCCAGCTAACATTAAATTATTCCAATCCTATCAATGGATTATTTTGACTACCTTTTCTACTTCTGTATCCAGCGTAACCGACTCCACCTGCGGCTGCACCCATTACTGTTTTTGGATGCCTAGAAGCTGCTGTTAAACCAGTTCCAATTGCTCCAGTAGCTCTTCTAGTGAATGACGAATGAGCAGTCGATGACATTCCGACCCATAAAAGCGCCACCACCAGCAAGGCCTTTATGTACACCCATTGTTGCTCTTCCACCAGTACTTTTAGCTCTTCCAGCAAGACCGCGTGCTCCTGCCGACATTCCAGATAAACGTGGAAATTTCATGTTTTATTATTCTTAGTACATTGGGTAGTTTTGGCTACCCCTACGACGATTAGCTCCGTAAGCTCCGGCTCCAGTTACGCCAGCTGCAATACCCATTGCTCTATTTGGATTTTTTGCCGCATATCTAGATGCGTTACCTATAGCAGAACCAGCCATTGCTACAGCTTGACCTCGTCTACCAGCCATGCCCATGCCTTTATTGACTAAAGACGTTCCATATCTTTGACCTCTTCCTTGACCAAAGTTACTGACAGCTCGAGAAACTTGTCCTGCGCGTCCTGCAATTGCTTTTGCTCCGCTTGACATACCCATCATAATAGAATCTCCTATAGATTTAGATTACATTCATATAGTAATTAAACTAAGCGGTAGTTGCTGCTTTTGAAGGCTTCTTTAATGTAAAGATAAAATTATCACTTTCATCTTTATAAGATATCTCAAATATGGTTCCACGCGGTGGAGCTGATTTAATTAAAATATCAGCTAGTTGATCTTCCATTTTTTCTCTACGAACTTGAGCTAAACCTCTAGCGCCTTTAACTGTATCTACACCCTTGTCTAAGAGTGCCGATATAACTTCATCGGTGTAATTTATACTATAACCTTTTTTAGATAATTTATCCATAATTATAGACATTTCTAATTCTGCTATTTTTTCTAAGTTACTTCTATCTAAATGATTAAAAACAATTATTTTATCTAATCTATTTATAAATTCAGGCCTAAAATGTTTACGAACTGCATCTAAAGTATTTTTTTCAACCATTTCTTTTGCCGGCATTTGTGTGGTTGATAATTTGTGATTTATATTTTTAGCAAAGCCAGTTCCGCCACTAAGTAAATAATCAACTGTTTTCTCATTACCTAAATTAGTGGTCATTATTATGACAGTATTAAGAAAGCTTACCTCTTCACCCTTACCATCTGTAAGTACGCCGTCTTCAAATACTCGAAGAAAGGTATTCCACATATCGGCATGTGCTTTTTCAACTTCGTCTAACAATACAACTGTGTGGGGATTCTTTTTAACCAAGTTAACTAATTGACCACCTTCATCGTGACCAACGTATCCGGGAGGAGATCCTATTAATTTTTGGTTTTCATGCTTGTGTTGAAACTCACCACAATCTATTCTAACCATTGGATACTCTTCGCTAAAGAGGTATTTATGCAATGTACTTGCCAAGTGAGTTTTACCAACTCCAGAAGAACCGGCAAAGAGAAAAATACCTAATGGTCTATTTTTATCATTTAAACCAACTTGGGATCGTTTTAGAGCTGAGACTACAGAGTCTACAGCTTCTTCTTGACCTATAACATTACTTAATAAATGATCTTCTAAACCAAGAAACTTTTGTCTAGAAATCTTTTTATATTTATTTCTACTAGAATTAGTTTTCTTTGAATCTTTATTTAAGATAGTAT
>Ga0247723_1000018_pt1 | contig 105524 bp, 143 predicted proteins | sample MSEWelMarce5H_FC_FD_189079 | JGI IMG/M metagenome (GOLD analysis project Ga0247723, IMG submission 189079) | Subsurface sediment microbial communities from gas well in West Virginia, United States - MSEEL Well Study Marcellus 5H_FC | ecosystem: Environmental > Terrestrial > Deep subsurface >...
AATTCTGAAAATTCTATTTTAGATTGCGAATGCCATTGGCACGAATCTGAATAATTTTTTATTTTCCAAATTGTACAAAATCTGAATATTTTCTAAGTATGTACGATACAGGATCTACAGCAATAACACACTAATCTTAGTGAGCACACTAGTGCCACCTAGTAACTAGTGACTAGTGCCACCTAGTACTTAGAATCTTGACGATAGTACCAGTATGCTGTATCCCCATACAATGTACCAGACTACTACCGTGACGAATCCGATAGCGATGATAGCGGTGATGATGTCCTCAAGTAGTCTGTTCACTTGCTATCCTTTGTGATGAAGTGGTGAATCGTAATCGAGAGCGTACTGATAACGAATCCGATAGCAATGATAATCATTCCGATTTCAAAGAGATATGTTGGAGCCATTTTGTTTTGTCCTTTGTTTGTATGTTTATAGTATAGCGGATAGGTCTGACACGTAACTACTTAGTAGTCTGTGCAACCTTGCAAGCCTTGCAGAGCAATTGGCTAAGTGACATCGAACCTACAAAAGCAATCCGATTCCAAGTGCCACACTCTTGGCAATTTCCGTGGAATTCATTCATTTTAGTTTTCCTTTCTTTTTTCTTTCTATACCTTTACTCTATACCCTACCCCCGACACGTAATCAACGACACGCCGAAAGTTATCCACAGATTTTGCGCCCGACGCAACATTCTTGCGTGTTCTTACGTCTTACGCAATAATTTGCCGAAATGCCTGTTTTTGGTAGTTTGGTGTCGGTGGTCGGTGCTATGATAAAGGTATAAAGAAAAAAGAAATGAGAAATAAAATGACTAACATAGAACAATTCATCGCTCGTAGGAACGAAATCGTTACCTGTGAAACTTGTGAGCGTACTGGCTCACGCTACTCTCAGAATGTTCAGATGTTCTATGGCGAAGGAGAACGCTACTATGGCTCTCCTCTCCGTCAGGGTATGGGTAGCATAATCGTACAGGGTACGGTTTGCGGTCCTTGTGTTCGTACTCAGGCTCAGGCTAAGGTATCGGTACTCTCCGCTACCTATGTCCCTAGCGAAATGGCTAATCGCCCTCTTCGTGTGAATGAGATGCCGTAATAGGCATACCCTCGCTCTGAGCGGATCGACTTATGCCATAACTAGAATGTGTATAAGTTATCCACAGGCGGCGCACCCCTATATGTAGTAACATACTTACATTTACGTACTATATATAGATTCCCCCGAATTATAACGGAATGGTAACAAAACGTAACAGTAGGCAAAAAGTACCCTATCTGTGGGGTTACGTGTCGGTGGTCTCAATTATAATGAAGATATAAACAAACAGAGAAACCTAGAGAATGAGCCTAGCAAATAATCCCAACAGGGTGAGCCTAGCAAATAAATCTCAGGTTTCGGATAAGGACAGAAAAATGGCTACAAAGAATGACTACTACTTGGTTCACTACATCGAGAATGGTCGTGAGGTTTACTCCGCTGTTCACTGGCGTGACCTTGCTAAGTTCCGCTCAGAATTCGAAATTATCTCCATCACCGCATAGTTTCGTGTCGGTGGTCTCTGCTAGTCTGATAACATCAAGCAAAGGAAAACAAATGGAAATCGAAAACGAAATTGACATCAACGAGAATGATGACATCAACATCAACGCTCTCACGCCAAAGCAAAAGGCACTTCGCCTAAACGCTCTTGTGAAATTGGCAAGCGGTGACGTGTTCACCAATCACGACTTTGAGGAAGCCCTCTCGCTCACTCGCCAACTGATGAAGCGATAGGGTGACTGTGACTAAGTGTAAAGAGTGTAACCGTAACCTAGTTGTGATAATCAAGCCGCATCCTGATTTGTGTTGGTCGTGTGTAATGGAACGCTAGGCGGATCGAGTTATCCACAGCCCCCAAAAAGTTATCCACAGGAAGGGCGCACTTATCCACAGGCTGTTAGTAACTAAGTTACGTAATGTTACGATAATTCCCAGATTTTCCCAGTTCCGTGTCCGTGGTCAATGGTAAAATATAAATATAAAGCAAAGGACAAAAAAATGATTGAAATGACAGAATCTCGTATCGAAGCCCTGCTCTTGGGTGGCGGAATCGTCACGCCTAGCGGAACGCTGATTGAAAACATCGAACGTGTAGACTATGACGGAATCAACTTGCGAATTCGTGGTTGGGTAAAAACTCCAAACGTATTCGTTTCATCGGCACAATGGTATTCACGATGGGCAACCATTCGACCATAGTTTCGTGTCGGTGCTCACCTGTATACTGATGATATCAAGCAAAGGACAGAAATGATAAATGTAAACTACTTCCCTCTCGTAGACGGAATTGACCCTCTCTATGGTGAGGTTGTGTTCTCGACTGATGAATGGACACACCTGATGATTGACGGTACTGACACTATCGCTGTCGTTCCTACTCTGGATACCTACCCAGCATAATTGGGCAGGGGATAGGGTGAGCCTAGAAATAGCAAATAAACCTATCCCCATAGTTATCCACAGGGGCTGCGCCCCACGCAAGATCTTTGCGTCTTTATGAAGATAGTTGCGTTTCCCCTGAATTGAGGGGTTATATGTCGGTGCTCGACTGTATAATGAAGGTATGAACAAAGGACAAGAAATGAAATCAGAAATCACAATCCCAACCGAAATGCTGGTGCGTTTCATCGCTGACGAGGAAATTGACTTGGCAGACTATGAGGCACGAGGCAATCGTGAAATGGCATATTTCGCACAGGGTCGAATTACCGTCTGGCGTAATCTCTTGGATGTATACGCCAAGTAGTTTGATGTCGGTGGTCGCTGTTATAATTGTAATACAAGAAAGAAAAGGAAAAAAATGAACGAACTAATCGGATACACAATCAAGTCACACGACAGCCAGGTTATTGGCAAGGTGAACACCGTTGAGCCAATTCAGGTTGGCGAAGCCGCTCTCCGTAAGAACGGTATCGAAAAGGGTAGCGGATATATCGCTCTCGCCGTTCAGGTAGACGAAAAGCCGTCTGGCTGGACAACGCTTATCGCCCAAGACGGATTTGGCATTCACAAGCGTTATGTAATCTAATCTCGCAAGGGGAGAGAGTGAGCCTAGCAAACTAGCAAATAATCTCTCTCCCCACGCAAGATTTTTGCGAGGGCGGCGCACCGATCTTTGTCACAACAAACTTTACGTAGCAAAAGAAAAAACTCCCGAATTAGATGTCGGTGGTCATTGGTATAATGTAAGTATGAACACAATCGATGAATCCTTCCTCTGCTCAACCTGTGGCGAACAGTATGCTTACTGTGGCTGTATGAACGACGAGACTGAAGAGCCTGTTGATGGCTTTGCTGTCTGTGCTGTTTGTGACTACACTGTTCGTGGTCTATTCTATCTCAATGGTGACTCCACTGGTCGATGTGCTGACTGCCACAACACTAACCGTATTGTTGGTGTATCTACAACTGAGGCTGACTGGTTCTAAGGGCTGGGCGCAATTTTTCTATTCCGACATAATTAAGAAGATGGATTAAAATCCCCTGGTTTGGTGTCGGTGGTCAGATGTATAATAGAACTATCAAGCAAACAAAGGACAAAGTAATGACTACTCTCACTATCAACGAAACTCACACTGCTAACGCAACAGAACTCTACCGTGATTTGGTTATTCGTGCCACACTTGGACAGGTCGAGGAAGCGTCTGTCTGGTATCACGAAGCACAGGACGTTGCTCAGGAAGTTGCCAACAACCTCAACGCCTCGTTGGAAATTGGTGCTGGCGTTGTCTCGGCATTCTCCCCTCGTGAGCGTTGGTCGTCTAACATCACTAAGGCTGTCTCGTTCTCACTTGGCAAGTCAGTAACAGGATTGTCGAACAACCTCAAAATGGCTAACGCTGTATTGGATGAAGGATTTGACGCTCTCAAAGGTCTCAAAACCAATGCGTTTGCTCGTGCTATTGCTGGCGACACGGAAGCAGTCGTGATAGATGTGTGGATGATGAGAGCAGCAAAAATGCCTACGGATAGCCCAACTCAGGGACAGTATCTCGCTCTGACTAAGGCAGTCAACAAAGTGGCTGGCGAGTTTGGTCTGACCCCTCGCACAACTCAGGCACTCATTTGGATTGTCGTTCGAGGTTCGGCAATCTAGGCGAGAAATCGCGCCCACGCAGCTTTATTGCGTAATTAAGAAGATCTTTGCGTTTTCCCAGATTTGAGGGGTTTGGTGTCCGTGCTCTGATGTATAATAAGACTATGAAGAAAAAGAACCCAACTCACAAAGGTATTGAGAACAAGCCCTACATTGAGGCTATGCGTGAAATCCGTCGTTCATCTGCGGCAGGTACTCACGACAATCGCCCTAACCGTGAACGCACTCGTGCTACCGCCAAGAACAAAGCCATAAAGGAATGGAACTAATGACTAACCAATGCGAATGCTGTGAAATGTTTTTCAGTCTTGACAAATTCGAACAATGCCCTACCTGTGTAGACTTTGGGTGTAAATCAGTAAAGGACAACTAATGAAGCGATACTGTAACCGTTGTGATACCCCTGTTGTCTACACTGGCGTATCGTCAGGGTACTCAGCAGTCTGCCCCACTCACGATGAAGACCTATACCTAGTAGAGATGTATCTGGCATAGTTTGATGTCGGTGCTCTAGGTTATAATAGTAATACGAACAAAGAAAAGGACAAAAATGAAAAAGTACAACTTCACTGGTTTCACATTCGGTAGCAACGGAGAAATGGTTTTCCGTATCGAAGTAATGAACCACACCGAACACGGAACAAGCGTTTCCGCTCAGGTAGACTTGGAACTCACGCCAGAGGAACGAACCGAACTCGTCACCCAACTTATCTCCATCAAGTAGTTTGGTGTCGGTGGTACTTGGTACAATAGTAATACGAACAAAGGACAATAAATGAAAGACACAATCAACCGCTCAGGTGAGGTAATCCAAAACCTCATAATCTCACAGGGTGAACGCAGTTATGCCTATGCCTATGCGTTTGGATTTGCGTGGGCTTTGCTCACAGAAAAACAGCGTATCCAAATGCTCAAACTCGCAGAACAAAAAGCAAACGAAAAGGAAGAAAACTAATGCCAAAGTATCCTGAAATCGAAGTACAACTCACAGGACAAGACGGAAACGCATTCGCAATTATGGGTGCTGTATCTCGTGAACTCCGCAAGGGTGGCGTTCCCAAAGAGGAAATCAACGAATACACTACACAGTCTATGTCTGGTGACTATGACAACCTGTTGCGTACCGCTATGGATTGGGTGAGTGTATCCTAATGATGACACGCAAAGACTATGTAGCCGTAGCAGATGTGCTGAACCGTTACGCACTCTCTATTGACGAAAACACTTTCGACATTCTCATTCACGATTTCGCTGGACTGATGGAACAGGACAACCCACGATTTATGTCTGACCGATTTATCTCCGCTTGTTGGAATGGCAACGAGAGTGATTGAGTTTCTCATTCTTATCACGCTGGCAGGACTAACCCTCCTGCTGGCGTGGTTCAATGGTTAGAAAAATTGCGCCCCCCACCCCTACCTAATGCATTACAAACTTTAAGATCTGTTTCCCGAATTCCCAGAGTTTTATGTCGGTGGTACACGCTATAATAGTAATATGACAACGAAAGGACACACTATGAATGACGGTACTTATCTCAACCTTGATGGGCAGTTTATTCTCTCTCACGCTAAGTCTGGCTATTGGGTAGCCGTACACAAATTCGATACCCTCGACGATGTGGTGACTGGCGACTATGTAGGCGTATGGACTAATCCTGAGAGTGGCGTGATGTACCTTGACCGTAGCGTTTGGGTATCTGACTTGGACAACGCTATCGCTCTTGGCAAGGCTCAAGGACAACTGGCTATCTGGGACTGTGCCAATGAAACCGAAGTTTGGCTTACTAAACTCAAGCCAGAGTAATATGTCGGTGCTTGGCAGTATAATTAGACTATCGAACAAAGGAAAATAAATGGGAAGTATGTTTGTAGAAGGACTCAAGGACTTGGGCGATATCGAATTAGAGGATATGGTGAGTATGCACTTTCAGTCGAATTGCTATCCGCCTATCCCCCAATTTATGGTGCAGTCTGCCGTAGCCGCTATCAACGCTTGCAACTATGGTGACTACAACGAGGTAATCCAATTGCCTCACGGAGTAACTTACAAGGGTAGCGAGTTTGTTGATGCCGCAACTTTTGTGGAACAGCACCGCCTTGAAGGATTCGTAGAATGGGAGTATGAGGACTAATGGACTGGGAAAACACAATTGACTGGAAAGTTGTAGACAGGTTGACAGACGAGCAGGTATCCGCTATACTGGATATGTTCGACAAGTAAAGGAAAACAATGACTGACTATACACTCAAGTATCAGGTTTGGGCAGGGGAGTACGACGGTAAGTTGGCGACCTTCCGTAATGAGGAAGCCGCTATGCGATTCCTACTCTCTATCAAGTCTACTCACCCTAACGCATATATCTATGACGCTTTGGACGAAATCTATATAGGCAGGTAGGCAGGGGAGCTGCGCCCCCACCGTGATCAAACCGTTATTAAGATTACGTGTTTAATTTCCCATTTCCCAGAGTTATATGTCGGTGGTCAGCGGTATACTTATAAGACAGACAAAGAAAAGGACTAATCAAATGGGACAGTATCACTCACTCTACAACTTGGACAAGCAAGAAGTGCTTCACCCTCACGACATCGGACTTGGTGCGAAGCAGCGTGAGCACACAGGACACCTCGCTTCACTTTCGGATATGATGTATATCCTTACCACCTGTTCCCCTATGCGTGGTGGTGGTGACTTTGTAGCAGAGGTGATGAAAGACTTCATTGGTCGTTGGGTAGGTGACCGTGTGGTTGTCGTTGGTGACTATGCTGAACAGGGTGACATTCCTAACTACGATATGTCACAACTCCAAGAGTGTAAGGATATCTCTGGACAGGCACGTTCCTTTATCTATGAGGTGTATGGTATTAGTTTCCATATGGCTGACTATGGTTGGGAACGTCAGTACCCCCAGCGTGAGCAGGTACTAGTCAACGGTAGGCTAGTGGACATAGTTTGATGTCCGTGGTCAACGGTATAATTGTAATACAACAACGAGAGGACAAAGAATGATTGACAAGGCATTTGGAATGAAGCAGGTTGCCGAAGATATGACAAAGGACACAATGGTAAACACCGCAGGTGCGATGATTATGTATGCCGAAACCGAAGAGGACAGGGCAATTGCTATCAACATCTTCGGGCAGACACTCGTCGGACTTATGGCACACGCAATGTCGGAATTGCTGTTGTCGGAAGAGGACTTTGCGGTACTCACCCAGACAATCGAAGAACTGAACAACATCGCACAAGAAGCAGAGGACAACTAATGGAAACCCAGCACCCAGTACTTACACAACTCAATCAGGAGATTTCAGACCTGAACGACCAAGTTATTTTCCTTCGAAACGAACGTGACCGAATTCTGACTAACTATTCTCAGGATGTTGAGAACGTCCGATTGATTCTCCTGGAAGCAATTGCTGAAGACGTTGACGTAAAAACGTTGGCAAATTCTGTTGCGGATGTGTTTGCTATCTCGCTCCTTCGTGAGATTACTGTCTCCATTCCGCTCACAGTTGAAGCAACATTGCTAGTTCCTGCTGACTTCGATATTGATAACCTTGAAATTGGTGAAATCAACGTTGACTGCTACAACACAGACGTAGAAGATTTCTCTGTCCAGTCTTGGGATATGGGAACCATCGAAGAGATGTAGCTGCTAGGTTCCCACTGTAGTATTCTTGTCCTTTCCTGCAGTGGTGATAGGTCCTGGGTATGACCTTTATAAACTGCCCTTTCTTAGTACCCTGCCAAGATCGACGGACCTGCGCCCCCCTATGTCCTAATAAATAAGTTACGAACTGTTACGAACTTTCCCAGAAATCGCAGGGTTTGATGTCGGTGCTCACCTGTATAATATAAATATAGGCAGGGAGATGAAGTCGGAAGTCCCCACAAATAAAAATAAAAAAGTTGAGAATAGACTTGACAAACTCTCTCCCAGCCTGTATAATGGTAATAACGAAGCAAACAACAAGTTGGCTCACTACAAGGAAGCAAGGTAATACAAATGGGAGAAATCCAAATCGGTTCACAGTTCACCACGCAGAAGTCTGGCGTTTCGGGTACGGTTCAGGAAATCGTCAAGAACGCTAATGGCACAAGCCGTGTTCGTCTCACCGTCAATGGTGCTGACCGTTGGACTACCGTAAAGTAGTCTAATCTGGGGAGGTAGGAGGAACGGCTCTGAATACCTAGTAGACTACCTCCCCTACTTACAACTGAATAGTTTCGTGTCAGACCCCAATGATACAATGGATACATAAGCCAATAGAAAGGACTAAACCAATGGCTCGTTCACTCTCCGTGAAAATCCCCACCGCAACTCTTATCGCTGATGTTGAGGCAACTATTGCCAAGATTGAGGCAGAGATTGCTACATACCCTGCTGATGTGGAAGCATACCGACAGGCAAGCAAGGCACACCAAGACTTGGTTCTCAAAGCAGTTATTGAGGCAATCAAGAACCCTGACAACATTGGTGGCGAGTATGACCAGAACGCTATTGTTCGTGTCAGCCCTCAAAACCGCTACGGCAATAGTGGAGTAAACATTCAGGTAAACACCGATTTGCTTGCTCTGCCCAAAGCACCAGAAGAACCGACCAACCCAAACCAGCGTACTCACTATGGTCGTGAATACACCACTCGTTTGGACTTGCTCAAAAAGAACCTCAAAGTTCTTCGTATGACGAACCAAGAAGAAGTCAATGCCTCCACTTACAACTCTGTAATGGAACTTCTCTAACGAGAAATCTGCTGGGTATCAGAATAAACTGCCCCATTCATAACTACATAGAGAAACATTGGCTTCATAGTGAAAAGGTTATCACGCTACCCTGTCGAGGTAGAGGTTAGGGTTCGAGTCCCTATGAGGTCGCTTCCCCTGAAAAGATGGGGTGAGTTTGTCAGTTTGTAGATGATAACTGTCTAGGGTAGAGATGCTATGGTGAGATGAATCCTCTATTCCGAATTATAACTCTCACACAAAGTCCCCCTGCGAAGCGTCTGGATAGATTGCTGGTAGTAGGGGGATTTTGTATTGGTGGGGGATCGAGCTGCGCCCCGACTTTGTTAGGACATAGTTATTACGGATTGGTTACGAAAGTCCCAGAATGTTCCCCAGAATAGTTATATGTCGGTGGTCGGTAGTATAATAGAACTAACAACAAAAAGAAAGGTATGAAATGGCTCACGAATTAGAAATCGGTGCTAATGGCGAGGTTGCTTTTGCTTCATTGCGAGAACCTGCTTGGCACAAACTGGGTACAGTCTTTGAAGATGAGGTCAATACTGACCAAATGCTCAAACTGGCTCACCTTGACAACTGGAATGTTCGTCTTGAAGAACTGACTTTCCCCGAAGGTTATGTCTCTGACAAGACTAACTACTTTGTTTGTCGTACCAACCCATTCGACAAGACACAGAATGATGTGCTTGGCGTTGTGGGTGAGCGTTACCACACGCTTCAGAACGAAGACCTGTTCACCTTTGGTGACAACCTGCTTGACGGTGGTGGTCGCTGGGAGACTGCTGGTTCAATCAAGGGTGGTCGTGTAGTCTTTGGCTCGCTGGCTCTTGACAACTCAATCACGCTTGACCCTAATGGTCGTGCTGACAAGATTGACAACTACCTGCTTATCAACACAAGTCACGATGGCTCTATCTCCATTATGGCTTCGATTACCCCTGTGCGAGTTGTGTGTGCTAATACTCTCAACCTTGCTCTTGGTGGTGGCGTAGGCAAGTGGCGTAATGTCAAGCAGTCGTTCAAAATCCGTCACACTCAGACTGCTGAGGGTAAGGTTCAGGTTGCTCGTGAAGCACTTGGCTTGGCTCAGACCTACCTTGACGAGTTTTCCATTATGGCTAACGCTATGATTGAAACTGATGTTACTAAGGCAGAGTTTGACAAGATTGTTGCTCTCGCTTACCCTGCCCCCGAAAAGGACAGCAAGGGTTCGTTCAAGAAGCACGAGAACAAGATTGAACTCATCAACGACATTTATGTTGGTGACTACAACAACACGATTACTGGAACAGCGTGGGGAACTCTCAACGCTCTGACCGAACGCCTTGACTGGTATCGTACTGCTCGTGGTGGCAACACCGAGAACATTCTCGCTGGTGCTAGTGGATTTGACCCTGCTATCACGGCAGAGAAAAACCGTCTGGCTCGTGTAGTCGCTGGCGTACTGCTGGGAGCATAATCCCTAACTGCTGGGCAACAGTATAAACTGCCCTCCCTTCGGGGATCGATTGGGGATAAGTTATCCACAGGCAGCTGCGCCCCATCATTCTTATCTAGATAGTTAAACATAAAAAACGCATTACGATCTTGTAAAAAAATCACCCGAATTCCTCTTGTTATATGTCGGTGGTACACAGTATAATTGAAGTATCCCCTAAAGAAAGGTGTGAAATGCAGAGTTTCACTATCAAGGCTACATATGAGTATGAAGCCGAAGGTATCATTGCCGCAAATGAAGAAGAAGCCTACGATATCTTTATCAAGAATCTTGATGCTTACTATGTTGGTCCAGAGGATTACTCCTGTGAGGCTGACTTTGATGTGTGCGAACACTGTGAGGTAGACATTGACGATTGTGAATGTGAGGAAGAAGATGACGAGTAATCCATTGGTAAGTGAATACTGTGTACCCAATGAGGGTGACCACTGTATGTTCTGTGGAGAGGATATGAGTAATGAGTGAAGACTGGAAGCCTAATAAGTTTATTACATACCGCTTCGTTTCGGACTTTGCTATCGTTACCTTCAACGTTCCAGGTCTTGATGAGTGGGACGATGAGACTTGGGATAGCGTAGCACACACTGACCTTGCTTCATACGTCACTGAGCCTGAAGCATATTGGGAAGACGACCAATGGGAAATCGAAGACGGAGTAGAGCAGTATGAGACATATGGAAAGGTAACCCTATGAGTGATAATCTAGAAACTTATTATGTGGTCAATGAACGTGAGGTAGCCAAGCAAGAGATTACGAGCAAGATTGACGAATTGCTGGAATCGGATTCTATGTCGTACCTCGATGCTAAAATAGGACTAAACCTAATAAAGACATTCATCAAATTTATGGACGAGGAGTAAGATGAAGACTTATCAAGTAGAGTATCAAGCCACCTATTGGGTGGAAGCCGAGAGTGAAGAGCAAGCAATTGAGTTGGCTATCATTCAGCACGAGGATATGCCTGACGGCGATTGGGACGCTTTCATTGACCCCTATGACAGCAATAACTTTGGAGATAAGTAATGATTAGTTGGGACGAATGGGAAGATACCTATAAGCCTACTACACAATCTGCCATTGACGACCTGTCAGAGATTGATAGTAAGTTAGATTATCATTACATCTGGACAATGATTGACGGAGACGGACGGTATGCCAATCTGTTCTCTGGTATTCATATCATCAACCGTCTTGGTTACTTTGTTACTGAAGTACCGTGGACAGAAGAAGTATTCGTAACTGACCAAAAGGAATTCTAATGCAACCATATATCTATGTATGCGAAATGGCAGGGTGTCCCAATCCTGCTAACAAGCAAGACGTAGAAGACTATAACTATCTTTGTAATGATTGTTTCGACAAGGTAGTGATTGGAGAACTATAATGAAACAATTTGATCCAGACATCATTGAGTACATCAACGAGCAGCTCCCTGACATCATCAACTCCTATGAGGATGCCGTGATTATGGGTGACCCTGAATATGCAGAATATCTCTCTGGGATTATGCAAGCATATGAACATATTACCGAAAAGTTCTCTTACGAACCTCTTGACAAAAACCCCGAATCTTGATATAATAGGATAACCCACAACAAAAGGAAAAACAAATGCACGTTCTACAATACATAGCAGTAAAGGCTGACTCCCCTGAAGAAGCCATTATCAACGTCCGTACTAGCCTAGAATCCATTATGGGTGAGTTTGGCTCTGGCTCCACTTGGTACGACTGGTTCATCACTGGTGGTGGACGATTCAATGAGAACTCTGACCCCTACACTGACGGTGACGAGAGTATGGTTGTTTCATCTCAAGATAGTGAAACATTTGAGAAGATTATCGTAGAGTGCATTGAGAGCCGTATGTCGGAATTCAACCGCTACCGTGACGAATGGCAACGAGTCAACATCAATCTTGAATCCTACTTTGACGAGTTTCAGGGTGATATGGATTACTCTATGCAACTCTACCCTCTCGGTAAGATGATTGATATGGTTCAAGGTGAGTGGGACTTCAACTCCTACTTCTATGACATTGAGAGTTGGTCAACCAATCCTCTTCATATGAACAAAGACCGTATCAACAACGGTACGCTTTGGTTCCTTGTCCCTGTTGACTTCCACTTCTAAGGAGAATAATGAGTAACTATTCTGACTGTGGTGGCTGTGGTCGTATGTTCAATATGGGCAAAGCCGAAGAAGTACTAGAAATGCTTAGACACGATTGTAATGAGGAGGACGACGAATGAATACAGTAATAGAGGAAAGAGTGCTAGACCTGAACATCTTCTACCGTGAAGACTGGACTAAGGAAGGTGGAACTACCTGGTCACCAACGTTTACCATCGACCCATACATCCGTGTGAGTGATAACGATGGTGTTCGTAACATTGAGACTGGGTACCTTATTGAGTGTGACGAGTACGAGACTGCTTATCTTGCTAAACAATTCCCTGAGTCAGAGTATGGTAGTGACTTCTGGATATTTGCAGACGAGGTAGATATGCCTACACGTCGAATTGCCAGGGTACTTAAATCGATCAGTCTGGACCCACCTCCAGGAGCACCAGTCATTAACTATATATAAACACAAAGCCTGTCACAATGGCGTGACGGATGGAGTAGACGTTGAATGGGGGTTCCGTCTACAAACTGGGTGGGGCGTAGGTCTTTATTTCCTTTCAGACTTGCGTTCCACCCTCATTTCTGGTAAAATGGATTGAGGAGATAATATGAGAAAACGAATGACAGACGAGGAACGAGTAGCAAAGCGAATGTCAGATTTGATTTCAGACTTGCGTTTGGATTTAGAAATGATTTCACTTTACATCACGCAACTCTCACCCAATGTAACAATCAACCGTATTCTGCTAATGGCAGATTTTATCAAAGACGAGAAAGAGAACAAGCACAATGACTACATTTGAGAACAAGTGTCTTATCCTAGCCGACATCTGGCTCAACTATCGTGATGACGAACAGTTTGAGGACTTTATCCAATACAACGATATGGGCTTGCCTTTGGCTTATGCTCTCTCCGAGCAAATCGTCAAGGGAACAGAACTGTCCACCAAGTTTGTCGAAGAAACATTTGACCTGTTGCTTTCTGGTCTTGGTGTAGAAGACGAGGCTTGGGTTTCATTAGATGATTTGCTTATGTCCACAGGTGACGTAGCACCAGAGTCAGAGTAGTTATACAGTCATAGGGGGTAGCTCTATCCACAGAGTTATCCCCAGGCTGGGCGCAGAACTTTGTTATAACATACTAACATACTCCCAAACACCTTTACGAACCCTTTTGCATATTTCCCAAATTTTGCAGACATTAAGAACCCTCTTCAAAAAATCGCTGAAAGTTTGGAGGGTATCAGATGATGTCCTATTCTCCCTATAGGTAATATATACTATAAAGGTATTACGATCCTATCTTTGATACCCCCGAAATGTGCCAATGTCTAATAAGATGGTTTGGTATATATATTTTGGGGCAGCTAAGTATAAGCATTATCCCCTATATAAGAACAAACATAGACATTACGAACCCTTGATTATTTTTCCCAGATTCTTGTACAAATTGTACATTTTCTGATATAAAATAGGATGTTTTGACATATTTATACACAATATATAGGGGTTTGTGAGCATAAAATACACTAGATATGGGGTTGACAAATGCAATTTTTTGTGGTAGATAGGGAGTTTGGCGTATAGGGGGACACAAGATGTAGTGTTTGGGATTACGAACGCCTACTATATATAGCTCACTATCTCAATACACTTCTCAAACATTCTCTTTCAGTCAGATAATATCCATATCAGTAAGATAATTGTGGATAAAACTGTGGATAAATGTGCTCTCAGAAGCCTCAGAATGGTCTGTATCGAGCTATATCCTCTGATGTCAAACAGGTGTGTATGCTCAAAACCATCTGTTTATATAGGGGTTATATGTACTATAGGTTATAGGTTATATAGGTAATGGGAGACACCATTTCTGATGCCCCCCATATTTTGAATCTGCTTAGTCTACGTAGTAGCCGTCTGCATCGATAACATTATCTGATTCATCATTGCTATAGTCCTGAAAGAACTTAGCGGTACGAGCTACACGAAGCTGGAAGTCTCCAGTACCGTGACGATCTGCATCCCAACGATAGTTGATTTCAAACTCTCCACGAGAATTAGTAACATCACTATCGACAAGGACCATTTTAGTTCCACTAATGTTGGGAACCCAGAGCTGAACCGTTACACCTGCACGAAGACGATTGGAGTTAGCATTGGTACGAACGTCACCAACAAACTGAACATCGTAATCGTTACGACCTGCGTGTACTTCTGCTGATTCATTTGAATCAAAAGTGTCAATACGAACATTGTCTCCGACAAGGATATCCTTGCTTGCAGCTGTTCCTTCACCAAGGTGCTTACAGGTAGACCCAATGTTTGCAATTACACTATCGATCTGGTAGAAACCAGCGAGACCAGGAGTAAATGAAACCTTTGCAGTTTCAACTCCAGGGAACTCAGTAGTTGCATTAGCAACACGAGTCCACTTAGTGTTGTAGTCGGAATCAGCCACTGCTGTGTTGTTGGCAGTTGCTGTCTCGTCGAACAACTTAGACTGCACATCACAGTTGGGCTTTGCACCAACAATAGTAGCAGTTGCTGTTCCATCAGCGTGTTTGTAAGGAGCACGAATCGTAAGATCCTGGCTCCAAGCAAGTGCTGTAGTAGCGGTAAGTGCAACAGATGCGACTCCCACTAATGTAGCTATTGTGTATTTATTCATTTTACTTCTTTCTGTGTTGAACGTTCCTATAAGGCTTTATAGAAACTATTTAACGGAGATAGTGGGGATAGTTTTATCTACCCCCACTGTGTTGCGTCTACCTCCGAAACTTAGAATGGAGTCTCGCCCCAGGGATTGCTATTGGGCTCTTCACCAGACTGGGATACAGCCTTCTGCAACAGCTCCTGCAATTCAACAACCTCTGCCAACGAGAGATCGTGCTGTACGGCACCGTGCTGTCCTTGCACATAGAGCGTAATCATTCGATCCTGTGTTCCGTGCTTCTTCCATCCACGTGCATCAAATGCCTGGTATGTTTTGTTAACTGCCAATGTATCTCCTTTGTTTGTTATATCTATTATATCAATTAGTCGCTTGCTTGTCAAGCGTTGGTACTCTATACCGCCGAACTTTTCCGCCGAGAACTTATTCGCCCATAATGAGAGCAATAATGTTTTTGGGATTATCTTTTAATGGTGCGTGTTGCAATCCGTTTTCTTGCATAAGTTGGACAATGCGTTCACGCTCTTGTTTACGAACATACTCTGCATACGCACCGATTTGCTGTACATCTTCCTCAGAGAATGCGTTGTTGAGGACCAACATATTGTATTCAAATTTAATCATCAGGCTGCCTCGTGTGTAACCCAGTAGTACTGACAGCTATCGCAACAAGGCTTATTATTCTTGCTGTTCACTGCATCGATAAATCCCCAGTAGTACGATGGATCTTTCTTATATAGGTTTGCTTTGTGTGTAGTGGTGATACGCTTCATCTTTTTCTCGTTACCCCACCATTCTGGAGGAGTTGTTCCCCAGTCAAGGAATTGGTCTGCGTGTAGGTTCCAGAGGTTTTCCTCGTTCTTGTCAGTCTTGATACCACGAGCCTTAGCTACCTCAACCATTTGCATTACATAGCCAAAGAGCGAGAACTCGTGACCACGCCACATCTTAACAGCAGGATGATTACGCCATCCAGCACGTGGGTCAGGGTTGCCAAGCACCTTGAGGATTTGATAGCCTTCTAGGATTTGCTTGTTGAGCCTACGATTGTCGAGTGCTTCTGCAGACTTATTGAAGTCAGCGTATGGAAGGAATGTTTGCATTGTTTCTCCTATGCGAATTTAATCTGTGAACGGAACTTCTCTGGGAATGCGAATGGACAGGTAGAGCAGTCATTCTTACCCTCTACAAATGGTTGGTTACCACCCATAGACTTTGGTACTGTAATGCCAAGGAATACTCCTGGCTTTGTTTCTGTATCTACACAACGTTCACACATACGTGACTTGTATAGATTGTTCTCACGAGTGAGGAGCTGGTACTGACTTGATACCGCTTCGATATCGCTGACATTTACCTTGCCCTCTATGTTTTGATCTGAGAGCATCATACGACCAACAGGAATGCGATGGTCTACTTCAAGCTGTGTGCTGGTGTGAATCATAGTAAAGGCATCTGTAAAGCCAAGAGCCTTCTGCATATCTTTTAGTTCACGTGGGCTGTAGATGGCACGAGCATACTCGTTCCCAGTGATGTAAGGTGCTTCCAGCATATCCAGAGTATCTACACGGCTATGTGTATCACAGTATCCTTTGCTTGGTTGCTTGGGAATATTTACTCCAGTGGCACGAAGGTCACGGATCTGTGCTGCTGGCTGACCAACATCGATACCCTGCTCCTGGAGCTTAGCACGAAGGCAACAGCGGAATACTCCAGTAGGATTATCAATTAAGATATTGAGAACAGCCTGTGTCTTAGGTGACTGCGAACGCTTACCGTCACTGAGATAAGTACGCAATTGGGCATAGGTCTTAATGTCTCTCATACTTCTATTATACCGCCTAGCCTAATCTATGTCAAGTGATAGTTCCATAACAAATACCTGCATAATGTCGTCACTAATCCTACCTTGTTGGTGTAGTGTAGACACCAACTTTAACATTTTGATCTGCTCCATCAGTCGTCCTTCATCGATAGAACATTTTACAATATTGTTATATATTTCTTCAAGTCTGTTGTTGTCCATAGCACTCCTCGTGTGCTTCCCAGAAGTCTTCTATTTGTTCTGGATGTAGCATATTTGTACACGTCGTTTTACAGACGCAACTTAAATGATTACTTGTTTGTACCATTATGTTTCATTGTTAGCACCACGGTTCATTCCTGAAATGTACCCTGCTTGAAATGCAAGCAGTTCCTGTTCAGTTGGCATACGGTCAATCTCTAAGATCCAGTCTGCCATATCCTGCTTTGCCTTACGCTTTACTGTTTCAAGAACCTTCTTGTTATCTCTACGTGCTTTTCTATCCATTGGTCTGTCTCCAGTATCTCATATCATATGTGTAGCCATCTTTAGCAATTAGCCACACACCCCTTGTGCCAACAACTTCAACACTAATAACCTCTCCAGTAGAGATGTGTTTAATGTCTTCCATCTTAAAGATTTTCAATCTCTACGATCAAGGCTTCTAGAAAATCAATCATAGCCCTATCATCATTGCCATAGGCTTCTGTAATCTTACGCTCAAGTAGTTCGATAATTTTTTCGTTTTGTCGCATTTCTCCCTCGTGAATAACAGCGTTCACAATCTCTCTTTCAGTTTCATTCATATCTTTAATGTCAAGGTTTACATAGTTAGTCATTAAAACTCTCCCTTTCTAATACTTCCAATTATTGCAGTACAGGCAGCAACTGCACCACTAAGGTATGCTCCAGTGTCTGGATGCCCTTGCTTATAAGCAGCCTCAGCCTCAAGGATACCGTTCTCCATTCGACCTTCTACAAGATCGACAAGCTTGGTCTTCATCCTCTGAGCACCACGCTTCATCATTAGCTCGTCTCTAAGTCTAAGATTCTTAGGTGTGGGTATAAATATTTTTCTCATACCCCTATTATCTCACTCTTCGTTGAGTTTGTCAAGCACTATGGCAATAAGATTATCGCCTGTAATGTAGTGCTTCTCGCCATCTACATCAATGCGGTAGGTACGATCTGGATAAATTGGATATTCGAAATCAGTCATACACTAAGTATACACTAGTCTGCTACTATTTCAACTGTGTAGTCAGCGTTGACCGACGTAATATCTTCAACCGCAATAGTTGCTGGACCTGCAGCCATTAGGAAACACCCTCAGTCACTGTAACTGTGCCTGTTGCAAGAGTATAAACAACATTTGGTGTTGCATTTGATCTAATCTCTACATCATAGACGTAGGTTGTTCCTGCGACCAGGTTTGCTCCAACTGATATTGGTATAACACAAACTACTGCAGTGTTTGCACTTGCTACTGTAGCAGTTGCAGTCTGTGTAGTTGCGTTTCCTCTTGTTGTAGCAATCTTAAAAGTTGCTGTTGTAAATGCTGCCATATCGAATGGAGCACCTGCTGAAGTTTTTGGGTATAGAGTGAACTCTTGAGTGTCACCTCTATAGTAATTAATATTGTAAGTTGTTGGGAATGCCATACTTACCTCCTTAATAATATTATATCATCCTATTTGTCTTAAGATGCTAGAAGTTGTTGCTCTCTATCGTATGTTCTAAGTTTATGACAGTTAGAACAAACAACATCACACTTCTTAACCTCTGCCCACGCCTTTTCTGAGCCGTACTTTTTTAGTACACGATAGACGTTACCAAACTTACGCTCTCCTGGTCTATGGTCAAACTCTAGGATAAAGTGGGGGTAGTGTAAGCCGCAGTCAGAGCATCCCTGGTCCTCTTTATATTTTTGGAGGGCTGGAAGTTGCTCTGTAATTGACATTAATACCAGTATACCTGATGTTATAATAGAAGAAAGAGATTGGATGTAAATTTTGGATTACGTTTACGTATGTCGTCCTGGAGACAATGAAGAGTTAAGGTACTCAATTAGATCTACCGTTGCAAATTTGCCAGAGGGTCGTATCTGGGTAGTTGGTGGTAAGCCAGACTGGTACATAGGAGACTATATCTATGTTCAGCAAACTGGTATTGGGCATCCCAATGTTTGGAAACAGCTAGAAGTAATTTGCAATACAGATGAAATAAGCGATGACTTTGTTTTAATGAATGATGACTTTTTTACAATAACAAAATTAGACAAAGTTGAACACTTTTATTCTGGAACAATTCAGGAGGTTCTTGGATCTTACTCAGACTCAGGACAGACTAACTATGGATATCAAAGACTGTTTAGCAAGACTCAGAATTATTTACACAGAAGGGGCATTGGTAATCCCTTAGATTATGAACTACACGTTCCTATGCCTATGAATAAAGCAAAGCTTCTTGAGGTACTTAACCACAAGACATTACATAGATCAACATATGGAAATGTTTATGGTGTAGGCGGTACAAAGACTTATGATGTAAAAGTATATAGCAATACAGAACTAAAAGGTAAGTTTCACGATCTTGTTAAAGAAGACCTAAAGTATATTTCTAGTCACGATTCCAACTTTGATTTTATACTTGACTTTATTTTAAAAGATATGTTTCCAGATCCTTCACAATACGAGAACCCTTGACTGGAATCGAACCAGCGACACGCAGGGTAGAAACCTGCTGCTCTTCCTCTGAGCTACAAGGGCGTAGGGCAGATGGGACTTGAACCCATTATCGATACCTTATAAGAGTATTGCATTTACCAGTTATGCTACTGCCCCAGCTGGACTAGAGCTGTATAGACTTGGCAAATACTACCCTAGAAGCCATCTTAGAGGCACTAATAATAGCAATAGGAGCAGCGACACTTAGAACAATACCTGCCCACATTTGAGGATTGAGCCATTCATAGTTCCAGAAGTCAAGTGTGTGGAATCCGTTAGCAGCAACTGCAATTGCACCGAACATAAACATACCCCAGAATGCTCCACCAGATCGCTCAGACTTTCCATTTTCATCAATGCGAGATCGAAGTACGAGGTACGCCATAAGGAATAGAACATACATCAACTCGATGAAGAAGAAGAATAGTGTTGCCATCCACGGTGCCGATAGTCCTACGTACTCTGCTACTGCTGTGATGCCATTAAATGACACTATCCCAGATGATACAAAAGCAATCACAATACCGATGATCCAGGTCCAAAGAACTATGCCTTGGTCAATCTGAACTTTTGGAGCACGTTTTGCCTCCTGCTTTGCATACAATGCGTTCTTAACTCTTTCTGCCTTTTTCTGTGCAGCTTGCTGTGGGCTAAGTGTTTTACGTTTTACCGTTGCCATTTTATTTTCTCCTTTTGGTGGTGCTACTGGTGTTTCACCAATAACAACCATCTCTGTATTTTCTTGTATAGGAATAGTTTCCCCAAAATATGCACGAGGATAACTGTTGCCTGGCGTACTCATAATATTATTATACTCCTAATGAATTAAATGTTGCAGGAAATGCTTGTGCAGATAGATTACGAACTGCCTTTGCATACTCCTGAATCTCTGCCTGTGCATCGTGTTCTAGTCGTTGATCAAGGAATGTCATTACCCCCTGTAGAGATACCGTCCAACGCCAACGTACATACATTCCGTATGCAGGTAGGAACAGACGTGCTTGCTCTGGAGCAATACCATCTTCAAGTGCTGCGTGGTACATCTCTAGTCCAGACTCTATATATTGCTCTAGATAATTAGTATGAATGCTTCCAGTATATTCGTCTACTGGATCACCGCTGCCCTGCTTACTGCTCTCAGGCTTGCTACGCCACTCCCTAGCCTGTGGAACATAAAATTCTTCAGACTCCGTAATGTAACGACGTGAAGACTCATTCCAACCATTCTGGTCGTCAATATGTGTGGATGCTACCGCATACTTCCACCACTGACGTGCTACAAATAGTGGTGCATATATTTCAAATGTAAGAGCAGCGTGACGGAATGGGCTTGTGTGTCCTTCACGAATAAGAAACTGTAGCAGCTTTGTATCCTTTTCGCCAAAGCCCTGTGACTCCTTATCGTAAGATACACGAGCAGCATTTACTACTGATGTATCATTACCAAGCTGATCAACTAAACGAATGTAACCCTTATCGAGTACGCTTATCTTAATCTTCTTCACCCTCCAGGACTGCGATGATGTCATTGTATGAGATGATTACATAGTCCTGATCATCGTGACGAACCTCTGTACCGCTGTATTTTGCAAAGATAACCTTCTGTCCTACCTCTAGTGGGATAGGAACGTGTACACCATTCTTAGTTGTCACGCCTGTGCCTACAGCAACGACAATAGCCTCTTGCGGCTTTTCCTTATCGCCTGTAATAATGAACCCAGACTTTGTTACCTGAGCATCTTCGATAGTCTTAATAGCTACCTTATCTTCTAATGGTTTAATCATTAGTAACCTTCCTTGTGTGTAATGCCGTGCTTCTCGTCAATGTACTTGTGAATCTTACGAAGTGCAATTGCTTTAGATACTCCATATCCAACAATCAAGAATACAGCATTCCAGAAAAACTCTGCAGCCATATGTTCTAAGCCAAACGTAATTTCAATAATTGTATCTAGAAGGCTCTCGCCCTCGTGTGCGTGTTCCTCGTGCATCATCTCTCCTAATGCGTTAGTGTTGTAGTTATATTCTACAGCAACTGAGAACTATTGTCAAGTCTATGCTGAACGAAGAGTGTTCATTCTGTGTGAAACAATTGTGTCTGTAGGCTTGCCATCACGGTATAGACGAATGACTGCAGCAGGATTGTCTGGAGTACCATTGATTGTTACATCTGTACCTGGAACATTGTAAGATCCATTACGAATAATTCTGGTAATCTTTCCGCTTGCTCTACCGCCAGAAGAATTCCAGCTAACCATAGAGCCTACGCCAATTGCTTTAACAACCATTCGCTGAGACTTTGTGTAGTCTTTTCCAAAGTCAGCAAACAGTGCCTTGTCTCTCATACGTTCAACGATTCCTCGTGACCAAGAGAATCCTGCATCTCCACCCCAAGCGTCCCACATAATGCGACCATTGCTAGGATTAGCAGTGTTATTAAAGTCTTTACCCTTCTTGTCTACCTCGTGGCGTGAGAAGAAGGAGTACATACGTCTAACTACACTGAGAGACATTGCTCGTCCTGCGACAATATCAGATGCTCTACCCCAACCAACTGGAGTTCCTGCACCTGTAGCCTTGCCGTCTTCCTTCCACTTCAAGGCACGACGTGCGGCAGCCTTCATTCCTCCTGTTGGAGTGTATGTATCTGCCTTAGCCATCATATCCATATCATCGTCTTCTTCGTCTTCATCTTGTCCAATTGGAAGGTCTGGAATCTTTTGTGCATCCATCATCAACATACCGATTGAGTATGCTGTTGGGTAGTACATTCCATCTTCTTCTTCAAAAATTCTTACAGCCATTGCTGGGTTCTCTGGTGTTGACTCAACTGCGTACTCAGTGTTTGGTGTACCATATGTGCCACCTTCAAGCATCACGTGCTCTACCTGACCAATGACCATACCCTCAACGGTTTGTCCCATAACGTAGTCACCTTCAGCAATAGCATACTTGTGCATCTCATTGCGGTGACGACCAGTGCGTTCGTCTTCTTCATCGTCCATTCCAGAATGAGCAGACTTAGGATCGATATTGCCCTCACTAACATTGATGGCATAAATTTGATTAGCAGCTTCTTCAGCTGTCTTGTGGCAACCCATCACTGTTCCGTCGTCTTTAACGGCTGGGTAGCCTGAGCAACCGTAAGACCCTTTTTCTCCAACGCTATATGGCATACATATATTATAGCACAAATAATAAAAGTCCCCACACAGAGGAAATTCAAGCACAACGCCACGGTCAAGGTAACTAATCTCATCCTAAGAAGCACTCCGTGTGGAGACACTTATAGTATACATCATAATGTGATAAAATTAATAGATAGCAGAAGAGGTTATTTTGGCAAAGATCACATTCCTAGGAAACTTTAAGGTAGATTTTAGCAGTGAGAATCATCACGCAAAATCATTACAGGCGTTAGGTCATACAGTTGTAAAGTTTCAAGAGGGACGTAGCACAAAAATGGGTAAGGTGCTTCGTGAAGCAGTAACCTCAGACTTATTTGTTTGGGTTCATACTCACGGATGGCACACTCCTGGTCAGGAAAGAATTGATATTCTTCGAGAACTTCGTGAGTCCAATGTCCCAACAATGACCTATCACCTAGATTTATGGTTTGGTCTTAAGCGTCAACACGATCTAGATGATGATCCATTTTATAAAAACATTGGTCACTTCTTTGCAACCGATAAACTTATGGCTGATTGGTTTAATGAAAACACTGCGGTCAGGGGGCATTTTTTACCTGCTGGGGTGTTCGGTCCTGAGTGCTATATTCACCCAGACTATGATGGAACATTTGACTATGACGTTATCTTTGTTGGTAGCAAGAACTATCATCCTGAATACCCCTACCGTCCAAAACTTGTGAATGCTCTAAGAGAGTTGTATGGAAAAAGATTTCTCCACGTTGGTGGAGACGGAGATACTGGAGTTGTAAGAGGAGACGAACTAAATCGTATCTATGCTCGTAGTAAGATTGCTATTGGCGACACCCTAAATATTAATTTTAATTACCCCTACTATTCTTCAGATAGATTGTTTGAGTCTACTGGTCGTGGTGGTTTTACTATTTACCCCAATATTTTGGGGCTTGACGCTTTCTTTGAAGACAAAAAAGAAATTGTGTTTTATGATCACGGCAACATAAGAGATGTGAAAGAAAAGATTGATTATTATTTAGAGCACGATCAAGAGCGTGAGGCTATTCGTATGGCTGGACACGAACGTGCAAAGCGTGAGCATACATATAAAAATAGATGGGAAACAATCCTAAAGGAGTTGAAGATTAGTTGATAGCTTATTCTTTTACTCCAAAAGGAAAAGGGTTCCCAGATGATAAGTGGGATTTTGGATTTTTACAGGAAGCCTTTACTAAAAATAATGTTGAGGTTATAAAAACAAATAGCTTGGATGAACAGGATCGTGCATTTGTAGTTATTCCTGGATTTGAATGGACTGGGCTAGAAGATCTTTTAAATGATAACCTTAATAAAATTAACAGAGTTGTTTTATTTGTTACCGCAGATGAACTTGGTGTATTTGGTATAGAGAAGATTGATCACCCTAATATTGAGGTATGGATTCAATACCCCTACCCTCGTCATACCCCATATAACAAACTTCCACTTGGAGTTCCAAACCACAAAGACAATGTTATTCCAGAGTATCCAACAAAAACAACAGATATTTATTTTTCTGGTCAGGTAACTCATCCACGCAGACAAGAGCTTGCACAGGCACTAAAAAGACTTGATAACGCTGTGTATCGGCTTACTGAGGGCTTTACACAGGGCGAAACGCCTAAAGACTATTACAGGTTACTATCTTCTGCTAGATTTGCCCCTGCTCCTGCTGGCAATGCTACAATTGATTCATTTAGATTTTATGAGGGATTAGAAATGTTAGCCCTGCCAATTGCTGATAAAATAAGTAGTGTTGGTGAGGCATATGGATTTTGGGAAATTTTGTTTAAAGATATGCCAATACAGCAGACAAAAGATTGGAATAAACTTCGACTTTTGATCCCACAATTATTAGAAGACTATCCAACAAATATGCACAGAGCAGTTGCTTGGTGGATAAAACAAAAAAGAGATTTTGCATATAAGATAATGGAGCAAATAGATGAACATTAAAGACATTACGATTGTTATTCCAACTTCTGTAATTCCTAGCCATCCTAGCACAGATATTATTGAAGAAACAATTAATACCATTCGTGTGCATCTTCCAGACAATGAAATTATTATTCAGGTGGATGGTCTTAGAGATGAAAGATTAGATTGGAAAGATCGATACGATGAATTCAAGAACAGGCTTTTATGGAAATCGTTACACGAATGGACTAATGTATTGCCTATAATATTTGAGGAGCACTTGCATCAAACCGATATGATGCGAAGAACTATTGATTTAATTAAGACACCTGCACTTCTTTATGTGGAGTCAGACACCCCACTAACACCAGACCTTCCCATAGACTGGCAAGTTTGTTTAGATATGATTGACTCTCAAAAAGCTTATACGGTTAGGTTTCATTTTGAATCTGTTATACCTGAACCACATAAGCATCTTATGCTTGAGGAAGAAAACGGATTCTTAAAAACATTACAATGGAGTCAGCGACCCCATCTTAGCCTTGTATCTTACTATAGATCAATTGTTTTAAAAAATGTGCCAGAAAAAACATTTATTGAAGATACTTTTCACGGATATGTTCAGCATCATAAATGGGATAAGAATAGGCTTTGGATTTACTATCCAGATGAAGGAAATAATATTAAAAGGTCCTATCACCTAGATGGACGAGATGGAACAAGAAAATTTACATCTGATGATCTTGATTGGGGATATATAGAATGAAATTAGGAATGATAGTAAGAGCAGACAATACTGGTCTTGGAAACCAAACATATGAGCTAACTCAAATGCTCAATCCCCAAAAAATTATGATTATTGACTTTACATCTTATAACGGCAACAGACAAAACTTTGAGTGGTACGCAGAACGTGACTACACCATATGTAGAGGCTTTCCCACTGATGAAGAAATGAATAACTTCTTAGAAGACATTGATGTATTGCTAAGTTGTGAAACATTCTACAATGATGATACCCCAACTCTTGCAAGAGCAAAAGGTGTAAAAACATATCTTCAATATAACTATGAGCTATTTGGAAATCTAAAACCTGAAAGAAGATCTCTTGCAGATGTGCTTATATCTCCAAGTCCCTGGATGATTGAAAAGGTACACAAAAGATTTTCTAACAAGGCAATGGTTTCCTATCTTCCACCACCAACAAGACCAGAGTTATTTGAAAGAGCATTAGAAATAAATATGTCTAAAGATCACAAGCGTATACTTCATATTGCTGGTAAGGCTGCTGCAAATGATCGTAATGGAACAAACAGCGTTATAGAAATGATGAAATACTCTAAAGCAGATTTTGAATTAGTTATAAAGAGTCAGACTGAGATTGATACTAGACGACTAGACTCACGTATTACTGTTGAGATTGATAACGTAAAGAATAGACAAGATATGTATGCTGGATTTGATGCTATGATTCTTCCTAGAAGGTATGCTGGTCTTTGTCTTCCTATGAATGAGGCACTGCTCAGTGGTCTACCAGTTTTTATGACAGACATATCTCCAAACAATGTTATTCTTCCAAAACAATGGCTGACAGATTCGGAGGAGCTTGGCATATTGAGATTAGCAGCTCCTGTTCTTTACTATGATGTAAATCCAAATAAGTTTGCACAAAATATTGATGCCTATGTAAATCTAAACGATAAAACATCCATAAAGCAACAAGCATTTGATATTGGATACAAGTCATTTGCCCCAAAAGTATTAAAGTCTAAATACTTAGAGATTTTAGGACAATAAAAAGTGGGCTACCGAAATAGCCCACTCTCTAACTTTTACTACTTCTTTGCAGCTGGCTTTTTAGCTGTTTTAGCTGCAGCGTCAACCTCTTCTGGTGTTGGTACACGACCAAAACCTGGATCATTTGGATTAACGTAGCGGATGATTACTGGAAGTAATGCAGCCCACAGTGCGTTTGCAAGCTGTGCTGGGTCTGTTACCCCTGCAGCATAGAGTGCAAGTCCAGCAGCCAAAAGGCTACGTCCATATGATGCAAGCATTGCGATCATTTGCTTATTCATTATTCTCCTTGTTAGTTTGTTCAGGTAGAAGTTTTTGTAGTTCACGGTATGCGACTAGAATATCTTCTAGCCCCTCACTGTGTGGACTACCAATTACCCTTCCATATTTATCAAAGTATTCAAGTCGTGGACCTGCTACCCTGACAAATTCATTTAAACCACCCTGGACTGTTTCAATATACTCAAATGCCCAGTCTCGTGATTCTGATAAAAATTTCACAAACCCTTCAGTTTGTTCAATATCTTTATCTAAATATTTTGCTTCTATCTTTTCTGCAAGCTCGTTATTGTCTACAAATGCTTGGACAAGCTTTTCGGCAACGGCTCTAGTTATGAGTATTTGTCTAGCCAACATTGCAAACAATACAATCACTGCTATTGACAAGACTATGATTGAGATTAAGTCCATCACTGTTGAACTGCCCTTCGTGTTAGTTGAACGATTGCACCATTATCCTCTAGTGCATTTTTTACTCTTACCATATATTCTACAGCAGCACGTTTGTCTGTGTCAAGTAGTTTCATAAATTTAATTTCATCCGCTACCAATTCAATCCAGCTAATGCCTTCAGTATTATGCTCAATAATATCTAGACCAAATCCTTTTGGTGCAGTGATAGAGTGAACAGCACGTTTCATTTCATCTGTATACATAATACCTCCTAATCGTTTGTTAGATTCTTCCAGGTCTCAGCCCAGTCAGCCTTTGACCTATGTTTATTAAATTCCCTTGAGATCTTTCCATTCTCAAGATATACACCACCCCAGACTCCCCAAGCTTTTTGAGAAACTCCAGTAGCAAAGCAAAGCCTTGCAACAGGGCATCCTGCACAAAGATTATCAATGCCTACCCTGAGATCAAGATCTTCTTCATACTTGTCGAAGAATAAGTTTGTGTCGTAGCCTTCGCATCGTGCGTCTTTTTTCCAATTCTCACTTTGCATCATTCCCCACAAACTTGGATGGAATATCCCAGCCATCAAACTTAATATTATAACGCTTCTGGATGTTCCAGCTACCGTCACGGAATAGTCCGTTGGGCTTCATCCATCCAGCTGGTGATGGCGTGATCTCTTTTACGGTCCACCCATCCCATTCAAGGAAGCTATTGTTTTCTACAATGCTTTCCATTTGTTCTAGAGAGTTAATCTTCATTATCTTCCCCTACTGTGTATATTACTTTTTTGATTTCTGCCGCATCAATTACTGATTGGCAACGGATGCAAGGCTTGCTGTCTCTATCTACGCCATTGCTATTTACTCTGGCTACATATATAACAGCACCCTTGACATTCCAATTTGCATCCCTAATTGCATCAACCTCAGCGTGTACTGAGCAGTGCGTCTTGATGTGTTCAGGTGATACGTAATAAGGATTATTACGATCCTTGTTATAGCCTGTACCGATTACTCGTCCAGACTTTACTACTACCGCTCCGTGCATTCTACGAGACTTCGACTTCGAAGCAAAGTATCGTGCAACGGAAAGATAAGCTTTTTCTCTGTTACTCAGGTCATACTCCATTAGTATCTAAAGATCCCAACTTCAATTTCTTTATCCTCTGCTTCACGCACAAGATCAGACGTTGATTCTTTTGGTTGACTAAAGAAAGCAAAATAGTCCATTGTATGAATGGTGCTCTTTAGTACCTTTGGTGGTAATTTGAATACCCTGGTCCTGATTCCCTGAGCCTTTAGGCTTCGCTCTGTTATGTTAATAAACTCCATTGCAAAAGAATTAACTTTTGATGGACCAGCAGTATAGATAAAGAACTCTTCGTCACCATCTTTTATTTCTGAAAGAGCTACACGCATTGCACGAAGAAATACGTTATAGTCTTCAAAGGAATTAGTTCCTTGAATTCCAACCTTCATACTACAATCCTTCTTTTAGTTTCTCAACAATAAACATTAACTTGTTTAATTGTACCTTATCCATAGCCATTGTGTCAACCTCTTTGGCTGTATCTTTTTCAATCTCTCCGTTAATAATTTCTGCAACAAACACCGCATTATTTTTAATCCAGTAAGCTTGTTCTTCAAGTATAAGGATACGAAGATTAATGCTGTCAAAATATTTCATAGACTGTGTGGTAGCAGCAGGAAAAGATTGATCTTGCATAAAAAAACTTTTTATCATTTCATTTGTTCGACTTTGCGATGCGAAAACTCTTAGTTTTGATTTGGGAATAGAGTTAATTTTAAACCATCTATATGTTAACAATATAGTGGCTGAAGTAATTATTGATCCAAGTAAGTATTCCAAAACAACACCTAATTAATTATACTATAATTCTTCTGACATAGACTTCATTAGAGCAACAAGGTTTGCCTTTATTTGCTCAGGCAATTCGTTCAGTGCATCTTTGTCAAAAGCTTTGTCTGTTAGCATTACAATAGGGTTTTCTACAGTAACATCCATAGTAATAAATCCAGACTCCCAGAGAAGCATAATTTCTCTGTACATTTTTTTCTGTACAGCCTCATACAGACCTGGCTCAATGTCTTTAAGTTTATCTGTAAACTTATAAAGGAATGCTCCAGAATCTGTTAAGCCGTCAACCTCGATAGCACCCTTAAGAATAAGGTCTTCAAGTTTGGAAAGATCTTCATTCATTAGTCGTCTCCCTTAAGTCGATTCTGAACAAGCTGTTCACGTTCGTCAATAATTTCAAAAGCAAACTCTTCAAGTTTTACTTTGTCTGCTTTGCCATAGTGGTGTCCACATAGGAACAGCTCTCCTGCAACGCCCTTGACGTGTACATACGCCTGTGATGGGCAAGCATCGCATCGATCATTTGCAGTGAGTGTCCACTGCTTGGTCTCTAGTTCTGTCAATGTGTCTCCTACTTATCGGTGGAATAAAAACCAGAGCCTTTAAAACTAACTCCTACCTTAGAGTATACCCTAGTTAAGTCAGAATTGCAAGTGTCACAGCTATATCCAGGGTCATCTTCTGTCATCCCCCTACTAACTGTGATGGTCGTGTCACAGTCCTGACACTTATATTCGTAGTAAGCCATTGTTATCCTTAAACAGTAATCCCCCCAGAAAATTCCAGGGGGAATACCATTATACTACAGATTCGCTATTTATCCAATAGCTGCCCAAGTCTTTGGACCAACGATGCCATCGGCAACGAGACCCTTAGATCCTTGGAATGCAACTACTGCAGCGTGTGTCTTAGGTCCGAAATCTCCATCTGCTGCTGTACCGATCTTACCTTGAAGGTAAACAACGTCTGGACCCTTTGACCCCTTCTTGAGTGTTGCACGTTTTCCAGGGTTAGCTGGAGCAGCCTTAGCAGCAGGTGCAGCAGGGTTCCCACCCTGACCAGCGAGGAATGCCTCGTAGTCAAAGTTTGCTCCCCCAGCACCGTGTCTTCCCATAATTCTAGCTGAGAAGTGAAGGTGTGGACCGTAGCCACGTTCCTTACCTAATCCAGATGCTCCAGAAAGTCCGAGAACCTGACCTTGCTTTACAGTTTGACCTGGTGTAACATCTACTCTACTTAGATGTAAATAATCAAAGTTATATCCATCTGATGTTGTGTCAAGGAAGACCATACGTCCTCCAGCACCTGTAATTGTTGTTGTTGTTCCGACTACGACACCATCGGCAACTGCAACTACTGGTGTGCCTACTCCTACAACATAATCTGTTCCAGGATTGACAGACTTACGTGCTTGGTGAGCAGCGAAGTTGTCTGAGATACCAGCATTAACTGGTTTAATAAATCTAGGCATATTTTTTTCTCCTTAGTTTTTTATTGTTGTGATGTTCGTAACACCCCAACTTCACACCCTATCTTGCATCGATAAGACCTGCCACTGTTATGCTACGAACTCACACTAACAATAATTAACCAAGTTTTTTCCAAGTGATTGGACCAACAGTGCCGTCAGGCTTTAGGTCGTTACTTTCTTGGAATGCAATAACGGCAGCCTTGGTCTTAGGACCAAAAATTCCGTCTGCATCAATGTTAAGCTTCTTTTGTAGATACTTAACGTTTGCCCCCTTTGAACCAAGTTTAACTGCTGGACGTGCCTTTGGAGCAGTTGCAACAAGAGTTGTAGCAACGGTTTCTGTTGCTGCAGCTACCTTTGCACCAGCATCGTCGTGAGTTGGTGTAGGGATGATTGGATCTTCAGGCTTTGCTTCTACAGGAGCAGTAGCAATAGACTTTTCCCATTCGATAAGGTTCTTGAAGAACTTTACAGGCTCGATGTAGCCAGCACCAGTAGCACTCCAAGTGTGTACCTTACCCTTGTGTAGTTCCCAGTGAAGGTGCTTGCCAGTTGACATACCAGTAGTACCCATTTTTCCAAGAGGAGTTCCTGCCTCAATCTTCTGACCCTTCTTGACCTTTACAGATCCATTTACCATATGTGCGTATAGTGTTGTATACCATTCACCCTTAATCTTGTGTTTAAGAGTGACTGAGTTTCCAAATCCAGCTGGGTTGTTTCCAACTGCGATTACTACGCCATCGTAAGGTGCTTCGATCCAGCAAGGCTCTTGTGAGGACCAAATGTCTGTACCATTGTGATGACGCTTATCTTTGTGAATAGGGTGAATACGCCACCCCATATATGATGTTACTTTCCATTTCTTACCTGGATTTCCATCAATTGCATATTGTGCTTTAGTCATATTTATATGACCTCCTTCTATACAAGTATATCAGGATTGTTTGTGTCCCCCCACAGGATCGAACTGTGGACCCACAGATTAAAAGTCTGTTGCTCTACCAACTGAGCTAGAGGGACATTATGTGCCGTGCCGAAGAATCGAACTTCGCTATCCGATGGAAAGAGATTTACAGTCTCCTGTGTGTCCCAGCACTCACGGCTTGGAGCCACCTCTCGGAATCGAACCGAGCACCTGATCGTTACAAAGGACCTGCTCTACCAAATGAGCTAAGGCGGCATTTGAGTAAGGCTTTATCGATGGCGTTGACCTTACTCGTTGTAGTCGTGGGTGTACCTAAGCATCACTTCCCACAGAGTCAGCACGTCTGCTACCGCACGAAGACGGATTAAACTCCATACTACATTAGCTCTCCCTCTTGGATTCGAACCAAGAACCTACGAGTTAACAGCTCGTTGCTCTGCCGTTGAGCTAAGGAAGAATAGACAAACCCTCTCAAGTTATATACCTATTATACATTAACCTAAGAGGGCTGTCAAGTTACTATCGTGGATCTGGTGTGTTTGCTGCGAATGCATCGTTGATTTCTTTCTTCGAAATCTTACCATCATTAAGGTAGCTACGAGAAAGATCTTCTATAACATTTGCGACTCCCATTACACCTGCAAGAATTGCAGTCTGTACGGTGTCAATTCCGATGATAGCACCAGCACCAACTGTTGTCAATGCTGACACTAGGAATAACGCAACCATTCTTCCAAGAATGTTCATTGTTGTTTCTTTATCCATATATATCACTCCTTCCCTTTATCTTTTGGATTGCGTAGTCTGAATGTTATTATCCAAACTGAGATAGTTACTAGGATTAGATACCCTGTTAACTCTCTGGCAGACCCTTCTAGTACTAACCAGGCAATAGCCATACCTAGAAGTGTCCAAGATTGCTCAATCATATCTTTGAGTAAATCTGCAAAAAATTTCTTCACTTATATCCTCCTTATCGATGCTGAAGACATTGCTGACATTGTACTGATTTGTGCTACCTGCCCAACAATGACTGCTGCAACAATTGTTTTCTGTGCAGATTCACGTACTTCTGGGCTTATATCCGACCCTACGTTTCCTGCAAAGTTAATTAAATCTGTTAATCCCTGAGCGACATTACCAATAAGTGGAATTGATGCTAACTCTTCATCAAGAGTAATATCGTCTGCTTGTGCTACAAAAAATAGTGCGTCTAGTGCTTCTTCATATTCCTGGGAGCCTGGCTCAGATGTATCTAGAACTTCGTATGCTTCGCTTAAAATTTGCACAACCTGTTGTTCTGTTAAGTCTTGTGGGGACTCTGCTAGAAGCTCTTCTGTTGTTGGCTCTTCTATTATTTCTTGTGTTTCTGGGTCTACTTTATCTACTGGCTCACTTGGGATAACAGGGTCTATTGGAGGCTCTACTGGTGGCTGAGGATCCACAGGAGGCTGTGTAGGCTCTGTGGTAGGCTCTGGTGTTGGTTCTTGTGTAGGCTCTGGCGTAGGCTCTACTGTAGGCTCTGGAGTGGGTTCTATAGTAGGTTCAGGTGTTGGTTCTGGAGTAGGTTCTGGTGTTGGTGGAACGACTGGAGGCTCTGTTACCTGAGTAAATCCTGCTTGTTCTAGAGTGACAATGCTTCTGTCGTGTAAACGAGCACCAGTTCTTAATTGAGTTTGTTGGCTCCAGTCTGTCCCATTCATTGTATATGTTAGTTCATACGAACCATCTGTTCTTTTAATTGCCGTAACTGTAATATTTGTTGTGTCTGGTGTTCCCTGATTCCAGATTGGTCTAGCTGCAATAGCTATCTGAAATCCTGCATCACTCACTGTAATAATTAAATGTTCGTCTGCTCTGTTCTGTGGGTATACAACCCAGTCCATTGACATAATTGATATTGATGGTGTCATTGGGTAGTCCCAATAAGTACCGTCGGGGGTTCCGAATGTTATTGTTGAGTTTGTAGTTGCATAGATCGTTGAGTATTCTACTCCATCAAATACGATTGGTGTTGCTAGTGGAATTCTGTAAGATGAATCGTCTCCACCACAAGTGTTAAATGTTGCTACCTCGCCAGATGCAGGGGTATAGATTTGATAATCATATACACAGTCATTGGCGTGTGCAGGTACAGCAAAGGCAACGACAATATAAATTGTCATTAAGAATATAAGACTCACATACGAGACTAATCTTTTGATTTCCCTTCACTCCTTTGTTAAGCCTGGGGAAGCTTAACTATCTAATTATACCATTTTATTGCAAAAGAAAAAGGCAGCTTTCGCTGCCCAATTCCTTGTATTTTAGAAGTCCCAGTCTTCATCCTCTGTGGCTTCGTGCTTTCCAATGACGTAGGAAGAGCCAGAACCAGAGAAAAAGTCGTGGTTCTCGTCTGAGTTAGGTGACAGGGCTGAGAGAATAGCAGGATTGACATTGCAAGTTTCCTTGGGGAATAGTGCATCAAATCCAAGATTCATAAGAGCCTTGTTTCCGTTGTATCGAAGGAATGCCTTTACATCTTCTGTAAGACCAAGTGGATCATATAGGTCTGCAGTGTACCTTACTTCGTTCTCGTAGAGTTCCATAAGCAACTCGTATGTAAACGACTTTAACTCTTCTTGCTGTTCCTGCGGCAATTCATTGTATGCCTGTTGGAACTTATACCCAATATAGTATCCGTGGACAGCCTCATCACGAATGATCAAACGGATGAGATCTGCTGTGTTGGTTAGTTTACCACGGCTTGACCACCACATTGGAAGATAGAACCCACTGTAGAATAGGAATGACTCAAGAAGTGTTGAGGCAATCTTACGCTTGAATGGGTCGTCTCCACGATAACGATTTAAAACAATCTCTGCTTTCTTTTGCAAGAATGGATTGTCTTCACTCCATCGAAATGACTCGTCAATATCTGTGGTAGAGCATAGGGTAGAGAATACACTTGAGTATGACTTAGCGTGTACCGATTCCATAAAGGCAATGTTAGTAATGACTGCCTCCTCGTGTTGTGTACGAGCATCAGGCATAAGGCTCATTGCTCCGATTGTTCCCTGGATTGTGTCGAGCATTGTTAGTCCAGTAAACACACGCATTGTGAGAATCTTTTCGTCCTCGTGCAATGTAGCCCAAGACTGTACGTCATTTGCAAGAGGCACTTTTTCAGGCAGCCAGAAGTTTGCCGTAAGCCTATTCCAAACCTCCAGGTCTATGGGATCTTCTATCTTATTCCAGTTAATTGGTCTTGTTATCATATTTGCCTCCTAAAGCATACAACTTACACACTCTGAAACGTCAGTGCCTTCTAGAGCCATCTGTCGAATCCTGATGTAGTAAATTGTTTTGATTCCCTTACTAAAGGCATAAATCTGTGCCTTGTTAATGTCACGTGTTGTAGCAGTGTCTTTGAAGAATAGGGTTAGTGATAGCCCTTGGTCTACGTGCTGTGTTGCAGCAGCATAGGTATCAATGATTGCTTCTGGTCCAATCTCGTATGCATCTGCAAAGTATTCACGGTTCTCGTTTGTAAGGAATGGTGCAGGGTAGTAAACACGACCAAGCTTTCCTTCCTTGCGAATCTCAATCTGAGAAGCGATAGGGTGAATAGATGATGTTGAGTTGTTGATATATGAGATTGATCCTGTGGGTGGTACAGCCTGTAGGTTCTGGTTATAGATACCGTGCTTCTTTACAGACTTAGCCAAGTCAGCCCAATCACTCTGAGTTGGAATGTCAATCTTTGAATCACTGAATAGCTTGGCAATCTTCTTCGTTGCTGGCTTCCATTCCTGCTCAATGTACTTGGTAAAGAATTCACCAGTTGCATACTTCGACTTTTCAAATCCATCGAATGGGCTACCAGTCTCTTTGGCAAGCTTGTTAGATGCCTTAAGAGCGTGGTATAGAACAGTGTAGAAGTAAATGTTGGTAAAGTCAATACCCTCTTCAGAGCCGTAGTGAATCTGCTCACGACCAAGATAGCCGTGGAGGTTCATCTGACCCAGACCAATAGCACGAGACTTTTTATTGCCCTCAGCAATTGACATTACGGATTCGATGTATGACATATCGGCAACTGCTGTCAATGCACGGATAGCTACTTCAATAGTCTTGCCAAAGTCTCCGCCATCCATAACTGCAGCAATGTTAAGTGAACCAAGATTACAAGAGATGTCTTTGCCAATCTGGTCATAGCTAAGGTCAGCGTTGTATGTGGTTGGAGTGTTGACCTGAAGAATCTCTGAGCAGAGGTTGGACATATTGATACGTCCATCAATTGGGTTAGCCTCGTTTACTGTGTCTTCGTACACAATGTATGGATACCCTGACTCAAACTGAAGTTCGGCAATACGTTCGAATAGAAGACGAGCCTTGATCTTGCTCTTGCGAATCTCAGGATTGTCAACCATCTCCTGGTACTTTTCAGTAACAGAAATGTCACTCATAGGTACGCCATAAATACGCTCAACATCATACGGTGAGAAGAGGTACATATCATCGTTGGTCTTAGCAAGGTCAAGAGTGACATTAGGAATAACAACACCAATTGATAGCGTCTTGATTCGCATCTTCTCGTCTGCATTCTCACGCTTAGTATCCAAGAAGCTAAGGATGTCTGGGTGGTGTGCGTTAAGATACACTGCCCCAGCACCCTGACGAGCACCTAGCTGATTAGCATAGGAGAAAGAATCTTCGAGAAGCTTCATTACTGGAATGACACCAGAAGACTGGTTCTCGATCTTCTTGATCGGAGCACCTGCTTCACGAAGGTTTGTAAGGTTTAGTGCTACACCACCACCACGCTTTGAAAGCTGGAGTGAGGAGTTGATTGCACGAGCAATCGATTCCATATTATCCTCAATACGGAGTAGGAAGCAAGAAACAAACTCTCCCCTCTGTTTCTTTGCAGCATTGAGAAATGTTGGTGTAGCAGGTTGAAAGCGACCAGAAATTAGTTCATCAACTATATCCATCGCAAGTTTTTTGTTTCCATTTGCAAGCATAAGGGCTGTAACAACCACACGGTCTTCGAATCGTTCTAGATAGCGTGAGCCATCGAATGTCTTTAGTGCATAAGAAGTGTAGAACTTGTATGCTCCAAGAAATGTTGGGAATCGGAATCGCTGAGCATAGGCGTGTTGAAATGCTGACTTAATAAAAGCAAAGTCATACAGGTCTAGAACCTCTTTGTCGTAGTATTCATTTTCAACTAGATAGTCTAGCTTTTCCTGAAGGCTGTGGAAGAAGACTGTGTTCTGATTAACGTGGTCAAGGAAATAAGCTTTTGCTGCCTCCTTGTCTTTGTGAAACTGAATCTGACCATTCTCGTCGTAGAGATTCAGCATTGCATTTAGTTCGTGATAACTGTAGTTACTTGTCATCTAGCATCGCCAGCCTTTCTTTTATAGTGTTTACATCGTGGTCTGTGCCGAATATCTCTACCCTGCCTAATATGGGGACACCTGTTTTAGCTGCAATCATTTCTGCAGCTTTGCAGTAGTCTTCCCCAAAGTTTGTGTTCCCAAGCCCTACAACGCCTACTAGCTTGTCTCTGTTGCTTGCTACATTAAGGAATGAGCGAACCTGCCTTGGAATAGCGTGGCTCTCGCTCCCACCGCCGTAGGTTGGAACAAATAGTACATACCTATCTTGTACTATGATTGGATCATCTGGATCACTGATTGGGATCCTAACTGCTTTTAACTCTAGTTTTTCTACAAACTTTTTAGTGTTTCCAGAATAGTTAGAAAAATAAACAATGTCTAAACTCATTGCTTGCTCCTAAATTGCTTTAAATTGGTCAAGATAGTCACGGACATCGTTTGGGATAGAGTTATATTCTATCACACCTTTAGGACGATCCGCAAGTGCAGCTTTAGGTTTTTGTTTAAACGTATGAATCTCTACCTCAAGGTTAAGGTCTTTGGGTGTGTGAGAGATAGCACCAAAGATAGCACCACACACAGCGTCTGCAAGGTCTTTAGATTTCTTGCGAGGGTGGTCAACCCTGTTGTTTCTCATAATCTTAAGCTCTGTAAGTTCTTCAAACAGCAGGTCAATGGATGGCATAGCTAGACGCTCTTCGTATACTAGCATTGCCATATCTTCATAGTGCTTCTTGGCAACAGAAACAGTCTCAGTTCTCATACCGACCTGCTTCAGCTCGTTCTGAATATCGAATGACTGCCAACGGTCAAAGGAGACCATACCAATATTGAATCCTAGACGACGTAGATTCTGAATCCACTGCTTGACTTCTGATAGGTTAACAGGACCTTCTACCTTTGGCTCCCACCACGCTACAGCATCTACTACAACTACTGGGGCTACTTGTTGGTAGTCCTTGATAACTTGAATGTTTACCCACTTGTCCACGTGAGCGATGGCTACAGCACACTTGTCGTGGCGTTGTGCAAGGTCAGCGTGAACATAGTAAACCTTGTCTGGATCAGGTACGAACGTCTCGTCAAAGCGTCTGTTGTTGTCCAGTGGATTACGAAGAGTCATTGCGTTCTGAACCTTTTCAATCTGCTTAAAGAATGCATCTGAGCTATAGGTAGGCACACAGGCGAATCGCATCATAGCGTCTCCAAGGTCTGTATAGAATGCCAACTTAAAGTCGTCGATCTTACGAGTAGGATTAACTACCCAAGTAGGTCTCTTGATAGCAAACATACCAGGATACTTGTAGTTAATAATTGTATCTTCATCCCACGAAATTTCTAAAGTATTTCCGTCTGCATCTTCTGGAAGATCTGGATTCATAACAAACTTGTGAGTCTTTGTAACAATCTCTTTGTCCATAATGACATCATCATATCTTTGTGAGATGAAGTCTCCAGGATAGCGAGGGAATGAGAGTAGTGCTACCTTGCCAAGATCTGGGAAACGAGAGTCTACGGAGGCACGGAAGGCTTTGTAGATGTTATCTGCAGTCTTACCCTGCTCATTACCTGTATTTGTTTCTTGTGCGAAACCAGAGATTTCGTCAAGTACAGCAAGGATAAGGTTTAGACCTTCGTGGGATTCTCGTTCAGAGTGACCAGAGTAAACAGTGATTGCATTATTAAACTCAATACTGTCAACCTTCGAAAAGTATTTGCCAGCAAACCAGGGTGAGCGTTCGATCTTAGACTTAAACCCTTTAAAGAAGACGTTCTTGGCTTGCTGTGCGTTAATAGCCACGTTAATAATATCAATAGCGTCACCAGATGGCTTGCCGAAGTATCGTGCTGGGTCCTTGAGGCATAAAAGCTTGTATACGATATATGCACAGGCTACTGTAGACACAAAGTCCTTGCCACTACCCTTGCCAAGTTGTAGAATAACCTCATTCTTAGTGTACTTCTTGTAGTAACGAGTTCCCTCGTCTGTTCCCATAATGTCAATCAAATCTTCTAGCTTATAGATCTGACTCATTGCCTCAACAATGTCATATTGAATTTGTGATAGTGGGGGCTGTCCTAGATATGCTTCACCCTCAACGAATGTCTTAGCATCTACAGGTGTCTCTTCAAAATTGTTATCCTTTAGAACTTCAAAGAAATCATCAAACATCTCTGACAACGGTAATCACCTCTTGGTTTTTAGAAACCTCAGAGAGTCTACGCATAATTTTGTCACGTACTTCTGGGTGTTCTGCAGCAATATCCTTTAGAATGTCTTTGAGGATATCCTGTCTACGCTCAATCTCTAGCATCTCTTCTGCCAGTTCCTTGTTCTCTAGGAGTCCTGCCTTTTGTAGCATATCAATACGCTTAGACTCAATGTCTAGTACCAACTTGATACCTGCAGTTTTTGCACCTAAGTTTGAAATTGTTGTGGCTTCGTCGATAACTTCATATGCTTTATTGATTAGTTTGTTATAGTGTGTGTCTGCTACAACAAGAGCTTCTTTTGCACGAGCACGGATAGCAGCATTGTCAGCAGCCATAAGCTTCCACTGATTAATGTGTGCAACAACTTTAGTTCTTGGAAGATCTAGTTCTTTTGAAATCTGCGTTGGCTCAACGCCCTGTAGGTATTTTTCTACTACCTTGTTGATTTCATCAAGATGCTCTACGGTAAGATCTTCAAGAGACATTAGCCTTAGCCTTTCTTGGTCTACGCTTTGGAATACGCTTTACACGATCAATAGAGAACGAACGGTACGCTCCCTGGCGACCTCTCCACATCTCAAAGCAGTCTACCCATACTGCACCATTAGCAGGATTAGTTGTTACAGATTCAAACTTAAATCGTGTACCATATTCTCCAGTAATCTTAATGAGGTCTCCACGCTCAATGGTGAAGTTCTCATACTGCATTTGATGCACACGGTTAAATGGATCTACAATTACGCTACCAGTATACTCTGTCTTACGAAGTCTAGCCATTAGAATTTTCCTTCAAGTCGTTTGATTTCATCTTGAATATAGAATATAGCTTTCTCAAGATCTTGGATAGTTTTAGCCTGATCCTTTAGTCCTGCCCTCCACAAGTACTTGAAGGCATTACCAACGTTAAAGTTACGGTGGCGTGTAATTTGAATACACTCAACACCGCTTGGGTCTTGTGTATAGTGGGGTGGGTGGTTAACCTGATCTACTGTAATTTTTAGATTATCACTCATCGTTTTGACTTCCTTAATCCGAATTTTGCAAGATATACATAGATTGTTTCAACAGAGACTCCACACTCTTTTGCAATATCTTCTGGAGTCTTTTTGTCCATCCAATAACGCTTCTTGAGCCAAGCCTCGTTAGTATACAGTTTACCAGCCATAAGCTTATTTGTCAACCCTCTCCCAATTGTGGACAGCCCAGTGACCAATTCCGATAGCGTCTGCCACGTCATTATCACTAATAGACTTATTATAATACGTGCTAACATAGCGTATTGTTTTTTGTTTTCTAATTTCACGTTCTTGCCCCTTATACCAAGACTCAGATTTACCTGGATTATCTTTTCGTAGTTGTTGTTTTTCTACCGCAGATAATTTTGTGTTGTTGATAAATGATTGCCAAGTGATTGGGTTTACCGATCCAGCAATCTTGATTCCGTTTACTTGTGCTGATCCAAGCATAGCTCCTTGAACGAGTGCAAGGTCTGCAGCAGTTTTAGGACTATTGATAAAGACTGTGTGTTCAATAACAATAGAGTCAATATTAAATTGTTTAAAGAATGCCAAACATTTTTTTGCAGCATCCCCAACTTTTTCGTAGGTATTACGACCAACAAAATTAATTTTGCCAAACCTGATTAGCTCTTTGTTTTCAAAGATAGCAAATGCCAAACTGTTTGTGCTTGCATCGATAGAGCAAACTGTTTTGGGAATTGGATTAATCAAACTCAATTTTACCATCAGCAATTCCCTTCAACTCTTTTAAAGTTTTACTTACTTCGGATGGATTGATATCGCATCCAGCACACGTCTGTTCATCATTATAAATTGAAAGCGTTGCCCCACAATTTTTACATTTTCTGTTCTTACGAGAAGATTTTAGCAAACGATTTCTAGCGTAGCGTTCAGCTATTTTTTCTCTAGTTGCGTGTTCTCTACACTCAGCAGAGCAATATATCTGATAAGATACGTTAGGTTTAAACTGTGTATCACACCATTGACAATGCTTCATTGATTGGCTCCATAGACTTTATTTGTAGCGTCCCTGGACCAGCGATATCACAAGTTGCCCTTACAGGACAAGTCTTGCAAATCTTAGAGTTTGATCGATAATTCTTAGTAGGGAGTTCTTTCTTCTCCCAAGCACTACGAACCTCTCGCATCCAATCAAACGTAGAGTCTACCCACCCTTTAAGATAATCGTTCAGAACTACTGGAAGGACAAGCAACTCGTGGTTATTCTTGTTCTCATAGATTAGTACTGCACGTTCTCTTCCTAGAATCTTCATATAGATAAGCAACTGTACAAGGTGACCAAGCTTTGGCTTCCCTGCTGCTTTTCGATATTCAAATCCTTCGTTTGGCATTGTTTTAATTTCACCAAGCAAGTCTTCTCCACCCCACTTGAGGATTACGTCACCGTAACCAAAGATGGGTGGGTCCTGACTTGTAATTTTAAACTCAGAGTCAACTAGAAGATCTGGTACGTTCGCCATAGCTTGCTGAATACGTTCGTGTGACTTAGTACCAGCAGTCATATTGGCTCCGCCATATGCATCTGCATTATCTGTAAATGTTGCACCTTCAAAAGCAATGTACCAGTAACGAGGACACTCTCCGTGAGAGAACGCAATTGTGCTTGGTGCAAAGGTCTTTTTCTGTTGGTGCTTATCGACACGGTTAATAATATATCCGTGTTGAATCTTTTGGATAAGCTCGTCTGTATCTAAGAATGTCTTCTTCTTATCTGATGCACCCTTGAGCATAACCTGGTTTAGTAAATTTTTAGCCATAATGTTTTCTAACGAGTAATATATTTAAGTGCAGCAACAAGTTCATTGATTGAACTAGCAGCAGTAAAGTAAATATTCTTCTTCGCTCTATCTCCCTTATCTACGTTTGCCATCCAAGTAGCCTTGAATGACATCTTAGCAGCAATGGCTTGCAAGCGAACAATTTCAATAGAGGCTACCTGTGCAGGAATCTCTGGCTTAAAAATGATCTTTGCAATAAACGTAAGAGCTTCTGTAAGCTCTTCATCGTTCATAAAGTCAGCGATCTCCGAGAGACCATTGACTCGTTCTAATGTTGTCTTTGTTTCTTCCATTGTTTCCAATTTCTACTATCCTTCTATTATACACTACTCAGATGATTCAGTCAATTGTTCTAGGATTTCTAGCTCAATGACTGCTAGTCTTACTTTAGAATTACCCTCGCCAAGTACAATAATAATTGCTGGGTCTTTGTTACCACGAATTGCGTCAGTCGTAGCCTTAGCCCAGACTTCCTTATTGATAGTAAATGATTTCGATACTTCTTTAAAGTCAACAACAAACTGTCCCCAAGTAGCATCACCTTTGGTCGTATTACGTCCCGAATTCTTGTGTTGTTTTGCACCAATTCTCTTACTTTCGTTCTTCTCGCTCATAGCTATCCTTACTTCTCTTAGTGGTTAGATTTACCTTGCTCAAGTGTCCGTCTGGACATAGCCAGGTTAGCTCTTTAAGTGTCCAGTACCACCTGATTGATGGCACTTCCGTTTTACAGGTGTGACAATTAAATCTACCCTTGTATACATCGTACTTATCAGCCATTTAGTTGGTCCTCGATAGACTTACGGAAGTCGTCATTCTCTTTAACATAAGTAATGAAGGCTTCTCTACCCTGAACCTTCTTGTCTTCAGACACAATATACCAAGCACCTGTACGAGAGACGATACCTGCCATCTCAGCGGTGTCTACAAGGTCACCAACGGCATCAATCCCAACCTTATCCCCACGGAAGTAGAAATCGTATTCGCCGTTCTGGAAGCCTGGAGAGGTCTTAGAGAACTGTAGTTCCCACTTGACCTTACGACCAATCTTCTCTTCAATCAGCTTGTCCCTTACTGGAATCTTGCCCTTGATTGCCTGATTATCTGACTCAGAGCTAAACAACTTAATTACTGTGGATGAATAAAACTTGGTAGCCTGTCCACCTGTAGGTTGCTGCTGTGTGTACATAGCAGAGATATTGTTTCGTGACTGAGAGATCAAGACAAATAGTGTTGGCTTAACTTTGTTATTAGCATAGTTAATCATCTTCCAGGCGTTGCTAAAGTCACGAGACTCTGCACCAATCTGCTTTGTGTTCTCCAACTGCTTTAGTTCGTCAGAGTCCTTCTCGAAGTAGATTGCAGGTAGCAGCGATGTGATCGAGTCTACGACCACCATATCTACACCTGCATTGATTAGTGCCGTGCCTACGTCTACCATCTCATTGATAGTACGAGCCTGTGAGACAATAAGGTTCTCTGTATCTACCCCAAGTTTCTTTGCCCACGCTTCATCGTATGACATCTCTGCATCGATCCAAGCACAGAGCTTGCCTTCTGCCTGTGCAAGCCCAACCATCTGAAGACAGAGTGACGACTTTGCACTTGACTTAGATCCCCAAATAAGAACCTGGCGACCATAAGGTAATCCACCGCCCAAAGCACGATTTAGACCGTAGCTAGGGGTAGGCTGGAATTCAGTTTTAAATCCTGCACCGTTAGATAGACGCTTACGAATGCGTGGATCCAGTTGTGCTAAAGCTTCTTCCATTGTTGTCATTATTCAGCCAATCCATTAATCTTGTCTGGAACATAACCTGCCCAGCTGTCGTCTTCTGTAACAACTACAGGTGCTGAACGATATCCCAAACTAATCAACTTATCAAGAGCACTGATATCATTGGTGATATTAATTGTGCTGTAAGGAATATCTAGCTTGTCTAGGTGTCGCTTAGTTGCCTCACACTGTACGCAGTTGTCTTTTGTATATACTGTTACCGTCATTAGAATTTTACTCCGTGCTTCTCTGGTCGTGTTTTATTAAATGCCGTTTTCTTTTCAAATGCCTCGTCAAGTGAGACGTGTGTGTACTCAAACTCACGTAGACCTGCATATAGGTCAAACGTGCGAATAAGAATGTCTGCCATCTCGTCTGCAATCTCCTCTGGACCCTTTGACTTACGAATAGCTTCCATAACCTCTACAGCCTCTGATACAATCATCATTAACTGTTTAGTCATAAAGATATCAATTTGCTCCTGAGATACATTACTAACTACTGGATCCCAAAATCCTTTTTCTACTGCAATCTCGTGCAGGTGTTCTGTTACTTCATCAAACATCGAATACATCCTCCATAATTGTTGTTCCATCTTTCGTTTTTCCAAACGAAAACTTATATACGTTGCCTTCCTTAATCTTCATATATGCTTTAGGAAATGAAGTTGGAAAGACTGTGATTGAGTGCAGGTCTCGTGAAGAGTCTGCCACTACCATTGAAGCCATCTTTTTGCCAGCCTTTGTAATGCGTGGTCTAAATGACACAACCATCATTTGATCGTCTGTATATGGTAGCATACGGTAATTAAGAATCTTAACTAGACCTGAATCATTACCCTTGATTTCATCTGCAGGAATTGCAGTTACAATTCGGTTGTCGCTTGCAAGGATAAGGTATGTACGTCCTGCTTCAACCTTAGACTGCTCTTCGTCAAAGATACCGATAGCACCTGTCTTATCTAGCACCTCTACTCGTGACCAGCCCTTGCCTCGCTTGATACCCTTGACAATACCCATAATAACAAACGACCCCTTTTCCTCATACTCTTCTACGTCATTAATAAATGCGTGATAGTGCTGTGGAATTGTAGTATTAAACTCTGGCAGGTTTAGGTACTCGTACAAGTTTTCTTTAATCTCGTCGTCATTGCGAGGATTGTCTGGGAATGTTGCTGCACCAATTAGGCGTAGTGCTGATAATGCACGAGAGTTAACTCCGTTGCCCTTGCCAAATGTAAACTCTTCAAGTTCTTTGTATGAGTTAAATGGACGAGCCGAAATGTACTTCTCTGCAATGTTATCACTGATAAACTTAATGCCACTGAGACCGAATCGAATACCCTTGCCCTCAATCTTAAAGTCAGCATCTGAGTCATTAACGTGTGGCAGCTTGATTGGAATGCCCATACGCTTGGCTTCAATAAGGTACTCTGTGCGAGCATCCTTGTCTTTCTCGTTCTTGAGAAGAGCAAACATAAACTCAATTGGGTAATAGTACTTTAGCCAAGCAGTCCAGTAGGACAGCGTTGAGTATGCTACAGCGTGGCTCTTGTTGAATGAGTAGCCAGCGTGTGCCTCAAAGTCGTGCCAGAGGTCTTCTGCAGCATTTGGAGACAGGTATCGTGAAGCACCCTTTACGAACTCGCTCTTAAATTGGTCGAATTCTTTAGCATCTTTCTTCTTACCAATGATCTTACGAACCTTATCAGCAGTAGCCATTGTCATACCGCCGAGTTCCACACAAGCTTGCATAACTTGTTCTTGATACAAGATACATCCGTAGGTCTCTTGTGTAAATGGCTTCATAACTTGGTGGTGGTAAGAGATACCTTGCTTGCCGTGTTTACGAGCAATATAATCTTTACCAATAGTATTCATAGCACCTGGACGAACAAGAGCGTTAGAGGCAGCTAGTTCTGCAAAGTTCTTGACACCCATTTTTACCAGTAGATTAGTGTATGGTGTGGCTTCACACTGGAAGACACCCTTGGTAAATCCATCTGAAAGCATAGCGTATACATTCTTGTCTTCCATTTCAATCTTTAGAAGATCAATGCTCTTGCCCTCACGATCTTTAATAATTGCAAGCGTGTCCTGAAGAACTGAGAGAGTCTTAAGTCCCAGTGCATCGATTTTGATAAGACCAATACGTTCTGCTTCTGTCATATCTACCGCAACAACAGGAATGCGTTCTTTAGTTCCTGGTGCGGTACGAGTTTCCATAGGGGCAAACTTAAAGATTGGCTCCTTGGATGTAACGACACCAGCAGCGTGAATACCAGTACCACGAATTCGACCACGAAGTTGCTCTCCATACTTCTCAATCTCTGGATACTTCTCACGGAACTCTGCAGTCGAAGACGATGTGCAGTACTCGTCCCACGTATCTACAAGCTTCATAACTTTATTAACGTCAGGAAGAGGGATGTTGAGTACACGAGCAATGTCACGGACGACACCCTTATCCTTGAACTGCAAGAATGTAGCAATAGATGCAACGTGACGATACTGACGTACAAGGTAGTCCTTGACTTCTTCACGGCGTGTGTCTTGAATATCTGTATCAATATCTGGGAAGTCATTACGTTCTGGATTAATAAATCGGAAGAACAGCAGACCGTGTATGATTGGGTCAATGTCAGTGATTCCAAGAGCGTAGCAAAGAAGTGAGCCAGCAGATGAACCACGTCCTGGTCCAACCATAATCCCTTCCTTCTTAGCCCAAGCAATCATAGAGCGTACAACTAGGAAGTATGGACCGAAGTTCTTGTCCTTAATAATGGTCAGCTCTTCGTTGAGGCGGTCAATATATTCCTGGTTAAGATCTAGCCCTTTAGCCTTTAAGCCCTCCAGAGCGAGGCTGAGCAGCTCTCCGTCTGGGTCCTGGTACTGAACAGGAAGTAGGTCACGGTGATCCTGGATTTCATAATCCTCAATCTTGTTAACAATCTCACGAGTAGCCTCATACATATCTTCACGATCAATACCCTGAGCCTTCATTGCATTATGCATCTCTTCGTCTGAGAGAAGGTGAATGTCGAACTTGTTGAATGACATCTGACGGTCTTCGCCATAGAGATAGTCAAGCTTGTCCATAAGGTTGTCGTACTTCTTTGTACCGTTGTATGTAACATCCTTCTCAGTCTTGTTGGAGTATGAGTTAAGGATAAGTTTGAGTTCCTGAATTTCTTTCTGAGAAGTGTCAGCGTGGTGGCAGTCTGGTGTGACTACTGGAGTAACTCCAAATTCGTCTGCTAAATCAAGAAGCATCTTGTTAATCTCTGCAGGGTTGTGTGGCATTACCTCAATGTAGTAGTCCTCGCCAAAGGTATCTTTGCACCACTGGATATGTTCTTTAGCATAGGCAAGGTTGTCTGATTCGATAGCCTTAGCCAATACCCCAGACAAACAGCCAGATGTTACAATGAGACCATCCTTATACTGAGCAAGAATCTCCCAGTCGATACGAGGCTTCTTGTAGAATCCTTCTGTCCAAGCAAGTTCATTAAGCTTGTTAAGGTTCTCTAGCCCTTGTCCATTCTTTGCAAGAATAATAAGGTGGTTATAGTTAAGGTCAAGGGGGTCATTCTTTTCCTTCTTGTCTGAATGGTCTAGGCGATCCTTAGTGATGTATCCCTCAATTCCAAGAATTGGTTTGATACCTGCTTCTTTAGCAGCACGATACATTTCTCGGTGTCCTGAAAGACTACCGTGGTCAGTGATTGCAATTGCTGGCATACCCAGCTCTACGGCACGATCCACATATTCCTGTGGTGTGGCAATTCCGTCAAACAGCGAGTAGTGTGTATGAACGTGAAGCCCTGCGTAACTCAATTAGTATCCTTTATGTAGGCGAAAGTTTAGGTAGGCAGTTTCCAGTGATGCCTAGCACTATGGTTTTTACCAGTCTGCGTTAGTTGCAGAGGTAACGGATGGAGCATCAAAACCGAAGTAGAATGCTTCCTGTTCAGCGTAAGGAATCTCACGAAGAACGGAGTCGAGGTTGTGTGGCTCGACAGCTGACCAGTCAAAAGGCTCTGTGTCAGGTCCCTTGGGAAGAAGTGTGTAACTTGTTTCAGTTCCCTGACCGTTACGCTTAATCTTCCAGACTACGTTTGAGATACCCTTGGTGTCGTCAAAGTATTCCATCAATGTAGGTACTGCAGACTGCTTTGAGATACCCTGCGACCATACAGCCACATAGGGGTCTTCAAGACCGTCTTCAACGAGGACGTTGCAGTAGAAACGGTTACGTGCTCTCCAGCCAGACTTAGGCTCCTTACGAGCCATTTCACAGCCGTAGCAGCGACCTTCCGAATCAACTGTACAAGCAGCTTTACGCTTGTAGTCCTTTGGGTTGGTGTGCTCTGCAAATACACAAGCCTCTCCACGACTTTCATCGTAGTAGGGTGAATCTGCATCTAGTTCTTCTACGAAACGAATCGTAGCAGATTGTCCATCAGCAAGCTTAAGCCAACGAACTTTTGTTCCTTCGAACTTTGGTTTTTCGAGTAGGGCGTTTAGATTTTTAAGTCCCTTAATTGCACTCATAGTTTTTCTCCTAATTGTTTGAGGTTATCAGTTTAGCATAGAGATGATGGTTTTGTCAAATGCAACATCCAGTTTTGCAATTTCTTCATCCGTCATATCTCCGATATCCTTGTATTGTTTTTCTAGTGTGATCACGGATACACGAGAGCCAAGCTTTTCAATGATCTTGGTTTTCATATTTCCTCCTGCTTCGTCATTATCTGCAATAACGATTATGTTATTGAAATACTTCTTAAGCAATTCAATCTGTATGTTGGATACGTTAGAACCTAAAGTTGCTACCGCTGGAAATCCAACTTGGTCAAGGCGTATGGCATCGAAAGATGATTCGACAACATATACCCTGTCTGCTGTTTTGACCCTATGTAGGTTAAACAGAAGTTTTGATTTGGGCATTCCAGGAGTGTTCTTAAACTCCTTGCCCTCGATGGAACGACCAACAAACCCAATGCACATTCCGTCTGGAGCGTGTACAGGAATTGTCACCATATCTTGCTTCTCGGAAAATCCAAGAGCAAACTTTTTGACTGACTGTTCTGTTACTGATCGACCTGCAAAGTATCGCATTGCACGAGGTCCTTCTAGTGCTTGCGTATTTAATCTTTTAATTAGTAGTTCGTCAAACTGTATATAGTCTGGCTTTGTGTGTAACTGACGATTAATATCTTGTGTAAGGTCAGACTCTGTACCCTTCGACTTGATAAAGCGTACTGCTTCAAAGTATGTACGACCAGAGGTCTTTACCACTACTTCTACTAGGTCTGCAACGTGGTGACAGGAAAAGCAAAAGAATGTTCCATTACGCTTGTCAATTTCACCTGCTGGTGATCTGTGGTTAGCGTGAAAGGGGCAGAAGATAATGTAATCTGAATCTACTTCTGATTCAATATCTATGCCTGATCCTGCAAGGACTCTTTTGATTTGCTCTTGTGTGTAGGAACTATTTGTGTTCCGTCTATTCCTGTTATCCATTGTGTTTTATTCTTTCCTAAGTATGTTCCATATAGTGATAATTGAAATTCAAAGATTTCTTTCTCGTGGTGGTAAAAGATTGTGAAGTCTGGGTCAATGTCTAGTCTGGGTGCATACCCAGTTAAAATCATCTCAGCCTTCAATAGTCTGATATATTCTTGCTTTAGCCTTACTATTGCTGCTTCGTCGTGAATAATGCCATCTAGACCAAATCGTTTGATTGGTTTGTGATGTTGATTTTGCATACTCCATTATAACTAGTTATCTTCAAAGTCCTTGTATTTATACATACCCTTGTCGAAGTCAACCTGGACCATAAATTCACCCATAAAACCATTACGGTTTTTACGGAATACGCACTCAATAACATCTGAGTTTGCACCACGACCAAGAGCCATAACCCAGTCAGCATCGTAGGCAATCTGGCGTGACCACGCTGTTTGACCAAGTGTAGGAACAGTATCTAGTTTGTTAACATCGTCAGGTGTTGCAGACGAAATAGCAATGATAGGAACTTCTTCAGAAATAGCCATAAGCTTGAGTTCACGAGAAAGGTTCTTCATACGAACAGTCTCATTGTCTGACTTCTGGTTAGGTGACATTAGCTGTAGGTAGTCAACGATTACAAAGTCTGGCTTGTACTGATCGATCTTACCTCGCATAACTGATGGCGTAACCTCTCCACCAGAATCATTAGAGATAATGTGGAACTCTGGCTTACCCTGCAAGTTCTTCTGGTGCCACGACTTAAGCATATCTAGCTCTACCTGACCACTGGAGAGCTTACGGTGAGACCAAAGACCATCGCCCATAATTGTATAGACACGATTACGAACCTCTGTCTCGCTCATTTCAAGGCTTACAACCATAGGTGACTTGCCCTGTTTCCACGCCTGTACCGCAAAGTACAGCGATAGCCAAGACTTACCAATACCTGGATAGGCAAGGAATACACCTAGCTGTCCTGGCATAATGCCAGCAGGAAGATAGTTGTCAAAGCCTGGCAAACCAGTCTTGATACCAATCTGACCTAGCTCGTTTTGTTTCTGTACATTCTCATAGTACGCAATTGCATCGTCAATATCTGTAACATCGATATCACGGATAGCAGCAGTATTCTTCTTTAGCTCTGATGTCATTTGGATCAAGGACTCAAGTGCTTCTGTACCCTTGCCACCTTGAACATCTGCAGCAGTATTACGAAGAATGTCCTTAAGACTGTCATTGAGATACTCTGACTGCAACTCTTCTAGGTGATGTTTGGTAGCACCAATGCCCTCTACAGGTTGAAAATCACGGAACTTTTCTACTACAAGGGTAACAGGTGGGACAGTGCCGTTATGCTCAGAGTAGTTCCTAATAAAATGCCATATGTCATTGTGAGTACGAAGAATGTTTTCCACGTTGGCTTGTAGCAATACGTGTACCTGCTTGTCTTCGAGTACTGCTGAAATAAGCTTTGCTTCTGAATCATTCACTTAACCACTTCCTTGCTTGTTCACGGCGAATCGCACGTTCTAATATGTCATTTTTCTGTTGCTGTTTTGCAGAGATTAAATTATCTGTGTAATGTGCAAAATACTTCCACGTTGGTTTCTCTGCTACATCAAAATAGTATTCTAGTAAGTCATAGCACATAGATATGCCATACGACTCAATGAGTGCATCTGCAGCCCACTGCTCTACATTTAAATTTAGTAATGGCTTTTCCTCGTACTTTATAAGATAAAGCTTAGAGTATCTACTGAGCAAAGCCATTCGGTCTTTGCGTTCAGCCATTACTTGCTTTCGATCTCGTCTTTAGATTCGTTGATCTTTTCAACAAGTCGTGCTTCTACAAACTCGTACACACGGTCAAATGCCTGTTGTACGGTTTCTCCTTCACGACGTGAATCTTCTACCCCTAGATCAATGCGGAGTGATTGAAAGTTACCAAGATTGAGCGTGTAGCCCAATGCAATGTTAATCTTTGTGTTCTCGTTTTCCATCTCATACCCTTCAGTTAAATGCTTTCGGACCAGACAGGAATGAATTGTCCATCAGCAGTTCTCGTATATGTCAGTATACCATCTCCCATACGCCTTGTCAACTCTTGTGGCGAAGGTGTTATGTCGTTGGTAACTAGCCTGTCTTTTCTTGGTCTACCAATGTGGTAGGTAGCAAGTATATCACGAATATCTCGTACTTGTGATTCGGAGTAATAGCATCGAACCTGCCAGCCACGCTCTCCGCCCTTCTGAGACCCCATTGGCTCAGGTATAACTCCACGCTTCATAAGGCTTGGCATATATTTCTTGTGTCTATTTACTAGGATTGCTGTCTCTCCTACAGTGTAGGCTCTTTCACGATTCCGTTTGAAATCTACAACTAAACAGCTTTCGATTTGATCTTTAGTTATATTGTATACGGACATAATTCCGTTAGATCTATTGAAGTGATGTATACGAACAAGGTCACCATTAATAAACCAGACCTTCTTACTTCCTGGAATGACTGGGGCAGAGTTGTATACTTCCCTGTCCATTAGACAGGGACACCAATAGCAATAATGTTTACAGACATATTGGATGTACCAGCAAGTTCAAATTTAACAAAGCCTTCTACTTTTGCTGTGTCAACTGCAGTAATGACAGCGTAAGTATTCTTACTAGCATCACTAGAGTCTGTTGCAATTGGGGAAACAGTTACTACTGGTGGCAATTTGAAAGGGATGTCGAAGCTGTAAGAAAAACTCTGATAGTCATTAGCGGCAACTGTTGAGTTGGTTAGTTTATATTGTCCAGTGACAATTTTTACTTCAGAGTTGCGAATATTCTTTTTACCCTGAGATGTCCAAAGAATAGCATATGCAGAAACATTAATTGCAATGCGATCCCAAAGTGAATTAATTGATTCAATAATCTTGTATACAAGAGATACGTCAAACGGTTGACCTCTTTGTGGAATTGGTAGCTTCATAGTTTCTATTATACACTAACTAACAACAAAAGATGTATCTGTAGAAGTTCTAGCAGCAAGCCCTGGATATATTTCAATTGTTGAGCTAAGATTTTGTTCGTAGCTTGCCACCTGAACAATAAATTTTACTCTATTAATACCTGCTGGTTGAATAATTGAGTATGTGTGAATTGGAGACGTTCCGTGATATTCATATGAGGTGTATGTTGATCCAGCATTTGTTGATGTAGCAATAAAAATATCATATTCTGGTCTTCCATTTGCATCGCCCCAAGTAAAGTTTAAAACATCTCCAGCATCTACACATTTTCCAGTAACAATTTCAATTGCTCTACCCTCTAATTCATAAAACGGTGACCAGGCAGATGTTCTAGATAGGTCGTCTGTAGCAATTCTAAATCTTAGGTGATGTTTATTGTTGGCGTTAACTTTTTTTAACTGATCATTAAAGATAAAAGTTTTTTTAATATCCTCAGCCATTATGACCCCACACTAAGATCTAGATTTAGCTTTATGTCCAAAAGGTTTTTTGAGTTTGCATCCTTGAAAACTGTTGTGCCTGTAGCAGTAGTAACAGGAGAATACGCAGTCATACCGTAAAGTGGGTTAGCGGTTACGTCAAAATTATTCTCAAATCTTAGTCCATCAAGGGCAACGAACATACTCTGTCCGTCACGAGTTAGTGTTCCAGATTGTCCTGCGGTTGGTCCAGTATTGCTGGCTCCTGGCTTTGAATAAGATATTGTGTTAGTTGCCCCAGATGTTACAGCTGTTACAGTGTATGTTCCATTAAACGTTGCGTCTACTCCAGCAACAGTAATGGAGTCTCCAACTGCAACATAGTGTGCCGCAGTAGTTGTAATTGTTGCAACTTCACTAGCAATTTGTTTGGTACTAATACTTCTTGTTGTTGGAACTACTTCACAATAAACTTTAATAATTTTTGCATTTACCCAAGAAAATCTTGAACTCTTTAAAAGTTCTGCAAGTGTTTTCTTTTTAACAAAATAAAGATAATCTCCATTAGCCGTAAAGTCTGCTGCTCCCAATTCTATTTGCATTCTTGCATACTGCTGTGTTGACTCAGACTCTTCAGAAGAAAACTCTACTAGAATAAAAACTGATGTTGGATTATCGTCATCCTGATGTCTTTTTAATAGAGAGAATGCCAAAATAATTTCGTCAGAAGAGGAGTTTACATCTAGCGGATACGATTGACTTGTTAGGTGGATATGTGGTTGGTCTACAGTATCAACAACTGTTGTCCACGTTGTTGCAGATGTATTAATGTTTGACATATTTCCAGCAACAGCAATTGAGTTTTTAAGCATTCTTGGTTGTTCTAAATGTTTTTTGCCTCTAATAGTGCTAGAAAACATATCTTGAGTATTGTCAATAAAGAAGGTTGGGGGGAGTGTTGCTAACATAACTCCAGTTTCAATTGAAGCAATGTCTGTTGGGGAAGTAATTGGAGCAGCTGTTGTTGTGTGATATTCCCAATTTTCAATAGAGGAGAATGAGTACAAAAGTCTGCTGTCTGAAGTTACTGCAACTGGGTTGCTACCAGCTGAAAAAACACCAGCTTCTGACATATAGTATAACTCTTGGGTTGGAAGCTCCGCACTAAAAACAATTTGTGAAACTCCATTTTCATCTATGGCATAGCTTCTAGAAATAATTGGAACTCTAAACATTTCAAAATCAAGCTTTTCTTTATTTTCAAAGTTTGATGTAGCAACTCCAGCAAGACCTGTATTGGTTGCATTTGTCGCTGTAAGATTGAATGTAAAATAGTTTCCTGTTACGCTGGCGACTGGATATAATCCATTTATTGTTGCATTTACATTTGAAATATTAACATAGTCACCAATTTTAAATGTATGTCCTGTGGCAGTAACATTTACAACGTTAGTTGCAATATTAGCTGCAGTAATTGCATATGAATAGCCTGTTCTTGGATTATGCCCACAACCAACAGCTATATATGCTGCATAAGACGGTGCCTGATCAATGAGATACTTGGCAATAATTGATTTTCCAGTTGTTGTAATCATAGCTCTCCTACCTATATTGTACCACTAAACACAGTTCCAGAAGAAATAATTTCTGTTTCAACAATGTAGTCTGGCTGTAGGTTTTTAAGATTAATGGTAACGGTTCCACTTGTTGTGTCATTTTGTATTAGTGGATTTGCTGAAGATTGTGGAATATGATAGTTTAGGTCAATTGTAAATGTATTAAAGATGTTTTTGCTTCCGTCTTTAAATACAATTGCATTTTGATCTTTGAATACCGTGCCAGCATCGACGAGTGGCGTGTACCCATTGTTATATGGGCTATTAATTAGATCGTGTCTTGATACAGACAATAACTCTGTTCCACCAATTTCAGCAAAAACAAAGTCTCCCATTGTTTCTAAAGATAAAGTTTCATTATCTAAAAGAATATCTGGAGTTGCAATTTTTATGCCTTTTTCTTGTGACTTATAAATTGGTTCTGGAAGGAAAGAGTTTGTAGAGTCTACCATTATGCCACAACCTCCTTAGTTGGAATTTCACTAACATACACGGTCATTTCTGGACCGTTAATGCTTCGTGAATATTCAATATTATACACAACAAATCTGGTATTTTCGTCAATAATTTCATCTATCTCCGAATCCATAGACTTATAGTCAAGTGTTACTATATCTCCAAGTTGTAGTGTTGGGTTTGCAAACATCTTTATTCCTAGTGACAGTCTTGGCACAATAATTTTATTTGCAAGCCAAGCCATAAGGCTATCTGCTGCATCCTGACTTTGAATATAGTCTGAGTCTATGTTAAAGTCTTTCTTGCCATATGTCATTCTACTATTTTTTACCGCTTGATAATTTCGCTTGTTGTTTAATGGGTCACTAGCAAGTGCATTGTTAAACATTTGGGGATCTGATAGATTACTCTTTTCTTGAAAATATTCATCAACAGTAAAGTTATGCTTAGCTTCTTGTGTAAACGTTACCCCAAGAATTCTTAGATAGTTACCACTAGTGTTATCTAAGTTAATAATCTTATCCGTTGTATTAAATATTAGGAATTCTGCACCATAGGCATTTGCAACAAATCCAGATATCGCATACCCTTTAAGTTTGTTAAACGTTGGAGCAATTCTAGCAAGTAGTGCTGGGTATGCCTTATCATATTTAACATCAAAGTATGCAGCCTCACGCATAATTGTTCCAAACTCTTCATAATAAATATCAGAGGATCTTGTCGAGATTGGGCTAATTCCTGACAGATAAGAATCTTGGATTGCTGTTGGAAGAGAGTATTTGGAAAATGCTTCACTACTTTCATATTCTTTGTTAAACGAAAATGACTCTTTGAATGGAGCATTTGAGACACTTGAGTAGTTAGAAGACTCATTAGCCTTTAAAGCATAGATGTGTTCAAACATACACTTTGATGTTCCACGAACAAACAGTGCAACGTTTTGAGTTCTGTTTTGAAGAGGCACATCGTCCGTAACTGATCCAACAAGTTTTCCATTAACGTAAAGGAAAAACTTTATGCTTGATGTAGTGCTGTCTTTTATTTCTTCATACTCTACTGATAGATCATAAACGCTTGGGTTTACTTCAGCAACATCTCTGTATTGTCCAGTAAACCTGCCGTCATCTACAACAATGCTAGAGCGTCCTTTCCAAAGTGTTTTAGGTTCAGATTTTAATTCTCCAGTAGTGCCAGTAGTTGTTACATTTGCGTGTACTTTATAAAAATGTAAATTAAATACATCGTCTTCTTCAATATATTTATCAACCGAGTTTACAGTTAGAGCGGATAGTTCAAAAAAGTATCCTGTATTTAATGCTGGATTGACAAATATTCCTATACCTCCACCACCGCCGTTAATGATAGTTGGAATTGTCGAGTCTTTTGTGCTAAGTGAATAGTATGGCATAGATCCTGCAGGGTTTTGATAAACATCTTTATTGTTTTCTAATGTTCCAACAACTCTCATTCTTGTTCCAAAGTGAGTATATTTTCCATCCAATGGGTTATAGACATACGAAATAAAGTCTGTTGGTTTTCTAGAACTATCAAATGTTGGTCCAGACATAACTAGAGCAGAAGACTGAACCTTTCCTGTTTGTGTAGCGTTAATCCCTGTTGTTTCATTTTCCGATGGATAGGAACTGCTCATAAAGTTTCTAATTAGAGATGTCCTAGTGCTTTGAGCTGCCAAAGTTCTGGATGAATCTCCCACAGTTCCCATTCCAGAAGGTGCTTCAATTCCACCCAATAGTTCGTAGTCATAAATTCTTACACCGCTCAAAGTAAGCTTGTCTGGCATAACACCTAGCACCTGCTTGTCAGTTTTAAATCCGTGTGAGGTTTTGTCTTTTACTATGGTTCCGCTTGCAATATTTGCACCAGCTACCTTTTGCCCTTCTCTTACATATTTTTTATCTGCTTCTAATAGGTAAACCTTTTTGCCATCTGCACCTGCACCACTCTTTGCAGTATTATCTACATCAACAACAAATGTTTCTTTGTATGGTAAATCAAAGATTACCTTTGAGTTCATTTCGCAGCCCATAACGTTTGAGCTTACCCAGTTTGGTAGACCAACAATGTGCTCTCTTACTTGAGTATTAAATTGTCCTCGTCCGTGCTTTGCTACAGCCCCTATTTTAAATCTAGTCTTAGTGACACCACTATCATCGTATGTTTCGTAATTTGGCTCTGCAAAAATTCTTACTTTTCCTGTTGGATAAATCTTTCCATTAAATGGAACTTTAGAAAAATAATCTTGATATTCATCAACGCTACTGATCCAGTAATTTGTCAATGATGATTTTGCTAATACGTTAACGCTGCTGTTATCAGCTGTTGTATGATTACTTACAACTCTGAATGATGTTGCATTTGTAATTGTAGTAACGGTTGTGTTTGCTCCAAATCGTCCAGTACCGCCACCAGTTCTAATAATCTTGTCTCCAACTTTTAGTCCAGACGTTGAGCCAGAGGTTACTGTGACAATGTTTGTCGAGGTGTTTGCAAGGCTAACCGTAAACTCTGCAGTAGTGGATTGCTGAGAAACGCTATACTCAACAGCATCAAACTTAATAATTTCTCCGTTAGAGTAGAAGTATCCATTATAACGAGGCATCCAGAAAATTGCTTCACCCATATCAATAACGTTATCTACAATTACACGAGAGGCGTTTACTGTTGGAACATTGGCAGTAAGGTTTGAGTTTAACGGAATAGCCGATAGCGTATATGCTGCTTGTGAAGCTTTTTCTTCATTGATAGATTTTGTGTTTTCAGAGGGAGCGATCTCCCAGAGAAGTGCTGGCTTGTATACCCAAACTTTGTCTTCGTCTAGTAGGTTTGCTTGACGAATTTCTTTGTATGTTTTTTGAATGTATCGTGATGTATAAATAATCTTACCGTCATTAAATACGTCATTTTGCTTGCTACTTACTTCAACAATGTTTGCAAGGTTTGCATTTGCTGCAGTAACATTTTTAGCACGACCAGAGCGAGTACTGTCTTGACTTCCAAGAAGCTGAAGGTTAACTTCACTTGCAGAATTTTGAAGTCCAAATCTATCTCCAAGCTCTGCAAGCATATAGCTCTTGCTCATAAGAACAAAGTTATTCTGTTCATCAAAGAACATAGCTGTCTGTGAAGATATTGCTAGTTGCTGTAGCACTTCAGCTACCGTTGTATTTGGTCCAATGTAGAAATATGGAATAATTAAATCTTTATCACTATCAGACTTTTTGTATATGTAATTTGAGAAACCGATAGAGTCTAACAGCATCGCTATTGCGTAGCTAAATGAAACATCTGCAAATAGTGTTTGGGGAGCAGTAAGAGACTCAAAGTGGAAGTATAAATCTCTTAGCCTAATTGTTGCTATGCGAGATTCATTTTTAATTTCTGGAAATGATTCTGCATACATTGTTTTAATAGGAACATAAAAAGATGTTGGAGTTGTAGTTCCACCTACTGTTACTGGAACATTCTTAATAATCTCGTAAAACTTTACCTGCATATTGCGTTTTACATATGGTGCAATAACGCTATTGTCATTGTTAGTATTTAATACCTGGTCAAAATCTGCAATTGTGATTGATCCAGTTGACGCTAGAAGTTGACCAACTGGAAGACCACTTACCCCAAGATCAGAGGCGATCTTGTTGATTGTGTAGTCTTTTGTAATGTCTGTCATATCAATGGCAAGTCTTGGAGACAGTTCAATCAATTCAAATGGAACATCACTCTTACTCATTGTGTCTACCACAATTCTTAGACCCTTGACGTACATAAACTGGTTTGATGATTGATTATTAAAATCTGTAAAAAATGGTGTACTTCCACTTAGTGTTTCTGAACCTACGCTCCAAGTAGATGAATTATATTGAAGTTCAAGGTATCCGTCTCTGTTAATTAGTGGAGCCACTGAGTTGTCAGCATTTGTAAATGTTTTTAAGTCTGTCCAAATATTTGAATTGTTTAAGTACTGGATTTTCCAGTTAATAGGAACTGTTCTATTAACAATTGTATCTTCAGCATCGTAAAAAGGATCTGGAACTGTATTATTACCATTATAAATATTGCCAATTGTTGAGGTGCCAACGTGAGTCTGCATTTTTATAATAATTCTATTTATTGGAATTTGATTTTTATAAACAATGAATGGTGCAGCATCATCAATGTAGTACTGAAGACGACTGTTTAAGGTCACAGCCTTGTTTGAAATACCTCTTTCAATAGCAGTAGCTGACGTGCCAGACTGCTCTGTTCTAAATGATGTCCAATATTTAAAAGCATCATTCTTGTCTGCTATGTAGTATCTTGGACGTTGCATCATACTACTAGATGTGTTGTGTGCAAAGTGTCCTGGAGAGTTTCCATAAGATACCGCTTTGTTAATCCCAGAACGAGGTCTAAATCTTTGAAAACAATCCTCTAAAGAAAACAAAAACTTTTTCTTTGTATCTATTGAGCTAAAGACTGCAGGAACATTTTCAGAAACATCGTAACCTCCGTCAATGACAACATCGGAATCTGTATATCCTTCATAATATGATTTAGCATTTTGATCTGTACCAAATGTGGTGTATATGGTTTCTGCTTCAGGTCTGTTTCTGTAGTTTCCTACTACACTAATGTTTTCTGCATAGTTCATATTAATTTCTGAATAAATAGCTGCTTCTACCTCAATAGAATTTGAGGTATTTAGGTGTGTGGTTAATGATTGATTCTCGTACATTTAAACCTCTTCTAATGTTACAGAGATATCCCAGAAATCATAATTTGTTCCTCCACGACGAACAATTGTATATGAAAAATCTGAAATATACATCTCTACAACTTCACTATATTCATTTAATCTGTTAAACTCACCATTATCATCACCATCAAAGTTTTTTGGTTTATCATAAGAAAGATATACATAGAAGGGTCCTGTGTGATTTTCATACCAGTCAAGAATGTCTGCTCCGCCAGCACCACCATCTACGGTATATTGGTCAGATGCTGAGTAGTGAGGATTTGCCCCTGTGACGGTTACCAGTGCATTAGCATATGTTGGTGTTCCTGTTGTGGTGCCAGCAATTGTAAATGTTGTATTTGCATCTTCTGTTACTGACAATACTTTTACATTGGTTTGATTATACCCAGCAATGCTGACATCGGTTATAGAAACGTTGTCTCCAACATTTAGTCCAATATTGCTTCCAGTTGCAACATAAGTAATTGTTTGTCCATTGCCAACGGCAGAAGTAATTGGGGCAGTAAAGGTTGCCCTAAAGTTTGAGTAAGTCGCAGATCTTCTTGAAGGTAGCATTTCCCAGGAGGTGGATATTTTAATTTTGTCAGCAACGTGGAATGAACGCATACGACCATTAATCATTCGTTCTCTATTTTGAATTCTATCTGTTGAAATATCAATTGATTTCCTGTTGTGGTCAGAAAGAATTAAGAATGTCTGAAGTCCAATAGCAGCTTCAGAACCAAACTCGTATCCAGAAATAGCTAGTGGCTCGTTTGTTGTAGTTGGGGCTACATAGTCTTCTGCCCAAAGCATCCCTTGTGGACGCTCATACTTTTGTCTATTGCTAATGTATGTCATTAAAGTCTATTTCCCCTAAGTCTTGTTCCTTCAACCTGTTTAATCTTGGTCATTACTGCTCTTGCAATATCGTCTGCATTTGCATTACCACCAGCATTAACGGTCACACTATAATTATACACTGAACCGTTAGAAGATGTTCCGTTATTAATTGCTTCAAGGTTCTTTACCCCAAAGCTTTGTACAGCAGGACGCTTAACAACAAACTCTCCAGGAGTAAGCATAGCAGGTACAGTGTCTGACCCAAGAGCCTGTCCTCCACCAGCAAGGTATCTGCTTGCAACTCTTCCACCCATTGAGTACCCTATCAAACCGCCATTTGCAGAATAGGTAGTTCCCTTTTTCCAAACATCGTATACGTTATCCCAAACCCAACCTGCTCCTGCTGGCTTTGGCATAATGTTAATTTTATAACTTTCTGACGGATAGTCCCAAATATACTTTTCTCCAACACCAGAAGGAGATGCTGGCATTGAAACAGGTTGTTTAATCCAAAGCCAGTCTCTTTGACTCCAGACCCACTTATGTCCAAAAACACCTGCTGGTTTTTTAGGCTGTTCTCGTGGTGGATCTGGATTACTTGGTGGATTTGGATTTCCACCACCGCCGCCGCCTCCGCCGCCGCCAGAGCCACCACCTGAGCCACCACCAGATGTGCTTCCAAGTGCTATGTCAAGTTCACGTTCGGCAATCTTTAAGTTAAGTCGTGCAATTTCAGCTTCATAAGCTTCTCTAGTTTTACCGTTAACAATAATTCCATCAAGCTCTGCTTGCCTCTTAGCTTCAAGTGCTCGTATTTGCTCCTCTTGTGCATAGGCAGCGGCTTTAACTCTTTGGTTTTGTACTGCACGAGCAGCAGCAGCAATGTCACCAGAAGTCAGTGCAATAGATACATCAAGCTGATCTTTTTGCTGTTCTGCGATATTTGCATTAATCTTTGCAATTTCTTCAAGAGTTTTTCTACGCTTGTCATATACCTTGTTAATTGCATCTTCTTTGAGTGCAATAACATTAAGTGCTTTTTGTTCTTTATCTTTTGCTTTATTTAATCTAGCGAGCTTTGGGTCTTCATTGTTGCCACTACCGCCACCTCCGCCTGGACTGGTATCAGCTGGGTCACTGGTGCTTGGAGCAGATGTTCCTAATGCTGCATTCATTGCTCTGGTGTATGCATTTCCAATTGCTCCAATAGCATTTTCAAATCCTCTTAAATTAAAAACTCCATTTGGCATTGTATAGTTTGCTCTAATAGTAAGTATTTCTTCAGTATAAACTTGCCTAAAAACTTTTTGTTGATAATCTGGCAGACCTGCATACTCGTTCCATTGATTCATTGCTAAGCTAAAGCCATTAGTTTCAAATTGAAGTCTGACTGTTTTTTCTTCGTCAGACAGTCCTTCCCACGATTGCCAATCTGCTAACACTCTATCTGCATTATTTGAAATAAAGTTTAATGTGGCTGTTGTGCTTACTCCATCTTCTCCTGTTGCTGCTGCCATAGTCATAATATCTAATAGCTGTTTTCCTTCTTCAAGACTTGTTCCTTCTGCATTTAAGAATGTATTAAGAGTAATTACCCCAGTTTCTCCAATATAAGGTGCAAGCTGTCCAATAATCTCAGCAGTTCCTGAGCCATATGTTGTATCTAGATTAATTATTGCATCAATTTGTTTTTGATCTCCGCCGTAAGTATCAAAGATGTTATTAAAAGCTGTTACAGAAAGTGAGCCTGATGCAATGGCTGTTTGTATAGTTATCTTTGATGTTAGGTCTAAGGTATCTAAGTTTGATGCCGCAAGAGTTGCAAAAGCTTCCATTGGGGTCCCTTTAAACATATCTGTAATAGATGTGCCAAGAGTAGTGCTTACGGTCTTTTGTTGTTCGGGACTCAGTGCTTTAATATCTTCGATATTTTGTTTATATGCATCTGTTCCAGCTTTAAGAATTTTTGCACGACCCTGCTCGTACTCTTCTTGTGAAATTTCATCTTGTTGGCGTTGTAACTCTAAAGCGTCCATTGCCTGTTGAGATACTGCCACTCTTTGTTGAAGAATTGAGGCTTCTGCTCCAAGTGCAGCAGCTTGTTGAGAATCTGTTAAAGCTAGACCAGTTTGTTGCTGTCTAGCCTGAACTGCTCCAGGAAGATTTTGGCTTCTAAGTTGACCAGCAAAAGAAAGTTTTTGCAGTGATGAATTTGTTTGAGTCTTAGTTACATCTTCAATAAGATTAACCTTTAAGTCTATGCCTTTTTCAAATGCGTTTGTTCCATCTGACGACATTAATGAAACAAGGTTGCCCTTAATATCTGCTCCAAGCTTAGAGTCTTTTAGTTCAGCAGCGAGTGCGTCTGCAATGCTTGTAGCCTCTATATTGCTTATTATTCCATTTGAAATTCCAGAAGCAAGTTGTTGAGAAATTAATGTTGCAGTAAATGCTTTTCCTAAACCAGCCGTTGTTGCTTTTTGTACAGAGTCTGTTAGTGCCTTCCCTGCTTCGGTAGTTAGATATGTTTCCCCAGATGTTGGCTCTTGTCCAACTCTTTGAAGTCCAGCAAATGCATCTGCTCGTTGCTGTGCTATAACATCGCTTGGAAGAACTTTTCCTTGTGCTTCAGCCATTTTCTCCATTGAAGATCGGCTTGCACCAAGACTATCGACTTGTGCTTTAGTCTCTCTAGCAATTTTTTTCATTTCTTCGTTGTGCTGGTGAGCTAGGAAAAGCAATAATCCAAATGCTCCAGCTAATCCAAGTACTGCACCAGCTGCAGCAACACTTACTCCAGCAATACCTGCAATGGCAACTGTAAATGACTTAAGCATTGGTAGAAGCATTGCAATACCAGAAACTGCCATAGCAATATTTCCAGCACTGGAAAGACCAGTAGCCAAGCCCTCATTACCCATCATTCCAGCAACCATTCCAGCACCAGATAGCCCCATACCAACACCCATACCGCCCATACCATTCATTCTACTAGCACCATTACGAATACCACTAGAAATACGTGATCTCATAGATGGTTTTTTGGGTTTTCTGTTAGGGTCATCTTGTGGACCATACATAACATCTGGAGAGTATACTACTGGTCCAGGTGATCCTTGTGGTCGTGTAGCACGTCTTGGCTTTCTTTTTGAACCTGGAAGTATTTGAGTTCCAGTTTGATCAACAACAATGGGTCCACCAGTAGCCTTTGTTACACGTCTGCCTGTTGTTCTACCAGCTTTTCTAGCTTCCCCAGCACCAGATTGAACACCGTCAATATAGCCCTGTGCTGTGTCTTGACCAATTTTTCTAGTAACTCTTGAAGGAGAGCTTGTTTGTGCTTGTGCTGCTGCACCCTCTGCAATTTGTTTTACTGTAGCTGAAGCAATTTGAGAACCAGTTTTTTGATTTGGTCTTTTGCTTTCTTCAAGAACTTGTAGTGGCATTCCAGCAGCAGCAACTTGTGCATCGCTTACGCTTTCGTAGCTCTTGATTGCACGACCAACACTCATAGAGCCAGAACTTACGCTTGCTCCACGCATTGTGTTTGGCTTTGTATTCGGATCTCCTCCTGCTGCCCACCACGCTGATCTTGCTAGTTCTGCTTGTTGTCTAAGTGCTCTCTGTTGTGCAGTTGCATTTTTGCCACTACTCCCAGGTAGAGCGTCTCGTCCGACTTGCAAACCTGTATTGCCAAGATACATTCCTTTTTCTTTTACAGTGAGTTTTCCTTCTTTCTGCAATCTCTTAAGTGCTGCATCATCTGTTTCACCAGGTCGTTTTGGAAGGTTGGATCTAATCGTCCCTACTACTCCCCTTTGGTTATTTAATTTTTTAGCAGCTTCAGATACAGCAGAGTTAGTGCTTGTTGCTGCTCTTCCTAGAATTGTTTCAGCCGCCTTATCAAGATGTCTGTCAAATACTGGAGTACCCTCTAGTTTTGCAAGTCTGGATGCTTCTTTTCCAATACCATCTTCAAATCCTTGAACAATAGTTCTTGTTGCCTCACTGGATACATCAAGACCAGCTACTACTGCGGCTTTTCCAAGCTTTCCTCTAGTTTTATTCCATTCTTGCTCAAACACATCTGCATCAATTCCTGGACCAATATTTTCACGCATATCCTGGTTCATCCAGTCTGGAAGAGTAGCTGTTAGGTTTCCCTTTGCTGCGACCAATGCTTGTTGCTGTGGAGTTAACTGTTTAAATCCTGGATATCTTGCTTCAATTTGATCTATAACTTTTGGATCAGTTATATCTAGGTCAGCACCCATATGTGATTCTTGGAATCCTTTATAGTATCCAGGAATGTTGTCAGCAATCATACCGCTAATAAGACCGCCATACTTTTTAGCCATTGCTGCAGGGATAACCGCTTCACCTGGGGAAAGCATTGCAGGGACTACATCGCCCTTGCCCTTTGGACCAGGAACACTAATTACACCCTTAGCATACTTCTTTGGAATTGTAGATGATCTGGGCGTATTTCCTCCAGCACCAAATCCACGTTGTGCAGTAATTGCTCTTTGATATGCGGCAGTCAGAGAGTTAAGTGCTGCTGCTTCTACACTAAATGTTTGTGTAAGTTTACTGTGTGACTGATTAAGTGAAGCTGCTACTGCTGCTGCCTCAAGTTGTTGCTGTGTCATATAGTCTGTTTGTATGCCTAAAAGTCCTGTGTCTGTTCCAGTCTTTCTAAATATTCCGCCAAGAAGTTGGAACATTTTAATTAGGTTTGCAACACCGTTAGCAACAAGACCAACAGTCATAAGTAGCACAGGACCAATACCTGCTACGACTGTGGTAAGAATAACAGTAAAGTTTTTGGCACCGTCCCCCATAGAATTAAACTGTTCGAGCAGTTTAGTTCCAAACTCAATGATAGGGGTAACAACTTTAAGGAATTGTTCTCCAACTGGTGCTAGTGCGGCTTGGAAATCGGCAAATGCTTTTTCAAATTTATAGGTGGTTGTTTCTTCAACTTTTTTAAGTTCTCGTTGTGAAAGAATTGCAAGCTCTTGTGTAGTTGCTTTTGTTAATTCAAGAACACGGCTTGCTTGCGTACCCTCACCAATTACGTTCTGGAAAAGTGTTGACAGACGTGAGAATTGGAACTTACCAAACAGTTGCTCGATAGCACGAGCACGATTTAGTGGATCAAGGGTATCTAGTGCAGACGCAAAATCGATAACAAGCCCCTTGACATCTCCCTTGTTTGACTCAACAATTTTTTGAATATTGATGCCAAAACCTTCAAGCATTTCTTTTGCTTTTCCAGTTGGGTTAATGAGAGCGGCAAGACCAGACTTAAGTGCGTTAGCACCTTCTGATGCATTAATCCCACCCTCTTTCATCGCTGTAAGGAAGAAAGCTAGGTCTTCTACGTCTCCACCAAGTTGCTGAACAACAGGTCCAGCCTTTGGAATAGCTTCTGTAAGATCTTCAATAGATGTTACTGATTGGTTTTCAACTGCGTTAAGGAAGTCAATTTTAGAGGCAAGTTGTTCAGTAGCGGTACCAAATGCGTTGGTAATTGACATAGTTGTTTCAAGAGCTTGTGACTGCTCGACGTTGCCAAGTACAGCTAGGCGTGTAGCTTCTGAAACTTGTGCAAGAAGCTCTTGACCAGTTTTACCAGCTGCTGCAGCTTCTGAAGCAAGACCAATGGTATCTTTTACTGCAACGCCATACTTAGTATATTCACTTGCAAGCATTTTAATGGATTCAACCATCTTATCAGTTTCTTCTACTGTTGTAGAGAAGTCACCATAAACACGACGAATCTTAATAATCTGCTTTTCAATATCCATAAATGATTTAGCTGCAGCAGTTGCAAACATTGTCAGTGGGATTGTGAAACCAACCATAAGCTGACGACCAGCCCACTGGGTATTCTTACCAAAGTTGAGAAGGTTTGTGGAACCCTGAGTCAAAAGTTGATTAAACAGTTGTTGCTTCTGTGCAGCAACCATTGTTTTTGTGGTTAGATCTTGCATATCAAGAGTAAGTGGTCTAATCTTAATTGCCTTCAACGCACCATTTGCGTCACGACCCATTGATATGTATTGAGTCTGAAGATCCTTTACTCTTTCTACGGCTACCTTTGAAATTGTGTCAAACTCTGACTTAAAAGCTCTACCAAAAGTTTTACTTGCTCCACCAGCATATCTAAAGTACTGACCCATTGTCAGCTTGTTCTTTTCTAGTGCTGTAGTAAATGCTTCGGTGGTTGAATTTACACGAGTCATACTGGCTTGGAATTGACCAGTAGCATTTACTGCGTTAAGAAGGTTTGATTGAAGTTTGGCGGCTTGATTATTTGCCGCCGCACCTCCAGCAGCCATCTGAGTGTGGAATAGTGAGATCTGTCTCTGTAGTACTTTGAGAGACGCTAAGGCTGAAGACGTATCAATATTTACGCCAATATTAGCATTTACATCGTCAACCATTCATTTACACCCCTATTTTAAATTTAGCTTACGCCAAGTGCATCTGAAAGTTTAACTCCTGATGCGGCTTCTACAACCTGATATACCGTTGGTAAGTCAATGTTGTCTTCAAGAGCAGCTAGGTCTCCTGCAAGTTCTGGCTTGTACTGCTTCATTGCAATCTGAACACACTCCATAAGAAGATTCATAGACTTTGCGTTATCTTCTGCGACTGCTGCAATGCCTTCAAACTTCTTCATAAAATCACGAAGTAGTGAAATCTTTAGTGGTCGAACTGTAATCTCTGTACCGTCAATTAGAACGATCTTTGATTCTTCATTAATTGTTGTTGCCATAGTTTCCTCCTTGTTAGGCTTATTAAATTATATCACAGAAGCTATTTAGTTTTCGACTAGTTTTTCGTAGCCTAGCCCCATACCAATTCCAAATCCTGCCTGTGCAGCATTAGATCCTTGATAAGAAACAATGTCGTTTGGATCACTAGTTGCTCCTCCACTAAAGAACTTAGCTTTCTTTTCTTCCCAGATGTCTTGTCCACCTTTATTGCCATTTTGCTTATCTAGATCAACGCCCTGGATTCCTGCAAAAAATCGTTTTTCTTCATAGTCTAAATCTCGTTTAATATTTAAAATTGATACTAATTCTGGCATAGATAGTGATCTTTCTAGTTCTTCAAAATCTTTCCAAATTCCTAGCAAAAAAACTTCAGATTCTAGTTTTGCCAGATCAAGGTCATCCCAAGTAGAGCCACTTTCTACTGCTTGTTTTTTTACTGTTTCTTCTTCATCTTCATTAATTTTAATGTCTGCAGCTAGGTCAAGTATCTTGTAGATAGTTGGTAAGTCTACACTATCTTCTAGGTCTTCAATTGTTTTAATAGATGGGCAAAACTGTTTCATACATACCCTTGTACACTCCGCTAATGCTGAAATTGCAGCTTCATCACCTACCGCTGTTTTTACTGCTTCAAATACTTCCATAAATTCTCTAAGGTATTTTAGCTTTAATGGTGTTATGTATAGTTCTGTTCCATCTATTAAATATACCGTGCCTGATTCGTAAATTGTTGTTGCCATATATCTATTGTATCAAAAACAAAACTGCCCAGAGCCGAAACTCTGAGCAGTCCTGATTGTATTAAATTATGATGCGAGTGTGCGGTCTACAATCTTACCGTATGACGCATTGTCATTGGGAAGAAGTCTGAATGAAACTTCAAACATTGTAGCTTCGTCACGCTTAGCTGATACTGTAACACTCTCGATTGAGAGAGCACGGTATGCAACATAAATGCGTTCGATTGATGAACCAGCTGCACAGTCTCCTGTTCCTGGACCAACAGCAACGAGACCACGTTCTACTGGACACTCACCAATGTTTCCTGCACCCATATTGAGAACTCGGTCACCGTCGTAAGTCGGTGTTCCGAATGCACTTTGTGATGTAGAACTGGTGTATGTTGTTGAAAGGTCTCCTGCTGCTCCTGCAATTGCGAAAAGCAAGTTGTCAAGTGTTGCTTCAGCGAATGCTGTGTTAAGGTTAACCTGCATTCCCTGCTTGTAAAGCTTAGCAACGTCAAGAACCTGGTCAACCTGTACCTCACCGAAGTCAGGCTGGAAGACAATTTCAAGACCGTTCATTGTGTAACCAACGTTACGGTAGTCAACCTCGTTTGTTGCATTTGCGAGAGTTTCCTTGTAGGAAATGTTGGTTTGGAAGTTGGGGAGATCGAGTTCAGCCTGAGTGTTGGTAATACCACCACCTGAAGCCTGTCCAATCGGACCATCTTCGTATGTGAAAAGTGCTGCTGCACCAACGATGATGTTAGCACTTGTACCACGTGAATATGCCATAATTAATTCACCTCTTTCTTGTTATAGAATTTGGGTGGGTGTTTCCTCTCTTTAATTATACAGGCTTATTGTACAAAAGAGTCTGACTTGTGCCAATCGTAATCGATAATGATTTTATTCCCTGCGTAAGTGCGAGCTGTACCAAAATCAATAATGTCACGAGTTTCTTCTAGCTGATAAATCTTGATTGAATGAAAGAATGGAATGAGAAAGTCTGTTCCGTCAAAAGTTACTTTATTATGAGTAATTCCATCTACTGTGACTGTGCCACTTACTTTAGATGCAATCCAGGAATTTAGGTCTTTGGCAGAGTCGTCTCCACTGTCAAGCAGGTCCTGAATCTCTTGTGTCATTTCAATTAGGTTAACTACGGCTGTCTCTGTAAGTGCATAGAAATAGTAGAGTAGTTGTTCACATTTAATGTAGGGGAATGGTGTTCTACGCATCTTGAACATTCTATCGAATACCGCAGCCTGTCCCTGGAACTGATATCTTGCTGTGGTTCCTGCAGTCAGAACGTCTAGGCTGAAGCTTTCTGCAATGCTAAAATCACTTGGATATGTTGGAAACATTGGAACTGCTCCAAATCCTCTACGTGCAAGTTTTTCTTGCAAGTACTTGTTGATAAAAATTGGGGGATAGTATATTGCCATTATCTATTTACTCCTATGTTTGCTACCCAAGTATAGCCAGTAGAAATTCCTACAGCTCTACCGCCTCGTTTGCCAGCAGACAGATTCTTTTTATATGCTACTGGATTTGTTAAATACTGCATAACTCCACTTGACCTAATAAAAGCTTGTGTAAAGTAATTGTTAAAGAATGAGTCAAAGATTCTGTTGAATCCACCCTGTGCCTCTGTTCCTCCAGGATTCTCAACAACGATTGGACCTTTAGTAAAAACCTGCTCACCTGAGTCACTGAAGGCTAGTACAGACGCTCTTACTGGTCTAATGACCACTGGGATGCCGTCTTCTATAATTCTGGCTTTATTATAGAAAGGAACGGTAGATCCTTCTTTGATTGATGTTGATTGTCTAAAGGTAGACTTGATAGAAAGTCCAATACCAGAAACAGTATAGTTAATATCATATAGTCTTGCACTTGGGCTTCCTGTCTGATTCCACTCGTATACGTGGTGAAGGATTGCAGGGTTAGTTCTTGCCGAAGAATCGATATACTGTTTTAAAAGATCGATAGCATTCACGCCAATTGCAGATAGAATATGCTTCTTTCCTCGCTGAACGCCTTCTGTAAATCCAACCGAATACTGAATAATGTTATTCATTTCTTTTAGGAATAGTTTGTCATTGAATGTAGTTTGCACTAGACATCTGCCCCCTGGTTTTCTGAACGACGAAGAACAACTTTGTGATACTCAACTGTTCCAAAAGGATTAACAAATGGTGCCTGAGTTGCAATTTCAAAAAGAGTTGACTTGCCATTGCGTGGTCCAGATGTTTCAATGTAAATAGGGTTATCAAATCTGTCACGAATGTTTGTAATAACAACATTGGTTGCAGCGTTCTTTGCATCGACACTAGAAATACGAATGTCCTTTTTAACTCTGCCCAAAAGAATCATTTCTGTTTTTATGTCTGGGTCTGGTTTAATGTCTTCTTTATATGAAACACCAGCTTCATTAAATGAGCAAACAATTGTTTTGTCTAGAACCCAAGTTTTTGTTACATTGCCATAAGCAGTTGTTTCAGTAATTGGGTAATATATATCCGCCATCATTGGGAACATAAAGTCTGGGGTTTCGCAAATAGACACTACAGCACCCCTAGTCTTGTAATAGACTTAGCATACTTAGAAAGTATCTTGTCTACAAGAATATTACCTGTTCCTTCGAATGACTGCTTGTCAAATTGTAGTTTGTACTGATCTGTATTGTAGGCTGTGACATATCTCTTGTAGTAGTCAAGCTGACCGCATTCAATGTCTGTAATCAATAGGCTGACTGCACGAGCAATGTCTGAAGGTACTGCGGTATATCCAGATTCTACAACAACTCTATAGTCATATGTTTTAGGGAATCCTCCCCAGACACCAAAGTTTAGATCTAGGTAGTCTGTGCTTCCAGCAGGAAGAATAAGGTCTGCACCCTCACCTCTATTTAGTTCTCCTGTATAAGTTTGAGTTATCGCTGTCTTATCTTTTGTAATCTCAAAGTTACGCACATAGGCTGTTGGATTGCTTGCATCATAAATTAGAACGTTGTTTTCATATACCTGCAAAATTTTCTTTGCATCGACCCATAGTGGTAGGTAGTCTGCACCAAGACCAGTAGTCTCAAAAGTTGTTTTCTTGTAGTAAAATCCTTGTGGAATAACAGAGTCAACAATAGCTCTTGCCAATTCTTCGTTTAATGCTTTAGCAGCAATGTCTGATGCTGTTTCTGCCAGTGTGTTTGGATCTAGATATGGTCTACGAACCTGATAAGTATCGTCGTGAATAATATCGCCTGACGCATCTGTAATTACAACTCTATAGTCTGAGTCATATTTTCCTGGCAATGTAATTGTCCACACATACGCTGCATTGTCTGTTACAGTTTGTGTAGTGGAAGAAAGGTCTGCCAAATCAGTTATGGTTGCTGTGAACGCTTCATTAGAAACGTATGCAGCAGGGATTGTAAACTTAACCTCCACATTCTGATATGGCAGTAGCCTTAATTTTTCCATTAAATTCCGTACTCCTCTGCAACCTCTTCTGGGGTTGCGGTACGCACGTGATCTCGCTTAAGCCATTGTTCAGCCTTGTCTTCGTCAACGATGTTGTACCCTTTAGTTATCTTTCCTATACCTTCTACTAGAACATTTCGTGTAGAGAATAGTGCTACAGTTTTAATTTTAGTTTCTTTAGGCTCCGTTGCCTTCACCCTTGGTGATTTGTCTGCAGGTCCTGACCCAATAGCACCATTGGTGGTAGTTGTAACTGCACCAGTCTTTTTGCCACCCTTGGCATTTGTGCGAGATGATCCGATTACGTTATCTGCATCTGTTTCTGGTATCCCTTTGGACTTTTGTTTTAAGTTTGTGAATGATTCTTCCAATGTTTCTGCAACATCTTCGATTACTTCTGATACTTCTTCTACAATCTCTTCGACTGTTTCGATAATTGTTTCGTTTGACATTTGAAACCTCCTTAAATAATTATAACAGATAGTAAGAGAGGCAGGGACCGAAATCCCTGCCTCCCCTAAGAGCTAGACTCAAATTATGAAGATGAATCCTGGCTGTCGCTGTCAACCCAAGCTACAGCGTCTTCCTCTTCCCACTGAAGTCCGAAACGAACGAATACGGTGTATTCGATTGTGTCTTTCTTAGCAACGTATTCACGGTTTACAGTGATGTCTCGCTGGAAACCCCAAATGCGGTTTGAAGGGAATGTGAGGTCGATGTAGTTGTCTGGGTAGTAAGGAACTTCCATTACTGGAATTCCTAGTACACGAGTACCACGAGCCTCTCCTAGAACCTGGTCAGTACCTGCAAGGTATGCATTACGGTACTGCTCGGTCCAGATGTTGTTAGCGGCTGTACCATTTTGCTTAACGATGTCAGCAAATGTGTCGGTGCTTGCATAGAACTTAAGACCATTCTTGAGAGCACGATACTTTCTTGGTAGAGCAGCAATGACACCCTGAAGAACTTCTGGAGTCCACGCACCGCTTGTAACGGTTGCAGAATACTCGTGAGCATCTCCACCGAAACGAACCTTGCGAACGAATCCTTCCATAATGTTAAGGAAGGAGTTTCCTCCAGTACCTGTACCATTAATGGCAAGGTCCTCAATGTCATTTGCGAATGCGTTGGTCATTAGACGAACAAGGTGGTCCTCAAGGGCTGCACCTTCAATGTTGTCTTCCAATGCCTCAGCAGAAACTTCCCAGTCAAGGCGAAGCTTCTTTGTTGTTAGTTCAACCTTAGCAAAGGTTGCACCTGCGTTTGTGTATGTAGCGTCAGCCTGGTTAGCAGCACGAATAACTCGTTCTCCAACGTTGACCTTTTCGAGTTCCATTGTATTGGCTCTCATTGTGACTCTACGACCATCTTTAGCGAGAACTGTTCCGTCCCAGACGTAATCGATAAAACGACGAGCCTGTTCTGGACGAAGAATACCACTACCTGCATCACCCGAAGGATTTACGGCGTTTGATCCAGTTGTAACACCAAAGTTTGCGGTGGGGATGTTACCTAGAGTGTCTGCTCCAGGGTTGCTAACGCCACCAATTCCTCCAGATGCGAATGCACCTTCGCCATTTACTTCGCTGGCACCTGCACCTGGATAATTTTTAATAATCTCTTCCGACATTTTGTCACCTCCTAAGTGATTTTTTATTTGAATAGATCGGCAGTTTTGAGGAAACGTCCGTCCCATAGGGATTTTTCAATCTTGTCTGATTGAAGTTCCTGTACGATCTCGCCTAGATCGCCAGATTTGCGGAAAGCGGTATCGGCTTCAACAGCGTCAACTCTCTTTCCAAACTCGTTAAACTCGCCCTTTGTCTCTGTTACCTCATTTTTTACAGAGTCAATTGACTTGCTTAGTTGTGCAATTTGCTCGGCTTGTGCCTGAACAACTGCAGTTAGATCGCTAAAGGCTTTTGTAACGGTATCCTTGATTTCAGCAACTGCGTCTACAAGAACATCGTCTGACTTGGATACTGAATCAGCCTTCTCAGCAACTTCTTCATCAGCGACAACCTCTTCAGCTGCCACCTCTTCAGTTGCCTCTTCTGCTACTTCAACATCTGCCTCTGGAGCGACCTCAGCTTCAACAGCGACTTCTTCTACTGTCTCAGCGACTGTTTCATTTACGTCATCAGTCATAGGACTTACCTCCTTATTTATCTTAGAAGTATTAATGCCTTTAGCACTATCTACTAAGAACTTTACCATTTCTGGTTTTTCTGCATCTGACTTTTCTACAAAGCCGATGTTCTTCATTGTCACGCCACTAGTTGGGCTAACCTCTGAATCCTTGTCTGAGAGCATAACGATACCGTTTTCTTCGTCCCAGAATACATTTTCAATTTCTACATCCACGCCATCTCCCTTGATCACGTCAACGCCGTCTACCTTTTCAACAGATAGAACATTGGCAAACTGATTTGCAGGGGTATCAACGAGTGACAACTCAATTAGATCGTAATCTTTAATGATACGAATAGTTGCATCCATCTTTTCATCAAATGCGTCGTCCCACTTGTTCATTCTTCCACCAATGGAAAAACCTGAAAGTGTTCCGTCTAGAACCTTTTCCCAAGTGTCCTGAGCACCCTTTGAGATGTATGTTGATACATAAACACCTGCATAAAACTTCTTTGACTCTGGGTCAAAATACTTGTCCTCTTTGAATGAAACCATTTTGCCTACCGCTTTGGGCTGGTGCATTTCACGAATGTTACCACGAAATTTTTCAAAAGCCTTTAGTGAGGCTTCTGGAGTAACGATGTCATTCTGCTTATCGACGTTATCGAGAGTTGCGAAACCAGAGACAATTCGTCGCTCTTCGTCAACTTTTGAGAATGGCATTGATAGGCGAACGTTTTCGCCTTCAGTGTCCCAGTGGGCTTTAGAAATAGTCATATTAATTAATTATATACCGTTTTTTACAATAATGTTATATTGTTGTTACATTTAAAATTATAGCACATTTTATGCAGATGATCTGCCTTCACCCTGAGCGTTTCTTCCCTGAGTGGTGGCAGTGCTATCTGACTGATTGTTTGAGCGTTCTGCATCACGCTGTCTATCTCCTGCTAGATTTGCACGAGCGTCAGTTGCTTGTCTAGGTGTCATTTGAAAAACCTCGTCACCATCTGTACGCTGTGGTAGACCAAGTTCATTACGTGCTTCGTTAGGAGTCATAATCTGTGTCTTAACGTAACGCTCAAGAATCTGTGACTGTGCGATTTCGTCTGTAAGAGTAAGTTCGTTAAACTTGAATTCAAGAATGTCTGTCTTCTCTTTGATGATCTTGCTTAGTACTTTTTCAAGGTTGGTCTGTGCAGGTCGTGCAACTTGTTCCTTAAATGTACGGTCTTGTGCAAGAGCAGCAGCAATACTTGCAGCATCGCCACCACCAATTTTTGAAAGTGGAACTTGGTGAGCAACAAGGATATCGTCTCTGTTACGAACTCGATACTGATTGAAGGATGCTTCCTGTACACCATTCTCGATTGGCTCCATCTTAAACTCTACCTTGTTTGTGTCAGAGTCTCCTGGCAGTGGAATGTAGAGTGTGCGGTGAGACTGTCCTTTAAGGCTAGTCTGCAAGAAGCGGAACATCTTGTCTTCTGCGTCGTCTGAAAGCTTTGCACCTTTAAGTGTTACAACGTAACGAGGTACAGCCTTGTTGCTAAAGTAGTCAATGTTGTATTGTGAGGCAAGCTGGTCTCCGTGAAGAGAAGAGATTGCAGACATAATGTCTGGGATTCCGTAGTATGTGTTAAGCGGAGAGTATTCCTTGTAGTGAATAATCTCGTTAGGGCGTGGGTCGTCAGTTACTGGGTTTGGGTTAACTGCCCCGAAATTTCTGAAGTAGACAACCTTATTGCCAATAATCTGAACGTAGCCATCTTTGAGTCTACGGACACGCATTGTGGTGGAGGGGATATGACCAACATAACCAATTTCTCCTGTTACAGTACGACCAATCTCAAGATATCCATTTCCTGTAGCCTGAACGTCTGTGTAAAATTTCATCATTGTGTTTGTAAAAGAATCTTCATCATTGAGATCTTCTAGCCATTCACGCATTGCAATTCTTGCACGTTCAATACGTTTACGTGCTTTTTCTGCAGCAGATTCTGAAGAACCCTCAATCGCAAAGATTGTGCTCTTTGATGGCTGGAAGTCATAACCAAGACCAACAATGTTTTCTACCTTTGCGTCAATAGCAGCGTGATTAGCGAATGATGTATCGTAGTAGTTAGCAAGTTCGTAAAGATTCCAGGGTGGGGTAATTACATCAAAGAGTCCGTAGCCATTGTGGTACACGGTTCCAGGATTAATCTCCTTAGATCTTGCCCCATTAACCCCTGTGCTTGTTGCCATAGCACTATCAAGATAGGCAGGTGTTATATCTACTGCCTTAGACATTCTGGTTGCACGACGCTTAAAGTTTGCGTTAAGACCACTGAGCGACTTGATGCCGTCCCAATCTTTAATGAATGGATCTTGTGCCTTAAAGAGATTTTCTTCTTCTTCAAAGTTATCTGTCTTTGCACGAATGATATATTCTACTGGCTCATTTGTCATTAGTCTTCATCTCCGTACATATCCAAAGTTTTCTTTGCAGCGATTACCGCACCAAGGTCATTCATATTTGGAATAAACCCCTGCTTCATACGGTCAATTTGCTCTGAGTGTGTTTCGTCTGAAATCTGTCGTGTGTTTGGATAGAAGATAGCCTGACCTTCTGCTTCACCGTAATATGCAGCGGCATCCATAAGCTTTTTTACACGCTCGTGATCATTCTTGTACGCCTCAATAGAAAGAACGTTGTTGTCTCCGTCAGTAAAGGGCTTGCCGTTTGCTTTTACCCAGATATATGTGCCAAAGTCTGAGTATTCTTCTTTGACAACTGTTAGTTTGGCTTTTCCAAGAGCTTCCTCAATTGGATCTATTTTTTCCTGTTCCATAACCACCAGTATACCATATTATAGCGGTGAGACTGAAATTAGTGACGACCTAATACCAACATAAGAAGAATAGTCGTTCTGGCTGATACTTACCTTATAGTTATCATCAGTTCCAGATATCCTGCTGTTTCCAAAATATGAACTATAAATTGCAGCGGCATCTAGTTTAATTGCAACACCAGCTGTTTCACTAATAAGGGTATTGTTCCAGGTAGCACTGTCTGCTGCTACCTGTGTCCAAGTTCTTTCTGGATCTGCACCTAAAGTCTCTGACCATAAGTAGAAGGTATAATTGTTATCTTCAGCTGCCTGATCAATTTGATAGTCTGAAACATTGTTTACTACAAATGGACCAGTTATATCAATTCTATTATCAGAACGCTCACCAAACCTTAAAAGATTTTTAAACAATATTCCTACCATATTCCATTCGCCAGATCTAATGGTTGCCTGATCTTCTACACCATTAACAAAGAATTGAACGGTTGAAGTCATATCGTCGCCATTTGTTTTTTTTGCTTTTAGAACTGCACTTGTAGAAGTTGGACTAGTGTAGTCTGCATAAATAACAAGTGTGTCAGAATTATGTTTAATTCTGAACAGCTCTACGTCAGCAGTGAATGGCTTTTCGTGAAGTATTGAGGCTTCTAGGACACTTACTGTATAGTATGGTTTTGCAGATGGATTAATTGGAATTTCAATCCCCCTTGTACCGTCGAACGTAGTGCCAACTAATTTTATTCCACTGTAGTTTGTCAAGTATAGGTATGGAGTTGTGTTCTTGTATATTGTGTACGGATTCTTAGCTGAGTAACTTCTGTCTGTACCAAAAGAATATATGTCTTTTCCATACCTTGTTCCAATTGGAGTTTTCATTGCAGAATAGTTTAAGGCTTGAGATGCAATATGTAGCATTTTAATTTTTGTTGGGTTCCTAATAATTCCAGGAATAAAGAATTCTAAATGTGTAACCAAACCAAGATCTGAATAAGCATTAAAGCCTCCAGATGGCAAATACACTACTGTATTGTTTACTAGTTCATATTTTTTGTTTACCCACTCAGCATCTGGTTCTATTGTATAGTCCGTCTCAAGGGCAGCGGCTGTCTTAGTTATTTGATTTGCAGATACAACAGAGGTAGCTATCTCTGAAAACTCAACATAGGTTCTTATTGATGAATTTGTAACATTTGCAAGTTCTGGAACATCTATATTAAACTGAATAAAGTCTAGTGAAGATGCCACGTTTCCACCAGCATCCCTAACAGTTTGTCTGTCAAGCTGGCTCAGCGAGATGTAGTCTTTCCAAGTTCCATTTACCGCAATATCAAGGCTGAATGAGTTTAGGGTATTAACGCCTATTAAGGTATAGCTTGCAAAGTGTGTGTTAAAGGTGGTAAGTACATTAGTATTACTTGCCAACCCCTCCGAAAATTGTGCAGAAATTTTGCTTAAATTATTCTCATTCATAAAACCAAACTTATAAATGTTTCCACCAAAAAGTTTAGGCACATCTAGATCGATTGTAGTTCCACCATTAAATGATGGTGGACCACCTAAGAAAACTTTTAAGTTTGCTGAATCGTTAAAGAATTTCGATATTTGCTGATTGTTTTGTTGTGCAACAAAGGCATCAATGTTTATACCTGCAACGAATTTGGTATTTGTTGAAACTGCCACGTTTGTGTTTGCTGTACTAATTGCAACATTCCCTGCTGGAGAGACAAAACGATAGATTACGTCGTTATCATTTACTACAGCCTCAAAGTATTCATTTGATGAATTAGAAATTCTAAACAGTAATTCGTCCGAAGTTGGTAGTGATGATACAGAGAACACTCCGTAAATTGCTTTAGTTGGATCTTGTAAAAGATTTAACTTGTCAAAATATAAATAACCTGCGTAATTATAATCGGTAGATACATTATCTACATTGTCTGGAACTATCCTAAAGAAAACATCATTGTCCATTACCTCACCATCTGATAATGTTGTTGTATCTGACTGCCCAGTTAATTCTCTCTGTAGACTATTCCACGCTCTTAATGTTTGATATCCGTCCTCTAAGACAAGTTGTGGAAGCTGGTAGTCTGGAGCCGATAGAACATTATTATCTGTAGAAAGATTATTAATGATTCCATTTTTCCATCTACCGTTTCCAGGGTAAATATAATTATTAGCATACTTAGACATTTGATAATCAACAATCATTGGGACATCAAAGTACGAGGTGTTTTTAATTTCTGGTGACTCTACCGACTGCCCCTTTACAAAATGAAGCTTTGCCTTGTCTACAGAAACCTGGTAAGCATAAAGAGAAATACAGTCTAGCTGTAGCAAAGAAACATCGCTATATCCATAGAACCCAATCCAGTCCTGATCGTCTGACGAATCATTTAGCTTTGTTGGAAATTCTATATCAAGGTAATCGTAGTTTATTGAAATAACCGATTCTCCGTTTAAAAGTACCCCTGCAGATGAACCTGTGTAGTAAATGTGAATAAGCATTGGTCTAGCCCACTCACCAACATAGTGAGAGCCAATGTTGTCACCAATCTTTAATGTTAAAAATTGACCATTAATGTACAAACCGTTATCTCCAGTAATTGGACCAATAATTCTTCGTGGGATATGTGCAGTTGGATATGCTCTTAGCCAAACTTCTAGTGTAAGATTTTTATTTTTTCCATCTTCATTTAAAAATCCAAGACCTGGAATAATTAATGATGGGTTAGTTGAGTTAGCGTCAAGACTAGTAATGTTAGTTGCACCATAGACCATTGGAACTCCAGATGCTCTTGCCTTTAGGGTTGATGTTGTTGCAGATGTTCCAATGTAGTACCCCTGGTTTTTTTCAGATCCATAGGCTAATGCAGGTGTACCATATCCACTCAGTGCGATATTTGAGGGAAGAGCAGAAAGAGATGCAACAGCAAGACTATCATCCAATGCCCACAGAGCAGCTGGGTTTTCTGCAAAGATTGCGTCTGCGTATAAATTAGTCATTTTTCTCCTAACTAAGTTTATCATACTGGGACTTTTCTGGTATAATAATATTACATACAACAGATGGAGAGACAATGCATTTACATATTGCTACCCCAATGTATGGGGGAAACTGTAAAGGTGTTTACGTTGACGGTCTAATGGCTCTAACCTTTGAGCTTGCACGAAAGGGGTATCAAGTATCCTTTTCAAAGATTTACAACGAAAGCCTTATCACTCGTGCTAGAAATAACTTAGTTTACGAGTTTGAAAAATCTGGTGCTGACGCACTACTATTCATTGATGCTGATGAAGGATTTAATCATATGGATGTTATCAAGATGATCGAGTCGGACAAAGATGTTATCGGTGCTATTTATCCAATGAAGAATATTAACTGGGAACAAGTTCGACAAGCTGCTATTGGTGGTAAAGAAAATCTTGCAGATTACTCTGGATTCTTTGCTATGAATATGCTACCTGGCGAAACTACGTTTAAGCTTAGTGAGCCAGTTCCTGTAACCGAAGTTGGCACTGGAATGCTTTTCATTAAGAAGCAGGTATTTGAGATGATGAAACCACACTGCCCACAGTATATGCTTAATACATCTACTGGAGCTTTTAATCCAGATGCAATGGTTACTGAATACTTTGCTACCAGCATTACTGAAGATGGAATCTTGTTGTCAGAGGATTACCACTTCTGCCGTAAGTATCGTGAACTTGGTGGAGAAGTATTTGCTGCTCCTTGGGTAGACATTGTACACGCAGGAGAATATATCTTTAATGGCAAGTTTGCTCACCAAATTATGCTGACTGCTCAACCAGAAGAAAAGCCTAAGCCCAAACCTAAAACTAAAAAATAAAAGATAAGCCAGGATTAATTTCCTGGCTTTTTCTTTATGATGTTTCGTCTATAGGCTCTTCTGGATTGGGGTCTGTAAAGTTAGTACCGTCCCAAATCCAACCAATTTGATAATTTATATCATTTGTTAGATCAATTAGTGTGCAACCAAAGAGCGACTCTGTTTCTTCTTTGTTATCTGCAACAATTATGTTTGTTGCAATTCCGCCTTCGATCATTATATATTTTCCCATTTTTTCTCCTTAATAATATAACAGGATAGTTCCTGCTCCTCCAACAGCATCGTTAGGGGCTCCTCCTCCGCCTCCACCCAGTCCTCCTGCACCACCAGTAGAAGCAGTTGCATTTGTGCCAGGTCCTAAATATCCAGCACCGCCACCTCCACCAGCATCTGCATTACTATTTAATACATAACCAAGACCGCCAGCACCGCCATAACCAGATCCTCCTGCACCACCAGTAGCCTTACCTCCAGAAGCAGCAGAACCTCTTCCACCGCCTCCACCTATAAGTCCATTTCCTCCAGCACCTCCAGTAGAGGCATTTGTGTTTGAACTACTAGCAGTAGTAGATCCTCCACCGCCAGATAGACCGTTGCCACCTTTACCACCAGTTGCTGGTGTGTTGCTAGAAGTATATGCTCCTCCAGATCCAGCAACTCCAGAAATACCTGCTGGACCAACTGCGGCTGAACCACTAGAAAGTCCAGGAACTGTTGTTCCAAAAAATATATTTTTTGAAGCACCTCCACTAGATGAACCAGTACCACCACCAGAACCTCCGCCACCAAGAATTGTGCTTGGTGCATTTGTTGAGTTATACCCTCCACCGCCACCTCCAGCGATGAGGTGTCCATATCTAGAAAATCCTCCTGTTGATCCAGTTGTACCAGAAGCTCCACCACTTCCTACAATGCAAGTGTTTGCAGAATAAGTCCAGCCCCAAACTATACCACCAGCACCACCACCGCCACGGTTTCCTCCACCGCCACCGCCACCAATAACAATGGCGAATACAACATCAAGGTTGCTGGGTAGGGTTACAGCACCAGTAGAAAGAATAGTTTGTCGAAGTTTGAGTCCTTTAGGAATAGGAACGCCTTCGTTAACATTAAGTGAATAATCTGTAATAGCCATAATTAATAGTATAGCAGGATAGCACCATTGCCACCGTCGCCAGCAGTTGATGTAGGTTGATTAACATACATTCCCCCACCGCCTCCACCTCCAAGACCTCCAGCTCCTCCGCCACCATTACTTACAGAAGCATTTCCTCCTGGTGCAAGGTAGCCAGCACCGCCTCCACCTCCACCTTCAGTTGATCCGTCAGAAAAAGTTGCACCAGTTCCTCCATCTCCACCATAGCCAGACCCACCTGCACCTCCAACAGAAGTGTCTTCACTACCAGCATTTCCTGTTGAAGCACCTCCACCACCAATTAGACCGTTGCCTCCTGCTCCACCAGTAGCTAATGTAGTAACTATAGCAGTTATTCCTCCACCTCCACCAGAGATACCATCTCCACCTCTTCCGCCAGTTGCTCCAGCTGTAACATTTGAAGTATATCCTCCACCACTTGCACCAATACCATCAATTCCAGAATTTGCTATAAGTGATGCTGTTGTTCCAACTCCTGGAACTGTTACTCCAAAAAATATGTTTCTTGATCCACTTGCAGTAGTTCCTGTAGAATTGTATTTGCCAGCACTTGCACCACCCAGAGTTGGAGTTACTGTTGAAGCTCCGCTCTGTCCACCACCTGCAACTAAATGACCATAGCTAGAGTATCCTCCAGAACCAGTAGAGCCACCATTGCCACCAGAGCCGACAACGCATACGTTTGATGCAAATGTCCAGCCCCAAACTATACCACCAGCACCACCACCTGATGCAGCACCGCTATCTCCACCGCTGCCTCCACCTGCAATAACAATGGCAAAAACTGGGGTATCTCCTGTTGGTACTGAAACTGCACCAGTAGATAAAATTACTTGTCTTAATACAAGACCTTCAGGAATGGGGACTCCACCTGGCTTACGATTTGTTTTGGCAATAGTCATAGTGAATCCTAGTAGTAGATCAGAACTAGTCCGTTACCGCCAGTACCTCCAGTACCCATTGATGCTCCAGTACCACCAGCTCCACCGCCGCCGCCGCCACCATTTCCACCTGCACCACCAGAAGTAGTTGATCCATTTGAACCATTAGCAAGCCATCCAGCTCCTCCACCAGCACCACCGTTAGCATTTGATGAAGATGCAACACCAGTTCCACCAGTAGTTCCTCTTGTTGAGCTACCACCAGCACCACCTACACGAAGAGCACCTGCAACGTTAGTACAGGCTCCACCTCCACCGCCTCCAATGATACCTGCTCCACCAGCTCCTCCAGTTGCAGTTAATGCTGTAGTAGTGAGTGCTACGTTAGAGCCACCACCTCCACCACAGATGTATCCACCACCAGCACCTCCAGCTCCTGTCGATGTAGCAGTCGTCTTTGATCCACCACCACCACCAGTATACCCATTACCACCAACACCACCAGTTGTAGTTCCAGTTGCACCAGCAGTTCCTCCAGGATAGCCCCAGTAGTTTGCACCACCTACGCCACCAGTTCCAGTAGCAAAACCTCCTGCTCCACCGCCGCCACCGCCGCCGTCTGGGGCAGTTGTTCCTACAGCACCGTATTGTCCTCCACCTGCACCGCCAGCTGCGTACAATCCTCCATAAGCACTATATGTTCCAGGATTACCAACAGTTAAACCTGAAACACCTGTACCTCCAGTTCCAACAATTGCAGTAGTATCAGGTCTAGCCCATCCAGCTACAAAGCCTCCTGCTCCACCTCCACCATTTGAACCACCACCACCTCCACCAATAACAATAGCCCAAACCTGATCAATGCCAGCTGGGATTGCTACCGTACCTACACCTGAAGTGGTGTTTGCGTAATCAATAGAGTGTCGTAGTTTGAATCCTAAAGGAGTACCCTCAACTTTTTGGGGTGGATATGAATTTACGCTCATACCGTTATCTCCTCTCCAAATGCTGTTGCAGTTATTCCATCTGTATAAAAATTATCTGAAAGTGATGCTGTTAACCTATCTCCTTCACCTAAAGTAATTCCTAAAGTAAGCACAAGCTCTGTTCCTTTTTCTAACGGAACATTGTAAAATATGGCAGAGCTAGTTCCGCCAGCACCACCACTTTTTATTGCATTAACACGTAATTGTTTTGGATATGCATCGTCCCAAGTTCCAGCAGATGATATGGACAATGAAGAAACAACATAAGACTTTCCAGCAGCAACGGTTGGAATTATTGTAACAGAATTACCCTGATCTTGACCAAGAATTTTATATGCTGAAGCCACTAACTTATCTCACTTCCAAAAGCGGTAAATGTAAGATAGCTTGCTGTATTTGAACGTACAGTTAGTACGTCTGTTGCTGCTAGTGTTAAGCCTAATGTGTATGCAACTGTTGAATAACCAGCGATTTGTGCTTCATAAATAATTGCGTTTGATGTTGCTGCTGCAGCTCCACCAACTCGTGCATAAACTTGAGCGGTAGCTGCGTTAGCATTTGTATTAGTAATTACTAGTGACGAAACAATTTCTGATTGTCCAGCACTAACAGTGATAAGATCAGCGTTTGATGTATTAGCAGGTGCTGCTTGACCTAAAATTTTATATGCGATTGCCATAATTCCTCCTTGTCTAGTATAGCATTATCCACCCATTAATAGGAATGGTGAGAGTGATTCTACAGCAATTGTTGTACTACTACCTAGCGATACGCTAGTTCCATTAATTGTAATTGCTGAGTTTGCAAGTGAAGAGTTTGGAATAGATGTCAGTCCAGAACCATTACCAGCAACTGTTCCAGAAACATTTAAATCACCAGCAACATTTACAGTACTATTTTCTGCAGTAACATTTCCAAGATTTATCAATGCTGCAGAAAGTGACAGATTTCCTTCCCCATTAGTAGTTGTTCCGCCATATGCAGAAATTGACGAATCAAAGGCGTTTGTTCCGTCTGTTCCAGAATGAAATATAATTGCTGGAGTGCTAGACACACCGCTAGTGTCACCCATCTCAATTACTGCGGCTGTTGACAAATATCCTGGCTTTAACTGAATAGTTGCATTACTGGCACTAGTAACTGATGTTAGATTACCAAGTTTAAGTGTGTCATAAACGGCATTTGCAAAATCTACAATAGTTGTTGGCTCTGAAGCAACATTACTAAATAGTTTCCAAGTATTATCACTTGCATCTCTTACAATACCTGTGTGCTGATATGTTCCGTTATTAAAAGATCCAACTATTCCTAGGTCAAGAATGTTGGCTGGATTATCTTCTCCAATATAAATAAGTGGATCGGTAATTACAAGATCATTAGCAGTAAGAGTTGTTGCATTTCCACTAAAAGTAATATTTCCAGATACTTCAAGATCAGTATTAATTGTTGTTAATCCACCGTGAGCAGTATTTCCAATATTAACCACATTAGCTACTCCACCAATATTGACGGTAGTGGCAGTTGTATTATAAAGTGTGGCGGTAGTTTGATTAGTTGTAATATCTCCACCATTAACAGCAATGTCTCCTGTAAATGTATTTGTTGCTGCTGCAAGATTAGCAATATTAGCTGTAGCAAGATCTGTATTTACCCAAATACCGCTGGAATTAAGTTGAATAATATCATTAGTTGCAGCAGTATTTGCAATGGTAACTCCGTGAAGTTCTGTAAGCTCGTAGCCATTTTGAATTTTGACAATTACTTCACCAGCACTGGCGTGTGCTTTAACCGCATACCCCAAGAAAACTGAGTGTGCTGGTTCAGCAGGTATTGTTTGGGTATATTGTCCTGCAGTAGATGAAAGCCAAATTGCTCCACCTTCAGTAAAGCCAGCTGTGTTTACTCCACGCAGTACACCTTCTGTAACAATAAATCCTTCGGCATCATTTAAAATTTGTTCTGCTGCAAAACCAAATGTTTTGCTTGATGTAGCTTCTGTATCAGCATCGGCAAGATCAATAGTTGGCATCTGACCTTGAGCACCATTAATATAAACTACTGTGCCTTTTGTAATTGTATTTCCAGTAGCATTCTTAACAGTAATAACTGATTCTTGTCCAAGACCAATAGTGACGTTTGCATTTAAGATTGCTTTTGGAATACCGTCGCCATCATCCCAATACATTGTACCTGCAGCTGTAGAAACACCTGTTGGCGTTGTGTCAAAAGTAATATAGTTTGGGGTAACTATAGAAGTAATGTTAGATAGTGCATTGTTTACTGTAAAAGTAATTGTGTCAGAAGTTGCATTACCAACAATTTGTACATTGTCTCCAGGAGTAATTGTGAGGGTATCTGAAGAAGAGTCAGCAACTACTGAAGTACCATTTGCAGAAACTGTAGTAAATGCATTAGGAGATGTTCCTGCTGGACCAGTATCTCCAGGATCACCCTTATCACCCTTACCTGCAGTCATAAGTGCTGCTGAGAACCAGGTTCCTTGACCTGCTCCACCCCACTGAAGACTTTGTGTTGATGCGTCACCATTGTAAGCTGTAAAATCGATATAATCCGTTGTTCCGTTTAGGTAAACAATGCGGCTTCCACCTTGAGAAGATCCAGAACCTGTTACCGTCTGGTTTTGGAAGATTGCAGAAGTACTGCTGTTCTTTCTAATCTGAACATTGTATTGGTTTGTTGTAGCTGCAGCTGCAGTCCACCATACGTGAAGAGCAACATTGTAATACCCAGCAACGTTGGGAGTAAATTGTTTAGAAGTGGCGTTCCACCATCCTTGTGGATCAAAATCATCGACAAAAGAAATAAGAACGTCGTTAGTATTGCTTGCAATTGTTTGGTCACTAGATAGTTTTCCAGTAACAACATAGTCAGTCGCAGTTAATCCGCTTGAAGAAACTGTTGTCCAAGTTGGAACAGATCCTGTACCCTGAGATGTAAGAACTTGACCAGTAGACCCATATGAAGGGGTAGAGCCAACGCCAATAGGACCATTAACGTCTAAGCCATTTTTGACCTTAAAATTTTTATTAGTAGTCGCCAAGTATCATCACCTTAGTAAATTATACCAGATAATGATACTCGACAACTAACTAATTAGACTTCAATCAATGTTCTGGTGGTTTTAACGGTAACTCCGTTAGTTCCAGTAACTGAAAGTTGTACTGAGCCAGCAGCGTTTGTAACATCTGTTGTAATGATTGGTTCTGCTGAACTATATACCTCAGCATATTCTGTTACATAAACGTTTGATCCTGTAGCTACCGCAAGGATTTCAATTGCGTAAATGTCTCCGCCAGCATTACGAGCCTGGATTGTGTACTTTGCAGTTCCGTATGTTGAAGAGCTCCAAGCAGTGTCAACGCCAGTTGCACTTGTATCTGTTAGCCCAACTGAGAATGTGTCAAATGCAGCCTGTTGCATAACAACGGTATTTGCAATAACATTTCCAGCTGTGACATTTGCAAAGCTAACTGCAGAAGTTGTGTTAATGCTCTGGGGTAGTGAAAGAACAACGCTACCAGTAGAAGCATTAGCAATAATCTGATCTGTAGTACCAGCAATTGCTGTCACACCAGTGTTTGTGATTGTTAGTGTGTCTGAAGTAGCATTAACTACCGCTGTAATACCAGTACTTGCAGTAATTGTAAATGTATCTGTTGCAGAATCTGCTACAGCAATGTTTGTGCCGTCAGAAATGTTCTTGAATGTTAGAAGTGATCCACCAGTAGCAATTTCAGATTCTGTAGCAGCATCTGCACTATCTCCAGGAGTAGCAAGATACCAAGCATTTGCTGATTCCTTCCAGAAGATTTTTGCATTGGTGTAATCTCCACGCTCAACTTCGATACCAGCATCTGCTGCTGGTGTACCAGTAACATTTGTGTTGAGCATAATGATATTATCTTCAACAGCAAGTGTGTCTGTATTAAGAGTTGTGGTTGTACCATTAACTGTTAGGTTTCCTGTAACGGTAAGGTTGTTACCAATTGTTACGTTGTCTGGAAGACCAATTGTTACTGAACCAGTACCTGCAGAAACTTCAATTTCATTTGTAGTTCCAGAAAGTCCTGTAACACCAGCGTTAGTAATTGTTACTGTGTCTGATCCTGCATCTCCAGTAATTGTAATACCAGTACTTGGTGTAATGGTAAGTGTATCCGAGTTGCTGTCTGCAACAATTGATGTACCATTTGCACTAACTGTCTTAAAGATGTTTTGTGCTGAACCAGTGTCTGAGTTAGCGATTGTAATTGTATCGCTACCAGCGTCACCTGTAATGGTGATTCCAGATCCTGGTGTGAGTGTAAGTGTGTCAGTGCTGCTATCTGCAACTACTGATGTTCCGTTAGCACTAATTGTTCCAAATACATTAGGAATGCTTGGATATGCTACGGTAGCTTCGGTAAGAATGTTTGAGCTATTGATGGTTCCGTTGGTACCTGTAATGGTTACGTTACCGTCAACAGTTAAGCCATTCTTGACTCTAAAGTTTTTATTGACTGTTGCCATTTTATTATCTCCTTATTATGCCTTTAATCCCATACGAGCGAATCGCACAGTGATTGGCGTTACTGCAGGATTGGGGGTAACTACAAGAGTTACATTTGATCCTACTTTAGAGACGCTAACGGTTCCAATATCCCCATCATTGTCTATAACTCCATATTGAGAAGCATTTATATCTGTTCCATCAATAAGGATTGTTAGTTCGGTTGCAAAGAATTTATTTGCACCACCTGAAATTTTAGAAATAGATACTAAGTATTTTATCATTCTCCACTCTGCAGCTACAAAGCTGTCGATTGTTGTTTGATTCTCAATTCCAGAAATTGTTTCTTCATTATTACCAGTTGACCCAAGTTCAGTAGACTGAGCAGCAAGTGTGTCAATAAGTTGAGCATATGCTGCACCATCTGGAACATCTCCAGTTTCAAAGTTTGCTTTGATTTGTGCGAGGGTAGGTCTAACCATAATACACTAATTATATCATCAATCTTTTTATAAAATGTAGTTACTTACACCAATAATAGCTATGCCAATTGGAGCAGGATTTCCTGGTCCGTACCCTGCAATTCCAATATCTGTAAATCTTACATAAAAAGGAATAACATCGATAGCCTTTGCTGTATAAACAATGTCACGGACTGTAGTAAGTGGATAACTAATAGTTGTAACTTTTGCATCGTGAATAATATCTGTAATCTTTGCAGAATGTACCTCACCTGTTACAGAAGTATTTGAGTATGAGGTTTGTACTACGGAACCAAGGTATCCAGTCTTAATATCACTAATAACTGCTTTAGCCATTAGCTCATTCCTGAATTAGTAATATCCTCAATTACGATCATACTGCCTTGGCATACTGTCCAAATTCTTGTTGCATCTTTAATTTCAATATCAAACAAGTCACCAGTTTCTAAACTATTTGTTTGTGATGCAGTTAGTTTTACTGTAAACTCTCCAACACCATCGGATCCTGTGATGGTAGGAGTAACAGTAGTAATAAGTGTGGCAGCATCTGTCATTTCTGGAACTGTTTGTTCTACAGTTGGACGCTTAATCTGCATTGATTTAGTCCAAGATGTAACATTGAGTGCAGCCTTTGTGTCGTCAGTTACATAAACACGAAATGCGGCGGTATCTCCACGAACAACTGTCCAAGTTACAAGTGGTGGAACATTTCCAACAGGATAATTTTTACGTGTTGCCATAGTAATTAAATTATATCACATATTACTGAATGAGATCTATCCAGCCACCAGCCGTATATCTTTTAACATTGTCTATCTGTTTCCAGTTTGTATAGGTTGTTCCGCCAACTATAATAGTATCGGTTACTACACCTGTATATCTTGCAGCTGTAGTAATTGCGGTAGATGTTGGAACTCCTCCAACTAAAGCAAATCTATATCCGTATGCAGACAAGAATATACTAGATGTTGCACTATATGCTCCAGTACCCTCAGAGCTTACTGCGGCAGTTCGTATAAGATATGTAGCAGGAAATACTGTAGCAGTCCAGGCTATAGTTGCATCTGTTCCCATAGAAACAGCGGCACTCCAAGTTGTACCACCATTTGTACTATATTGAAAAACATAATCAGATAATGATGGACCAGCAGGACTAAGTGCTGGAGAAGCTGCAGAAGTAATAGTTAATACTTTTCCACTTTTTGATAGTGTTGGTGCAGCAGATGGTGCAGATGGTAGTCTAGAATAATTAGTAAGGTTTGCACTTGTTCCATCGCTTGCTGAACCTAAGATATTTGCATTTGCACTAGCACTACCAGATACAGTACCACCAACACCAGAAGCATCGTGTTGAACTACAAATGATCCACGACCAATTCTTATTGTTTGCAGTCCAGACGGACGGAAATCATATCCGTATTTTGCTATTGATGGAGTTCTGTCACCAGAAACAAGTGTTGTTCCTGATGGTAAATTAAAAGAAACGCTTGCCGTATTAGTTGGATCTAAACTATATGTTGGCTGTGATGAAGTTTCTACTAACTCTAGTGTCCAAGATATCTTAGACGTATTTGTAGCTGAATCACTTGTTACATCTGATGAAAGTCTGAGGGAAATATTTGGACGAGCGGAAAATGCACCCATTTATTACCACATCCAGATGTCACCGACAACAGCACCAGATGGCTGTGTTGATTGAACATAAATTTTACCAACAGAGGTAACTGTTCCTGCTACGTTAGAGATAGTAGACTTGCCTTTATACTCAGTAGACCCATCTGCAAATTCTGAGTCTACAGAAGTTTCAATGCTTGCCCCAAAGTTAGTAAGTGCTGTTCTAATGTTTGCAGGATCGCTTAGTGCTGGTAGCGTAAAACTATATGCCATAATATCTCCTCTTAAAGATTATATCAGAAAACCAGCGAAGTGGTTTTGTTTTTATAGATAGTTGGAATACCACCAACGGTTACTTTAATTACTGGCGGTAGTGTAGATTTAGAATCTGTAATTTTAATTACTGCCATTAGAGGCTACCCCCAACATCTCCAACTACACTAATGGTTCCAACAATGGGAGTCCAGATTTGTGTTCCAGTATCAACCTGTAGATCAAATAGCAACTCTGCTACGACTGATCCATATGTGCTTCCCCACTCTATTGTAATATCTGATGGAGCTGTAATGGTTAATACGTTAGATGTCATAGATGTTTCAAGCTCGTACTCTGTATCTGTTTTTGGGTTATATGCGATTGCTACAAAATCCCAACCAGTGGTTGTATATGCTGTAGTCTCATTATCTTGTAGAAATGAAACTGTAATAGCTGCCGTATCTCCACGGACAACTTTCCAGGTAATACGAGCAGGATCAGAGCCAAAGAAATCTTGAAGAGCCATACCTTTATTATAACATAATTAAAGACTGACACTCAGGATGGTGGGTATGAGAGACGAGCCTGAGTGCCAGCCATTATTTAATTATATCAGACTAGCCGTTAAAATATAATGAAGCTTTGTTGTTCATAATATTTTCAGTTATTTGATGTGGATTAAAATCTCTATCTTTTTCAATAATTCGAACAAATGTTGGAGAGCCTAGCCAAGAATTAAGTATACTCAACTCTCTGACGTAAGTATCTCTATATGGATTAAGAGCGTCAATTACTTTTCCATCACCAACATAAATTCCAATATGGCTAAAATGGTTTCCGTATCCCCATCCTACAAGATCTCCAGGTATTGGATTTTTAACTCTATTACCTAATGCCATTTGAGAAGTAGCAGAATGCCTAACATCTATATTAAGTTCGTGCTTAAGCACATACCCAACAAATCCAGAACAGTCAAAGGCGGATGGAGTTGATCCACCATACCAATATGGCGTTCCTTCAAACTTGAGTGCAAATTTTACAAATTTAGATTGTGTAGAACTAGGATCAGCAATTCTCTGTTCCTCTTCCTGAACAACTTTATCGTAAATCTGCATATATTCAATTTTCTTTTCTGCCTCAATAGCAGCAATCGTCTCTCGGATTTCAACAATGTTAATTGTTGACCTAGATATACTGGAATCGACATTTCGACCCAGAGCGTCTGTAGTTGAGCATACACTCAATCCAAACAATATAAATAAAACAATAGAACTTAGTAAAAAGCTCTTTAGTCTAGGATTTGTTTTCATTTTCAGATACCTCCTCCTCTATAAAGAGAAAAACACCCTAAGTTAAGGTGTTATAAACACCAGTATAGCAGACCTTTTATTCAAATGCAAGTTGTAACAATTCGTAACGTTACCAATTTGTTATAATTAAAAATGTCAATGAATTGCTGGATTAAAGTTCGTCGTTATCAATTTGTTATCAAAACTGTTGACAACACTACTTGACAGGTGCTATCTTATATATATGGGGGGTAGGGGGGCAGATAAGAGAGAAGAAGATAACCCATAAGAGAAAGCCTTCCAATAGAAAAGGAATCAAGTCCGAAGGACATTCGTGCTATTTGTTTTTAGCAACATACTGAATAAAGAGTTCGGTCAATTTATCAATTTTATCATCTAGCTTTTCGTGAAACTTTTCACCTTGCTGATTCTGAACTTTCAAGTCTAAGATATCAGATTCAAGTCTTGTTACTTGATCTTTCATAGAACTACCACTATTTGGTTTGAGTTCTTTTTTGATATCATCGAAGTAGTGTCTGACTAACCATCTTACTCCTGTTGCTGATATAGTAATAACTGTAGCAACACTAATCGTGATACCCAAAATCATTTGAAATATTTCTAAAGGCATAATAATAATATTATACATACACTTTACTACATCTTGATATAAAGTTCTCCGACAATAACTATATATAGTGTCATTTAAGCGAAGCGGAAAATTCGGCGGCGAATAGAGTATCCCAAACACCATATCCCCACACAAGGATAAACAAACATCCAATACTGGGGTAATATGTGTTGCTATAATTGATATATGACAAATGAGGATATTCCCGAAGAACGAAAGCCAGTTATGCCTTGGGACCTATTGAATCCCCAACAGCCTCGTAGCACGAAAGAACTTCAAACCGAGCGTCTTGCCATATGTGGAGAATGCGAGTTATTTAATGCGTTCTCAAAGACGTGTTCTATATGTAAATGCTATATGAGGATGAAGACTAAACTAGAAAAGGCTTATTGTCCTATACATAAATGGTGAAACCACATCAGGCAAGCGTTGCTTGCTGTATACCGTCGAAAAATAAGCTATCTCGTATCGAAGTACCAAATTATATTCTAGCTCCTTAGAGAGCCTCTGAGAGCTTTATGCTATAATTGTTTTATGGAAACAAGATATATGCATAAGGAGTGGCTCACCCATCAATTCGTAGAGCTAGGTAAAACATCTCGTCAGATCTCAAAAGAGTTTAAAGTATCAAGAAAGATTGTGAACGTCTGTCTATTGAACTTTGGTCTTATTACTAGAGACGATTTAGAAGAAAATGATCTACCGTGACAGATTCACACATATTGTTAATTATTCTATGTGCTCCTATAGCAGCAGTTGCCATTGGCATTCTTGTTATAGGTGTTTGCTTTAAACTAGATAAAAATATGTTTACTGATATGGAATTAGATTCTGATACCGACGATTTCTGAAAATTCTATTTTAGATTGCGAACATTGCTACTGGTACGAATCTGAATAATTTTTTATTTTTCAAATTGTACAAAATCTGAATATTTTCTAAGTATGTACGATACAGGATCTAGAGCAATAAAACACTAAATCTTAGTGAGCACACTGCTAGGCGACTAGTGCCACCTAATAAGTGGTGACTAGTGCCACCTAATCTTTGGTGATGAAGTGGTGAATCGTAATCGAGAGCGTACTGATAACGAATCCGATAGCAATGATAATCATTCCGATTTCAAAGAGATATGTTGGAGCCATTTTGTTTTGTCCTTTGTTTGTATGTTTATAGTATAGCGGATAGGTCTGACACGTAACTACTTAGTAGTCTGTGCAACCTTGCAAGCCTTGCAGAGCAATTGGCTAAGTGACATCGAACCTACAAAAGCAATCCGATTCCAAGTGCCACACTCTTGGCAATTTCCGTGGAATTCATTCATTTTAGTTTTCCTTTCTTTTTTCTTTCTATACCTTTACTCTATACCCTACCCCCGACACGTAATCAACGACACGCCGAAAGTTATCCACAGATTTTGCGCCCGACGCAACATTCTTGCGTGTTCTTACGTCTTACGCAATAATTTGCCGAAATGCCTGTTTTTGGTAGTTTGGTGTCGGTGGTCGGTGCTATGATAAAGGTATAAAGAAAAAAGAAATGAGAAATAAAATGACTAACATAGAACAATTCATCGCTCGTAGGAACGAAATCGTTACCTGTGAAACTTGTGAGCGTACTGGCTCACGCTACTCTCAGAATGTTCAGATGTTCTATGGCGAAGGAGAACGCTACTATGGCTCTCCTCTCCGTCAGGGTATGGGTAGCATAATCGTACAGGGTACGGTTTGCGGTCCTTGTGTTCGTACTCAGGCTCAGGCTAAGGTATCGGTACTCTCCGCTACCTATGTCCCTAGCGAAATGGCTAATCGCCCTCTTCGTGTGAATGAGATGCCGTAATAGGCATACCCTCGCTCTGAGCGGATCGACTTATGCCATAACTAGAATGTGTATAAGTTATCCACAGGCGGCGCACCCCTATATGTAGTAACATACTTACATTTACGTACTATATATAGATTCCCCCGAATTATAACGGAATGGTAACAAAACGTAACAGTAGGCAAAAAGTACCCTATCTGTGGGGTTACGTGTCGGTGGTCTCAATTATAATGAAGATATAAACAAACAGAGAAACCTAGAGAATGAGCCTAGCAAATAATCCCAACAGGGTGAGCCTAGCAAATAAATCTCAGGTTTCGGATAAGGACAGAAAAATGGCTACAAAGAATGACTACTACTTGGTTCACTACATCGAGAATGGTCGTGAGGTTTACTCCGCTGTTCACTGGCGTGACCTTGCTAAGTTCCGCTCAGAATTCGAAATTATCTCCATCACCGCATAGTTTCGTGTCGGTGGTCTCTGCTAGTCTGATAACATCAAGCAAAGGAAAACAAATGGAAATCGAAAACGAAATTGACATCAACGAGAATGATGACATCAACATCAACGCTCTCACGCCAAAGCAAAAGGCACTTCGCCTAAACGCTCTTGTGAAATTGGCAAGCGGTGACGTGTTCACCAATCACGACTTTGAGGAAGCCCTCTCGCTCACTCGCCAACTGATGAAGCGATAGGGTGACTGTGACTAAGTGTAAAGAGTGTAACCGTAACCTAGTTGTGATAATCAAGCCGCATCCTGATTTGTGTTGGTCGTGTGTAATGGAACGCTAGGCGGATCGAGTTATCCACAGCCCCCAAAAAGTTATCCACAGGAAGGGCGCACTTATCCACAGGCTGTTAGTAACTAAGTTACGTAATGTTACGATAATTCCCAGATTTTCCCAGTTCCGTGTCCGTGGTCAATGGTAAAATATAAATATAAAGCAAAGGACAAAAAAATGATTGAAATGACAGAATCTCGTATCGAAGCCCTGCTCTTGGGTGGCGGAATCGTCACGCCTAGCGGAACGCTGATTGAAAACATCGAACGTGTAGACTATGACGGAATCAACTTGCGAATTCGTGGTTGGGTAAAAACTCCAAACGTATTCGTTTCATCGGCACAATGGTATTCACGATGGGCAACCATTCGACCATAGTTTCGTGTCGGTGCTCACCTGTATACTGATGATATCAAGCAAAGGACAGAAATGATAAATGTAAACTACTTCCCTCTCGTAGACGGAATTGACCCTCTCTATGGTGAGGTTGTGTTCTCGACTGATGAATGGACACACCTGATGATTGACGGTACTGACACTATCGCTGTCGTTCCTACTCTGGATACCTACCCAGCATAATTGGGCAGGGGATAGGGTGAGCCTAGAAATAGCAAATAAACCTATCCCCATAGTTATCCACAGGGGCTGCGCCCCACGCAAGATCTTTGCGTCTTTATGAAGATAGTTGCGTTTCCCCTGAATTGAGGGGTTATATGTCGGTGCTCGACTGTATAATGAAGGTATGAACAAAGGACAAGAAATGAAATCAGAAATCACAATCCCAACCGAAATGCTGGTGCGTTTCATCGCTGACGAGGAAATTGACTTGGCAGACTATGAGGCACGAGGCAATCGTGAAATGGCATATTTCGCACAGGGTCGAATTACCGTCTGGCGTAATCTCTTGGATGTATACGCCAAGTAGTTTGATGTCGGTGGTCGCTGTTATAATTGTAATACAAGAAAGAAAAGGAAAAAAATGAACGAACTAATCGGATACACAATCAAGTCACACGACAGCCAGGTTATTGGCAAGGTGAACACCGTTGAGCCAATTCAGGTTGGCGAAGCCGCTCTCCGTAAGAACGGTATCGAAAAGGGTAGCGGATATATCGCTCTCGCCGTTCAGGTAGACGAAAAGCCGTCTGGCTGGACAACGCTTATCGCCCAAGACGGATTTGGCATTCACAAGCGTTATGTAATCTAATCTCGCAAGGGGAGAGAGTGAGCCTAGCAAACTAGCAAATAATCTCTCTCCCCACGCAAGATTTTTGCGAGGGCGGCGCACCGATCTTTGTCACAACAAACTTTACGTAGCAAAAGAAAAAACTCCCGAATTAGATGTCGGTGGTCATTGGTATAATGTAAGTATGAACACAATCGATGAATCCTTCCTCTGCTCAACCTGTGGCGAACAGTATGCTTACTGTGGCTGTATGAACGACGAGACTGAAGAGCCTGTTGATGGCTTTGCTGTCTGTGCTGTTTGTGACTACACTGTTCGTGGTCTATTCTATCTCAATGGTGACTCCACTGGTCGATGTGCTGACTGCCACAACACTAACCGTATTGTTGGTGTATCTACAACTGAGGCTGACTGGTTCTAAGGGCTGGGCGCAATTTTTCTATTCCGACATAATTAAGAAGATGGATTAAAATCCCCTGGTTTGGTGTCGGTGGTCAGATGTATAATAGAACTATCAACCAAACAAAGGACAAAGTAATGACTACTCTCACCGCTAACGAAATCGTAACTGCTACCTCTACGGATTTGTTCCGTGACTTGATTATTCGTGCCACTCTCGGACAGGTCGAGGAAGCCTCTGTTTGGTATCACGAAGCACAGGAAGTAGCACAGCAGGTTGCCAATAATCTCAACTCCTCTTTAGAAGTTGGGGCTGGTATCGTTTCCGCATTCTCTCCTCGTGAGCGTTGGGCAAGCAACATCACTAAGGCAGTCGCATTCTCATTGGGACATTCTGTGTCTGGTCTAAAGAACAACACTAAAATGGCTAACGATGTTCTGAACGAAGGCATTGACGGTCTCAAAGGTCTCAAGACTAACGCATTCGCTCGTGCTATCTTTGGCGACACAGACGCTGTGGTTGTAGATGTGTGGATGATGAGAGCAGCCCAGATGAAAAACGATAGCCCTACGCAGGGACAGTATCACGCTATCGCCTCTGCCGTTCGCAAGGTTGCTGGTGAGTTTGGTCTGACCCCTCGCACCGCACAGGCTCTGATTTGGATTGTCGTGAGAGGTTCGGCAATCTAGGCAGGGGAGCTGCGCCCACGCAGGTTTATTGCGTAATTAAGAAGATCCTTGCGTTTTCCCAGATTTCAGGGGTTTCGTGTCCGACCTCTGATGTATAATAAGACTATGAAGAAAAAGAACCCAACTCACAAAGGTATTGAGAACAAGCCCTACATTGAGGCTATGCGTGAACTCCGTCGCTCGTCTGCGGCAGGTACTCACGACAACCGACCTAACCGTTTGCGTACTCGCAAGGCTATCAAGACACAGGCAATTCGTGAAAACGAATAGTTTGATGTCGGTGGTCTAGGTTATAATAGTAATACGAACAGCAAAGGACAAAAATGAAGAAATACAATTTCACTGGTTTCACATTCGGTAGTAACGGAGAAATGGTTTTCCGTATCGAAGTAATGAACCACACCGAAAACGGAACAAGCGTTTCCGCCCAAATCGACTTGGAACTCACACCAGAGGAACGAACCGAACTCGTAACCCAACTTATCTCAATCAAGTAAAGGAAAAGGAACAAAATGGCAAAGTATCCAGAAATCGAAGTACAACTCACAGGACAAGACGGAAACGCATTCGCAATTATGGGTGCTGTGTCTACTGCTCTCCGTAAGGGTGGCGTTCCCAAAGAGGAAATCAACGAATACACTACGCAATCTATGTCTGGTGACTATGACAACCTTTTGCGTACCGCTACTGAATGGGTGAGTGTATCCTAATGATGACACGCAAAGACTATGTAGCCGTTTCAGAATTGCTGAACACCTATGCTCTCAAAATAGATGAGCAGACATTCGACATTCTCATTCACGATTTTGCTGGACTGATGGCAAAAGACAATGAGCGTTTTATCGCTGACCGTTTCATCTCCGCTTGCTGGAATGGAAACGAAAATGATTGAGATTCTTATTGTTGTCACGCTGGCAGGACTAACCCTCCTGCTGGCGTGGCTCAATAGCTAGGAAAATTGCGCCCCAGCTGCCTTGCAAACTCTATTACTAACCTTACGATCTTTTTCCCGAAATCCACAGAGTTTGATGTCGGTGGTACTTGCTATAATAGAAACATAACGAAAGGATACTAATGAACGACGGAACTTATCTCAAACTGAACGATACCTTTATTCTCTCTCACGCTAAGGTTGGGTATTGGGTGGCTCTCTATCCCACTACCCTCGCAGATACTAGTGACGGACAGTATGTAGGTGTTTGGACTAATCCAGAGAGTGGCGAAACTTACTATGACCGTAGTGTTTGGGTGGCAGACCTGAACGACGCTATCGAATTAGGTAAGGCTCGCCAACAATTGGCTATCTGGGATATCGCTAACGAAACCGAAATTTGGCTCAACGAATACTTTGCCGATGTATTCAAAGACGAAGTTTGATGTCAGACCTCTACTGTATAATTAGAATATCGAACAAAGGACACTAATGGGATACTCAACCGCTTACTCTCTCGCTACTGACGCTCACCTCTCTTTGGAGGACGCTATCAGTATTCACTTTTCATCAAATTGCTACCCCCCAATTCCACAATTTATGGTACAGTCTGCCGTAGCCGCAGTTGTGGCAGTATCGGCAGGGGACTATGATGAAGTAATCGAATTGCCACACGGAGTAACCTACAAAGACAGTCCGTATGTTGACGCAGGTACTTTTGTTGACGCTCACCGCCTTGACGCATTTATCTTTGAGGACGTAGAGGGGGATTGCTAATGGATTGGGAAAACGTAATTGACTGGAAAGTTGTTGACAGGTTGACAGACGAGCAGGTATCTGCTATTCTTGATATGTTCGACAAGTAAAGGATAAGAATGACTGACTATGTATTGAAGTATCAGGTTTGGGCAGGGGAGTATGACGGTAAGTTGGCTACCTTCCGAAATGAGGAAGCCGCTATGCGATTCTTGCTATCGGTAAAGACTACCTATCCTAATGCTTATATCTACGACGCTCTGGCTGAAACATATGTGGGGAGAGACTAATGGAAGTACTTATCGTGATTGGCTTTCTGGCTATTCTATCTTTGATTCCCCTGACACTTATGGCTGGTGGGTTGGCTTTGCTTGTTGGTGCAGTACAAAAAATTTTCTACAACAAATAGGTAGTGGAGCTGCGCCCCCTCGTTATCAAACCGTTATTAAGAACTAAGAAAAAGATCTCCACATTCAGGGTTATATGTCGGTGGTCAGCGGTATAATTATAAGACAGACAAGAAAGGACACACAATGGGTCAGTACCACAGCATTTACAACCTTGACAAGCAAGAGGTCATTCACCCTCACGATATTGGATTGGGTGCGAAGCAGCGTGAGCACACAGGTCACACAGCCTCACTGTCGGATATGATGTATATCCTCACAACCTGTTCGCCTATGCGTGGCGGAGGAGATTTCGTTGCTGACGTAATGGCTGACTTCATTGGTCGTTGGACTGGTGACCGTGTGGTTGTCGTTGGTGACTACTCTGAACAGGGAGATATCCCTAACTACGATATGTCACAACTCCAAGAGTGTAAGGATATCTCTGGACAGGCACGAGCCTTTATCTATGAGGTGTATGGCATTAGTTTCCATATGGCTGACTATGGTTGGGAACGCCAGTACCCCCAGCGTGAGCAGGTACTAGTCAACGGTAGGCTAGTGGACATAGTTTGATGTCCGTGGTCAACGGTATAATTATACTAACAACAACGAGAGGACAACTATGTTAGACAAAGCATTTGCTCTAAAGAAAGTAACCGAAGACATTACCCAAGACCCTATGGTGATGTACGCAGGATTTTTGGTAATGGAAGCAGAAACCGAAGACGAGCGTAACCACGCCCTGAATGTGTTTGGACAAACCATCACAGGACTTATGGCATACGCAATGTCAGAACTCCTTTTGTCGGAAGAGGACTTCACCGCTCTTACCGCAACCATTGGTGAACTTATCGAAATCGGTGAAGTTGGAGAGGACAACTAATGGAAAACCAGCACCCAGTACTTACACAACTCAATCAGGAGATTCAAGACCTGAATGACCAAGTAACTTACCTTCGAAGCGAACGTGATAGAATTCAGGGACTCTATGCTAACGACGTGGAGAATGTTCGTCTTATTCTTTTGGACGCTCTGTCAATTGAGCAGTCTGGAAACGTTGACGTAAACATTTTGGCGAATTCCATTGCCGACGTGTTTGCTATCTCGCTCCTGAAATCAATCACAGTATCAATTCCGTTGACCGTAGAAGCGACGATGTTGGTTCCTGCTGACTTCGACCTTGACGACCTTCAAATCACGGATGTTGGAATGGATGCATTCAATACTGAGGTTGAAGACTTCTCAGTTGAATCTTGGGAGATTGACGACATCCACGAGATGTAGCTGCTAGGTTCCCACTGTAGTATTCTTGTCCTTTCCTGCAGTGGTGATAGGTCCTGGGTATGACCTTTATAAACTGCCCCTTCTTAGTACCCTGCCGAGATCGGTGGACCTGCGCCCCCTTTGTCCTAACAAACAGGTTACGAAGTGTTACAAAAATCTCCCGATTCGATTAGTTAGATGTCGGTGGTCGTTGGTATACTTGTATTACAGGCAGGGAAACGAAGTCGGAAGTCCCCAAAATAAAAACAAAAAAGTTTGAGAAAAGACTTGACAAACTCTCTCCCAGCCTGTATAATAGTAATAACGAAGCAAACAACAAGTTGGCTCACTACAAGGAAGCAAGGTACACAATGTCGCAAATCGAAATCGGTTCACAGTTCACCACGCAGAAGTCTGGCGTTTCGGGAACGGTTCAGGAAATCGTCAAGAACGCAAACGGTACTAGCCGTGTTCGCCTCTCGGTGAACGGTGCTGACCGCTGGACTACTGTAAAGTAATCCACTCTGCTGGGTATCAGATAAAACTGCCCACCTTACAACTCAATAGTTTCGTGTCAGACCCCAATGATACAATGGATACATAAGCCAATAGAAAGGACTAAACCAATGGCTCGTTCACTCTCTGTGAAAATCCCTACCGCAACTCTTATCGCTGATGTTGAGGCAACTATTGCCAACATTGAGGCAGAGATTGCTACATACCCTGCTGATGTGGAAGCATACCGACAGGCAAGCAAGGTACACCAAGACTTGGTTCTCAAAGCAGTTATTGAGGCAATCAAGAACCCTGACAACATTGGTGGCGAGTATGACCACAACGCTGTTGTTCGTGTTAGTGCTACTAACCGCTATGGTAATGGTGGAGTAAACATTCAGGTAAACACCGATTTGCTTGCTCTGCCCAAAGCACCAGAAGAACCAACCAACCCAAATAACCGTCAGCACTATGGTCGTGAATACACCACGAAGTTGGAGTTGCTCAAAAAGAACCTCAAAGTTCTCAAAATGACGAACCAAGAGGAAGTCAATGCCTCCACTTACAATACTGTAATGGAACTGCTCTAACGAGCAACTGCTGGGTAACAGTCTAAACTGCCCAATCCATAACTACACAGAGAAACATCAGGCTTTATAGTGAAAAGGTTATCACACTACCCTGTCGAGGTAGTAGTCAGGGTTCGAGTCCCTGTAAAGTCGCTCCCCTGAAATAGATGGGATGAGTTGCTAGTTGTAGATGATACTAGATAGGATAGAGAAGTAAGGTGGGATGAGTTCTCCAATCCGAATAAAAATACTCTCACACAAGTCCCCCTGTGAAGCGTCTGGATAGATTGCTGGTAGCAGGGGGATTTTGTATGCCAATTTTGGATCGAGCTGCGCCCCGACTTTGTTAGGACATAGTTATTACGGATTGGTTACGAAAGCCCCAGAATGTTCCCCAGAATAGTTAGATGTCGGTGGTCAGGTGTATACTTAGACTAACAACAAAAAGAAAGGTATGAAATGGCTCACGAATTAGAAATCGGTGCTAACGGCGAGGTTGCTTTTGCTTCATTGCGAGAACCTGCTTGGCATCAACTTGGGACTGTCTTTGAAGACGAAGTTACCACAGACGAAATGCTCAAGTTGGCTCACTTGGACAACTGGAATGTTCGCCTTGAGGAACTGACCTTCCCTAAAGGTTATGTCTCAGACAAGACAAACTACTTTGTTTGTCGTACCAACCCATTCGATAAGACACAGAATGATGTGCTTGGCGTTGTGGGTGAACGCTACCACACTCTCCAGAACGAGGACTTGTTCACCTTTGGTGACAACCTGCTTGACGGTGGTGGTCGTTGGGAGACTGCTGGCTCAATCAAGGGTGGTCGTGTAGTCTTTGGCTCTCTCGCTCTCGACAGCGACATTGTGCTTGACCCCAATGGTCGTGCTGACAAGATTGAGAACTACCTGCTTATCAACACAAGTCACGATGGCTCTATCTCCATTATGGCTTCTATCACCCCTGTTCGTGTTGTGTGTGCTAACACTCTCAACCTTGCTCTCGGTGGTGGCATTGGCTCTAACCGTAAGGTGAAGCAGTCGTTCAAAATCCGTCACACTCAGACGGCAGACGGTAAGGTTCAAGTTGCTCGTGAAGCACTTGGCTTGGCTCAGACCTACCTTGACGAGTTTTCCGTTATGGCTAACGCTATGATTGAGACTGAGGTTACTAAGTCAGAGTTTGACAAGATTGTTGCTCTCGCCTACCCTGCCCCCGAAAAGGACAGCAAGGGTTCGTTCAAGAAGCACGAGAACAAGATTGACCTTATCAACGACATCTATGTTGGGCAATACAACAACACGATTACTGGTACGGCTTGGGGAACTCTCAACGCTCTGACCGAACGCCTTGACTGGTATCGCAATGCTCGTGGTGGCAACTCTGAGAACATTCTCGCTGGTGCTAGTGGACTTGACCCTGCTATCAACGCAGAAAAGAACCGTCTCGCTCGTATCGTGGCAAGCGTTCTCGTAGGAGCATAATCCCTAACTGCTAGGCAACAGTCTAAACTGCCTCCCCCTTTGGGGATCGATTGGGGATAAGTTATCCACAGGCAGCTGCGCCCCAAAATTCTAATATAGATAGTTAAACATTAAAAACGCATTACGATCTTCTAAAAAAAACACCCGAATTCCTGTTGTTATATGTCGGTGGTCTCCACTATAATAGAGGTATCCCCTAAAGAAAGGTACAAATGAAGAAGTTTGACATTCGTGCTACATATGAGTATCAGGCAGAAGGTATTATTGCCGAAGACGAAGATGCGGCTTATAAGATATTCCTGTCCAATCTCAATGATTACTATGTTGGTACAGACGAGTATGATGTTGAGGAAGACGGAGAAGTATGCGAGTACTGTGAGCAAGACATTGACGAGTGTGACTGTGAGGATGAAGATGACGAGTGATTACTGTGTACCTAATGATGGTGACTACTGTATGTTCTGTGGAGAGGATATGAATGACCGACGACTGGAAGCCTAATAAGTTTATTACATACCGCTTCGTTTCCGACTTTGCTATCGTGACATTCATTGTTCCAGGTCTTGATGAGTGGGACGATGAGACTTGGGATAGCGTAGCACATACCGACCTTGCTTCATATGTTACTGAGCCTGAAGCATACTGGGAAGATGACCAATGGGAAGTAGAATCAGTAAACCAACTATCAATTGAGGATGTGACACTATGAGTACTAAGGTAATGGTTTATATCTATGACCACATCAAATACCCTGCCCAAATCAAGTTTGCTGTAGTAGGCACGGACGAGTTCAGTATCCACGACTTTGACGACGGAGCAGAGAATATGCTTGTCAGTCTTTTCAATGATGAGGCAACCAAGTGGCACTTGAATACTGATTATGAAGATGAGTATCAGGCAGAATGCTATGACGAATACGGAGAGTGTTCCCTATGACCAGCAGAGAAATGATTACGGATGCCATTCTAGAATCCAGGGAATCTGTCAAGCAAGAGATTACGACCAAGATTGAAGAACTCCAGGAAATGAGTTCTATGTCGTACCTCAGTAGTATAATAGCATTAGAGTTAGTAAAAACATTCATCAAATTTATGGACGAGGAGTAAGATGAAGACATATCAAGTAGAATACAACGCTACCTATTGGGTGGAAGCCGAGAGTGAAGAGCAAGCAGTTGAGTTGGCTATCATTCAGCACGAGGATATGCCTGACGGTGATTGGGACGCTTTCATTGACCCCTATGACAGCAATAACTTTGGAGATAAGTAATGATTAGTTGGGACGAATGGCAAGCCACCTATAAGCCTACTACCGAATTTGAGTACGAAGACCTGTTCGACATTGACGGTGATGTAGACCAACACTATATCTGGACTGTCGTAGACGGTGACGGTATCTATATGAATATTGTTTCTGGTATTCATATCATCAATCGTCTTGGTTACTTTGTTACCGAAGTACCGTGGGAAGATGACGTATTCGTAACTAACGATAAGAGGATGTATGCGTAAATATCTAATCACAGCAACCGTGCAGACTGAGTACCTCGTTCCTGTTGAAGCAGAGAATGAAGATGCAGCCTATGCTTCATTGGACGAATGGATTATGGACGACTTCGAACCATACAAGAACCACGCAATGTGGGACTTTGAGATTCAGGACAACGAATAATGCAACCATATATCTATGTGTGTGAAATGACAGCCTGTCCTAATCCTGCTAACAAGCAAGACGTAGAAGACTACAACTATCTTTGCAATGATTGTTTCGATAAGGTAGTGATTGGAGAACTATGATGAAAGAATTTGATCCCCCGATTATTGGCTATATGCAGGAGCAGTTACCTGATTTGATCGATGCTTACGAAGATGCAGTCTTATGTGGAGACAGTGAGTACTCAGAATATATGGGTGGCATCATCCAGGCATATGAACACCTAGTAGAAAAATTCTCTTACGAACCTCTTGACAAAAACCCCGAATCTTGATATAATAAGATAACCCACAACAAAAGGAAAAACAAATGCACGTTCTACAATACATTGCAGTAAAAGCAGATAGCCCCGAAGAAGCCATTTACAGTGTTCGTTCAACTTTAGAATCAATGCTTGGCAATGACGGTTCCACTACTTCTTGGTACGACTGGTTCGTAACTGGTGGTGGACGTTTCAATCCTAACGCTGACCCATACAAAGACGGTGACGAGAGTATGGTTATTTCTTCTAAAGATAGTGAAGCATTCGAGAAGATTCTAGATGAATGCATTGAGTCACGTCTTTCAGAATTCCGTCGTTACCGTGCCGAGTGGGAGCAGAGCAACATCAATCTTGATTCTTACTTTGATGAGTTTGACGGTACTATGGATTACTCTATGAAACTCTATACCCTCGGCAAGATGATTGATATGGCTCAGGGCGAGTGGGACTTCAATTCATACTTCCACGACCTTGAGAACTGGTCAACTAATCCTGTTCATATGACTAAAGACCGTATCAACAACGGTACGCTTTGGTTCCTTGTCCCTGTTGACTTTCACTTCTAAGGAGAATAATGGCTAGTCCGTATGAAGACTGTGGTGGCTGTGGTCGTATGTTCAATATGAGCAAAGCCGAAGAGGTACTAGAAATGCTTAGACACGATTGTAATGAGGAGGACGACGAATGAATACAGTAATAGAGGAAAGAGTACTAGACCTGAACATCTTCTACCGTGAAGACTGGACTAAGGAAGGTGGAACTACCTGGTCACCAACGTTTACCATCGACCCATACATCCGTGTGAGTGATAACGAT